>Ga0180016_100033_pt1 | contig 72850 bp, 73 predicted proteins | sample KR46_M_MetaG_FD_129673 | JGI IMG/M metagenome (GOLD analysis project Ga0180016, IMG submission 129673) | Groundwater microbial communities from the Olkiluoto Island deep subsurface site, Finland - KR46_M_MetaG | ecosystem: Environmental > Aquatic > Deep subsurface > Groundwater | place: Finland... | reverse complement strand
AGTTGCACAAGGTCATCGAAAGCGGCAGGGCCAAGATCGGGGCCACCTTCACCGTGGATGGCCAGCCCAGGGTCATCGCCCGCATCCCCCTTAAAAAAGACGGCAAGACCATAGGGGCCTACGGCAAGCTGATGTTCTGGCATGCCGACAAGGTGGGCGAGCTATACCAAAGAATCAACGCCCTGCACGGCAGGCTCCAGCTCTTCAAGGACACCCTGAACGAGATTTATCGCAGCAATTACGGCTTCGACAATATCATTGGCAACTCGCCCCTGATCAAGCACGCCAAGGAGATCGCCTTGCAGTCGGCCCTCACCGACTCCCCGGTCTTGATCACCGGCGAGTCGGGCACGGGCAAGGAGATGTTCGCCCACTCCATCCACCGGGCCAGCAAACGCCGGGACCGGCCATTTGTCAGCGTCAACTGCTCCTCCATTCCCAAGGAGCTGGTGGAGTCCGAGCTTTTCGGCTATGAGCCCGGCACCTTCACCGGGGCTTTGCGCAAGGGCAAGATCGGCAAGTTCGAGCTGGCCGAGACCGGCACCATCTTCTTGGACGAGATCGGCGACATGCCCCTGAACATGCAGGTCAAGCTGATGCGGGTCCTGCAGGAGAAGGAGATCGAGAAGCTGGGCGGCAAGCCCAGGAAGATAGACTTCCGGCTCATCGCGGCCACCAACCGCAATCTAGAGAAGATGATGGAGGAGAACACCTTCCGCAACGATCTGTACTACCGGCTCAACGTGGTGAACATACGCCTGCCTCCCCTCAGGGTCATGAAGGAAGACCTGTCCATGCTGGTGAAGCACTTCATCAAGGAAATACGCCAGGTCATGCCCAAGGAGGTCCGCTCCATCTCGGACGAGGCCATGGAAATAATCATGCGCCATTCCTGGCCGGGCAATATTCGCGAGCTGCGCAACATGCTCGAAGGGGCGATGATCCGCTGCAGGGGCACCCGCATCGAGGCGGCGCACCTGCCCCCCGGCCTGGACAAGCCGCCCTGCGTCCGCTTGGCCGAAACCATCTCGGGCGACAGCCTTCGCGAGCAGTTGGACAAAGCCGAAAAGGCCATAATCAAGGATGCGCTGGAGAGGGCGGGGGAGAATCGCTCAAAAGCGTCCAAAATGCTGGGAATCCACCGGACGGGCCTTTATCAGAAAATGAAAAAATACGGCCTTTGAAACGGCAGAGGACCCTCATCGCCTACGCCGAAAAAGCATGTTTATGAATAACTAGAAACCGGAGGGGCTGCGTAGTAATCTGAAATAATCTGCCACAAGGCCGACCTGTAAAACTGATTACCGTCTAGAACAGACCAAGTCTGCCGAACAACACGCAACAACCGGCGCTTGGCCCGCGGTGGCCGCAAAATCTATGAGGTGCCTATAATGGATTTTATAGCTTTAAGCCTCCGGCTGACCTTAATGATGGTTGCGGGCATGTTGGTCTGCCTGGAGATCGGCTACCGCGTTGGGCTAAGACGGTCCAGCCGCCAGAACGAATCCGAGAAATCGGGAATAAGTATCATAGATGCCTCTATCTTTGGATTGCTGGGTCTTATACTTGCCTTTACCTTCGGGGGAGTGGTGTCACGCTTGGACCACCGCCGTCAACTTATCGTTGAGGAAGCCAATGCCATTGAAACGGCCTATTTGCGCCTGAGCATTTTGGCTTCTCCCGCCGGCGATGCCCTGCGCGTGCAACTAAAGGACTACTTGGACTCGCGCATCGGAGCATACGCACTTTTGCCGGACACAAAAGCTGCGCTGGTTGAATTGGCGCGCGGAAACCGGATGCAAAAGGAGATTTGGGAGAATGCGGTGGAGGCGGCCAAAATGGCCTCGCCCCAGCCCGTTGCCGTGTTACTGCTGCCCGCGCTGAACCAGATGTTCGACGTGGCCACTAAGCGCACACGCGCTGCCTTCAGCCATGTACCCATGCCCATTATTTATCTATTGATGGCCACGGCCTGGTTTTGCTCGATCCTGGCCGGATATTCGCTCTACAATCCCAAGGGGCGCAACATCCTCCACATGCTGATCTTCGCCGCCATGATCTCCGTAACCTTTTACGCCATCTTAGATTTGGAATACCCTCGCTTAGGGCTCATAAACCTGCGCGATGCCGACCAGGTGCTCATCAACTTGCGCGCCAGTTTCAACTGACACATTTCAAAAACTACTGCTGCAATCCGGATGTCTGTTAGGTGCCGGAACCCCCGAGACAGATTTGAGGTTTCAGCTAATCGGCGACCCTCGCAAAGTCGTCGGTGGTGGCTTGGCTGTGTTTCAACCGGGCTTGGAATGTACGTAAATGGCGCATTGCCCTGCGGCGGCATGCGGCGTCAAGTTTGCGCCATCGCCGCCTCTGGTGGATAATGCCCCCATGCAACGCCACCAACCAAAACCTCCCTGGCTACGGCGCAGGCTGGCCACCGCGGGCAGCAGCCACATGGTGCACGCCAGCCTGGCCGCGGGCGGCCTGTTCACCGTGTGCCAGGAGGCCCAGTGCCCCAACCAGGGCGAGTGCTACGGCCGTGGCGAGGCCACCCTCTTGCTCCTGGGGCCGGCCTGCACCCGGCGCTGCACCTTTTGCGCGGTGACCAAGGTGAAGCCCTCGCCGCCCGACCCCAACGAGCCGGCCAACGCGGCCCGGGCCGCCGCCGAGCTGGGCCTCAACTACGTGGTGCTGACCATGGTCACCCGCGACGACCTGCCCGACGGCGGGGCGGGGCAGGTGGCCGCCACCATCGAGGCCCTGCACCAGGCCCTGCCCGGGGTGGGGGTGGAGGCGCTGATCTCCGACCTGGGCGGCAGCGCCCAGGATCTGCAAACCGTCCTGGCCGCCGGTCCCCGGGTCTTGAACCACAACCTGGAGACCGTCCCCCGGCTCTACCGCGAGCTGCGCCCCCAGGCCCGCTACCCTCGCTCCCTGGAGCTGCTGGGGCGGGCGGCGGAGGCCGGCGCGCTCACCAAGAGCGGGCTCATGCTGGGCCTGGGCGAGACCCGCGACGAGCTCTTGGCCGTGTTCGACGATCTTCTGGCCACCGGCTGCCGCATGCTCACCCTGGGGCAATACCTGGCCCCCAGCCGTGAGCACCACCCGGTGGTGCGCTACGTGCCGCCCGAGGAGTTCGACTCCCTGCGCGCCGAAGCCCTGGCCCGTGGTTTCGTGGCCGTGGCCAGCGGACCTTACGTGCGCTCCTCCTACCGGGCGGGCGAACTGTGGCGTCAGGCCGCCGAGGCCCTGTAGCCTATAGCGCCGCCTGAAAGCCGCGCCCTAAATCCTCCCGGTAAATCAGGGGATAGAGCAACCTGCCCAAAGGCATGCCATAAAGCCAAAAAATTGCCTCGGACGCTAGGTGCGGGTTTACATTTTTTGGGGATGCGTTATCTTTGCCTAGAGGTATTGCAACCTATCGGTAATATCGATCAATAGCACGGCTTGGCATTGTGTTTTGGCGCCAAAGAAGCCGCTTATCCTTCCTGGAGAATCCATTTTGAGCCTGTGGAACCCACTCGACCCCAAGGTTACGGAGATACTGAACAAGGCCCAGGACATGGCCGGCATCAACCAGGAGGAGGCGGTGTGCCTGCTTCGCCTGGAGCTGTGTTCGCCCGAGTCCTACGCGGTGATGGCCGTGGCCAACCGCATGAGCCGCCAGAGCTTCGGGGGCAAGGGGGAGCGCCATTTCCACATCGGCCTCAACGTGGAGGGCTGCTCCTTCAACTGCAAGTTCTGCTCCCTGACCAAAGCGGCGGGCATCTTTCAGGACAGCGAGGAGTTCAGCCGGGAGCAGCTTCTGGCCTGGGGCAAGCAGGGCGAACAGCAGGGGGCCGACGCCCTGAACCTGATGACCACCGGCCGCTATCCCTTTGAGCGGCTGTTGGAGGTGGGGGCCTGGCTCAGCAAGGAAATCAGCGTGCCTCTGGTGGCCAACACCCGCGACATCAACCATCAGGAGGGCGAGGCGCTCTTGGCCCACGGCTTCCAGGGCTTCTACCACGCGGTGCGTTTGCGCGAGGGCGTGGACACCCCCTTCCCGGTGGAAAAGCGCATCAACACCATCAAGGTGATCACCGACGTGGGGCTGAAGTGGGCCAACTGCATCGAGCCGGTGGGGCCCGAGCACCAGCCCGAGGAGATCGCCCGGCTCATGCTCCTGGCCAGGGAGATGGGGGCCACCTACTCGGGGGTGATGCGCCGCATCAACTTCCCCGGCTCGCCCCTTGGCCACCACGGCATGATCAACGAGCTGGAGATGGCCCGCATGGTGGCGGTTAGCCGCCTGGTCATGGGCGACGTGGCCAAGGCCCACTGCACCCACGAGCCCAACACCGCCGCCCTCATGGCCGGGGCCAACCTCTTTTTCCCGGAGGTGGGCTCCAGCCCCCGCGACGCCCAGTCGGACACCGGCAAGGGGCGCGGCAAGGACCTCATGGCCTGCGCGGCCATCATGCGGGAAATGGGCTTGGACCCCAGCCTGCCCTCCAATTGCTTCGGCGCGACCCGGACCGCCCCCAACCAAAGCGAGCATTGCCCCTCTTCGTACCACGGCCTACCCTGAGCCGATCCGCGCCATGAGCCGAAGGCGCGGGTGCTAGGAGTTTTAATGCGCAAGTCATCCAGCCTCTGGGCAGTCTCAATCCTGCTGTTCGCCTTGACGATCTTGGCCGGGCAGCCCGCCTTGGCCCAAGACCCCTGGCGGGTGGGCACCTGGAAGACCGCCCAGACCATCCAGCCATTTTTCTATCAGCAATTTTTGCCCGGCAGAAAATTGGAGGTTTTTCCCTTCACCAACCCGGCGGACCAGAAGATGGCCCTGTTGGCCGGCAGCCTGGACATGTGCGGCACCACCCTGCCCCACGCCATCCACGCCGCCTCCCGGGGAGAGCCGGTGGTGGTGGTGGCCGCGCTATGCAACAAGTGCTCGGCCCTGGTGGTGAAAAAGGACAGCCCCATCCAGAGCATCAAGGGACTGGCGGGCAAGAAGATCGGCTATGTGCCCGGCACCATGCACGAGATTCTGTTGCGCGAGACCCTGACCAAAAATGGCATCAACCCCAACAAGGACGTGAAGCTGGTACGGGTGGACTTTTTTGACATGGGCCTGGCCCTGGCCCGGGGCTCCATAGACGCCTTCCTCTCGGGCGAGCCGTTCCCCACCCTGGCCGTGCTCCAGGGCTACGGCCGCGTCCTGGCCTATCCCTATTACGGCGGGGGAGTGGGCACCATAAACGCGGGCATGCTGGTAAAGCGGGAGACCATCGAAAAGAATCCTCAGCTGGTGGCCGACCTGGTGGCCGCCCACGCCGCGTCCACCGAATACTTGAAGACTCACCCTGGGCGATGGCTACAGCGGGCCGCCCAACTCGGCACGCCCCTGAACGTCCTGGAGAAAGCGGCCCCCAACATGGAGCTGGCCTGGAGGATGGACCAGGGATTCGTGAAGCGGGTGGCCAACCTGGGCGCGCGCATGAAGGTCTTGGGCATCATCAGCCAAGAGCCGGACTATGATAAACTCATCGACCTGAGTTTCGTGAATCGCGTTAAACTTAAGGACTGATGACCACCCAGGAACCAGTAAAGAATCCATCCCGCAACAAACCGGCGGCGGCCATCCTGCTGCCCTGGCTGTTGCCCGCCTGCGCCCTGGGCCTGTGGGCCCTGCTCAGCATGGGTGGCCTGGTGCCGCCCTATCTGCTGCCTCCGCCGAGCCAGGTGTTGGACACGGCATCCAACTACATCTTCGCGCCGGCGGGCAGCGGGCCCTATGCCGGGCGTTTCGCGGGCGACGCCCTGGCCAGCCTGGGCCGGGTGGGAGGCGGCTTCGCCCTGGCCGTGGCCCTGGGCCTGCCCCTGGGGCTCATCTCCGGCCGCCTAAGGTTCATGCGCCTGTTCCTGGACACCTTCATCAACGGGGTGCGGGCGGTTCCGGGCATCGCCTGGCTGCCCTTGGCCCTGGTGTGGTTCGGCATCGGTTTTAAAACCACCGTTTTCCTGGTGTCCCTGGCCGCCTTTTTCCCCATCTACCTGGGGGCCGCCGCCGGGGCCATGCAGATCAACCCACTGTTCCTCCAGGCCGGGGCCATGATGGGCCTGGGCCGGGGCCAACTCATCTTCTCGGTGCTCGTCCCCGCGGCCATGCCCCATGTGGTCACCGGCCTCAGGCTGGGCCTGGGCATCGCCTTCGCCTACCTGGTGCTGGGCGAACTGACCGGGGTGCCCGACGGCCTGGGCGCGGCTATCATGGACGCGCGCATGCTGGGACGAGTGGACATCATCATCATGGGCATCCTGCTCATCGCCATAATCGGGCGCATCTGCGATTTGGCCATGGTGGGCGGGCTAAAGCTCTTCAAGAGCGTACGGAGGCTGTGATGGGCCGGGGCCTTTCCGATATTGCCGCCGCGCCCTGCCTGAAGGTGGAGGCCCTGAGCAAGCGCTTCCGGGTGAACGGCCACCACATCAGCGCCCTGGAGGAGGTCTCCTTCGAGGTGCGCTCCGGAGAGGTGCTGGGCATCCTGGGCCCCAGCGGTTGCGGCAAGACCACGCTACTCAATATCATCGCCGGGTTTTTGCCCCATGACGGTGGCAGGGTGATGATGGACCGGCGGCCGGTGACGGGGCCGGGCCCCGAGCGGGGGGTGGTGTTTCAGGAAGACGCCTTGTTCCCTTGGCTCACCGTGGCCGAGAACGTGGGCTTCGGCCTGCGCAATGGAGACGGCAAGGCGGGGCGCCGGGTCAAGGTGGAGCGCATGCTGGAGATGGTGGGTCTTCAGGGCTACGGCCACTATCTGCCCCGGGCCATCTCCGGGGGCATGAAGCAGCGGGTGGCCCTGGCTAGGGTGCTGGTGCTCAGGCCGGCGGCTTTGCTCATGGATGAACCCTTCGCCGCCTTGGACGCCCAGACCAGGGCGGACATGCACGAGCTGCTTATTTCCTTGCAACGGCGGCTGGAGCAGACCGTGGTTTTCGTGACCCACGATCTGGAAGAGGCCATCAAGCTGGCCGACCGGGTGCTGGTGATGCAAAAGTCGCCGGGCCGGATTCGCCGGGATTTCGCGGTGGGGCTGCCCAGGCCGCGCAACCTGGATTCGCTGGAGTTTTTGGAGCTGAAGCGCTCCATGTACGAGAGCCTCTGCGGCCAGGAGCCGGGCATCCCGGCGGGGGGCTAGGTTTCCTGCTGCTCCTCCTTGCCGAAGAGGTGGTCCAGGGCTTCCTCGATGTGCACCCGCACCAGTGACTCCAGCTGGTTCACATCGGTGTCGGGGGCGGCGAACAGGTCGTAAATTTTCTGATGCACCTTTATGGCCCGATCCACGTTGAGCAACTGGTATCGATAGGTTATCAGGTACCACAAACGGTGCATCCTGAGGGTCTTGAGGGTTTCCCTCAACAGGGTGCTGCCCGAGTTTTCGATGAATATTTCGTGGAAACGCTTGTGCTCCTCAAAGTATTTCTCCCGGTCCCTGGCTTGCCCCGCCTCTTTCATCCTCTCCAGGACCTCGGCCATTTCCCGCAGGTTGTCCGGCGTCATCCTGGTGTAGGCCTCGCGGGCGGCCAGCCCTTCCAGGGCGGCGCGCACTGGGAAGTTTTCCGCGATGTCCTTGCGGGTCATCTCCCGCACGTGGGTTCCCTTGCGGGGGACGATGACCACCAGCCCCTTTTTCTCCAGCTCCCGAAAGGCCTCCCGAAGGGGCGACCGGCTGATTCCCAATTGCTTTTGCAACTCGGTTTCCACCAACTGGCGGTTGGGGGGCAGGGTGCCGTCCAGGATCAGGTCGGCCAGCAGGTTGGCCACCTGCTTGGTGAGGACCTGGGGCTTGAAACCGCTGCTGCGGATTTTTTCTTTCATGTCGTTCATGAGCCGCTCCTTGCTCCCCGGGGCCGTTTAGGCGCTTTAGTGATCACCTGGGCCGGGCCTGTTGCAGGATGCGTCGGCAGCGCTCCACCACCGGCTCGTCCACGAACTTGCCGTCAACCTTGAGCACGCCTTGGCCCTGGGACCTGGTTTGGTCAAAGGCCGCGATGATCTTCTCGGCAAAGGATATCTCTTCCGGGCTGGGGGCGAATATTCGATTGCACACCTCCACCTGGTTGGGGTGGATGCACAGCTTGCCGGTGAATCCCACCGCCTTGGCCCTTCCGGCGTCCGCCTCCAGGGCCGCCAAGTCGCCCAGGTCGATCATGTAGGGACTGTCCAGGGGGCCGGGCAGGCCCGCCGCATGGCTGGCGTTGCTCACCCGGTGGCGGGGATAGTAAAGCTCCTGACCCTCCTGGGTAAGTTCCATGCCCATGTCGGTGGTGTAGTCCGCCGCGCCAAAGGCCACCATGGCCCGGCGCTGATGGTGCACCGGGTGCCCGGCGATGGCAAAGGCGTTTTCCACCCCCAGGGCCGACTCGATGAGATACAGCGCCCCCACCGAATAGGGGGCCAGGCCGCCCGCTTTTTCCAAGCGCAACAGAGCCTGATCGATGCCCTCCACGTCTGAGCCCCGCTCCACCTTGGGTACGGACAGACAGCTCAGGGCCAGGCCCTCCAAGGCGGCCAGGTCCAGCTCGAACTGGCCCGAGTCCAGGGCGTTGGCCCGCACGATTATCTCCCGCCCCTGGTGCTGGGCCAGCTTGGCGCGCACCACCTCGCGGGCCTCGGCCTTTTTCTCGGGAGGCACCGCGTCTTCCAGGTCGATTATCACTGCGTCGGCCTGAGTATCCAGGGCCTTGTCCACCCGGTCGGGCCGGGTGCCGGGTACGAACAGGGCGCTTCTGATCAGGGCGAAATCCATGGGGCAAACCTTTCTGGGGGAAAGTCCGTGGGACCTCCCATAGACGCGTGAGGATGTGGGCAAAGGCGCGGGCCACCCGCACCCACCGCCTGGAACGTCCTCACAAAGCCGCGATTTATTTCCCCGCCAGCTTCGGCGCTTGCGCAAAGACAGGATGCTTTGCCTATGACCCGAGGTTTAAAATTAGACTAGGGCCAAATGCAAGGTGCGGGACTCTCGGCCAGACCTTGGCAGGCTTGCGCCCAAAAAATCCGCACGATTTTTTTTGATGCATGGCAGCGGAAATCAAGTGGCTCGGTTGATCAATGGTTGCTCCTCTTTCGCGTAATCGGCGGTGTTTACAGAGGATTTTTGTTCGTGGCGCTCGGTCGACAATGTACGTAAGGCCGTATGCTTTGTCAAGAAAATTGCCCGGCGCCACCAGCGGTATGGGGCAACTTGCGGCAATATGCCTCGGAGTCGGTCTTTGTCCGCAAGGAGGGTTGTTTGGTGTTATAATCTCCCACAAACTATAGGGAGTAGTCGCGCTTGGGACGGCTCAGGATGGGGAGCCATGCCAACCAGCTTAAGACAAGGTAAGGAAAAACTAAGGGTAGCGGTTATCGGCGGCGGTAAGCGCTGCCGGTCCATGCTGGAGATGCTGGAGACCCAGACATTCAAGCGTCTGCGGGCGGATATCGTGGGCGTGGCCGATCTGAACCCCGAGGCCGAGGGGGTGTGCCGGGCCCGGGAGAGAGGCATCTTCACCACCACCGACTGCGCCCAGTTGTTCAACCTGGAGCAGTTGGATCTGGTGATTGAGCTGACCGACGACCAGGAGCTGTTGTCCAACCTGGCGGCCAGCAAGCCCGAGTCGGTGGGAGTGATCGGCCACACCGCCTCGCGCCTTTTCCACGACGTCGTGTTCCTGTACCAGCAGCTGGAGCAGAGCGAGGACGAGGCCAGCATGGCCAGATCCTTCAACCAGGCTCTGGTGGATGCAACCAGCGAGGGGGTCATGGTGCTGGGCGGCGACTACCGCATCGTGCGGGCCAATCAGGCCGCATTGACCACGGCGGGGATCAGCCGGGAAGAGGCCCTGGGGCGCTACTGTTTCCAGGTGAGCCACCAGGCCATCACCCCCTGCGACAGCCCCGAGACCCCCTGTCCCATGAAGCAGACCCTGGCCACCGGCAAGAGCGCCCACGCCATTCACGAGCACGTGCAGCAGGACGGCTCCACCCACTATTGCGACGTGTCCACCTACCCCCTGTTGAACCGCAAGGGCGAGGTGGTGCAGGTCCTGGAGTTGTTCCGCGACATCACCGACGAGCTGAGCCGGCGCATGGAGCGGCGCACCGAGGTGATCAAGGCGGACCTGGCCCGCATGGTGCAGGAAGACAAGCTGGTGGCTCTGGGCAAGCTGGTGGCCTCGGTGGCCCACGAGATCAACAACCCCATCTCGGCCATCTTCAATTTCGTGAAGCTGATGCTCAAGGGCTTGGAGGAAGGCCGCGCCAAGGCCAAGGATTTACGCGACTACCAAGGGTATCTGGCCCTGTGCGCCACTGAGGCCAAGCGATGCAGCACGATCGTGGACAACCTGCTCTCTTTCGCCCGCCAGAACAGCCCGGCCCCGCGCACCATAAATTTACGCGAGTTGCTCGACACCACGGTGATGCTCACCGGCCACCGCATGAAGCTCTCCGGAGTGGAGTTGAACCTGAACGTGCCCGCCGAGGGGCTGGAGGTGTACGGGGACGCCTCTCAATTGCAGCAGGTTTTCACCAACCTGATTTTCAACGCCCTGGAGGCCATGCCCCAGGGAGGCACCTTGCAGATAACCGGCGGGGAATTGCCCCAGGAGGGCAAGGTGTGGCTGGACTTCTGCGACAGCGGGGAGGGCATTTCCCCGGAGAATTTGCCGCGCATTTTTGAGCCCTTTTTCTCCACTAAGACCGACGGTCATGGGGTGGGGCTGGGGCTCAGCATGGTCTACGGCATCGTGCGCGAACATCGGGGCGAGGTGTCGGTGGACAGCAAGCCGGACAACGGCACCACCTTCCACCTGGTATTGCCCCTGGCCGGCCAAGAATACGGCTTGGAGGAGGAAGACCAGTAATGAGCACGCCGCTACAGGTGTTGGTGGTTGACGACGAACTGGCCATGCGCGAGTCCATCGCCGCCTGGCTGATTCAAGACGGCCAGCAGGCGGCCAAGGCCGAGGGGGGGCGCGAGGCCTTGGCCATGATGGAAGAGCGGGAGTTCGACCTTGCCCTGGTGGACATAAAGATGCCGGGCATGGACGGCATCGAGCTGCTCAGGCGCATCAAGGAAGGCCACCCGGACACCCTGGTCATCATCATCACCGCCTACGGCTCCATCGAGTCGGCGGTGGAGGCCATGAAGGCCGGGGCCAGCGATTACCTGCTCAAGCCCTTCGACCCCGAGCACCTGATGCTCCTTTTGGAAAAGATGGGCCGCCAGCGGCGTCTGATGCAGGAGAACCAGATGCTGCGCCAGCGCCTGGCCGAGGGCCAGATGGCCGGTTTCGAGGACATGGTGGGCAGCTCCCCGGACATGTTCAAGGTGTTCGACCAGATCGAGGAGGTGGCCGCCACCGAGGCACCGGTCTTGATCGTGGGCGAAACCGGCACCGGCAAGGAGCTGGTGGCCCGGGCCATCCACAATCGCAGCGCCCGCTCCTTCGGGCCCTTCGTGGCCATAAACTGCGGGGCCCAGAGCGAGAGCCTTTTGGAGAGCGAGCTGTTCGGCCACGAGCGGGGGGCCTTCACTGGCGCGGTAAAGGCCCGGCGGGGCCGTTTGGAAATGGCCGACGGCGGCACCCTGTTCCTGGACGAGGTGGGCGAGATCTCCCAGAAGATGCAGGTGGCCCTGCTCCGGGTGCTGGAGGACGGGAGCTTTCTCAGGGTGGGGGGCGGCCAGCCCCTGACCAGCGACTTCCGCCTTATCTGCGCCACCCACCGCAACCTGCCCGAGCTGATCTCGGCGGGCGAGTTCCGGCAGGACTTCTACTACCGCATCAACGTGTTCTCCGTGTCAGTGCCTCCCCTGCGCCGCCGCCGCGAGGATGTCGTTCCCCTGGCCGAGCACTTTATCGCCGTGTTCGCCCAGGAGACCGGCAAGGCACCGCCCGGGTTGGAGGACAAGGCCCGCCGCGCCCTGATCAGCTATTCTTGGCCGGGCAACGTGCGCGAACTGCGCAACATCATGGAGCGGGCGGTGATCGTATCCAAAAGCGGCTATATCGGCCTGGAGCAGCTCACCTTCCTGGACGAGGGGCCCAAACCGGGCTCCACCGCGCTGAGCCTGGCCGAGATGGAGACAGAGCACATCCGCAGAGTGCTCACCGCCCACGGCTGGAACATAACTCAGGCGGCGGCCACCCTGGGCATAGACCGCACCACCCTGGGCCGCAAGATCAAAAAGGCGGGCCTGCGTTCGCCATGACCGACGCAATAGGGCGCTTGCCAAAACCTCTCGCCGGTGCCATCAATAAGTTCCATGATTCCTGAACCGGACATGCCCACCGGACAAGCGCACGCGCCCCAGGTGGAGGTGGTGCCCATGGGCCGGGTGAACTCCACCGCCGCCCAGGTGGTGGCGGCCAACCTGCAAGCCCTGCTGGAGCTGGACACCATGGTGGTGGAGCCCTGGCCAGAGCCGGCCCAGGCCCTGGTGGCCGCTCGGGGGCAGTACGACGCCGGGATAATCCTGCGGGAGTTGGCCACACCCCAGGGAGGGCCTCTGCGCCTGGGGCTTATGGGCAAGGATTTGTGCGTGGCCTTTCTCACTTACGTCCTGGGCGAGTCCCAGCTGGGGGGGCGGGCGGCGGTTATGTCCCTGCACCGCCTCAGCGAAGGTGAGGGTGGAGGCCGCGCGCCGCGCCATGTGATGCTGGAGCGGGCGGCCAAGGTGGGCTTGCACGAAATTGCCCACGTGCTGGGCCTGGAGCATTGCCGCACCGCCGGTTGCCTGATGCGCTTCTCCGCCGGGCTGGCCACACTGGATCGTCTGAATATGGGGTTTTGTCCCGCCTGCCAACGGGACCTTATTCGCCTGAGAATGGATTTACCGACAAAGGCCCCGGCCCGCTGAGGACCGGGGCCTCGTCTGGATTTAGCCTACAGGAACTCGTGGACCAGGTGCTGCCAGTCCAGGCCGGGCACCGCGCCGTAGATGTCGGGCACCATGCGGCCACCGGTGGCGGCCAGGCGCTGGCCGGTGTCGTGGGTGATCAGGTCGGACAGGCGCTGGGACTCCTGCTCCATCCAGGCCACGCCTTCCTCGCCGGAGTGCATGCCCTTCAGGTCCCGCTGCAAGCGGATGGGCTCCACCAACAGCAGCCAGCCTTCGCCGTAGGGCAGCTTGTTGGCCTCGGCCGGGTTCTCCAGCACCTTGGGGTTGCGGGCCACTACCACCCCCTCGATGGGGCTTGCCGCCCGGGCCTGGTGCCCGGAGCGGGAGAAGGCCAACTCCTTGCCGCCGCCGGTAACCGCCATGCCCAGCTGGGGCAGGCGGAACTCATCGGCCGGTCCGAACAGGCGGGCGGCCAAGTCGTCCAGGCCGATGCGCACCCGGCCCCCGTACTCCACCCGGGCCCAGGTGTGGCCGGGGTGCAGGTAGTAGTCGGTGGGCACCTCGAAGCCTGCCGCGCTGGCCAGGCGCACCTCGGCAACGGGCTGGGCCAGGCCCTCGTCGTCGAGCATCTGGTCATAGGCGCACTTGGCGCAGGCGTAGTGGTTGGGGCACAGCTTGAAGGGCACCCGCCCGGTGAGCATGTGGCGGCAATAGCGCTTGTGGGGTGCGGTGTTCTGCCAGTTCTCGCTGGTCCAGTAGTCCTCCATGGGCTGCTCCAGGCCCCCGGCGTACCAGCCGTGGACCCGCTTGCGCTGGATGGCCTTGTCAAAGGAGCAGCTCAGGCAATCGAAAGCGTTGTGGCACAGCCGGGGAGCCACCACGCCAGCCTTGGACCAAATGCACTCGTCGCTGGTCATGTCGAACACCATGGGCGCCCGGCTCTTGGTCTTATTTCCTGTCTTGGTGGTCATGGCTTACCTTCCCGGCCTTGGTAGGCCTCTTGGGTTTGATTTTGCCTTTTACATAAAGCAGGAGCCGTGCCAAGCGGAGAAAGCCTGCACAACATACTTAATTAACTGATAAAATTAAATTGACTGCTTGCAGGCGAGTGCTGGGGGGTGAGGTGCGTTTTGCATCCAGGGGCGGGGACGCGAAGGGGTGCCACGTAAAAAATCAATAAAAATACAATGGTTATGTGATGAAGCGGCAAAAAGCCTCATGCCGGGCACAATGCGGCGTCTCGTTTTTTGGGTGTCGGGAAGAGGCGAAATGCCTCAGTAGGCATAAAACCGTGGCCACGCTTGCTCCAAGCGTTTTCTGGGGAAAATGGCTTTGCCCGGTTCACAGAATGAAAAAACACTTGACCTGGGATAGTCATTTCATCTATGTTTCCTAAATAGAAACCTTGCACAATCTTATAACAAAGCTATTTAACTACAAAAAACTCTTGAAAGGTATTTTGTGGCGCATAAAGTTTCTAAATAGGAAATGTAACCACGCGACTGCCTTTCGCTTAAACGACCGGAAACCCTCTGGTCTTTTTGGGAATTAGAAGATGCTTCCAGAGAACGAAATTGGGGTCAACATAAGAAGAATGCGCACCAGTCAGGGGCTGTCGCTGGACGCTCTGGCTCAGAAGACCGGCTTGAGCAAAGGCTATTTGTCCAAGGTGGAAAACTCGGACAAGGCCCCGCCGGTGTCCACCCTGTTGATCATCGCCAAGTCCCTGGGGGTCACCATCTCCGAGATCTTCGGCGAAGGGCAGGAAAAGGTCACCGCCGCCGTGGTGACCAAGGCCGAGCGCAAGCCCGTGGCTCGCGACGGCACGGTTTTCGGCTACTCCTACGAGACTCTGGCCCACAAGTACCCCGGCAAGCGAATGGAGCCCTACATCCTTAGCATCCCCGGAGACTCCACTGAGAGTGCGGTGTTTCAGCACCAAGGCGAAGAAATGATGTACGTGCTGGAGGGCACCATGCGCTTCGTGCACGGCACCAGCGAGTTCATCGTGCGCACGGGCGATTGCCTCTATTTCGATTCGGGCATCGAACACTATGGCCTGCCCATGGACGGGCAGGATCTCAAGATACTTATGCTCATTTATCTTGCCGAATAAGGCGTGGAACAGGGATGACCGGCATGCGAATTGAAAACATCGGCGTTTTGGGAGCCGGGCTCATGGGCCACGGCATCGCCCAACTGCTGGCGGTGGGCGGCTGCCGGGTAAAGCTGTTCGACCAAGCCCCCCAGATGCTGGACACGGCCTTCCAGCGCATGGCCGACAACCTGCAAGTGTTCCTGGGCCTGGGCATGATCACCCAAGACCAGATCGACCAGGCCCTGGCCCGCATCACCCTGGCCGAAGACATGGCCGACCTCTGCCGCGGCCAGGACATGGTCATCGAGGCGGTGAGCGAGAACCTGGAGATCAAGCGCAAGGTCTTCGCCACCCTGGAGAGCCTCACTACCCCCCAGTGCATTCTGGCCAGCAACACCTCGGCCATCAGCATCGGCAAGATCGCCCGCGACCTGGCCCACCCGGGCCGGGTGCTGGGCGCCCACTTCTGGAACCCGCCCCACGTGGTGCCCTGCGTGGAGGTGATCCGCGGGCCCCAGACCGAGGACGCGGTGATGGAGGCGGTGTTCGCCCTGCTGCGCCGGGTGGGCAAGCGCCCGGTGCGGGTGCAAAAGGATGTGCCCGGCTTCGTGGGCAACCGCATGCAGCACGCCCTGTGGCGCGAGGCCATAGCTTTGGTGGAAGAGGGCATCGCCAGCGCCGAGGACGTGGACGAGGTGGTGCGCTACAGCTTCGGCCTGCGCCTGGCCTTCCTGGGACCTCTGGCCACCGCCGACCTGGCGGGCCTGGACCTCACCTACGAGGTGCACAAAGACCTGTTTCCCCACCTGGGCCGCTCCACCGAGCCCTCGCCCCTGCTGACCCAAAAGATCGAGCAGGGCGAACTGGGGGCCAAGAGCGGCCAGGGTTTTCATAAGTGGACGCCTGAAAAACTCAGGCAGGTGATCTCCCGGCGCGACGAGGTTCTGCTGCGAATCGTCCGGGAGGTCCTGACCTAGCACCCGCGGGCGGCTTCAAAAGAGCTCCCCCGCAAAGGCCCCCTCACCAGAGGGCTGAATTGAGGTTGTGTGCATGGGTGAAGCGGCTGTCTTTTTCTTGCACGGCCTAGCCTACGCCGGGTTGTTGTTCCTGGTCTCATCGGGACTCACCCTGGTTTTCGGCATGATGAACGTGCTGAACTTCGCCCACGCCTCCTTCTATATGCTGGGAGCCTACTTCGCCTACTCCATCCTCTGCTTCACCGGCAACTTCTGGCTGGCCCTGGCCATCAGCCCCATCATCCTCCTGGTCATCGGCGCTTTCGTGGAGCGCTTCCTGCTGCGCAAGGTGCACGTGCACGGCCACGTGCACGAGCTTTTGCTCACCTTCGGCCTGGCCTACATCATCCAGGAGGCGGTTAAGCTCCTCTGGGGCACCACCCCCATGGCCATGCCCGTGGCGGGTTTCCTGGCCGAGACGGTCAACTTTTTCGGCGTGGTCTACCCTATATACCGCTTGTTCATCTTCTGCCTCTCGGCCCTACTGGGTCTGGGCATGGCCCTGGTGCTGTTCAAGACCCGCATAGGCATCATCGTGCGTGCGGCGGTGGACGACAGCCCCATGGTGGATGCCCTGGGCATCAACGTGCCTATGGTGTTCATGGGGGTGTTCGCGGTGGGCGCGGCGCTGTCGGGCTTCGCCGGGGTGGCCGCCGGCCCCCTGCTCAGCGTGTTCCCGGGCATGGCCGGCTCCATTTTGGTGGACGCCTTCGTGGTCATCGTCATGGGCGGCATGGGCAGCCTGGGAGGCGCGGTGCTGGCCTCGTTCATCATCGGGGAACTGCAATCCTTCGGGGTGCTTTTGTTCCCCGATTTTTCCCTGGCCCTCATCTACATGCTCATGGCCCTGGTGCTGGTGCTTAAGCCGGAAGGCCTGTTCGGGGAGAAGCAATGATGGCGAGTCAAAAGGCCATGCTCCATCGGGTGGGCCTCGCCTTGGCCCTGGCGCTTCTGCTGGTCATGCCCTGGCTGTTGGGCTCCTACCAGTTGCGCCTTTTCACCGAGGCGGTGATCTTCTCCCTGTACGCGGTGAGCTACAACATGCTCCTGGGCTACGCCGGGCTGTTGTCCTTCGGCCACGCCATGTTCTTCGGCTGGGGGGCCTTCTCCTTCGCCGTGGCCCTGAATCACTTCCCCGGCATACCCCTGATGGGCGCGGTGATGCTGGCCGTGGCCTCCACCACGGTCATTGGCCTGGTGGTGGGCGTGCTCCTGCTCCGGGTGAAGGGCACTCCCTTCGCCCTGCTCACCCTGGCCTTCAACGCCCTGGTGTTCGCCATCGGCATCAAGTGGCACTCGGTCACCGGGGGCGACGACGGACTGAGCATCGCCACCCCGGCCCTGAACCTGGGCTTCACCGACCTGGTCGTGTCCAGCGGCCCCAACTTCTACTATTTCACCCTGGTGATCGTGGGCGCCGCCATCGCCTTCGCCTGGTACTTCACCCGCACGGCCATGGGCCAGTCGGTGCTCTTGATTCGCGAGAACGAGGAGCGCATGCGCTTCTTGGGCTACAACACCAACGTCTCGCGCTTGATCCTCTTCGTGCTCAGCGGGGCCTTGGCCGGGCTGGCAGGCAGCTTCTACGCCATTCTGAACTCCTTCGTGTCCCTGGACGCGGTGAGCATCGAGATGACCACCAAGGTGCTCTTGATGACCTTCATCGGCGGCACCGGGCAGTTCCTGGGGCCGGTGGCGGGCGCCTTCTTCTTCACCTACGTGCAGAACTTCCTGAGCGACCTCACCGACAACTGGCCCCTGATCATGGGCGCCCTGTTCATCGCCATGGTGCTGTGGGTGCCCGGCGGCTTGGCCGGACTGGCCGCCAAGCTCTCCGGCGGGCGCAAAGACGACGACCCCGACGGCACCCTGGCCGGGATGGAGTAGGGTCATGGCCATCTTGCAGGTAAACGGCGTGCACAAGGACTTTTCGGGGCTTCAGGTGCTCACCGGGGTGGATTTCGAGGTGGGCGAGAAGGAGCGCTTCTCGGTGATCGGGCCCAACGGCGCGGGCAAGACCACCCTGTTCAACATCATCAGCGGCAAGTTCCGCCCCAGCGCCGGGCAGGTGATCTTCGAAGGCCGGGACATCTCCTCCCTGCCGACCTACGCCAGGGCCCGCCTGGGCATGGCCCGCTCCTTCCAGATCACCAACATCTTCCAACGGCTCTCGGCCCTGGACAACATCCTGGCCGGGGTCCGCTCCCGGGTGGGCCTGCGCCACCACCTTTTGCGCAGGCCCCACCACGACCGCGACCTCATGGAGCGCAGCGAGGAAATTCTGGAGCGGGTGGGCCTGGCCGATCAGCGCCATACCCCGGCCCAGGAGCTGGCCTACGGCCAGCAGCGGGCCCTGGAGATGGGGGTGACCCTGTCCCTGGAGCCCAAGCTGGTGCTCTTGGACGAGCCCACCGCGGGCATGAGTCGTCAGGAGACCGAGGAAGCCATATCCATGATCCGCCGGGTCACCAGGGAGACCGCCTGCGTGATCATCGAGCACGACATGAACGTGGTCTTCTCCCTGGCCGACCGCATCTCGGTGTTGCACTACGGGGTGATGCTGGCCTGCGGCACTCCAGAGGAAATCCGGGCCGACCAGCGGGTGAAGGACGCCTATCTGGGGGAGGAAGAAGCATGATGCTCCAGGTCAGCGGCCTACACACCTATTACGGCAAGAGCCACATCTTGCAGGGGGTGGACCTGAGCCTGGAGGCGGGCCAGCTGGCCTGCCTGCTGGGGCGCAACGGGGTGGGAAAGTCCACCACCCTGATGTCCATCATGGGCTTGGTCCCGCCCAAGAGCGGCAGCATCAAGTTCAAGGACCAGGAAATCCTGGGCCGCGCGCCTCACGAGGTGGCCCGCCTGGGCCTGGGCTTCGTGCCCGAGGAGCGGCGCATCTTCAAAAGCCTCACCGTGCTGGAGAACCTGTTGATCGGCCTGAAGCCGCCCAACCGGCCCGGCCTTGACCCCTGGACCACCGAGCGCATCTTCGATTCCTTCACCCGCCTGGGGGAGCGCCGCGACAACAAGGGCGGCCATCTGTCGGGCGGCGAGCAGCAGATGCTCACCATCGCCCGCACCCTCATGGGCAACCCGGAGCTGATCCTGGTGGACGAGCCCACCGAGGGCCTGGCTCCCCTGGTTGCCGAGTCGGTGCTGGAGATGCTGGCCGCCATCAGCCGCCAGGGGGTGACCATCCTCATGGTGGAGCAAAACTACAAGGCCGCTCTCAAACTGGCCCAGACCTTTTTCATTATGTCCAAGGGACGCATCGTCTTTCGGGGTGACGGCCAAGAACTGGTCGCCGCGGAGGCGGTGCGCCAAAAGTACCTGGAGGTCTAGGGTGCGCGCACCCGGCCCAATCCATTAAGAGGGAGGATCAATATGCGAAAAGGTCTTTTGGTAGGGTTGGCCCTGCTGTTGGCGCTCGGCGTGGCGTCGGCGGCCTGGGCCGGTGGAACCATTAAGCTGGCGGTCATGGAGCCCTTGTCCGGCACCTTCAAGGACATCGGCGACCGCTATCTGGAGGGCGTGCAGTACGCCGCCGAGGTGCTCAACGCCAAGGGCGGCATCAACGGCATGAAGGTGGAGGTCATTCCGGTGGACAGCGAGCTGAAGCCCGCCATCGCCACCCGCAAGGCCACCAAGCTCATCATGAAGGACGGCGTGAAGTACTTCTGCGGCGGCACCGGCAGCTCGGTGGGCGGCGCCATGGTGCAGCTGGCCAAGACCCAGAACGCCCTGTTCTTCACATACGGCATGGCCGCGGCCAGCCTGACCGGCGCCAAGTGCAGCAGCAACTTCTTCCGCGCCTGCGCCAACACCGACAACCAGTCCTACGCCCTGGCGGTGTGGGTGGCTCAGAAGGGCTTCAAGAAGGTCTTCTGCCTGGCCCAGGACTACTCCTTCGGCAAGGAGGCGGTGGCCGCCTTCACCAAGAAGCTGGCCGAGCTGAACCCCCAGGCCAAGGTGGTGGGCACCGCACTGCATCCCATCGGCACCAAGGACTTCGCCCCCTACGTGAGCCAGATCATAAGCTCCGGGGCCGAGGTGGTGTTCACCTCCAACTGGGGCAGCGACCTCACCCTGCTGCTCAAGCAGGCCAAGCCCCTGGGCCTCAAGGCCAAGTTCGCCTGCTACTACCTGAACGACGATAACGCCATCACCGCCATCGCCAACGACGAGGCGGTCATCGGTAGCCAGGCCGTCGAGGAATACATGCTCACCATTCCCGGCAAGGCCAACGAAGAGTTCATCGCGGGCTTCAAGAAGGCCAAGGGCTTCTACCCCACCTGGCTCCGGGGCAAGGCTTACCTGGCCACCATGTTCTGGGCCGAGGCCGTGAAAAAGGCCGGCTCCGACAAGGTCGATGCCGTGATCAAGGCCTGGGAAGGCCTTACCTATGACGGTCCCGCCGGCAAGTGGACCATGCGGGCTTGCGACCACCAGGCGTTGATGCCCATGTGGACCGCCACCATCGTGGCCAAGAACCCGTTCTTCAAGCATGCTTACGTGGGCCCCGCCACCATGGTGCCGTCTGAAAAGGTGCAAGTGCCTTGCAAGGACACCGGCTGCAAGGGCTTCAAGTAAACCGACACCCTGGATTAACCCAAATCCACCGCCGGGCCTCATAAGGGCCCGGCGGCGGCTCGAACAAGGTAGTTGCATGAAGGCGCTCATCACCGGCGGATCGGGATTCATCGGCGCGCAACTGGCGCGGTTGTTGGCGGCGGCGGGCCATAGCTCGGTCATCCTCGACCTACAGCCGCCTCCGCCGGACCTGGCGGGCGATCCCGAGACCTATGCTTTTGTGCGGGCATCGGTGACCAACCTTCCGGTGATGATCGACACCCTGCGCGCCCACCAGGTGGAAACGGTGTTTCACCTGGGCGGCATGCTCTCCATGCCCTGCGAGCGCGACCCCTGGAGCGCCTTCGAGGTCAACGTGGCCGGCACCTACCATATGATGGAGGCGGCGCGCCTGAGCGGGGTGGAGCGCCTGGTGCTGTCCAGCAGCATCGCGGTGTACGGCGAGGATTTGCCCGAGGGTCCCATCCACGACCACAGCCTGCAACGCCCAGCCTCCATGTACGGCACCAGCAAGGTCTTCGGCGAGCTGCTGGGTCGCTTCTACGCCCGGCGCTTCGGCCTGGACTTTCGCGGCCTGCGCATCCCCTCGGTGGTGGGCCCCGGCTCCAAGGTGCCCCACATGTCGATCTACAATTGCTGGGCCATAGAGCGGCCCCTGCTGGGTCAGCCCTACGAGATCTTGGTGGAGCCCACGACCCGTTGCCCCACCATCTATTACAAGGACGCCTCCCGGGCCCTGATGGAGTTGGCCCTGGCCCCGGTGTCGCGGATAAAAACCAAGGTCTATAATATTAATGGTTTCAGCCCGGCCTACTCCGCGGCCGAATTGGCGGCGGCGGTGGGGGAGAAGGTCCCGGGGGCGCGGCTGGCTTTCAAGCCCGACCAGGAGATCACTTCCCTGATCCAGGCCATCGGCAGCCGCGAGTTGGACGACGGTCACGCCCGCCGGGAGTGGGGCTGGGCGCCGGGTTATGACCTCCCCGGCATGATAGACGATTTCAGGACCGAGCTGGCCCGCCTGGGCCAGGCCTAGTCCCCAGAGAAAGGCGAAAAGGCAATGGCCAAGGGCAAAGCAAGCAAGGCAATCATCACCGCCGCGGTCACCGGCTCCATCCACACCCCGAGCATGTCGCCTTATCTGCCGGTCACCCCGGAAGAGCTGATCGCGGACATTATGTCGGTATACGAGGCCGGGGGCGCGGTGGCCCACCTGCACGTGCGCGACCCCCAGACCGGCATACCCAACGCGGACCAGGACCTCTACCGCGAGGTGGCCTCGGAGGTGAAACGGCGCTGCGACATCGTGCTGTGCACCACCACCGGCGGCAAGCTGGGCGAGCCGGTGGAGAACCGCTCCCGGGTCATCGCCAACCTCCAGCCCGAGCTGGCCTCCCTGAACGCGGGGTCGTTGAACTTTGCGCTGTTCCACGTGGCCGGGCAATACCAGGACTGGAAGCACGATTGGGAAAAGAGCTACCTGGAGGGCACCGAGGATTACATCTTCCCCAACACCTTCTACACCATGCGCCGCTTCCTGGAGATAATGGGCCCCTTTGAGACCAAGCCCGAGTTCGAGATCTACGACGTGGGCATGATCAACAACCTGGCCCATCTCATTCAGGCGGGCCAGGTGAAGACCCCGGTGTATCTCCAGTTCGTCATGGGCATCCTGGGCGGCATCCCGGCAACGGTTGACAACCTGGTCTATATGGTGCAGACCGCAGAGCGGCTCATCGGCGATTTCCAGTGGTCGGTTTGCGCGGCCGGGCGCTTCCAGTTCCCCATGACCACCCACGGCCTGTTGATGGGCGGCAACGCCCGGGTGGGCCTGGAAGACAACCTGTATCTGGAAAAGGGCGTCCTGGCCAAAAACAGCGGGGAGCAGGTGGCCAAACTCATCCGCATCGCCCGAGAGCTGGGCATCGAGCCCGCCACCCCGGACGAGGCCAGGGACATCCTGGGCCTCAAGGGCTTGGACAAGGTCAACTACTAGATTTCCTTCCCCAGAGCCGGGGCGGTTTGCTCTCTCGGCCGGGTTCCCGGCGAAGAGGGCGAACCGCCCCATTTTTTATGAGCCCGCAAATTTTGTCTTTGCCCGCTTTATAAATTAATCCCCAGCAAATGCAGGCAAATCTCCTTCCGGCGCGGGCGGCGGGGTGGGGCGGGGTTGTGACATTCGGGGCAAAACGCCTTGACAAAAAGGTCGATTCATGGAAAAGTTTTCTTGAAAACGAAACATCGTATCACAGAGAGAAACGCTGATGCCGGTGAAGGTCGTCGAATCCCTGCTCAAGGGCTTGAAGGTCATGGAAGCCGTGGCCGGCCATCCCCACGGCCAAAGCCTGCCCGAGATCATCCGGGAAACCGGCCTGCCCAAAGCCACCGCCTACCGCATGCTGCAAACCTTGGTGGCCAGCAACTACCTCCACTACTTTGAAGACACCGCCAAATACCAACTGGGCCCCAAGGTGATGTCCTTGGGCATGTCTTCCCTGGCGGGCCAGGACCTGGCCACGCTGGCCGAGCCTTACTTGAAGGAGCTTTCCCGGCGCATCGACCAGAACGTGAACCTGGGCATTCTGGACGGCGGCGAGGTGGTGTACATCATTCGCATCAAGGTGCGCCGCATCCTGGGCATCGACCTGGTGGTGGGCAGCCGCCTGCCCGCCCACAATAGCGCCATCGGTTGGGCCCTGCTGGCCTTCGCCGCTCCCGAACGCATGCAGGTGGTCCTGGACCAGATCGCGGACGACGAGGAACTGGCCCATCAGGTGGGGCCCCACGGGGTCAACCTGATGAAGCGCCTGGAGCGCATCCGCGCCGACGGATACGCCCTGGGCGAGGACGAGTACGTGGCCGGTCTCAGGTCTGTGGCCGTGCCGGTGTTCAACCAAAGCGGCTACGGCGAAGCAGCCATCAACGTTCCGGTGTTCAGCCAGTTTTGCAGCAAGCAAGAGCTGCTGGGGCAATACCTGCCCCTGGTGCTGGAAACCGCTCAAACCATTTCCCAGCTCCGGGGGCATACACCCGGTAATCCATCAGTATCAAGGAGCCAGCGATGAAGTTCATAGTAACCAGGTCCTCCCTGCAGGGGACCACCCGCATTCCGGGAAACAAGTCCGCCACCGCACGGGCCATAATATTGGCTGCATTGGCCGAGGGCGCCTCCAAGGTCGGCAACTGCCTTCCCGGCCTGGACAGCTTCTCCATCGTGGAGATGATGCGGGCCCTGGGGGCCAAGATAGACACCTCCAAGCCCGATTACTGGACCTTCGAAGGCGTGGCCAACCAGCCCCAAGTGCCCGCCTGCGTCTTGGATGCGGGCAACTCCGGCACCGGCTACTATCAAATCGCGGCCATCGCCTCGCTGGTCAACGGCTGCTCGGTGGTCTCCGGCGACTACCAGATCTGCCGCCGTCCGGCCCAACCGCTCATCGAGGCTCTCAATGACCTGGGCGCCGATGTGGTTTCCACTCGCGGCAACGGCCTGGCGCCCCTGGTGGTCAAGGGCCCCATGCGCGGCGGCAAGACCAAGCTGCCCGGCGTGAACTCCCAGTGGCTCAGCCCCCTGCTGATCGCCGGCGGCCTGACCCCGGAGGGCATCACCGTGGTGGAGGACAACCTCATGGAGCGTCCCTACGTGGACATGACCATGGGCTGGATACGCACCGCGGGCGGCCAGGTGAGCCACGACAACTACGATGTGTTCACCGTGCCCGGCGGCCAGAAGTACAAGGGCTTCACCGCCGACATCCCCGCCGACTGGGGCAGCTCGGGCTATCCCATGGTGGCGGCGGCGGTCACCGACAGCAAGGTCACCTTCACCGGCATGAACCCCGACGACTACGCCGGTGAGAAGGCCTACCCCCACATCATCAAGGCCATGGGCGGCAAGGTCACCTTCGAGGACGAGGGCCGCACCGTGACCGTGGAGGGCGGCGCCGAGCTCCAGGGCATCGAGATCGACTGCTCCGGCACCCCGGACGCGGTTCCCGCCCTGGCGGTGCTGGGCTGCAAGGCCCAGGGCAAGACCCGGCTGTACAACATCGAGGCCAGCCGCCTCAAGGAGACTGACCGCACCCGTTCCATCATGGAAGAGTTGATGAAGATGGGCGGCAAGTTCGATGAGACCGAGGGCAGCCTGACCGTTTATCACTCCGAGCTAAAGGGCACCCGCATCGACGGACGCCACGACCACCGCATCGTGATGGCCACCGCCGTGGCCGCCATGATGGCCGATGGCGAAACCATGATCGACGACGCCGAGTACGTGGGCGTGTCCTTCCCCAACTTCTACGAAGTCATGACTTCGCTGGGGGCCGGCATTCACCGCATGGAGATCGTCTAGCACAGACGGGGCCCGCGCCCCTGACCGTTGTTTTAATCAAGGTTGAGCCGGAGCAGCTCCGGCCCACAGTAGAAATGGGGAGAGAGTATCATGAGAAAAGCTTTGAGCATCTGCATGGCCCTGACCCTGGGCCTGGCCTTGGCCCTTCCGGCCGCGGCCGCCGACAAACGCATCAGCATCGGCACCGCCGGCACCGCCGGGGCCCTGTACCCCATGGGTGTGGCCATGGCCGAAACCATCAACCGCCACGTGCCCGGCTTCAAGGCCTCGGCCGAGGCCAGCTCCGCCTCTTTGGAGAACCTGCGCAACCTGGCCCAGGGCAACGTGGACTGGGCCATCAGCCAGAACGAAGTGGCCTTTTTGGCCTACAACGGCGAGGGCAAGTACAAGGGCCGCGCGGTCAGCTCCCTGCGCTCCCTGTTCGGCACCCTGCTGTCCTGGGCCCAGATTTTCACCAGCGCCGACAGCAAGATCAACAGCGTCAAGGACTTCAAGGGCAAGCGCATCGGCGTGGGCGCTCCCGGTAGCGGCGGCGAGCGGGCCGCTCAGAAGATCCTGAGCTACTACGGCCTGACCTACAAGGACATCAAGCCCGAGTTCATGTCCAACGCCGAAATGGTGGCCGCGCTCAAGGACGGCACCCTGGACGCCTTCATCATCACCCACCCCCTGAAGTCCGCCGCCCTGCTGGACCTGACCACCAGCTACAAGGTGAAGATGGTCCCCGTGGCCGACGACGGCTTCTACAAGAAGTACCCCTACTTCAACAAGCTGGACGTTCCGGCCGGCACCTACCGCAACGTGGACAAGCCCACCCCCACCCCCACCAGCCGGGTGGTCATGTACACCAGCACCAAGGCCAACCTGTCGGCCGACGCGGTCTACGCTATGCTCAAGGGCCTTTGGGCCAACACCGGCGAGTGGACCAACACCCACCCCGCGGTGAAGAAGTACACCACCCTGCAGGACGCGGTTAAGGGCCTGCAAGTGCCCCTGCATCCCGGCGCGGTGAAGTTCTACAAGGAAAAGGGCCTGGACGTCCCGGCCAAACTGATCAAGTAGCGACTGGAACCTGAAGCATGTCAGCGCTCTCCCGCCAGGGCAAATTCATCCTGCTAACGCTCCTGGTGCTCCTATGCCTTCCCCTGCCCGCGGCGGGGGAAGGCGGCGGGAGGGCGCTGTTTATCAACAACCCCCAAACCGGTTTGCAGGCCCGGCTGTCCACGCAAGACGTGGACTACGTGACCATCCGGTTCTTCCACTCCTACGATTGTCAGTGGGTGGAGGAGTCGTTCCGCCTGGAGGGCGGCAAGTTTTATCCCCGCGAGGTCTCCTACGGGGCCGACACCTACGACTACCGCGATCAACGCTACCAAAGCCGCGCCCGAGTGGGCGCGCACCAGGTTCATCTGACCGATATCAAGCCCCGTCCCTCGGATATTCTGGCCCAAATCGCCACCCGAGTGGCCTTCACCAAACCCCAACAACTGATTTTGCACACAACCAAGGGCAACCGCGTCTACCTGTTCAACGAGTGGGGCAGACCGGGCCAACCTTTGGTCTTCAGCATAAAGTGAGGCGGAAATGGCTGCGTCCGACCAAAATAAAGGGCCCAAGCGCCAGCTCAGCGGCATGGCCCGCTGGCTGGTGTTCACCGTCGCGGTTGGCCTGGCTTGTTTTCATCTGTACACCGCCGCCTTCGGCGTGATGTCCCCCTTGTATCAGCGCTCCATCCACCTGATGGGCCTGATGCTCCTGACCTTCCTGGTCTACCGGTCCCTCGGCGGCCGCGGCGCAGGCAACCCCGGCATCGTCGACTGGATCATCAGCCTGGGCATGATCGGCGTGGCGGTATTTTTCATCCAGTCCTTTGTTCCCGAGGCGGTCTTGGAACGGGGCATCATGGGGCCCACCGACATGGAAATATGGATGGGCGCGGTGCTGGTGGTGCTTATTTTGGAAGGCACTCGGCGCACCGTGGGCATGCCCATCGTGCTGGTGGCCGTGGCCTTTTTGGCCTACGGCATCCTGGGCCCCTACATGCCCGACATGCTGGCCCACAAGGGTTACAGCCCCCAGCGTCTGATCAGCTACCTGGTCTGGACCACCGAGGGCGTCTTCGGCATCCCCATCGCGGTGTCGGCCACCTTCGTGGTGGTGTTCATCATCTTCGGCGCTTTCCTGGATAAGCTGGGCGCGGGCAACTTCTTCATCCAACTGGCCCTGGCCCTCACCGGGCGGCGCAGGGGCGGACCGGCCCTGACCTCGGTGGTGGCCTCGGGCCTCATGGGCTCCATCAGCGGCTCCTCGGTGTCCAACGTGGTGACCACCGGCACCTTCACCATCCCCCTGATGAAACGCACCGGCTATTCGCCGTTGTTCGCCGGGGCGGTGGAAGCGGTGGCCTCAACCGGCGGGCAGATCATGCCTCCGGTCATGGGCGCGGGCGCCTTTGTCATGGCCGAGTTGTTGGGCACCTCCTACGCCAACATCGCCTTGGCCGCGGCCATTCCGGCGCTGCTCTACTTCGCCTCGGTGGGCCTGATGGTCTACTTCGAGGCCCAGCGCAAGCAGCTCAAGGTGCTGAGCAAAGACGAGGTCCCCAGCGCCGTGGACACCCTGCGCAAGGGCTACCACCTGCTGATTCCCTTGCTGGTGCTGGTCTACCTGTTGGTCATCGAGCAGCTCTCGCCCATGCTCTCGGGCTTCTACGCCATCTGCACCCTGGTGATAACCGCCTCGCTGTACATCGTGGTGCGCGAAAAGCGCTTCCCCTGGCGGGAGATCGTCGAGGCCCTGGAGCAGGGCATCATCACCGCCGTGCCCGTGGCCATGGCCTGCGCGGCGGCGGGCATGGTCATCGGCGTGGTGTCGCTCACCGGCCTGGGGGTGCGCTTCACCCAGATGGTGATCCACCTCTCCGGCGGCGTGCTCTGGCTGGGCGGCCTGCTGACCATGGTGGCCTGCATCATCCTGGGCATGGGCCTGCCCACCACGGCGGCCTACATCATCACCGCCATCCTGGGCGTGCCCGCTTTGACCGACATGGGCGTCTCGCCCCTGCAGGCCCATATGTTCATCTTCTACTTCGCCATCATCTCCTTCATCACTCCGCCGGTGGCCATCAGCGCCTACGCGGCCAGCGGCATCGCGGGCACCAACGCCATGAACACCGGGTTCCAGTCGTTCAAGCTGGGCCTGGCGGGCTTCATCGTGCCCTTCCTGTTCCTGTACAGCCCCTCCATCGTGCTGGAGGGCAGCGTGATGCAGATCATCCTCAACTCGGCCACCGCCCTGTTGGGGGTCACCGCCCTGGCCGGCGGATTGGTGGGCTGGTTCGCCAGGCCCCTGAATCTGTGGCTGCGCCTGGTGTTCTTGGCCGCCGCCGTGGCCCTCATCGTACCCAACATACTGATGAGCCTGGTCGGCATAGTCCCCATGGTGGCGATGGTGGTCTACGCCATTTCCCAAAAGCGGGGCGGCCCGGCGAAGGCGAGCCGTGCCTAAAACAGAGGTCCTTTACCGCGTATCGCCTTATCGCTGGGTGATCCTGGGCCTCCTGTCCTTCTCCTACCTGCTGGTGTACGTGCACCGCATGTGCCCGGCAGTGTTGGCAGAGGACATCATGCGCTCCTTCGGGGCGTCTGGGGCCACCACCGGGCTTTTGGCCTCGGCCTACTTCTATCCCTACGCCCTGATGCAGGCGCCGGGCGGCCTTATCGCCGACAAGCTGGGCCCCCGCCGCCTGGTCACTCTGTCCATGCTGGCCGCCAGCCTGGGGTCGGTGCTCTTCGCCATGTCCATGGGGGTGGGCACCGCCTTCTGGTCCCGGGTCCTGGTGGGTCTGGGGGTGTCGGTGGTGCTGGTGCCCACCTACAAGGCGCTCACCACCTGGTTTCCGGCCAAGGACTATGTGCTGGGCACTTCCCTGGTCATCTCCATCGCGGGCCTGGGCGGCCTGCTGGCGGGCTCGCCCCTGGCTTGGCTCAGCGAGGGCATCGGCTGGCGGGGCAGCTTCTGGATTATCGCCGGGTGCACCATGGCCGACGCGCTGTTGGTGTGGCTTCTGGTGCGCGACAAGCCCCAGGACTTCGGCCTACCCCCGGTGGAGCCCGTTCCCGGCGGCGACCACATGCAAGAATCCGTGCCCATGCTCAAGGTGCTGGGCATGGTTTTGGGTAGCAAGGATTTCTGGCTGCCGGCGGGCTGGTTCTTTTTTAACGGCGGCATCCTGTTCAGCTTCGCCGGGCTCTGGGCGGGGCCTTATTTTATGCAGGCCTACGCCATGAGCAAAACCCAGGCCGGCCAGGTGATCAACGTCTTCGCCTTCGGCTGGGTGTTCGGCCCGCTCATTTTCACCTGGATTGCGGCCAAGGTGCCCTCCCGGGGCGCGGTGATGGGGGGCAGCATGGTGGCGTGGGCCGCCATCCTGGTGTGGATGTTGGCCCGCAACGGAGCCATGAGCCTGCCCGAGATATACGCCTGGAACCTCATCTTCGGCTTCGTGGGCGCGGGCCCGGCCGGGGTGTGCTTCGCGGTGGTCAAGGAGCGCTTTCCCCTGCGTATCGCGGGCACGGTCACCGGCTTCACCTACATGTTCCCCATGATCGGCAGCGCCCTGTACCAGCCCCTGGCCGGGGCCATCCTGGACCGCTCGGGCAACATGGCCGCCGGACTCGGCGCGTCCGACTTCACCCCGCTTTTCTGGCTATACCTGGCCTCCACCGTGGTTGCCGGCATCCTGGCCTACGCTTTGCGGCCCAAGCAGGTGGAGTAGCCGCCAAGGCCGTTATCGCAGTCACCATGGGGAGCCTCGGGGCTCCCCATTTTTATTGGGAGGGGCGGCGGCGGTCGCGCACGTACACATTGCCCGGCTAGGACTTGGCATAATCAGTGTGAGCATTAACGCGCACCATTCATCGGCTCCGGTATTGTGTCAGGCCCTATCAATAAGGCTGCGCCATGAAACTCCCGTTCTTGTTAGGCTAGAATGAAAACTATGGTGTTCACGGTCCGGATCATGCGCTGTTGCCGCGGCATCCGGACTTGCTGGCCGAGGAGTTGCAAAAGTCTTGAGCGACAAGAGCGGGCTGACCATAACCAGACCCCTGCGCGTGCCGGACCCGGTGCGCCTGGCCCGCTATGCCCGGGCGCCCGAGTTGGGCCCCTGCATCCTGTTTTTCAGCGGCGGCAGCGGCCCCGGCCCCATGAGCCGGGAGCTGATCAACTACACCCACAACTCCATCCACCTCATCACTCCCTTTGACTCGGGCGGCTCCTCGGCGGTGCTGCGCCGGGCCTTTGACATGCCCGCGGTGGGCGATCTGCGCAACCGCATGATGGCGCTCAGCGACATGAGCGTGCGGGGCAACGCCGAGGTGCGCAAGCTGTTCGCCTACCGCCTGCCCCTGGAGGCCGAGGCAGGGGAGATGGTGGAGCGCCTGGAGGCCATGACCGCCGGAGAAGACCCCATGGTGGCGGCCATCCCCGACCCCCTGCGCAAGATCATCCGCAACCACCTGAGCTATTTCATGGCAGCCATGCCAGGCGACTTCGACCTGGCCGGAGCCAGCATCGGCAACCTGGTGCTGGTGGGGGGCTATTTGAACAACGGCCGCCACCTGGACCCGGTGATATTTCTGTTCTCCAAGCTGGCCGAGGTGCGCGGGGTGGTGCGGCCGGTGGTCAACCGGAACCTGCACCTGGCCGCCCGCCTGGCCGACGGCAGCCTGATCCTGGGCCAGCACCGGATCACCGGACGCAGCGAGCCGCCCCTGAGCGCGCCCATCGTGGAGTTGAGGCTGAACCAAGGCTTGGACCGGGAACGCCCCGCCACGGCCGAAATACGGCCCAAGGTGCGGCGTCTCATCGCCCAGGCGGAGCTGATCTGCTATCCGGTGGGCAGCTTTTACACCAGCCTCTTGGCCTGCCTGCTGCCCGGCGGAATAGGGGAGGCCGTGGCGGCCAACCCCTGCCCCAAGGTTTTCGTGCCCAATACCGCCCCGGACAAGGAAGTGCTGGCCGGAGGGGTGGCCCAGCGCGCCGCCGAGCTCATGGCCGCCCTGGGAGCCTCTGACGGCCCCCAACGCGCCGAGGGGCGGGTGCTGGACTACGTGTTGGTGGACCGGAAGTGGAACGATTATCCCGGCGGCCTGGACCGCAGGGCCCTTGAAGATATGGGCCTCAGGACAATCGAGGCCGATCTTATGACTTCGGACAGCGCCCCTTTGACCGACGGACGCCTTTTGGCCGAAGCCCTGCTCTCATTGGTCTGAGGGCGCGGCGGCGGGTTGTTCAATTTAGGAGGTACGCGTGGATACTCCCAAGAAGGATAAAGTAAAACACCGATTTTCCCCGGCGGAGGCGGCGGATTATTTGCGCCAACTGGCCGATGCCCTGGAGCAGGGGCACATCGCCCTACGCTCCGAGGACTTGGGTCTGGAGGGTGAGGTCAAGGTAAAGCAGGCGCTCAAGACCAAGTCCGGCAAGGCCACCCTAAAGATCAACCTGAAGATCGTGGCGCCCATGCCGGTTGCCGCGCCCGATATCTCCCCGGCCAAGGGCGAGGCCCAAGGCGAGAGCGAAGGCTTCGTGGAGATCACCGCCCCGGAGGAGGAGCCCGCCGAGAGCGAGGACAAGACCTCCTACAAGAAGATCAAGAAGGCCTTGGCCAAGAGCCTCCCCGGCCTCAAGAGCATTCGCAAGGAGGGCGGCATGCCCAGCCTGGCCGATGCCTCGGCTTTTCTGGCCCAGGCGCGGGAGGTGTGCACCTTTGACAAGGCCAAGTACGGCAGCGAAAATTACCCTCGCTTTTTGGCCGCCCTGAACCGCGTGGAGGACGCCCTGGCCACCGCTAACGGCTCGGCCCTGGACGAGGCCCTGGACGAGGTGGGCCAATGCAAGAGCGACTGCCACGAAAAGTTCAAGTAAAGCCCCACCGCCTTGGGTATCTACGGGCCGCCCTCCGGGGTGGCCCGTAATTTTTCAGGCCTTTCGGGGGCATCTTCCATAACTTATTAATATAAAAAAATAAAAACATTTCGGCCTTATGATGTGTCTTTTGAAATCATTGAGGATTTCGCTTGAAATCGCCTCCCTGGCATGTTAATCATGCTGCATGGAAAGCATGTTGTCAGACAAATATGAGTTGAAGCAGCCCCTGCGCCTGCCGGACCAGGTGGCCGCTATCCTCATGGAGGAGTTGGAGAGCGGCACGCTCAAGCCGGGCGAGATGCTGCCTCCCGAGATGGAGTTGGCCACCAAGTTCGGGGTGAGCCGGGCGGTGATCCGCGAGGCGCTATCCCAACTCAAGGCCGAAGGGCTCCTGGAGTCTCAGCAGGGCCGGGGGGTCATGGTGGTGGGCCGGACGGGACGGCGCTTCTTCCGGCTGGAAGACCCGGAAAAAATCAACCCCCAATCCTTGACCCACCTCTACGAGCTCAGGGCCATCCTGGAAAGCGAGGCCGCGGCCATGGCCGCCGCCAGGGGCAGCACCCGCGACGTGGCCAAACTGGGCGAATGCGTGGTGGCCATGGCCCGGGCGGTGGAGGACGACACCATCGGCGCGGTGCCTGATCTTGATTTTCATCGCGGCATCGCCGAGGCCAGCGGCAACCCGCACTTGTGCGAACTCATGCAGTTTCTCAACGACAAGCTCTTGGTGCTCATCCAGGAGGCACGGGAGCATTCACGCCAAAATCCCGGCGTGCCCCGGCAGGTCCAAAAAGAGCACGAGGACATCTATAGGGCCATAGAGGCCCGCAACCCCCAAAAAGCCAGAAAAGAAACCCTGGACCATCTGCGGATGGCCGCCCGGCGTCTGGGGTTGGAAATCTGAGGGCTCAACGAGCGGAGCGCCGCGCCGGGGCCGGCGCGGTGGCGGCCCTTTTGGTGGCAACCTGTCAGGCAACCGGGTGACTGACCGCCGGCGAGCAAGAAAAAGTGAAGGCACCCAATGCACCAGACATCCTCCCAGCCGCTTAACCAGGCGCAGTATGAACCGGTGCGTCTGGTGCGGGGCCGGGAGGACGTCAGAGAGCGGTGGGCGCGCCATCTCAGCGACCAATCCCAAATGACTTCCCAGGCCTGCGCCATCGACAAGCACCCCGAGGACCCTATCTTTGAAAAGGTTGATCTGGGTATAGTTTGGTCATGCGCAGGAAATCGTTCCCAGGCTGATCGAGGATATGAAACGGCAAAGGGCCGGCGCATAAGGCGTCGCTGAAATTTGGTTACTGGATCTAGTCTTTGGAGTAGTGACATGATCGCCAACGAGGCGACCACAAAACGAGGCAAGCCTCAGACCAAGCACAGTTTTTATCCCGCCTGGTGCAAGCGCTGCGGCAACTGCGTGGCCTTTTGCCCCGTGGGCATACTGGTCGCCGACGAGTGGGGTTATCCCCGGCAGGTGGACAAGGATCGTTGCACGGGATGCGGCCTCTGCGAGATGCTCTGTCCCGACTTCGCCATCACCGTGGGCTATGAAAAGCCCGGGGCGGTGGACCTGGCCCATCCGGCTTCCGCCCTGGACTCTCCGGAAGTAATCCAGGAAAAATCCGACGCAGCCAAGGCCGCCAGCAACATAAGCCCGGAGCGTTTGGCCCCGGTGCCGCGGGAGGAGAAATAATTATGGCCGCAGGAACCAGCAAGCCGGTTGGCAGAGCCGCCAAGGCGAACCGCAAGGGCCAGGCGCGGCTGCTGCAAGGCAACGAGGCCGCCTCCCTGGGGGCCTTGGCCGCCGGTTGCAATTTCTTCGCCGGTTACCCAATCACCCCGGCCAGCGAGATCACCGAGTACATGAGCCGGGAGATGCCGGTCAGGGGCAACCCCTTCATTCAGATGGAGGACGAGATCGCCTCCATCGGGGCCTGCGTGGGGGCCTCCCTGGCCGGGCGCAAGGCCATGACCGCCACCAGCGGCCCCGGCTTCTCCCTGATGCAGGAAAACCTGGGCTACGCCATGATCGCCGAGACTCCTTTGGTGGTGGTCAACGTGATGCGCGGCGGACCCAGCACCGGGCTGCCCACCAATGTGGCCCAGGGCGACGTGCAGCAGGCCCGCTGGGGAACCCACGGCGACCACCCGGCCATCGTGTTCTGTCCCAGCTCGGTCAGCGAGTGCTTCGAGCTGATGGTTCGGTCCTTCAACACCGCCGAGCGTTTTCGCACCCCGGTGATCTTCCTGGCCGACGAGACGGTGGCCCACTTGCGCGAAAAGGTGATCCTGCCCGCCGAGGGCGACCTGGAGGTCATCGACCGCCGCAGGCCCACCGTGCCCCCGGACTGGTACGTGCCCTACAAGACCGATGGCAGCCTGATACCGCGCCTGGCGGACCTGGGCGAGGGCTACCGCTACCACGTCACCGGCTTGGTGCATGACGAGCGCGGCTTCCCCACCCGCCGGGCCGACGAGGTGGAGCCTTTCTACACCAGGCTCTTCGGTAAGATCAGCCGCCACTTTGACGACCTGATGCTCACCAAGGAGTACTCCTTGGACGACGCGGAGATCGTGCTGATCTCCTACGGCTGCACCGCCCGCTCCTGCCGGGCGGCGGTGCGCATGGGCCGGGAGCGGGGCATCAAGCTGGGCCTGTTGCAGCTGTTGACCCTGTGGCCCTTCCCCCGCCGGGCGGTGGAGGCGGCTCTTACGGGGCGCAAGGCGGCCCTGGTGCCCGAGCTGAACATGGGCCAGATGAGCCGCGAGGTCAAAAGGGTCAATGACGGACGGACCCAGGTGATTCGTCACAGCAAGATGGACGGCACCATGATCACTCCCGAGGAGATCCTGGGCCGTATGCGGGAGGTGGCCTGATGACGGCGGTGCACAGAAGCGTGGTCTACGATTGGCTGCGCCACGACAAGAAGTTCCCCCACGTCTGGTGCCCCGGCTGCGGGTTGGGCATTCTGCTGGGTTCGCTGGTGCGCTCCCTGGCTCAGGGCGGCTACGATAAAAACCAGGTGGTGCTGGTCAGCGGCATCGGCTGCTCTGGCCGCCTGCCGGTCTACGTGGACGTGGGCAGCGTGCACACCACCCACGGCCGGGCGCTCACCTTCGCCACGGGTGTAAAGCTGGCCAAGCCGGATCTCAAGGTGATCGTGGTCATGGGCGACGGCGACGCCACGGCCATCGGCGGCAACCACCTTATTCACGCCGCCCGGCGCAACCTTGACCTTACGGCCATCATAGTCAACAACCTGACCTATGGCATGACCGGCGGCCAGTACAGCCCCACCACGCCGCTGGGCGCCAAGGCCACCACGGCTCCCTACGGCCACTCCGAACCCAGCTTCGACATCAGCGCCCTAACCGTGACCGCCGGCGCCTCCTTCGTGGCCCGCTCCACGGTGTACCACGTGACCCAGCTTGATCAAATGCTGGGCCAGGCCATCGCCAAGAAGGGCTTCGGGGTGGTGGAGGTGCTTAGCCCCTGCCACACCAACTATGGCCGGCAGAACCGCCTGGGCAGCCAGGTGGAGATGATGAAAGGCTTCAAGAAGCAGGCGGTGCGCATGGACCGCTGGGAAAAGATGAGCCCGGCCGATCGCGAGGGCCGTTTTGCCATCGGCGTTTTGGCCGACCACGAGCGCCCCACCTTCTTGGAGACGTATCAGGGCGCGGTGGACCGAGCCCAGGCCATCCGGAAGGAGGGCTAATCATGGCGAGCAGCAAGAAAAAGGAAACCCCCAAGGCCAAAGCCAAGGCCAAGGCCCCGGAGATGGAGCGCATGGAAGTGCGCCTGGCGGGCAGCGGCGGCCAGGGCCTGATTTTGGCCGGGCTGGTCTTGGCCGAGGCGGCGGGCCTGCACGACGGCCGCGCCGTGGCCATGGGCCAGAGCTATGGCCCCGAGGCCAGGGGCGGAGCCTCCAAGGCCGAGGTGATCATCGCCGACCAGGATATCGACTACCCCCTGGCCACCAGGGTGGACCTGTTTTTGGCCCTGACCCAGGAAGCGGCTGACACCTACTCCTGGGACCTGAAACCCGGCGGGTGGATCGTGGTGGATTCCGACCTGGTGAGCCATCCCCCATCCAGCCGAGCGGTGGCCCTGCCGTTCACGGCCACGGCCCGCGACAAGCTGGGCAAACCCATGGTCGCCAATGTGGTGGCCTTGGGCGCCATCACCGAGCTGACCGGGGTGGTGAGGCGCAAGGCCCTGGAAAAGGCGCTCTTGGCCCGGGTGCCCAAGGGAACCGAGGCCCTGAACAAGAAGGCCTTGGCCGCGGGGACCAAAATGGCCAAGGACCACGCGGCCAGCGGCCAACTGGCCGGACAGGAGCCCACCTCAGAAGACGTCTAGCCCTCTGCGGGCGTGGACTTCACAACACGTGGATAATCACGCGCGACGGGAGCCCTACGGGGCTCCCGTCTTTTTGTGAGGGGTTCGGCCCTCTCTGACGGCTGGCCGTGGACGGGCATTGCCCGAGGCAGTATTAGGGAAGGGTGGGGGCTTGTCGACGCCATCGTTTTTTTAATGAATCACAATAAATATTGTAAATGCTGCCGCTTGCCCGGCATGACCCACTCAAGGGCGACTGGGGGGCGAACGACAAGCTTGACTCTTAATTCTTTCCCATTTAGTATCGATTTAACGCTAAACTAAAGCAGTGGGAAGGCATATAAGCATGAAGCGAACAGACGCCCAGGGGGGTGTTTAATGCTAACCTGTCATAATGACTGCATAAAGTATTAATGAAAAAGCAGGCCACGGTAAAGGACATCGCTAGGGCGGCGGGAGTTTCCGTTACCACGGTTTCCCTCGCCCTTCGGGACAAAGAAACCAACCGCATAAGCTCCGCCACCCGCGAGAAAGTGTTGTCCATTGCCAACGCTTTGAATTATCATCCTAATTTGGCCGCGCGCGCCCTGGTCAACAAGCAAAGCAATATCATCGGCCTGCTTATCAAGACGCTGCTGAACCCCTTTTACTCCGAGTTGGCCCAGGACATAATCGACCGGGCCCAGGAGCGCGGCTACCGGGTTATAACCTGCTCGGTTGAAGACGGCGTGGACAACCACCAGGTGGACGTGCGGGAATTGATTTCCCACGGTGTGGACGGCCTGATCATCTGCGCCGCCCTGCTGGACGACAAGTTCGTGTTCGAGTTGATCGACGGCGGCTTGCCCGTGGCCCTGGCCCTGCGTTATGTCAACGAGGATCTTGGTTCGCCCGCGGCGGACTTCGTGGGCATCGACAACCCCCGTGGCGCCTACTTGGCCGTGGAGCACTTGGTCAAGATGGGGCACCGCAAGATCGCCCTGTTGATGGGCCCCAAGAACACTTCCACCGGACAGGATCGTTTGCAAGGCGCGCAGGTTTGTCTTGACAATTACGGCATAGAATTGGACCCGATGATGGTGGTGGAGGGTGACTTCACGCGCCGCTCCGGTTATGAGGTCACCCTGGACCTTATCGATAAAGGCACTGAATTCACTGCTGTATTTGCCACCAACGACCACATGGCCCTGGGCGTGTTGGATGCCTTGCAGGAGACCGGGCGCCGCGTGCCGGAGGACGTGGCGGTGATTGGCTTCGACGATATCGAGATGGCCGGGTTGCCCGGGGTGGGCCTTACCACCGTTTCCCAGAAGAAGACGGTGATGGGCCGGGTGGTGGTGGATATTTTAGTCAGCAAGATCAAGATGGAGACGGTGGAAAGCGTTCGGCGGGTGGTTTTGGAGCCCAAGCTTATCATCCGCGAGACCTGCGGTTTCAAGGCCAGGGGAAGCCGCTACGACGATATATCCCCCCTGCGGGCCAAGGCCTGATTCCTTGTTAAACGACGAAGTCTTGTTTTTTGCACAACGCCACAAAAGCCCTCGTTCCGCCGGCCGGCCGGGCTGCTTTTCGCGCGGGCCGGTCCCATGGTGGAACCGCCTAAAAAATGCTCAAGCCGCCTTTTGGGGTTGACAAATACCGGATGAATTTGCGACAAAGGTAAAACGTTAAACTAGTCTGTGCTTGAGTTGCCATAGTTGCCGTCCGGATACTCCGGAAGATTTGGATGAGCCCGCGACCACCTGCACGGCTCCATTGCGACACGGCCCGATATGCGACCGGATAGGGGATTTTAAAACATGCCATACGAGAGCAATGCGTTCTCCCTGGAAAATAAAGTCAGCTTGGTTACCGGAGGCGGGCGGGGCATCGGCCTGGGCATTGCGGAAGTGCTGGCCGGGGCGGGTTCTGACCTTGTGTTGGTGGCCCGCAGCGAGTCCCAGCTGCAATCGGCCGCGGAAATGATCAAGGAGCGCTACGGCCGCGAGGTGGAAACCATCAGCGCCGACCTGAGCCAGGTGGGCGGCTATGGGGCCATAGTAGAGCAGACCATGGATCGCTTCGGCCGCCTGGACGTGTTGGTCAACAACGCGGGCTCCAATATCCGCAAGAAGTTCTTGGAGTTCGAGCCCGAGGACTTCGACGCGGTGCTGGCCATCCAACTGCGGGGGGCCTATTTCATGGCCCAGGCGGCGGCCCGTCAGATGGCCAAGGCAGGCAGCGGCAAGATCATCAATTTGGCCTCCTTGACCAGCAAGATCGCGGTGCCCAACATCTCGGCCTACGGCGCGGCCAAGGGGGGCATCTTCGCCCTGACCAAGTCCATGGCCGTTGAACTGGCCCCCGAGGGAATCAACGTCAATGCGGTGGCTCCGGGTTACGTTCGCACCAGCATGACCGAGGCCGCCTTCTCCAATTCCGATACCCAGGACTGGATGCTTTCGCGCATCCCCATGAAGCGGTTCGGATCCCCCGAAGACATCGGATACGCGGCCCTGTTCCTGGCCTGCCCGGCCTCCGACTACATCACCGGCGAAGTTATCTTCATCGATGGGGGGTGGATGGCCGCCTAAGGCGAAGCCACGTTCTTAATTCCCGTTATGAAATAAGGAACCTAATGCGATGATCTCTTTCGCTAAATCTAACGTATATAGTTCGCAGGGCCCCCGTCAGCTCATGATGGGCGACGGCGCCGCCGGTCAGGTGGAGCAGCTTCTCAAAGGCTGGAAAATCGCTGGCGGCGACGTTCTGCTGGTGGCCGACAAGGAAGTGGTGAAGCTGGGCCTGGACCGCAAGGTGGCCGCGCCCCTGGAGGCCGCCGGTTACGCGGTGGCCGTCTTTGACGGCATCGTGGGCGAGCCCACCCTGGAGATCGCCGAGGCCCTGGCCGGGTTCGCCCGCCAAAAGCCCTTCAAGGCGGTGGTCGGCATGGGCGGCGGCAGCTCCCTGGACATGTCCAAGCTGGCTGCGGCCTTCGCCACCAACCCCGAGGGAGTCACCGAACACTTGGGTGCGACGACCTTTGCCAAGGCCCCGCTGCCTCTGATCAACGTGCCCACCACCGCGGGCACCGGAGCCGAGGCCACCGCCGTGTCCATGCTTTCGGTGCAGGGCCGCAAGGCCGTGGTGCTCGGTCCCCAACTGGTGCCCCTGGCCACGGTGCTGGACGCCGAGCTCACCAAGACCCTGCCTCCCAAGATCACCGCGGCCACGGGCATGGACGCCCTGAGCCACGCCTTGGAAGGCTTCATGTCGATCAACGCCAGCCCCTTCACCGACACCCAGGCCACCACCTGCATGTCCATCGTGGCCCGTTGGCTCAAGCCCGCCTATGAGGACGGCTCCAACATGGAGGCGAGGCGGGCCATGATCTACGGGGCCTACATCGGGGGGCTCACCTTGAACGCGGGCGTGGTTTTGGGCCATTCGGTGGCCTACACCATCGCCAACCGCTGTCATCTGCCGCACGGCGTTTCCTGTGCCATGGCCTTGCCTTACACCATTGCCTACAACTTGAAGGCCATCCCCGAGCGCATAAGCCAGGCGGCCGATCTGGTGCTGGGCAAACACGGGTCCAAGCCCGAAGAACTGGTTACCTGGGTTGATGAGTTGATCGTGGCTCTGGGGCTGCCGCGATCCCTGCAAGAGGTGGATATCAGCGAAACCGACGTGCCGGCCATGATCGCCGAGTGCGTGGAGCGTTATCCCCGGCCCACAAACCCGGCGCCCATCGACGCCGACAGGTTGAAAGTGCTTTACGAAACGATGGTCACCGGCGATATCGTCCGGGCCGTCGAGTATTACCAAGGGGGTTGATGGCAATCCCCGAATTTTTCTCAGTCTTATTTGTGGTAGGGAGGGAAGTTAGCATGAAAAAGTTGTTACTGATCACCTTGGCGCTGGCGCTGCTGATGTCTCTGGCGCCCGCATCCTTCGCCGCTGACAAGGATATTGTCATTGGCGCCCTTTATCCCCGTTCCGGCCCCCTGGCTCTGCTGGGCGAGGAAAGCTGGCGCGGGGCTGAGATCGCCCGCATGGTGCGCAACGAGAACGGCGGACTCCTGGGCAAAAAAATCGTTTTTGCCAACGGTAACTGCTCCGACGTGGCCGCCTCCCGCTCCGAGGCGGAAAGACTGATCGAAAAGGACAAGGTCGGCCTGATCATCGGCTCCTACTCCAGCTCGCGCAGCATGGCCGCCACCGAAGTGGCCGCTCGCAAGGGCATCCCCTACTTTGAGATGGGCGCCATCGCCAACGCCATCACCGAGCGCGGCTACCCCACGGTGTACCGCACCAACAGCACCGCCGCCATGTTCAGCAAGAGCCAGGTGGGCTTCATCGTGGAGTACCTGGCTCCGGCCATCGGCAAGAAGCCCAAGGACATCAAGGTTTCCGTGGCCCACGAGGACTCCGACTACGGCACCTCCGTGGCCGCCAGCTTCAAGGGCTTGGCCGAGAAGGCCGGCCTGAAGGTGGTCTCCATCGAGCCTTACGCCTCCACCTCCAGCGACCTGTCCCCGGTCGTCTTCCGCCTGAAGAAGGCCGACCCCGATGTCATCGTGCTCGTGTGCTACGCCAACGACGCCATCCTGTTGGGCCGTCAGGCTGCTGAGTACAAGCTCATCAAGCCCTTCATCGCCACCGGCGGCGGCCACAGCCTGCAGAGCTTCGCCAAGGCTCTGGGCAAAAATGCCAACGGTATCCTCAACGTCGACTTCACCCAGTACGATGTCAACACCAAGTTCACCCCGGGCCTGACCAAGTTCCTGGAGCTCTACCGCAAGACCTTCAAGGAAGAACCCCGCTCCGGTCACAGCCTGACCAACTTCATGGGCGCCAACGTGGTCTTCGACATCATCCAGAAGGCCGGCGGCCTCGCTCCCGACAAGATCCGCGCGGCGGCCATGTCCGTGGACATCCCACTTGGCAAGACCGCCAACGGCTGGGGCGTCAAGTTTGATGACAAGGGCCAGAACGTCCGTGCGGCCGCCTTCGTGTCCCAGTGGCGCGACGGCAAGCTGCTCACCGTGTACCCCTTGGGTGCCGCGGTGACCAAGCCCGTACTTCCCAAGAAGTAGACCCACTGATCCTTACCGGCGCTCCCCCTTGGTGGGGGAGCGCCGGTAAACAAACGCGATCAGGGCGATAGCCCAGGCAAGGGGGCCGGTGGATGGGGCGTGGCTATACGGAGCCCCCAACCGGCGCGGACGGGGCAGGGACCGACACGCGCCCCTGGTTTGGACCCAAACGGTCCTAAACGGTTCCGCGCCCCTCGCGTAGGCGGCCCGGCACAAGGCGCTAATTAAGTCGGCGCGCCGCCGGGCCTCCGGGCAAGGGGCACGGGATTATTCCCGACCTTGGGCAAGTGGTCAGGCGGCTGAGCGCCGCGTCGGGCAAGGCTGAGGGCGGCGCGCAAGCCCAAACCGGTGACGCTGTTTTCCCACAAGCCTCGTATCTGGGTTTGTTTATCTCCCACAAGGACCATCTAAAACCAAAGATGGAAGTAGAGTACCTATGGAGTTGATTGTCCAAGTCTGCGTATCGGGTCTCCTTCTCGGTGGGATCTACGCACTTATCAGCATCGGGTTAAACCTGATCTTCGGCGTGGTCCGCATCATCAACTTCGCCCACGGCGAGATGGTCATGGTGGCCATGTACCTGACCTTCTATCTAAACTATTTCTTCGGCATGGACCCCTACGTGTCGACGCTCATCGTGCTGCCGGTGATGTTCTTGTTCGGCGTTGTGATCCAACGGATCATTGTCCAGCCGATCCAGAACTCCTCGGCCAACATGAAGATTTTCGCCACCGTGGCCCTGTCGTTGATCCTGCAGAACGTGGCCCTGATCGTCTGTTCGGGCAACTTCCGCACGGTGCAGGTTTCCTACGGAATGGGCACCATGGAACTGGGGGGCATCTTCATCAGCATACCCAGGCTGGTGGCCTTTTTCGCCGCGCTCCTCTCCGTCAGCCTGCTTTACTTTTTTCTCAAGAACACCTACACCGGCAAGGCCCTCAGGGCCATCGTGGAGGACCACACCATCGCCCGCCTGATGGGCGTGAAGGTGCAAAAACTTTACCTACTGGCCTTTGGCATCGGCTGTGCGTTCTCGGCCCTGGGCGGCGTCCTGCTCATGCCTTTCAGTTCGGTTTACCCCACCGTGGGTATACCCTTCACCCTCATCGCCTTTATCGTGGTGGTGTTGGGCGGGCTGGGCAGCATGGGCGGAACCTTCCTGGCCGGACTTTTCATCGGGGTGGTCGAGGCGGTAGGCGGCACTTACGTTTCCCCTGCACTGAAGGAAGCGATCTACTTCGGCATTTTCATCATCGCGATCCTCATCAGACCCCAAGGAATCTTTGGGAAGGGTAAAGGCTCCGAGGAGGTTGGTTTAAAGTGAGAAATAACAAGCTTAAAACAGCCGCGACCATATTTCTGCTGGGCTTGCTGGCGGTGCCTTTGTACTTCACCTCCACCTTTGTCCTTCACATGTTCACCTTGGTGTTCTTTTACATTGCCTTGACCGCGGCCTGGAACATCCCGGCCTTCGGCGGCAAGTTCTCCCTGGGACACGCGGCCTTTTTCGGTCTGGGTGGCTACACCGCTGCCATCCTCTACGTCAAGTTGGGCATCTCCCCCTTCATCGGCGTGGTGGCCGGCACCTTCGTGGCCATGGTGGGTGGAGTTATCCTGAGCTTCCCCCTGATCCGCCTCAAGGGCCCCTTCTTCACCCTGTCTTCCATCGCCTTCGCCGAGGTGTTGCGCATGGTGGCGGTGGACTGGCGCGCCCTGACCAACGGATCGGTGGGCATCAACATCCCCTTCAAGCCAAGCTGGCTCAACCTGACCTTCACCAGCGGCGCGCCCTTCTACTATATGGCCCTGGGGCTGGCCCTGCTGGTTATCGGCCTGGCCTGGTGGATTCGCTCCTCCTCCCTGGGTTACCACCTTAGGGCGGCGGCGGCGGACGAGGACGCGGCCCGCGCCTTGGGCATCAACACCGCCAAGGCGCACTTTTTGGGCCTGATGTGGAGTTCGGGGCTCACCGGCATGATCGCCGTGTTCTACGTGTTCTACAACTACGTGCTGGAGCCGGGCACCGCCTTCTCCATGGACCTGTTCTCCCTGCAGCCGGCCATGAACGGCATCATCGGCGGCATGGGCACGGTCTGGGGTCCGGTGATCGGCGCCATCATCATGACGCCGCTGGGTGAGTTCCTGCGCTTCTACCTGGGGACCATCCAACAGGGCCTGAACTTCGTGGTCTACGGCCTGATGCTCATCGCGGTGGTCAACTTCGTGCCCGGCGGCATCGTTTCGTTGATAGAACCCTGGTTCAAGAAGAAGAAATCCGGCGACTCCTCTGCTGCGGACAACTAGCCGGCTGGAATGGTGGAATTATGGATGACCTGCTAGTAGTTAGAGACCTGACCAAGAACTTCGGCGGCCTGGCCGCGGTGAGCGAGGTCAGCTTCGAGGTGCGCCGCGGCGAGATTCTGGGCCTCATCGGCCCCAACGGCGCCGGCAAGACCACCCTGTTCAACCTTATCTCCGGCCTGCTGGTCAGCAATCGGGGCTCCATCATGCTGGAGGGCGAGGACCTGACCAAGAAGCCGCCCTACAAGCGTAGCGCCATGGGCGTGGGCCGGACCTTTCAGGTGGTGCGACCCTTTGACATGACCGTGCTGGAAAACGTCATGGTGCCCATCTTCGCCCACTACAAGACCTCCAAGGAGGCCAAGGAAAAGGCCTTCGAGATATTGGAAATGGTGAAGCTGGACAAGATGGCCGACAAGATGCCCGCCAACCTTACCCTGGCCCAGCGCAAGCGTATCGAGGTGGCCAGGGCCTTGGCCACCAAGCCCAAGCTTTTGCTTCTGGACGAGGTCTTGGCGGGCCTTAACCCCACCGAGGTGGCTGAAAACCTGCCCCTGATCCGTCAGGTTCGCGACAGCGGCGTGACCATCCTGTTCATCGAGCACTTGATGGACGCCATGATGGCCATATCCGAGCGGGTTTTGGTCATGGACCAAGGCGCGCTCATCGCATGCGGGACACCCGACGAAGTGACCAGTGACCAGTGCGTCATCACGGCGTATCTGGGCGAGGAGGCGCCAGGATGTTAAGCATCGAGAAGGTAGATTCATACTACGGCGATTTCCAGGCGCTCAGGGATGTCAACCTGGAAGTTAACGAAGGCAAGATCGTGGCTTTGCTGGGGCCCAACGCTGCGGGCAAAACCACTCTGCTTTCCACCATCAGCGGCATGGTTCCCTACCGCAAGGGCAACATCACCTTTCAAGGGCAGCACATCAATGCCATGAACCCCGAGGACATCGTGTCCCTGGGCATCGCCCTGGTTCCCGAGGGCCGCCGGCTCTTCGGCACCCTGACCGTGTTGGAAAACCTGGAGATGGGCGCCTACAGCAAGCACGCCCGCAAGGATCTCCAGAAGAACCTGGAAAAGATGTTCGACCTGTTCCCCATCCTCAAGGAGCGCTCCTCCCAGCAGGCGGGATCGCTTTCCGGCGGCGAGCAGCAGATGTGCGCCATCGCCAGGGGCCTGATGACCGAACCGCGCCTTCTGATGATCGACGAGATGTCCTTGGGCCTGTCGCCGGTTTTGGTGCAGGAGATGTTCAAGATGGTCTCCGAGATCGCCAAGAGCGGGGTGACCATCTTCCTGGTGGAGCAGCAGGTGAACCACGCCTTGAAGGTGGCCGACGAGGCCTACATCATGGAAAAGGGCACCGTGGTCCTGCACGGCCCCAGCTCCGAGATAGCCAACGACGATTACGTCAAGACCGTTTACCTGGGCAAGTAGGCGCGCCATGAAAGCCTTTGTGAAACACGGCAGGGAGCCGGGCCAGGCGGCGGTGCAAGATGTGGCCCGTCCCACCCCCGGTCCCGGCGAGGTGCTCATCAAGGTGGCGGGTTGCGGCATCTGCGGCAGCGACCTGCACGCCTTCAACAACGACCCCGGCTACGAGTTCGTGACCCCGCCGGTGATCCTGGGCCACGAGTTTTCCGGCGTGGTGGTGGAGACCGGCCCCGGGGTGGCCCCGGGAATGGTGGGCGACCACGTCACCGCCGTGGCCATCCAGGGCTGCCTGAAGTGCCCCGCCTGCCTGTCGGGCAACAGCCACCTGTGCCCGGAGCGCCAGGTCATCGGCCTGCACTTCGACGGCGCCATGGCCGGTTTCGTGACCTGCGCCGCGGACCAGCTCCTGTCCCTGCCCAGCAACCTGGACCTGTCCCTGGCGCCCTTGGTGGAGCCGGTGTCGGTGGCCCTTCACGCCCTTCGGCGCACGGTGATCCGCCCCGGCGACAAGGTGGTGGTCAGCGGGCCAGGGCCCATCGGGCTCTTGTGCGCCGGGTTGGCCAAGCTGCACGGGGCCAAGGTACTGCTTCTGGGCATGAACCGCGACGCGGCGGTGCGCCTGCCCGCGGCCCAGCGCCTGGGCCTGGAAACGGCCATCGTGGAAGGCGAGTCGCCCGAGGAGTTGGTGCGCTCCACCTTCGGTCCGGGCATGGCCGACCTGTTCATCGAGGCTTCCGGCTCAACCGCGGCCCTGAAGACCGGTTTCAACCTGGTTCACCGGGGAGGGACCATGATCATCGTGGCCCTGTACAACGGTGAGTTGACCTGGTTCCCCAGCCCGGCGGTGCGCGACGAGTTGACCATCTTGCTGAGCTACGCCAGCACTCGGCCGGACTATGCTCAGGCCATAAGCCTCATGGCCGACCAGGCCATGGATTTCTCGGTATTGGCCCAGCCCTTCCCCTTGGAAAACGCCGAAGAGGCCTTCCAGGAGGCTCTGGGCGGCCAGTTGCTGAAACCCGTCCTGGTGGTCTGATAGGAGCCTAGCCTGAGGCCTTTCGCTTTTCGTTGCCCCCAAGGAGCGAGCGGGTCATGCGAGTGGAGCTATCCCAGGCCTTTGAAAAAATGGCAGGTCGTCCCTGCCTGGAAATTTACCTTCAAGGGCCCACGCTCATGCGTGAGGTCCTTGAACTTCTGGCGCGCGAGTGCGGGGTCTTCAACAAATACCTGCTGTACCAGGACGACGCTCTTTTGGGGGCCCATCTCAGCGTTTTTTCCTCGGGAAAATTCCTGAAGCTTGATGACCCTGTCTACGACGGGGACACCTTGAAACTATTTCTGCCGGTCACCGGCGGTTGATGGAGGAACCTGCCATGTCGGGATATCATCGCAAACTTCTAAGGGTGGACTTGAGCAGCCGCGAGGTCCGGACACAGGACCTTTCGCCGGAGCTGACCGACGCCTATATGGGCGGCGCCGGGGTGGCGGCTAAGCTGCTGTATGACGAGACCTCGCCGGACACCGAACCCTTGAGCCCGGAAAACCTGTTCATCGCCATGACCGGGCCTTTCACCGGCACCAAGGTGCCTTCCTCGGGCCGCCATCACATCGCGGGCCGTTCGCCCCAGACCGGCATTTTCGGGGAGGCCAACGTGGGCGGCTCCTGGGGGGTGATGCTCAAAAAGTCCGGTTACGACGGCGTGGTGGTCACCGGCAAGGCCGACAAGCCGGTGTATCTGGCCATCAGCGACGACAAGGTGGAGATCCGCGACGCCGGGGAGATCTGGGGCCAAGACGCCGAGGAGTCGGCCAAGTGGCTCAAGTCCAAGACCTCGCCCAAGGCGGCGGCGGCGGTGATCGGCCAGGCCGGTGAGCGCCTGGCCCCCATCGCCGGGGTGCCCCACATCGGCACCCTGACCCGGGCGGCGGCCCGCACCGGCTTGGGCGCGGTGATGGGCTCCAAAAACCTCAAGGCCCTGGTGGCAGTGGGCCAGGGCCCGGTGCCGGTGGCCGACCCCGAAGGCCTGGACAAGAGCGTCAAGGAGTTGCTCAAGCACATCACCACCGCCACCGAGACCTTCGGCCAGTACGGCACCGGCGGCGGGGTCGAGAACTACGAGAAGGCGGGCAACTTCCCCCTGAAGAACTGGAAGCAGGGGCGCTGGGACGGGGTGTCCAAGATTAACGGCGTGGTGCTGCACGACACGGTGCTCACCGGGCGCAAGGGCTGCTGGCGCTGCCCCATCGCCTGCGGCCGGCACATCAAGATCAACGAGGGCCCCTACGCCGGGCTGGAGGGCGCCGGGCCGGAATACGAGACCATGGGCACCATGGGCGGCGAGTGCCTGGTGGACGACCTGGAGGCCATCTGCAAGGCCAACGACCTGTGCAACCGCTACGGCCTGGACACCATATCCACCGGCGCGACCATCGCCTTTGCCATGGAGGCCTTTTAAAAGGGCCTGATCACCACCGAGGACACCGGCGGGGTGGAGCTTACCTGGGGCAACGGCCAGGCCCTGGTGGCGATGGTGGAGAAGATGGGCAAGCGCGAGGGCATCGGCGAACTGATGAGCCGGGGCTCCAGGGCCATGGCCGAGGCGCTGGGACATAACGCCAGCGAGTTCGCGGTGCACGTCAAGGGCCTGGAGCCCTCGGCCCACGACCCACGGCGTTTTTTCAGCCAGGCCCTGTCCTACGGAACTGCCGCCAGGGGCGCCTGCCACAACGCCAGTTGGAGCCATCCCTACGAGCTGGCCTTGACCATGCCCGAGATCGGCATCACCGAGCCCCAGAACGCCTACCAGGTGGAGGGCAAGGCCGCTTTCACCGCCACCCTGCAAAACCTGATGTGCGTGCAGGACTGCGCGGTGCTGTGCCGCTTCACCCAGATCGGCAAGGCGGTCACGGTCAACAACGTGGTGGAGTGGATGTCCCTGGTCACCGGAAAAGATTGGGACGTGGAATCGCTTATGAAGGTGGGCGAGCGTGTGTTCACCATCAAGCGCCTGTTCAACACCCGTTTGGGCATCAGCCGCAAGGACGACTTTTTGCCGCCGCGCTTCATGACCCTGAACCGCGAGGGCGAGGATCTGACCAACCAACTGCCGCCCATGGGACGCCTGCTCAGCGACTATTACAAGCACCGCGGCTGGAGCGAGGAGGGGATTCCCACCCCGCAGACCCTGAGCGAGTTGGGCATCGCCTAAACGGATACGCGGCGGCACGGGCCTTCGGCGTGGCGGGAACGCCGCGCCGGAGGACCCTTTGCACCGCGCCCCGGCGATGTTTTAAACTGCCCTGCCGAAAGATAGGTTGATTCAACGGCCGCAAGTTCGATTGAATACAGCAGGCGGTAGAAGCCGCCCCAGGAACGCAGCCCGAGGGGCATGCGAGGCAAGGTCTGAATAATGAATTTTCCCAAGATAGTAATGGTGAAGAACCACATCCCGGGTCCCGAGGCCGTGGATGTGCCTTTCGAGGTTCGCCGCGGCCTGGAGGCCCTCAACCTGGCGGCCAAGGTGAAACCCGGGCAGACGGTGGCCATCACCGCCGGCAGCAGGGGGGTCACCGACATGGCGGCGGCCATCGCCGCGGTGGCGGCCTATTTCAAGGAACTGGGGGCCGAGCCTTTCGTGGCCCCGGCCATGGGCAGCCACGGCGGAGCCACCGACCAGGGCCAGGAAGACATGCTGGCGCACCTGGGCATCACTCAGGAAACCATCGGCGCTCCGGTCAGGTCCTCCATGGCCACCGAAACCATCGGGGAAACCAGCTTCGGCCACCCGGTGGTCATCGGCCGCGACTTCGTGCGGGCGGACCACGTGGTGGTGGTGAACCGGGTGAAGCCCCACACCAGCTTCCGGGGCATCGTGGAAAGCGGCCTGTGCAAGATGCTCACCATCGGCATGGGCAAGCATGAGGGGGCCAAACTTGCCCATAGCCAGTTCTACCAGCACGGTTTCGAGCAGGTGGTTCGGGAGATCGCCGGGGTGGTCATGGGCGAGGTGCCGGTTATCTGCGGGGTAGCCCTGGTGGAAAACCACTTCGAACGGACGGCATATCTTCAGGTTTGCGGCCCCCGGGAATTCATGAAGACCGACGCCGAGATGCTGGAAAAGGCCCGCCACCTCATGGGCCGGGTGCCCTTCAAGCAGGTGGACCTGCTCATCGTGGACGAGATGGGCAAGAACGTCAGCGGCAGCGGCATGGACTCCAACGTGACCGGCCGGGTCATGAACCAAGTGACCCCGGAGCCCACCGAGCGCCATTTCAAGCGCATCATCGTGCGCGACCTGACCCCGGAGAGCGAGGGCAACGCCCTGGGGGTGGGCACCGCCGACTTCACGGTGCGCCGCCTGGTGGAAAAAATCGACCTGCACAAGACCAGGGTGAACTGCATCACCGCCTCGGTGCCGGAAAAGGGCCGTATCCCCTTGGCCTACGACGACGACCAAGCCGCGGTAACCGACGCCCTGCACACCGTGGGCGTCGATGAACCCAGCGAGGCCAGGGTGGTGTGGATCAAAAACACCTTGGAGTTGGACCGCATGTTCGTGTCCCAAGCCCTGGTCGAGGAGGCCGAGGCCATGGACAACATCTCCGTGGAAGGCGAACTGGCGGATATGCCCTTTGACCAGGAGGGCAACCTGCCTTTCGGCCTGTTCTCCCACTAGCCTTTAAAAGCCTCCGGCCTGCGCCGCCAACGGTCGCCGGGCGAGGGCCATGGCAAGCCGGAGTCCCGCTTTACGCAAAAGGGCCGCCCACTGATAAAGTGGACGGCCCTCGCTTGGTCCGGGCTTGGAAAGATACGGGCCTGCCGGCTAGCTCAAAACCCTTGGGCGTTGCTTGGGAATTGACGAACAGACTGCCCATCTGGTTAAGCTTCAGCTTGAATCGGGCCGTGGGGTCGGTTTGGCCTGGCCGTTGATCGCCCCTCCCGAAAGCACATGCCCCAGGGGACTCATAAAATTTTCACATAATGCGATTTGTCATAAAGTTTTCATTTGAAAACAGGCGCGCAGGTCCCACAATAATTAAAACGGGTCATCACCCCAGGATGGAGCCCAACTGCCCCATAGTTAGGATATCTGGGGGTTTAACAGCCGTGCCACTGCCCGGGCCGCGGAAAGTGGGCTTTCATTTTACGGCTGGAGCCGAGATTGGTTGAGGACCAGACACCGTATGCTTTCCAAGAGAAATTTTGCCTGCCCGAATTACGATTCTTGCCTTAGCGAGGCTGTGGCCCAAAAGGTAAGCGATTTTCATTGCCAGGGATGCCCTTATCAATACGAGGTGCGTTCCGATTGGCCCGAGATCCAGGAAATGGATTCCCATCGGGTAATGTCCTTGTTTGCGGCCATTTGCCGCAATCGAATCCGCCCCAGGGCCGAGCCTCTGACCGAGGATGAGCTGGCCTTCCTGTGGGAAGAGGTCGAAGGCCCGGACCAGATCAACGCCGCCGGCGAGATGGAGTAGCCTGCCCGGCCGGTGGGCGGCGATGGCCTCCGGCCGCCCCCATCCCCGCGTATTCTGCACGCAACCCAGCCCCAAGCGCATCCAGGCTCATGACTATCCCGTGGTAGGGCCTTGGGTCCGTACGTGCTTGAGATTGCGAGCCATGGCCGAGCTGTTTGCTAGGCAATTCCCTGATAAGTGGGGGTTAAAAGCAAGGGCAAAGAATGTTAAGCTGAAGCCCTGCTCCAGCGCGGTATTTCAAATCATTGGAGGGCTTTTGCAAGCGATGGCGGGCAAGGTTTCGGCAGAGGGAGGGGACCACCATGACCGGTAAAAGCGTCCCGCAGAACTTGGAGTTGTCCCACCCGGACAAGGTCATGTTTCCGGAGCAGGGATTCACCAAGGGCGACTTGGCGGAGTATTACCAGCAAGCCTCCCCGACCATTCTGCCCCACCTGCGGGACCGTCCCCTGATGGCCCAGCGTTTTCCCGATGGGATCGGGTCACAAGGCTTCTACCAAAAAGACGCGCCGGATTTTTTCCCCGCCTGGGTGCCCCGGGTCCGCCTCAAGAAAAAGGAAGGCGGCTTCATCAAGCAGGTGATGGCCAACAACCGCTCCACCTTGCTCTATCTGGTGGATTTGGCCTGTATCACCCTGCACCCCTGGCTGAGCCGGGCCGACCGGCCCAACTTGCCCGACCGGGTGATCTTCGACCTGGACCCGGCGGAAGGCGACTCGGACTTTCCCCAGGTGATCCAGACGGCGGGCATGCTGCGCAACCTGCTGGGGCGCACCGGGCTCAGGCCCTATGTGATGACTACCGGCTCGCGGGGCCTGCACGTGGTGGCCCCCCTGCTGCGCAGGGAGGGTTTCGACCAGGTGCGCTCCTTCGCCCAGGAAGTGGCCCAGCGCCTGGCCGCGGAGCATCCCGATCTCTTGACCACCGAACAACGGGTGGCCAAACGCGGCGGGCGGCTTTACCTGGACGTGGCCCGCAACGGCTACGGCCAGACCTCGGTGGCTCCCTACGCGGTGCGGGCCCTGCCCGGCGCGCCGGTGGCCACCCCCCTGGAGTGGAGCGAGCTCACCGCCTCGGGCCTGGGACCCCAGAGCTACCACCTGGGCAATATCCTGGAGCGATTGGACCAGCAGCCCGACCCCTGGCAGGGCATGGGGCGCCACGGCCGCTCCCTGGCCCAGGCCCGCAGGAATCTGCAAAATCTGGTCAGCTAGACAACCGCCTGTCCCACCGCATATTCATTGGCCGGTCCCGGATTGGCTTACTTCGGAGGAAAAGGGTTCTCCTAGGGAACCGCTATTGTTTACCATGGAGCTATCAACCCATTCGGGAGGTGGCCGTGGAAGATCTGGAATTCCTCAGCAAGGTGGACGTGCTCCAGGGACTGGGCGTTTCGGAAATAGTGAAGCTGCGCGGCTGTTGCCAGGCAGGACAGGGGCAGCAGGATGAGCGCCTGTGCGTGGAAGGCCGGGAGGCACAGGAATTTTTCCTGCTGAAGGAGGGGATGGTGGAGTTGCGCTACGAGTTGCCCCGTGGCGAGAGCAGCAGCGACCAGGCCCTGTCGGCGGTGGAGCCTGGTGGCTCCTGGGGCTGGTCGGCCATGGTGCCGCCCCACCACTACACCCTAAGCGGCTACTGCGCCTCGCCGGTTTGCCGCTTCGTCCGCCTGCGGCGCGACGACCTTTGGGACTTGTTTGATCAGAACCACCACATAGGCTACATTTTCATGCGCAACCTAGCCGGGATTATCGGCCAGCGTTTTCACGCGGTGCAGGATGAGCTGGCCCGCAGGCAAGGCTTTGACCAAGTGCATAAGTGGTGACCTCCGCCGCGCCGCCAGGAAAGGACCAGCTTGCCTAAACAACCTGACCAACCAACCGTGGTGAGCCGTCTGCAAGGCCTAAGGGTGGAAGCGAACCAGGTGCGCGTGAGCAACGAGGAATTGGCCGTGGAGGCGCCCTGCGAGATACGCCTGGGCGGACGCTCCTATGTGCTGCTCATGGCCACCCCCGCCAATTTGGAGCATCTGGCCCTGGGCTTTTGCGTCACCGAGGGCATCGTAAGCGATCCCCATCAGGCGCTGGGCATAAGCCTGGGCCAGGGCGAGTTGCCCGGCGTGGGGCCGGTGTTTTGGGCCGACGTTTCCCTGCCGCCCGATCTGGCCCGGCGGGCCCGCGCCCGGCGCTCGGCTCCGGCGGCCACCTCCTGCGGCCTGTGCGGCCTGGAGTCCTTCCGCGACCTGGGCGGTGGCATAAGCCCGGTGGAGTCGTCCCTGACCGTGGAACTGGAGGCCATTCAAAAACTGTTCAAGACCATGGAGGCGGGGCAGGAGATATACCGCCGCACCGGCGCGGCCCACGCCGTGGCCCTGGGCACCGCCCAGGGCGAGCTTTTGCACCTGGCCGAGGACGTGGGCCGTCACAACGCCATGGACAAATCCCTGGGCATGGCCCTGGGTCAGGGCCGCGACCTGGGCCAATGCGTATGCACCGTGTCCGGGCGCATCAGCCTGGAGATGGCCCTCAAGGCGGCCAGGGCCGGGGTGCCGGTGGTCTGCTCGGTGTCGGCCGCAACCTCCCTGGGCCGCCAGATCTGCCACCAGGCCGGGGTGACCCTGGTGGGCTTCATGCGCCAGGGCCGGGCCACGGTCTACTGCCATTCCCAACGGGTGCTGCGCCGGGGCGAGCCACTGCAATCCGCCTAGGGCTGGCTGGTGGCCGGAATCATGCTAAGCTTAACGCCGCTGTGCTCCTTTTAGAGAGGTCCTTGTTCATGAGCGCTTTGCCTGATCAAATTTGCGGCATATCCCGGCAAGACTACCTTATCAAGCTGGAGGAGTTTCACGGGCACATCTCCCCCGGCACGGTGATGGGCGGCTTCCTGGTGGACGCGGCCTGGAATATCCTGGGCGAGACCCCCTATATCAACGTGGTGGTGGAGACGGTGGTATGCCTGCCCGACTCGGTGCAGGCGCTGACCCCCTGCACCCTGGGCAACGGTTTTTTGCAGGTGCTGGACTGGGGCAAGTTTGCCCTGACCATGTACGACCGCGTGACCCTGCAAGGGGCCAGGGCCTGGATGAGCGCCGAGGGCATCGAGGCCTTTCCCCTGGTGGCCGACTGGTACCTGCGCCGCGCCGAAGGCGAGAAGGTGGAAAAGATTCGGGTGGTCGAGGAGATCATGGCTGGCGGCCACGGCCTGGTGCGCTCCAGGGCGGTCACTATGAAGGCCCCCCTCAAGGACTCGGCCCACGTGCCCACCATGGCCTGCCCCTCCTGCGGCGAGTACTACCCCAGTCGCCAAGGCGGGTTGTGCCCGGCCTGCGCCGGCCAGGCCTACTATTCCTAGTTAGCCCTCCCAGGCGATGGTGCCCATGGGGCTGACGTCGTATCCGCCCAGGGCGCTGACCTGCTCGCGGAACCGGGGGCTGGCCAGCACCTGGCGCAGGGCGGCCACCCTGGGGTCGTCCCAATGCTCCATGGGGATGCACAGGTCGTAGCGCTCCTCCATCACCGGGATGAACTCCAGGCCCAGGGCCTTGGCCGCGGCCAGGATGCCCAGGCCCACGTCGGCCCCTCCGGCCAACACCTGCACCGCCACGGCCATGTGGGTGTACTCCTCCTGGTCGTAGCCGCGAATCTCCGCCGGGTCCAGTCCCAGCTTTTTCAGGTGATAGTCCAACAGCACTCTAGTGCCGCTGCCCGCCTGGCGGTTCACCAGCACCACATCCTCCCGGCCCAGGTCGGCCAGGGTCTCGACGCCCTTGGGGTTGCCCGCTTTGACCATCAGTCCCTGCTGGCGCATGGCCAGGGTAACCAGGCGCACCGGGACTTCCTTGAGGTAGCGCTTCAGATAGCTGACGTTGTAGTCGCCGGTGGCGGGGTCCAGCAGGTGGGTGCCGCCCAAATGGCAGCGGCCGCCCTTGATGGCCATGATCCCGGCCAGGGAGCCCAGGTGCGACGAGCTGAGGTGCAGCTTGGGGTCCAAGCGCTTGAGGTGGTCGCCCAAGAGGTCGAGGGTAACGTCGTGGCTGCCCACCACCACCAGGGTGTGCTCCACCCGGTTGCGCGGCCCCAGCAGTTCGGCCACGGCGGGCTGGCCTTCTTCCAGGCCCTCGCTGTCCGCCGGAATGCGCAGCAGGCCGTCGGCCCTGGTCAGGGAGGTGATGGCCCCGGCCCCGCGCTTGAGGGGGGTGGCCACTACCTGGCTGCCTACCCGGCCCAGGTGCACCCGCAGAAATTCCTCGCGCCCCAACTTGCTGGCCAGGCGGCGGGCGGGCACCACCTCCACGGTTTCCCGCTGCGGCGCGGGCTGGCCCTGCATGGCCGCCAGGGCCGGGGCGATGAACTGATCGAAGCACACCCAGGCGGACACCGGGTAGCCGGGGCTGCCCACCACCGGCTTGCCCTGGGCTCGACCCAAAATGGAGGGCTTGCCGGGCATCACCGTGACGCCGTGCACCAGCACCTCGCCAAGGTCGTTTATGACGTGGGCGCTGTAGTCCTTGCTGCCCGCCGAGGCCCCGGCGTTGAGCATGACCATGTGGGCCTCTGTGGCCAGGGCCTCGGCCACCGCCTGCTTGATGGCCTCGAAGTCATCGGTGACCCGCTCCATGACTAGTGGCTCGCCCCCGGCCTGGGCCACCAAGTCCGCCAAGAACAGGCTGTTGGTCTCCATGATGGAGCCGGGGCCGGGCTGCTTCTCTTTGGCCTCGCGCCAGTCCACCAGTTCCAGACCGGTGGGGATGATGGCAACCTTGGGCCGGGCCAGGACCTCCACCTCGAAGACCCCGCTGGTGAGCAGGGCGGCCACGTCGGCCGGGACCAGGCGGTGGTGGTGGCCGAACATCAGCTCTTGGCTGACGATGTCCTCGCCCACCCGGCGCACGTGCTGCCAGGGGAAGGCGGCGGCGCGGATTTCGGCCAAGCCCTCCCGGGGCTGGTGCACCTGCTCCACCATGATCACCGCGTTGCAGCCTTGGGGCAGGGGATTGCCGGTGTTCACCCAAAAGGCTTGGCGGTCCATCTCCAGGGTGAGGGGGTGCTCCTGGGTGGCCCCGTAGGTGTCGTTCGCCTTCACCGCGATGCCGTCCATGGCCGCCGCGTGGTAGGAAGGCGAGGAGTACTGGGCCAGCACCACCTTGGCGGTGACCCGGCCCAGGGCCTGGCTGGTGGGCACGGTTTCGGTCCCCGCCAAGGCGATCCAGTCCATGGAGGACAGGAACTTTTCGCGCGCTTGGTCCAGGGGCATCATTTTTAGATAGACGTTGCGCTTCATATCGCTTCCGCTAGTTGGGGAACAGCAGGACTTCCTCCGCCTCGGCGGCGTCCAGGCCCTCGCAGTCCTTGGGAACCCGCACCAGGCCCTGGCCCTGAATCATGGTGGTGAGTAGGCCCGACTTGCCGAACAGGGGCTGGGCCAGCCATTGGCCGTTTTCCTGGCTCAGGGCCACCCGCAGGTATTCCTCCCGGCCCGGGGCTGAGGGGATGTTGCGGGTGAGCACCGCGGGCAGCCGGGCGAAGCGGGCGAAGGGCAGGGCCGGGCGGCCCTGGAGTCGCTCCAGAATGGGCTCCACCAGCAGGTAGAAGGCCACCAGGCAGGAGGCCACCTGGCCCGGCAGGCCCAGGAGATGGCCCGTCGGGGTGCGCACCCAGAGGAAGGGCTTGCCCGGGCTCACCGCCACGCCGTGTACCAGAAGCTCGGCCCCAGCGAAGGAGAGGAACACCTCGCTGGTGAAGTCGCGCACCCCCACCGAGGAGCCGCCGGAGAGCAGGGTGAGGTCGCAGCTTTCCAGGGAGCGGGCCGTGGCCTCCCGAAGGGCCTGGGCGTTGTCCGGCACCAGGCCAAGAGGGAGGGGCTCGCCACCCGCCCGCAACACCTGGGCGGCCAGGGTGTGGGTGTTCACGTCGCGCACCTGGCCTGGAGCTGGTTCCGCGCTCACCGGCACCACCTCGTCGCCGGTGGAGACGATGCCCACCCGGGGGCGGCGGGCCACGCTCACCATGTCCCGGCCCAGGGCGGCCAGCAGGCCCAGGTCCTGGGGGCGCAGGCATTGCCCCTGGGGCAAAAGCTCCTGCCCCTGGGCCGCGTCATCAGTGGGGCCCAGGGTGTTGCCGCCGGGGGCCACTGAGGTGGCTACCTCCAGGCTGGTGTCGTCCAGCAGGCGGGTGTGCTCCACCATCACCACCGCGTCGGCGCCTGCGGGGAGCATGCCCCCGGTGCCGATGCGGGCGCACTGGCCGGGTCCCACGCTGAAGGCCGGGGCCTGGCCCATGCGCACCTCGCCCACGATTTCCAGGTAGCCGGGAGAAACCTCCCCCGCGCCGAAGGTGTCCATGGCCCTGACCGCGTAGCCGTCCATGGTGGCCCTGGTGAAGCCGGGCAGATCCGAAGGCGCGGTCAGGGGGATGGCCAGGGCGCGGCCCAGGGCCAAGTCCAGGGGCACCTCTTCAGGTGGCAGGGGAGCAAGCTGCCCGGCCAGGGCGTGCACCGTGGCCACGTCTTGCACCTGAAAAAAGGCTTTCATCCTGGGCGACCTCATAGGTAAAAAGGTATAAATAATGTGCAAGGGCCTAAGCCATGTCAATAATGACCTAAGTCCGCCCGTGGGGCAACCCCGGACGCATAAGGCGGCCAACGGCGGAAAAAGTGAAGGGAAGGCCATGGCAGAAGTTCAGTTCAAGCTGTGGATAGAGGAAGACGACAAGGTTCTTTTTGGGGGAGGCCGCTTGAAGCTGCTCAAGGCGGTGGTCAACCAGGGCTCATTGGCCGGGGCGGCCCGTGAGCTGAACATGAGCTACCGCGCGGCCTGGGGGCGGTTGCGGGCCTCGGAAAAGCGCTTGGGCTTTGCCTTGGTGGAGCGTAGCGACGCCGGACGCCGGGAAGTGCAACTCACTCCCCAGGGGCTGAAGATGGTCAAGCAGTTCGAGCTGTTTGAAAAGCAGGCCCAGGACTTCGCCGACAAGGCTCAGAAGAACTGGAGCAAATTGGTCAGCGACCTGCGCGGGGAGAAGAGTTAGCCCATGGCCGCCATGCTGGTGCATCTGGCCGGGCCTGGAGACGCGGCCCAGGAAGATTTCCTCATAGCTCTGTGCCGCGAATTGGCCGCGCGGGGGGTGCGGGTGGCTGTGGCCAGGCCGGAGGAGGCCCCGGCTGCGCCGCCCGTCTGCGGCGCGGCCGAACTGCGCCTGGGAGCGAATAGCTTCACCATGCTCAACCCCGGCGGTGCGCCGTCCCTGGAAGACGGCCTGCGCCTGCTGGAGGGCGCCCAACTGGTTATAAGCCTGCTGCCCCCGGAGGAGGGCAAGGCCATGGTGGGGTATTGCGGCGCGGGCAACGCCCCGGGCCTGTTGGGCCGGGCCGGGCTTCTGGCCTTGGCCGGGCCGAGCGACATCCCCCCCGACCCAGGCGTGCCGGTGTTCGACGACGCGGCGGGCCTGGCCGGTTTTCTTGCCGCCAGGATCGGTGAGCGGACCGAACGGCGCTCTCTGACCATCTTGGCCGACGGCGAGCCCATCAAGGCCAAGGCCTTCGTGAAGGACATCATCGCCAACAGCTTGCACGGCCTGCTGGCTCCCCTAAAGGGGACCGAAGGCGCACGCAGGCTGGAAATCATAATAGAAGAGTAGGGCCTTGGATTTTTTCCTGGGTGGCCTGACCAGGGGCCTGGGCCTGCTGGTCAATCTGGACCCCGAGGTCTATGGCATCGCATGGCTCTCCCTGCGGGTGTCGCTTAGCGCGGTTATCCTGGCCGCCCTGGCGGCGGTGCCCCTGGGCCTGGTCATCGGCCAGAAGGAGTTCGTGGGCAAGCGCTTCCTGGTGGTGCTGTTCAACACCCTGCTGGCCTTGCCCACGGTGGTGGTGGGACTGGTGGTCTACGGCCTGCTCTCCTACCACGGTCCCCTGGGAGGCCTGGGTTTGCTGTACACGCCGGGGGCCATGGTGGTGGCCCAGGCGGTGCTGGCCTTTCCCCTGATAACCGCCCTGGTGATCGCGGCGGTGATAACCCTGGACAACCGGGTGGGTCCCACCGCCCTTACCCTGGGGGCCACCCCCTTGCAGGCCGCCTGGGCGGTGCTAAAGGAGGCGCGCTTCGCGGTGCTGGCCGCCCTGGCCGCCGGGTTCGGCCGGGTGATAACCGAGGTGGGCGCGGCCATCATGGTGGGCGGCAACATCCGCCACTACACCCGCACCTTCACCACGGCCATCGCCCTGGAGACCAGCAAGGGCGAGTTCGCCCAGGGCATGGCCTTGGGCTTCTTTTTGCTGGTAGTGGCCCTGGCCGTGAACCTGGCCAGCCACCAGCTCCAGGCCCGCTGGAAGTAGGGGGGCGTTTATGAGCCAAGCCCTGTTCAGCCTACGGGGGGTGGTCAAGCGCTTTGAACAGCGCGAGGCCCTGAACCTGGAGCGCCTGGATTTGGAGGCGGGAGTGATCACCGTGGTGGAAGGCCCCAACGGCGCGGGCAAGACCACGTTGCTTTCGCTTCTGGCCCTCATCAGCCCGCCGGACCGAGGTCGCCTGTTCTTTGACGGACACGAGCTGCCCCGCTCCGGATCGCAACTGACCGCCTGGCGGCGCCAAATTACCCTGGTGGCCCAGCAGGCCTATCTTTTCGAGACCAGCGTGGACAAGAACGTGGCCTACGGCCTGCGCCTGCGGGGCATGGATCGGGCCACGCGCGAGGAGCGGGTGGCCCAGGCCCTGGAGCAGGTGGGCCTGGCCGGTTTCGGCCCGCGCCGGGCCCGGCGGCTCTCCGGGGGGGAGATGCAGCGGGTGGCGTTGGCCCGGGCCCTGGTGCTCAGGCCTCGGGCCCTGCTGTTGGACGAGCCCTTCGCCAACCTTGATCCGGCCAGCGCCCAGGTCTTCGAGCGGGTGCTGGGCGAACTGCCCGGCCAAGGCTGCGCCGTGGTGCTGGTTAGCCACGCCCTGGAGCAGGCCCACCGCCTGGCCCAGCGGGTGGTCTATCTGCGCGAGGGCCGCCTGGTTCCCGAAGACGGGCACAGGCCCGGCGCTTGATTGCCGCTTTCCCGCCCGCCCACACCTTGCTAACATGATAGCCAACAACTTTTTCGGCCCCTCTGGGAGGTATTACCCATGCGCTTACGCGTGCTGCTGATCGTCTTGCTGACCCTTTTACTGGCCGCCCCGGCAATGGCCGTGGACCGCCTGGTCCTGGCCACCACCACCAGCACCGCCAACACCGGGCTTCTGGACGTGCTGCTGCCCGCCTTCACCAAGCAGAGCGGCATAACCGTGCACTACATTCCCGTGGGCACCGGCAAGGCTTTGGCCATCGCCAAACGCTGCGACGCCGATGTGGTGATCGTGCACGCCCCGGCCCTGGAAGAGCGCTTCGTGGCTGACGGCTACGGGGTGGACCGCAAGCCGCTGATGCACAACTACTTCGTATTGGTGGGGCCTCCGGGCAACCCGGCCAAGGTTCAGAAGTCGGGCACCGTGCAGGAAGCCCTGAAGCGCATCGCCCAGGCCAAGGTTCCCTTCCTTTCCCGGGGCGACAACTCCGGCACCCAGGTGAAGGAGCTGTCCTTGTGGAAGGCGGCGGGCATCAAGCCCGACTGGCCGGGCTACCGCGAGGCGGGTCGAGGCATGGGCCCCACCCTGACCATGGCCGACGAACTGGGGGCCTACACCCTGAGCGACATCGCCACCTATCGCAAATACCTGAGCACCGGCCGCATAAGCCTGGTGATCCTGGCCGACAACCAGGACCTTTTGAAGAATCCCTATTCGGTGATTCTGGTGAACCCGGCCAAGTGCCCCAAGGTCAAGTACGACCAGGCCAAGAAGTTCGAGAAATTCCTGCTTTCGGCACAGGGGCAGAAGATAATCGCCGACTACGAGGCTGACGGCAAAAAGCTGTTCTGGCCGGTCCACCCGTCCAAATAAGGGGCGCGGCGGTGAAATAGGGATTGGCCTCCCCAGACGGCCGCCCTAGAGTGGGGTAGAGACATATGCATCCGCCCCAGCCGCCGGGGCGGGGAGAGCCGTGGCCCGCGGCGCGACGGCGCGAGGCGGCCGACTGGGAGAGGGCATGAACCGACGCTTGATCAAACGCCTGGCCGTGGTGGCCCTGGTGGTGGTGGCCATCCTGGCCTTTTGGCTGCTGGACCTGGGACAATATTTTTCCCTGAGCTACGTGAAAGAGTCCCAGGCCCGCTTCCAGGCCTATTACGCCGCCCATCCGGCCTTCATGCTGGGCGGCTATTTTGTTCTCTACATATTGGTAACCGCCTTTTCCCTGCCCGGCGCGGCGGTGATGACCCTGTTGGGTGGGGCCTTGTTCGGCTTCTGGTGGACCCTGTTGGTGGTCTCCTTCGCCAGCAGCATCGGGGCCACCCTGGCCTGCTTCTTCGCCCGCTTCGTGCTGGGCAACTGGGTGCAGCAGAGGTTCGGCGACAAGCTGGGGCCCATCAACCGGGGGGTGGAGCGGGAAGGCTCCTTTTACCTGTTCACCCTGCGCCTGGTGCCCCTGTTCCCCTTCTTCGTCATCAACCTGGTCATGGGGCTGACCAAGATGCCGCTGCGCACCTTTTACTGGGTCAGCCAGATCGGCATGCTGCCCGGCACGGCGGTGTTCACCAACGCGGGCAGGGAGCTGGGCCGGATCGACTCCCTGGGCGGCATCCTTTCGCCGGGCCTGATCATCAGCTTCGTAATCCTGGGCCTCTTCCCGCTGGTGGTGAAAAAGGCCCTGGCCTGGTACCGCCGACGCACCGGCCGCCAGGCCATCATCGAACCATAGGAGGAGCCATGGCCGGGTACGATTATGACGTGGGGGTGTTGGGCGGCGGCTCGGCCGGGCTAACCCTGGCCTCGGGCGCGGCCCAGCTGGGGGCCAAGGTGCTGCTCATCGAAAAGGAACCCCACCTGGGCGGCGACTGCCTGCACTACGGTTGCGTGCCCAGCAAGACCCTCATCAAGAGCGCCTCGGTTTATCACCTCATGAAGACCTCGGCTCGCTATGGCCTGCCCAAAATGACCCCGCCTCCGGTGGACTACGCCCAGGTGGTGGAGCGCATCAAGGGCGTGATCGCGGTTATCCAAAAGCACGACAGCGCGGAGCGCTTCTGCGAGCTGGGGGCCCAGGTGCGTTTCGGCCAGGCCCGCTTCGTGGACGAGCACAGTGTGGACCTGGAGGGGGAGCGCATATCGGCCAAGTCCTGGCTCATCGCCACCGGTTCCTCGCCCGCCCTGCCGCCGGTGCCCGGCCTGGCCGACATCCCTTACCTGACCAACAAGGACATCTTCTATCTGGAGCGCCTGCCCCAGACCATGATCATCCTGGGCGGTGGGCCCATAGCCCTGGAGATGGCCCAGGCCTTCCAACGTTTGGGCTGCCAGGTTAGCCTGGTGCAGCGCAGCGGCCAGGTGCTGAGCAAGGAAGACAAGGACCTGGCCGACCTGGCCACTGTCGCCCTGCAAGGTGAGGGCGTGGAGTTCTACCTGAACGCCAGGATCAGCGCGGCGCGCGAAGTCAACGGACGCCCCGTGTTGATCTTGTTCGACGGCCAAGGCCAGCAGGTGGAGCTCAGCGCCGAGGCTCTGCTGGTGGCTTTGGGCCGCCGGGCCAACCTGGACGGCCTGGGCCTAGAGGACATAGGGGTGGACTACGACGCCAAGGGGCTCAAGCTGGACCAGCGCCTGCGCACCAGCCACAAGCACATCTACGGCGCGGGCGACGTGACCGGCGGGCATCAGTTCACCCACGCGGCGGGCTACGAGGGCGGGGTGGTGCTGGCCAACGCGGTGTTGCGCCTGCCGCGCAAGGCCGACTACACCTGGCTGCCCTGGTGCACCTTCATCCAGCCGGAGCTGGCCTCGGTGGGCCTGAACGAAAAGGCGGCCGCGGCGGCTGGCCTGGACTACACCGTGTGGAGCGAGGATTTCGCGGCCAATGACCGGGCTCTGGCCGAGGGGTCCGGGCTGGGGCGCATCAAGCTGATCCTGGACAAGAGCGAAAAGCCCCTGGGGGTGCAGATATTGGGCCCCCACGCCGGGGAGATCATCAACGAGTGGGTGGCCGTGCTGGGTGGAGGGGTGAAGCTCTCCACCCTGGCCGGGGCCATGCACCCCTATCCCACCCTGGGTGAGATCAACAAGAAGGTGGCCGGCGACGTGCTGGCCCCCAAGCTTTTCTCGGACTTGGTGAAAAAGGGGCTCAAGGTCTTCTTCAACACCAAGGGCCGCGCTTGCAACCCGCCCTGGCAGGAGAAATGATGCCGTCCATCCTGGCCGCCGACATCGGAGCCACCAACAGCCGCTTCGCGTATTTCGAGGGAGACACCTCAGATAGCCTGCATCTTGTCAGCAGCGCGTGGTTTCCCACCGCCCAGGCCGCTTCTTTTCAGGAACTGCTGGACAGCCTGGCTTCGAGCGATCTGGGTCTGGACCACGAGCGGGCCGACCTGATCTGCCTGGCCGCCGCCGGGCCGGTGCAGGGGGAGAGCTATTGCCAGCCACCCCACATCGCCTGGGACATCGACCTGGGGCGGGACCTGGGCGGCGACACCCCCAGCCTGCTCATCAACGACTTCGTGGCCCAGGCCTGGGCCTGCCTCTCGCCGGTGGCTCGTGCCGCCCAGGAAGTGCTGCCGGGCCGGGCCGATCTCCGGGCGGCCAAGGCGGTGATCGGCGCGGGCAGCAATCTGGGCCACGCGGCCCTGGCCCCGGACGGCCGGGGAGGGTGGGTGCCGGTGGCCTCGGAAGCAGGCCACGCCGCCTTCGCCTTTTTCGGCCCAGAGGAAGCGGCCTATCAGGAGTTTTTGGGGCAGGAGCGGGGCGACCCTTATCCCATCGCCGACACGGTGGTGTCGGGCAAGGGTTTGAGCTATTTGTACCAGTTTTTTACCGGCCGAAAGCTGGAGCCAGCCCAGGTTGGCGAGGCGCTGGATAGCCACCCGCCTACTCTGGAATGGATGGCCCGCTTTTATGGCCGGGCCTGCCGCCAGTGGGCCTTGCAGGTGGTGGCCCTGGGCGGGGTGTACATCGCCGGTGGCCTGGCGGTGAAGCTGCCCGATCTGGTGCGCCATCCCGCCTTTGGCGGGGAGTTCCGCCTGGCCGACCCCACCAACCGCATTCTGGCGGGCATCCCGGTATGGCTGATCACCGACGAGAACAGCGGCCTGTGGGGCGCGGCCGCCGCGGCCCTGGAACGTCTTGGGGCACGCCGTTAGACTATTATTTTAGATAGGCAATGACCCGGAGCCTGGGAGGAGCGACGGGCAGGGCAGGGGGTGAGAAAGCAGCCGTCTCATGAATTCTCGCCGCGTTTTCTTTTCCCGGAGCCTCAAAATCATGGCCGGGGCCTCCCTGGCCCTGTCCTGGCCCGGCCGTTTGTGGGCCGAGGGCAAGCGCCGCATTCTGCCCGGCCACCTCAAGGCAACCGACCTGGCCCACCTGAATCCCCAGAGCGTCGACAACCGTAACCTGGCGATTACCCCTCTAGAGGACTTCGGCACCATGGGCCAGACCGATCTGGCGGTGGACTCTGCCAAGTGGCGGCTGGTCGTCGACGGGGCGGTGGAGCACCCCCTTAGCCTGAGCCTGGCCGAACTGAAGGCCCGGCCGGTGGTGGAGCGCACCGTGCTTCTTATCTGCCCGGGGGTGTTCTCCTTTAACGCCCGCTGGACCGGCCTGAGCCTGGGCGCGCTGCTCCGGCAGGCGAGGCCCAAGGACGAAGCCAACCGGGTGACCATCCGGAGCGTGGGAAAGCAGTGGCCCAAGGTGGAGCACTTTTCCCTGCGCGAGGCGCTCTCCGACGAGGTGTTCCTGGCTTACCAGGTCAACGGCTGGGAGCTGCCGCGCAAGCACGGTTTTCCCCTGCGGGTGGTGGCCGGGGAGCACTATGGCGACGAATGGGTCAAGTACGTGGCCCGCATCACTGTGTCGGCCAAGGGCAAAAAGGGGTAGGCTAGCGGCTGAGGGGCTAAGCGCCCCAAAGCAGGTACTACCCATCAAGGGCCGGAGCCATTGACAGGCGGCCGGGCATACGGTTGTCTATAGGCATGGCTTTCAGGAGATATTAGGATATGGCCGCCCAGCCCACATCGGAACTCACTCCCATCACCTCGCACTTCGACGCCTCCCCGGCCGGGGTCCTGGTCATCGACGCCAAAGGCATCGTGGTCTACGCCAACCCGGCGGCGGGGCGTATTTTCGAGCAGGCTCACCTGGAAATCGTGGGCACCCCGGCGGAGATTTTGGAGCCCGAGGCCTGGCTGGCGGCCCGGGTCACCATCAAGAGCGGCGCTCCCCAGTTGGGCAACCGTCTGCGCTTGGACCAGTGCAACGTGCTGGTCAACTACCTGCCGGTGTATGCCGACGGCCTGGTGCGTTGGGTGATGGTGATGATGGGCGACCCCTGGGACCCGGAGCAGGGCTCCTTGTATCCCGAGCCCTACAAGGCCGTGGCCTCCCAACTGGAGGCCATCATGGAGTCCTCCTTTGATGGCCTGTGGATCACCAACAACCAGGGGGTCGTGGTCAAGATCAACCGCGCCGCCCTGCGCCTCACCGGACTGCCCCGAGAAAAGGTGGAGGGCCGCTTCGTGGGCGACCTCTTGGACGAGGGCAACTTCAACGGCTCGGTGACTTTGGAGGTGCTTCGGCGCAAGACCACGGTGACCATGGTGCAGCACCTCAAATCGGGTAAGAAGATCCTGGCCACCGGCAGCCCCATCTACGACGCCGAGGGCGAGGTGGCCTTCGTGGTGATCAACGACCGCGATATCACCCTGCTGGACCGCATGCGCCGCCAACTGGAGGAGAGCGAGGCCCAACTGGAGCAATTCCGCAGCACGCTATTGGAAAAGCAGCTGGAGGAGATGTCCGACGACCACTTCATGTGCCGCAGCCGGGCCATGAAAGAGGTGTACGAGAAGGCCCTCCGGGTGGCCCCCACCAACTCCACGGTGCTCATCACCGGCGAGTCGGGGGGGGGTAAGAGCATGCTGGCCAAGCTCATCCACGCCAAGTCGCCCCGGGCTCAGGGCCCCTTCGTGCGGGTGGACTGCGCGGCCATTCCCACCTCCCTGTTCGAATCCGAACTTTTCGGCTATGAGCGCGGCGCCTTCACCGGGGCCAGCAGCCGGGGCAAGCCCGGTTTGGTGGAGTTGGCCAACCAGGGGACCCTGTTTCTGGACGAGATAGGCGAGCTGCCTCCCGAGCACCAGGTGAAGTTGCTGCGCTTTTTGGAGGCGCGGCGCATGATCCGGGTGGGCGGCTCGGTGGAAAAGGAGATCGACACCAGAGTGATCGCGGCCACCAACAAGGACCTTGCCGCCGAGGTGGAGGCCAAACGCTTCCGCCACGACCTGTTCTACCGCTTCAACGTGGTGCCTCTTTTCGTGCCCCCCCTGCGCGAGCGCCCCAGCGACATCCTCTACCTGCTGGACTTTTTCCTAAAACGCATCGGCGAGGACAACCAGATCCACAAGCAATTGGGCCCCGAGGCCCGCACCTTGATGCTCAACTACAGCTACCCCGGCAACGTACGCGAGCTAGAGAACATCGTGGAGCGGGTGCTGATCCTCAGCCCCGGCGAGGAGGTGCGCCCCGAGGACCTGCCCGCCGAGGTGCGCAAGGCCCAGGACCACAGCCAAGATTTGGATTGGGAGCAGGGCTTCGACCTGCGCCAGCGCTTGCGGGACCTTGAGCTGGACTGGATTCGCGAGGCCTTGCGGCGCTTGGGCACCCAGCGCAAGGTGGCCCAGCACCTTAGGGTAAGCCAATCAACCATAGCCCGCCGCTTGCAGGAAGAGGAAGACTCTACGATTCATTAATGAATAATTGAGTCTTTTAGAACACCCAGCCCCAGCTGAGGCTCAGAGTGAAGTCCGGGCTGGTGTAATAGACCAGGTCCTCGGCAAAGGCCAGGCTGATCAACTGGCCTTGGCATGGTTTGAACTGCACCCCCAACAGAACCTGCAACATGGCGTTGTCCAAGCCCTCCACCCCGGTGTCCTGCACCAGGGCGGTGGCCCCGTTGATCTGTCCCCTGAGGGTCAGGGCGTCGGACCAGGCCCAGCCCAGGGACAGGCTGCCCGCCCATACGTCGTCCGGCTCCAGGGGGTCCAGCAGGCTGGTGGAGCCCAGATAGAAATACATGGCGTTGGCGTTCAGGGTAAAGCGTCCCAGGGGCCAGTCGCCGCTCAGGCCCAGGGCGGGGATGGCCCCGCCCGCGCCCAGGCCCTTGTCCGGGTCGCCGGTGGGCAGGCTCACCTGGCCCATAAGGCTGAGCGCCGGGCCGCCGCCCTGCCAGAGCATCCAGGCCCCCTTGAGCCTCAGGTCGCCCACCGCCTGGGTGGAGCCGTCCTGGCTGACGATGCGCTTGCCTCGGCTGCTCACGTCGTAGCGCACTCGATCCTGGGGTGCGTTTTCCCGCCCACCATTGGGCAGCCCCAGGGCGCGGTGGTAGCTTTCGATGAAGCCGTCCAGGAAGCCACCCCAGTAAAAGGCGGCGGGAAGCTCAACACCCAGGCGCACTCTGGGGTGCAAGGTGTAGGCGTAGCCCAGGGACACGTAGCCCAGCTCCATGTCCAGGTCCAGGTTGGCCGCGCGCGAGCTTTGTTGCACGAAGATGCTGGAGTAGGCCGCGGTCACGCTCAGGCTGCTGCTGCCCTTGGGGTCCAGGGCCGCGGCGCTGGGGGTGAAGGGCACCAGGGACAGGGCCAGGGGGGATTGGTTGGGCACCGTGAAAGGTTGGTTGGCCGGTACGGGCTGGCCCGCCACGGCAACACCGGTCGCCGAAATACAGGCAAAAAACAGGGCCGCGACCGCCCAAAACCATTGCTTGACCATTTTGTCTCCCCCGACGACGCACTGCATGGCCAGGCATTATAGCCTAAGGCGGCCCGATGGTACATAATGAGCAAAGTGGTTGCGTTATGGGCTTATCCTTGGCAATATTAGGCTGTCGCAAGCCAGGAGAGGGTAATGATCACGACAAGGTTGATAGGACTGATATTGTTGCTTTGCACCATCGGCTACATGGCCGCTGCATGCGCCACCATAGCCCCTCCGGGCTACGACGCCGCCTCCGAGCAACGGGCGGCGGACCAGATCGAGTGGCAGGACGACCCCTGGCGCTAGGGGCCTTTTCGCTTAGATAGCCTACAAAGGCTGGCGGTGCATGACCGCCGGCCTTTTGCTTTGCCCTGAGCCTGGCCCTAGAAGCGTCCCCGGTAAAAGGCCAGCCGCCTGGCTTGGGGACGGAAAAGCTCCTTGAGCCGCTCCTGCTCCGCCAGAGGCAGGGGGCCAAGCTCTCCCGACCGCGACAGTTCCCGCACCTGGGCCGGGTCGGCGCAGCCCACGATCACCGTGGTCACCGCCTGGGCCAGGGCGAAGCGGATCAGGGTGAGCGCGTCCACTCCCGCCTGGGGCGCCAGGTAATGCCCCGCTCCCAACACCTTCATGGCGATGACCGCCAGGCCCCTTTCCCGCGCGGCGGGCAGGGTCTCGTTTAAAAAGCCGTCCAGGCAGGCCTCAACCGGGTTCACCGGCAAGAGCACCGCGTCCAACGGCCAGGACAGCACCGCCCTGGTGAGCAACCGGGGGTCGTGGTGCCCGGTGACCCCGATGTGGCGCACCAGGCCCATCTCCTTGGCCCGCACGAAGGCCTCCAATGCCCCGCCCGGCCCGGCTATTGCATCGAACTCGTCGGGTTCGCGCAGGTCGTGTATCTGCCACAAGTCCAGGTGGTCGGTGGCCATGGTGCGCAGGGTGTCTTGCAACTCGGCCCAGGCCCCGTCGCGGGTTCGCTGGGCCGACTTGCTGGTTTGGAAAATTCCGGCCCGCTCTTGGGGCCGCTCCCGCCACACGCCGCCGTAATAGCCCTGGCTGCCGGCATAGGCCACGGCCGAGTCGTAGTAGGTTATGCCCTGGGCCAGGGCTTCACAAATGTAGTTTAAACAATTCGGTAGTCCCTTTCAGGGTTCGCGGGAAGGTGATTGCCTCCCGGGCGGCCAATGGCTACGGACGCCGCAGCAGGAAATCCCAGGCTGATCAACCTGCTGATGCCGTCCCCTATAATTATGCCCCGAAAGTTTAACTCCATGCCCACCCCCACCCACAGCATCAAATCAATTAACTTTCATGTTGATAGGGTCGATATGGGCCTACGCTGTGCACCTGATGTCCAGCTCCAGTTATTCACAATACTGGAACAAGCTGGATCCAGGCGCACACGCCACAGCTACATTAAGGGTAATTATCGTTCCTCAGACACTATGTTTAACGCTGGGTTTGGTGTTGGGTTGGTCCTCCTTACCCAGCCCAAATCACCAGTATTTCCCATGATATTTATGGCCGTCCATGACCCCACTCCAGACTTTATCGAGTTCCTTTTATCATTGTTTGATTTGCTCAAAGTCAGCCACAAACTATCTCTTGGTGAGTTTGCCTATGATGTTTTGCCAGCACCAGGGATATGGCCCTACCTGCTCGAGCAGCGCATAAAGTCAGAACTATTCCTCACGTACCAGCACAAGAGCAAACCTTCTGGCAGCTACAAGGGCCTTACCTTTTACACCACCAATATCCGCACCGCCGCCAAGGGGCATCGTGTCTATCAAAAAATAATCAATGGGCAGCGCGTTATTCGCGTTGAACTGGTGCTTAACCGTACCCGCCTAAAAGCCATGGCCATCACCCTGCGCAACGTCCTTTCCATAAAGCCCCAGGTTCTGCGCAAGTACGTTCAATTCAAAACCTTGAATTTTGACCGTTTGGCCGCAGCCATCATCAACAAAATGCTGGGCACCCGCACCGGTAAGCCCATCAGCACAGGCACCGCCAAGCCCCATGTCACCCAGTTGGTGCGCTCTGCCTGGCGTAGCGCCCTCTCCGTGGACCAGGGCAACGTGGTGATGCCCCAGTACGAAAGGCTGCGGGCAGAGGCCAGCATCAACAACTATGGTCGTTTTTTGGACCGTGATGAAGGGTTTGAAGAGGAGTTTTGGTGTGCCGTTGATTCTAACTTCAGGGAGGAAGAATAGGAGCAGTTCGAATAATGACCGTTGCAAAAACAAGGAATAAACAATTACCCCAGCGCCGACCTGGCTTCCAGCCTGGCCAGTCTGGGAACCCTGCAGGACGTCCCAAGGGGAGCAGGAACAAAGCCTCCATCCTGGCCCAGGAGATGCTGGACGGCGAGGTGGAAATCCTTGTTCGCCGCTGCATCGACCTGGTCCTTGCCGGAGATCAGGTAGCCCTCCGCCTCTGCCTGGAGCGGCTGCTACCACCCAGAAAAGATGTTCCCATTCGATTGGCCCTGCCTGAGATCACCGGCCCGCAGGATTTGATTTCCGCAATGGCCACCTTACTAGCCGCTGTTAGCCAAGGTGAGATCACCCCCCTGGAAGCCCAGCCCTTGGGCCAGCTACTTGAGGCCCTGCGCCGGTCAATCGAAACCAATGACCTGGATGCCCGCTTGGAGCAATTAGAAACCCATTTGCGCCTGGAGGTGCCGCAATGACAGACAAACGCCGCGCAAAAATAATCAAGCTGGAGCGCAAGGCCGCCCAGGTGGCCGACCCTGCGCCCTGGTGGATGGGCGGGGATAGGGACGCAGTGTTGGAGCGCTTTGACGCCCTGACCTTGCACGAGAAAATTGACGTGCTCAAAGCGGTTACCGCCCGCCGCTTGGCCATGGAAAAGGAGCTGAGAATCACCCCAACACAATCGCAAGAGATCAGACGGCAACTCCAGATGGAACGGCTCGGGCGATAGAAGGACACAGAACATGAGCTATTTAAAATCAATACGCTCCCAGTGCCGTGAGTGCATGGGTGGCCAGTTAGCGCTCATCGCTAACTGCCCTTCGCGCGGCTGTTCGCTATGGCCTTTCCGTGCTGGCAAGAGCAACCCCCATGCAACCGAAACTCCCCTTAAAGCCATACACAGCTTTTGCCTCGCCTGTGTAGGGACGGCCCCCGAGGTGGCCAGTTGCACGGGCAAAACGCTGGACTGCGGCCAGTGCTCCCTACACCTATACCGCCTGGGCAAGAACCCCAGACTAAAAGGCCACGGTGGCCACCCCCCAGAGCAATTTCGTTTCGGGGCCAAATTAAGGTTTTCGGTCCTAGAAAAGCCGATCTCCTCTAACCCAGCAGGGTGTTAGGGGGCAATGGTTTCAACCCCATTTGAAAAGAAAAACCCTGGAAAAGGAGCAAAGGACAACATGAGCAATAAAAAGCTTGATGAACTACTGGCCAAGCTGGAGGCAACCGAGGCCGACCTGAGCCAGCGAGCCACCCAGGCCAGCGAGGCCGCCAGCGCGAACAGGAACCAAAGGGAAAGGGCTATGGCCGCTTTAAGGCTGCCAGCGTGGCCGGTGACAAAAAGGCCCAGGCTGAAGCCCAGGCCCTGATTAAAACTTTGGACGCGGAACACGAAATGTTAGCTACCGAAGCGAGCGCCCTCATGGAAGCCCTTGAAGGTAGCGGCCCGTTGCGCCCGATAGCCCTGGCCATCCGCACTGAGGCCGAAGCCGCCGCCAGGGCGCGTCAAGCCCAATGGGAACAACATGCCGCAAGGCTCCAAGCCCTGGCCGGTGAGTACCTGGAGACGGTGGCTCAAATGGGCCGTTTACAACAAAACGGCATGGGCCTTCCTGCCTGGGAACGGGCCAAGAATTTCCTTGGCCGTGGCGAGGACGTGTTGTCCGGGGCAATTCTGCCCAGTGTAGTCCACGAAACACAGAGGGGCGATATCTACGCCCTGGTGAGCAAAACGATTGAACAAACTTTCCGTCAAATGAGGGTGGTGAACAATGGCTGATTTTGACATTGAAACCGCAACCGCGCAGATCGTGGCCGAGCATGGCATTAGCGCGAACCTGGCCCGCATGGCTGCGCACCCTGATGCCAAGGTGCAGGCCAAGAATGTGGCCGAACTCAAGAGCGCCCTGGGAGCCAAGCCCCAAGAGGACCAGGCCAGGGCCGCCAAGGTGGAGAAGCTCAAGACCGCCTACGCTGATGCCAGGGAGCGCCGGGACGTGCAATCGATGGTGAACATAAAATACCGCCTCGGCCAGCTTGGCGTGTTCAGCTGGTAAAGATCAAGCCCCCTGGCCGCCATCTATGGTCAGGGGGTGGTGGCCCTGGCAGGTGCGGCCGTTAATCCTTTGGCCTGCCAGGGTCGCCTTTTTTTTGTGCTAGGATGACTGAGGCTACTTCGTGGAGGGGGAAACCATGAAAAAAATAGCTTTGGTTCTGTTTCTTGCCCTATGCCTGGCGCAACCAGTTTTGGCTGGCGAGTTAGAGGGGCTTAAAGCCTTCGTGCGGGGGGACTACGCAACTGCCTTGCGGGAGTTCAAACCCTTGGCTCAAAAGGGAATGGCTGTCTCACAGGCATATTTGGGTGTGATGTATCACGGTGGCATGGGTGTCCCTAAAGATTACAAGCAGGCTGCCAAGTGGACCCGTAAGGCGGCCGACCAAGAATTCGCTATGGCCCAGTGGAACCTGGGCTCTATGTACAAAAAGGGCCAAGGTGTACCTCGGGACTACAAGATGGCCGTCTACTGGTTTCGCAAAGCAGCTGAGCAGGGGGCCGCCAATGCCCAATACAGCGCCAATGCCCAATACAGCTTGGCCGTGGCGTACTTCAAGGGCCAAGGCGTGCCTAAGGACTACAAGATGGCCGTCTACTGGGTCCGCAAGGCAGCCGAGCAGGGGAAGGCCCAAGCTCAATACAATCTGGCCGGAATGTACGACACAGGCCAAGGCGTCCCCCAGGACTACGTCAAAGCCCACATGTGGTTTAATCTGGCTGCGGCTCAAGGAAACAAGGACGCATTAAAAAACCGCGACATTATCGCTACTAAAATGACCCCCCAGCAAATAGCCGAAGCCCAGCGCCTGGCCAGAGAGTGGAAGCCCAACAAGTAGCCCCCCTTTAAAACATCGCCATAGCAGCGCCAGAGCCCGACTCTAAGCGTCGATCCCCCCCATCCCCACATAAGCCCCAGGGCCAGCAGATCAACCCGTGTATTCAGCTGTAGAGCAGCAGTCATAATTTAACTTATTTTTACGTAAATTAAAAGAAAAGTACGCAACATTGTATGATAGCGATCCAGATTTTGCTAAACGGCTAATACCTGAAAATATAGTTTATGACAAAGAGAACAAAGCACTTGTGTCTACCACAAATATGGGTAACAAATATACCCTTCAGTTAGATTAAAAAAACTAATAAAAATTAATAATAAAATATGGTTCATCCGGATCTTGGGTACCTGGATGAGTTGCAATGAAGTGGACAATCAGGTTTTCCTCTTTGATGTTAGCTATTTTCATCGAGGAGGAGCCCCATCATGTCCACAAGTCTCT
>Ga0180016_100032_pt1 | contig 73785 bp, 67 predicted proteins | sample KR46_M_MetaG_FD_129673 | JGI IMG/M metagenome (GOLD analysis project Ga0180016, IMG submission 129673) | Groundwater microbial communities from the Olkiluoto Island deep subsurface site, Finland - KR46_M_MetaG | ecosystem: Environmental > Aquatic > Deep subsurface > Groundwater | place: Finland... | reverse complement strand
TCGTTGGGCAGGGCCACCACGCTGACCGTCTTTTCCACCGCGTAGTCGCCGGCGTAGCGCTTACAGGCCAACCCCAGGATTTCCTGGGCCTTTTTCTGGGCCGCTTCCTTGGTCTCGCCCTCGATGCGCATCAGGGTCTTGGCGCTCTCGTGGCGGGCCTGGGACTCTATGTTGGCGATGAGTTCGGCCTTGGCCTGGTCCTGGGTCATGCCGGCCATGCGCTCCAGGGTGGCCTTTTGCTCGGCTACCAGGTCTTCATATTCCTTGAGGCGCTGGGCGGTGTCCTCGCGCATCTTGGTGAGGTCGGTTTCGCGCTTTAGGTATTCGGTTTCCCGGGAATCCAGGGTGGAGGCCTTGCGGTCCAAGGTCTCCTCTTTCTTGTCCAGGCGCTTTTCCCACTGGGTGAGTTCGCTGCGCCGCTCCTTGCTCTCCGACTCCATGTCCAGCTTCATCTGATAGAGCTGGTCCTTGGCCTGGAGCAAGGCCTCCTTTTTCAGGGTCTCGGCTTCGCGGCGGGCCTCGTCCACGATCTTTTGGCTCAGGGCTTCCACCGACTCCAGACGGCTGGCAGCCAGCCTGAGGCGGATGATATAGCCGAGAGCCACCCCCAGGAGCAGGGCCAGTAGTATGCCGACAAGGGCAATGGGGGTAGACATTGGGCCTCCTTATCTATTGCGCAAGGAGACCGGGGACTTAAACCGTAGCCTCTAGCCGCCGCCTCTCAGGGCCTTTTTCCTCCTCCGGCCAGGCCGGGGGGATGGATGCGGCGATCATCGCAACGCCCACCACTGCCAAGGATTCTCGGCGCGGATCGGCGATGTGACGACTTCGGGCTCATTATCAGCAGCTTCCTGCCGGCTTAGTTAAACGGTTCCCCCGCCTCTGCCGTGGAGCGGTCACTTTTTGAACCTGCCTAAACAGGTGGGCCGGGCGTGTGCGGCTTTCGGGTTCTCCGTGGGAGATCCACCTTGCCGCGCAGTGGCATTCGGCCCCTTAAAGTGAGTGTTGGCTCAAAATGCTTGTTCCGCCTGTACACGAGCAGGGCAGGGTCACCTAAGCTTTTTGCTCCCCTATCATATTGAGGAGCTTTTCGGTTTTCGCCTCGATCTCCTGGAACAGTTTCTCCTGCTGATCTCGCAGCTGCAGGAGCTCGTTGGTTATGTTGAGGGCGGCCAGCACGGCCGCAGCCAGGGTCGAACTAGTCTTGTTGGCGGCCCGCACCTCTTCCACGCGCTGGTTGAGGAGCTCCGCCACTTGACGGACCCTCTCCTCGCCCGCCTCGGAGCGAAGTACGTACTCGTTGCCCAAAATTTCTACGGTGACCGGCTTGGCCAACCTTACTCCGACCCAATCAGAGAGTCTCCAGCTTACCCAGGAGCTGTTCCACCTTTTGGCGGACTTGGTTGCGCTCGGCTTCCGCCTCGCTGGCCAGCTCCATCATTTCTGACAACTCCCTGTCTTTCTCCTCCAACCGGCCGCGCAGCTCCACGTTCTCCTGGCCCACGTCCCGCAGACGCGCGAGGAGTTCCTCCACCCGCTGCTCAAGCTGGTTGAAAACGCTAAGGTCCATAGCTTACTTTGCCTTTTCTGCCATATCCAAATCTAGGGGATGGGCGGTTCAAGGTCAAGAGCATAATCGTCACTAGTTCACTAGCAATCATTCCACGGTGACGCTTTTGGCCAAATTTCGCGGCTGATCCACGTCGGTGCCGCGCAAAACGGCCACATGGTAGGCCAAAAGCTGCAAAGGTACGGTGAGCAGGATGGGGGCCAACAGGTTGGGGCACTCCGGCACGCTGATCGCCGCGTCGGCCAAGGACCGGGCGGCGGCGTTGCCCGCCTCGGTCACCGCGATCAGGCGGCCCTGGCGCGCCCTGACCTCCTCCATATTGGAGAGCACCTTTTCCAACACATCGTTCTGGTTGGCCAAAACCACCACGGGCATGTCCTGGTCGATGAGCGCGATGGGGCCGTGCTTCATCTCCCCGGCGGGATAACCCTCGGCGTGGATGTAGCTGATCTCCTTGAGCTTCAGCGCCCCCTCCAGGGCCACGGGGTAGCACAGCCCCCGCCCCAGGAACAAGAAGTCCCTGGCCTGGGCGAAGCGCTCGGCCACCGAAACCACTTCCTGCTCCAGCTCCAGGGCCTGCTGAACCAGGCCGGGCAGCTGCACCAACTGGTTTATAAGCGCCCGGCTTTGCTCGTCATCAAGCGCGCCGCGCACCCGGCCCAGGTGCAGGGCCAACAAAAACAGCACCACCAGCTGGGTGGTGAAGGCCTTGGTGGAGGCCACCCCGATCTCCGGCCCGGCGTGGGTGTAGATCACGCCCGCCGCCTCCCGGGTGAGGGTGGAGCCCACCACGTTGCAGATGGCCACCGCTTGGGCTCCCTTGGCCGTGGCCTCGCGCACCGCGGCCAGGGTGTCCGCCGTCTCGCCGGACTGGCTTATGGCCACCACCAGGTCGCCAGGCCCCACCAGGGGGTCGCGGTAGCGGAACTCGCTGCCCAGGTCCACCTCGGTGGGCACCTTGGCCAGCCCCTCCAGCCAGAACTTGCCCACCAAGGCGGAGTGCCAGCTGGTGCCGCAGGCCAAGAGCACCAGGCGGCGCACCTTTTTGAGAGCCACGGAGTCCAGGCCCAAGTCGGGCAAAAACACCTCGGCATCCCCGGCTTTGGCCCGCCCGGCCAGGGTGTCCACCAGGGCCCGGGGCTGCTCGAAGATCTCCTTTTGCATGAAATGCTTGTACCCGGCCTTTTCAGCCATGGCCGGGGACCAGGAGATGGTGGTCTCCGGGCGCTGTTGGGCCCCGCCCTCCAGGTCGCTGATCTGGTAGGCCTCGCCCTTGATCACCACCAGGTCGCCGTCGTTTAGAAACACCACCCGGTTGGTGTGGGCCAGGAAGGCGGGCACGTCCGAGGCCAGGAAAAACTCGCCCTGTTTGCCCAGGCCCAGCACCAGGGGGGAGTCCTTGCGCGCCCCGATGATCAGGTCCGGCCGGCGGCGGTCCAAGATGACCAGGGCGTAGGAGCCCCGGATGCGCCGGAGGGAGCGGCGCACCGCCTGCTCCAGGTCCACGGCCCCGTTCTTCAGCTGGTTGGCCACCAGATGGGCCACGATCTCGGTGTCGGTTTCGGAGCTGAACTCATGCCCCGCCTGGATCAGCTCGTTCTTCAGCTCCAGGTAGTTCTCGATGATGCCGTTGTGCACCACCGCCACGTCCCCGGCCAGGTGGGGGTGGGCGTTGGTCTCGCTGGGGCGGCCGTGGGTGGCCCAGCGGGTGTGGCCCATGCCCAGATGGCCGCTCACCGGGTCGGTGGCCAGCTTGGCCACCAGGCGGCTGAGCTTGCCCTGGGCCCGGCGCACCGCGAAATCCCCCTGGTCGGTGACCACGGCCAGCCCGGCGCTGTCATAGCCCCGGTACTCCAGGCGGGCCAGGCCGTCCATGATGACCTGCACCGCGTCCCGTGGCCCCAAGTAGCCGATGATACCGCACATAGACTTATAGTCCTCTAGCCGTTAGTCTTCTTTGCCACCGGTGGCCGCCCACCGATCTTCCATCATGGCCAACTCCTCCCGGGAGTTGATGCCTTGCAGCTCCTTGGGGTCCGGGGCCACGGCGTAGCCCACCTGGTATCCCCGTTGGGCAAAGAAGGCGGCCAAATCGGTGAGGTAATACTCGTTCTGGTCGTTGTCGGTGCTCAGCAGGGGCAGGCACTCCCACAGGGGCGCGCCGCGGAACACGAAGATGCCCGAGCTGACCAGGGTGATCTTCTTTTCTTCCTCGCTGGCGTCGCGCTCTTCCACGATGCGGGTCAGGCGGCCCGCCGGGTCCAGGATGAGCCGCCCGTAGGCCGGGGGCGGGTCCACATCGATGGCCAGCACGCTCTGGTCGTTGCCCTGGGCCAGTTGCCGGTCCACCAGACCCTTGGCCGTGGAGCGGCGCAGGCCGGGCACGTCGCCATAGAGGATAAGCACCTGGCCCGCGAAACCCACCAGCTCCGGCGCGGCGGCCATGACCGCGTGGCCGGTGCCCCGTTGGGGCTGCTGCAGGGCGAAGGCCAGGCCGGTGCGACCCGCCAGATGCTCCTGGACCATCTCGGCCTTGTGGCCCACCACCACCACGGTCTTGACCGCGCCCATTTCCTGGGCCAGGTCCACCACCCAGTCGATCATGGGGCGGCCCGCCAGGGGGTGCAAAACCTTGGGCAGGTCCGACTTCATCCTGGTGCCTTTGCCCGCGGCCAGCACCACCACTGCCAACTGATTCTTCGTATCGCTCATAGGTGCCTATGGTATTGGTTTAGCGCCCTAAAGGCAATATCGCCTTGGGGCTGGGCCTTAATAATACAACTATTTCCCAGCGACAACCCTTGCCGCCTAGCCGTCCGCCTCCCCGTGGCGCTCGGGGTGCCCCTGGGTGTCCAGATAGCGCTGCCCCCAATGGGCCATGGCCGCCAGCACCGGCTCCAGGCTGCGCCCGGTGGCGGTGAGGGAATACTCCACCCGGGGCGGCACCTCGGCGTAGACCCGGCGCAGCACCAGGCCGTCGGCCTCCATCTGGCGAAGCTGCTGGGTGAGCATTTTTTGGCTGATGCCGCTCACCCCCCGGTGCAGCTCCCCGAAGCGCATGAGGCCATGGGAAAGCTCCCGCAGGATGAGAACCTTCCACTTGCTGCCGATAAGGGCCAGGGTTTTTTCCACCGGGCAACCCTGGCCGCATTTTTTATTATCGTATATCACCTGGATATTGCGCAATTCTTACCCAAAGGTTGTTATGTTATTTTATGGTGCCTACTTGCCAAATCACAGCTTTACCCAACAATATACCCCAAAACAGCCTCCAACACCATTGACCATGGGAGAAGCGTGATGAGCCAAAACGAGATCAAGCAGCAGATCGCCCAGTACCTGGGCAGCCATCCTTTCATCAACCTGGCCACCGTGACCGCCGAGGGCGCGCCCCTGGCCCACACCGTGGCCTTTGTGGCCGATGGGGCCACGTTGTTTTTCACCACCCGCAAGGACACCCGCAAGGCGGCCAACATGCAAGCCAACCCCAAGGTGGCCTACACGGTGGACCAGGACCAGTACGCCGGGTTCGCGGAGATCACCGGGGTGCAGATGGAGGGCACGGCCACGGTCATCTCCGACCCCCAGGAAATAGCCGCCGCCAACCAGCTCTACAGGGCCAAGTTCGGCGAGGCCGCCACTATCACCCCCAGCGACATGCACATCGTGGTCAAGATCGCGCCGGTGAGGGCCTACTTCCTCAACTACGCCAAAGGGTTCGACCACAAGGACCTGGTGGAGTACTAATTAGAAGGGGGTAGGGAAAAGCGGACGGGCGCCCCGATGGCGGGACGCCCGTTTTGCTTGGCAAAGGTGTTTTGTGTTTTTAGGTGTCCCGCGTCTCGGCCCCCTAGAACCCGAACCAATAGGTGATGCCCAGCAGCACCTGGAGGTTGTCCATCTCAAAGGTGTCCTTGGAAATGGTGCCCAGGCTGCTGGTGGACATGTCGCTGTCCACCGAGAGCCACCAGTAGCGAGCCCCCAGGCTCAGTGTCCAGTTCTGGGAAAGCTGGTAGCCCACGCCGGTGCCCAGGAAAAAGGTGGCCGTGTCCGAAGTGGACAGATCCACCGATTCGCCCAAACCCTTTTGCATGTTGTTGATGCCGGTTTCCTTGTCCGAGCTGGTGAGGGCATAGCCCACGCCGCCCTCGCCGAACCAGCTGAACTGCTTGGCGAAGTTCAGGCGGTAACGCCCCACCAGATAGACCGGCAGCGCGTTGATGGTGGCCCAGTCCGCCTCGGGGCCGCCGCTGCGGGAGGCCTTGGTCAAGAAGCTCATGTACTGGGCGCCGATGCCCACCTCGATGCCGTTGGCAAAGGCGTAAAAGGCCTCGCCGCCCAGGGTCCAGGTGGAGTCCATGGAGCTGGAGCTAGGCGCGCTATAGCCGTCCCGCCCGTCGATGGGGTTGCTCTCGATGCCCGTGGCCCAGCCGCCGAACAGGGACACCGCCGCCTTGCCTTGGGCCAGGGCGGGCGAGGCGGACAGCAGCACGGCCATCAGCAGCAAGCACAATTTTTTCAGCACGGTTCACCTCCCGAGTAATGATGGCTGTTCCCGTTGGCAGGCGGTCGACCGACGGATGGGGCAGGACGGCGGTAGCGGCCATGACGGGTCCATCAAAGTTAAAAGGGCGTCAACGCGGCAGTCGCAGCGTTTGGTTAAGTTGCGGACCCTTTTTCCTTGCGAGCATCATAGAACATTTCATTTGGCCGTACAAATAAACATCCCCGGATAGTGGAGAATTCCCGCCCCGCCCACGGCGCGCACACAAAAAACGGCCACCCCTAATGGGGTGGCCGTCACGGTTGGTATGGATGTGGGTCTGGGTCTAGGCGGCCATGCCGCCGCTGCGTCCAGCCACCTTCAGGCGCATCATGGCCCGTTGCATGGCTGCTTCGGCCCGCGCGTAATCGAGCTCCTCGGCCCGGGCTTTTTCCACCCGCTGCTGAGCCCGCTCACGGGCGCGCTGGGCCCGGTCGATGTCGATTTCCCGGGCCAGCTCGGCCGCCTCGGCCAGGATGGTCACCTTTTCTCCGGTCACCTCGGCGAAACCGCCGGCGATGGCCGCGTAGTCGGTGTCGTTGCCGTCCTTGAAGCGCATCTCCCCGATGGCCAGGGAGGCCAGGAAAGGCACGTGTCCGTGCAGCACGCCGAACTCGCCGTCCACGCCGGTAGCCACCACCACGTCAACTTCCTTGGACAACAGCAGCTTGTCCGGGGTGACCACTTCCAGCAGTATCTTGTTGGCCATGGGTACTAAATCCCCTCGCTTAGTCGTCGCCCTTCAACTGACGGGCGCGCTCCTGGGCCTCCTCGATGCCGCCGACCATATAGAAGGCCTGCTCGGGAAGGTCGTCGTGCTTGCCGTCCACGATCTCCTTGAAGCCGCGAACTGTGTCCTCCAGCTTCACGTATTTGCCCGGGGTGCCGGTGAAGGTCTCGGCAACGTGGAAGGGCTGGGACAGGAAGCGCTGGATGCGCCGGGCGCGGGCCACGGTCAGCTTGTCGTCCTCGGCCAACTCGTCCATGCCCAGGATGGCGATGATGTCCTGCAGGTCCTTGTATTTCTGCAAGGTAATCTGCACCTGGCGGGCGGTGTTGTAGTGCTCGTCGCCCAGGTAGTTGGCGTCCAGGATGCGGCTGGTGCTGTCCAGGGGGTCCACCGCGGGGTAGATGCCCAGCTCAGCGATCTGACGGGAAAGCACCACGGTTCCGTCCAAGTGGGCGAAGGTGGTGGCCGGCGCCGGGTCGGTGAGGTCGTCCGCGGGCACGTACACGCACTGCACCGAGGTAATGGAGCCCTTGGTGGTGGAGGTGATGCGCTCCTGGAGCTCGCCAAGGTCGGTGCCCAGGGTGGGCTGATAACCCACCGCGGAAGGCATGCGGCCCAGCAGAGCCGAGACCTCGGAACCGGCCTGGGTGAAGCGGAAGATGTTGTCGATGAACAGGAGCACGTCCTGGCCCTGCTCGTCGCGGTAGTACTCGGCCGCGGTGAGGGCGGAGATGGCCACGCGGGCGCGGGCGCCGGGAGGCTCGGTCATCTGACCGTAGATCAGGGCGGCCTTGTCGATAACGCCCGAATCCTTCATCTCGTGGTAGAGGTCGTTGCCCTCACGGGTGCGCTCGCCCACGCCGGCGAACACCGAGATGCCGCCGTGCTGCATGGCGATGTTGTGGATCATCTCCATCATGATGACGGTTTTGCCCACGCCGGCGCCGCCGAACATGCCCATCTTGCCGCCGCGGGGGAAGGGCACCAGAAGGTCGATAACCTTCACGCCGGTTTCCAGCACGTTGACCGTGGTGTCCTGGTCAACCAGGCTGGGGGCCGGGCGGTGGATGGGGTAGAACTCCTTGCCGTTAACGGGGCCCAAGCCGTCCACCGGACGGCCGACCACGTTGAGCACGCGGCCCAAGGTCGCGTCGCCCACGGGCATCATAATTTGGTTGCCGGTGTTTTTGACCGGCAGACCGCGGGTGAGACCCTCGGTGACGTCCATGGCGATGCAACGCACCACGTTGTCGCCCATGTGCAGAGCCACCTCGACCACGAGGTTGTCCTCTTCGTCGTTGATTCCAGGGTTGGAAATCAGCAGGGCGGAAAAAATCTCGGGCAAATTGCCGTCGGCGAACTCGACGTCCACCACCGGCCCGATTACCTGAGTGAGTTTGCCAGTGTTAACGATATCCATGACCAACCGGCCTCCTAACCAGAAGCGTTAGTTAATTACTTATAAACCCTAACCGGCTTTGAGGGCCTCGGCCCCGCCGACGATATCCATGAGCTCGGTGGTGATCGCCGCCTGCCGGGCCTTGTTGAAGGCCAGGGTCAGGTTTTGGATCAAGTCCTTGCAGTTCTTGGTGGCGTTGTCCATGGCCGCCATGCGGGCCGCGTTTTCGCTGGTGGAGGTCTCCAAGAGCCCGCTGTAGACCCGCACATTCAGGTAGCGGGGCAGCAGGTCCACCAGGATCTCCTCGGCCGAAGGCTCGGTGAGGTACTCCTGGGAGGACTCGTCCTCGTCGCCGGTAGCCTCGGGGCTGATGGGCAGGAGTTTTTCCACCGTGGGAATCTGGGAGACTATGGACCGGAAGCGCGAGTAGAGCAGATAGACCTCTTGAACCTCGCCGGAGAGGAAGGCGTTAAGCCCCAACCGGGCCACCTGGGTGGCCAAGTCGAAGTCAACCACGTTCATGACCCCGGGGAGCTTCTGAGCAAACTCCACCTTGCGCCGCGCAAAGAACTCCATGCCCTTGCGGCCCACCGCGTAGAACGCCACCTCGCGGCCTTCGCTCTTTTGCTGGGTCATAAATTTCTGGGCCTGGAGGATCAAGTTCATATTGAACGAGCCGCAGAGCCCGCGGTCGGCGGTGATGAGAATCAGGGCCACTCGGCTCACCTGCTCCGGCTGGGCCAGCAGGGGATGGGCCTCTTGGTCGATGCCCTCGCTCAGAGACCCCAGCACCTCGGAGAACTTGGCGGCGTAGGGCCGGAAGCGCTCGGTGCGTTCCTGCACCTGGCGCAACCTGGCCGCGGCCACCATGTTCATGGCTCGGGTGATCTGGCGAGTCTTTTTGACCGCCGCGATTTTATTTTGAATGTCGCGAAGTGCCGCCATGGCTGCCCTTCTTTACTGCTGAGCCTGGAATATGCCGGCAAACTCGGTGAGCGCCGCCTTCATCTTGGCATCCAACTCGTCGTCGATGATCTTCTTTTGCTCCAGCTCGGCGAAGACGTCCGCGTGCTTGGATTCCATGAAGTCGTAGAGCTGGGCCTCGTAGTTGGCCAAGGCGCTGACCTCGTAGCCGTCCACGAAGCCGCGGGTGCCGGCGTACAGGATGGTGACCTGCTTGACCATGGACAGCGGCTTGTACTGGGGCTGCTTGAGGAGCTCCACCATGCGGAAGCCACGGTTGAGCTGAGCCTGGGTGGATTTGTCCAGGTCGCTGCCGAACTGGGCGAAGGCCTCCAGCTCGCGGAACTGGGCCAAGTCCAGGCGCATGGTGCCGGCCACTTGGCGCATGGCCTTCACCTGGGCGGCGCCGCCCACGCGGCTGACCGACAGACCGACGTCGATGGCCGGGCGCACACCGGAGTAGAACAGGCCGGGCTCCAGGTAGATCTGGCCGTCGGTGATGGAGATCACGTTGGTGGGGATGTAGGCCGACACGTCGCCGGCCTGGGTCTCGATCACCGGCAGGGCGGTAAGCGAACCGGCGCCCAGGTCGTCGCTGAGCTTGGCCGCGCGCTCCAGCAGGCGGGAGTGGTTGTAGAAAATGTCGCCGGGGTAGGCCTCACGTCCCGGAGGACGCCGCAGCAGCAGGGAAATCTGGCGGTAGGCCACAGCCTGCTTGCTCAGGTCGTCGTAGCAGATCAGCGCGTGTCCGGAGCGGTCACGGTAGTACTCACCGATGGTGCAGCCGGAGTAGGGCGCGATGTACTGCAGGGTCGCGGGGTCGGAGGCGCAGGCGCTGACCACGCAGGTGTATTCCATGGCGCCGTGGCGGGTCAGGATGTCGATGACCTGAGCCACGGTGGACTTTTTCTGGCCCACCGCCACGTAGACACACTTAACGTCCTGGCCCTTTTGGTTGATGATGGAGTCAACCAAAATGGCGGTCTTGCCGATCTGGCGGTCACCGATGACCAACTCACGCTGGCCGCGGCCAACCGGGGTCATGGCGTCGATGGCCTTGAGGCCGGTGTACATGGGCTCGTGCACGCTCTTGCGAGCCACGACGCCCGGCGCCACCACCTCGATACGTCCGCGTTCTTCGGTGTCGATGGGGCCCTTGCCGTCCAAGGGGTTGCCCACCGGGTCGATGACCCGGCCGATGACCGCGTCACCTACGGGCACGTCGGCGATGCGCCCGGTACGCTTGACCGGATCGCCTTCCTTGATGTGCTCCACGTCGCCCATGATCGCCACGCCGACGTTGTCCTCTTCGAGGTTGAGCACCATGCCCAAAATTTGGTGGGGGAACTCCAGCAATTCACCGGCCATGGCTTTTTCCACGCCGTAGACGCGGGCGATGCCGTCGCCAACGCTCAGAACTGTGCCGGTCTCGCTGACCTCTACCTTCTTGTCGTAATCCTTGATCTGCTCACGGATTACCTGACTTATCTCTTCGGCTCTGATCTGCATTAGGCGTAATCACCCCTTCTCAAAGAATCCTTCAAAGTTTCCAGCTGCGTCTTGACGGTGCCGTCCAGAACCAGGTCTCCAATCTGGGCCCTTACACCGCCGATCAGGCTGGAATCCTCCTTGACTTCCACCACAACATCACTTCCGGCCAGCTTGGTGAGAACCTCCTTGATGCGGCTCACCTCCGCGTCGCTCAGCGCCGCCGCGGTTACAACTTCGGCCCGGGTGATGCCCTTCTCCTCGTCAAGCAAGCGGGCGTAAACCCGGCTGATGTCGCAGGTGGCCGCGATGCGGTCCCGGTCCATGAGTAGACGGAAGAAGTTATTTGCGATGGGGCTGAGCCCCAGCTTTTCCAGGAAAGTGTTCAGGAGTTTGCTGCGGTCCTCGAAGTCGATGGCCGGACTGGCCAACACCTGCTCCAGCTCGGGAGAGGCGGCGAACAGGTCGGAGACCTCGGCCAACTCCTTTCCGTATTGATCCAGGTTCCCGTCTTCCTTGCCTATCTCAAGCAAGGCCCTGGCATAGCGTTTGGCTACGATGAGGCTGGTCACTGTACCTCCTGCGAAACCTTGGCCAAGTACTCATCCACCAGGCGAGTCTGGTCTTCGGAGTTGATTTTTTCCTTGAGCAGGTCCTCGGCCAGGGCGGCGCTCATCTCGGCCACATCGCGGCGCAGCTCGGCCTTGGCCTGGGCGGTTTCCTGCTCAATGGTGAAACTGGCCTGTTCCTTGATGCGCTGGGCGGTGGACTCGGCGCCAGCGATGATGGCCGCCTTTTCCTTTTCGCCCATGACCCGGAACTCGGCCAAGATTTTATCGTGCTCCCCGGCGGCGTCGGCCAGGCGCTGCTCCATGAGCGCGTAGTCCCGGCGGGCCTGTTCGCGCTTGGCTTCCAGCTCCTCCAGCTCGGACTTGATCTGGTCGACCCGGGAGGAGAGGCCGCTCTTGAGGGGCTTTCTGAGCACCACCACCAACACGGCCACCAGGACCACGAAGTTCATGATGCGGTAGATGAAGTCCCACATCTGGTGGTCGCTGATTCCGCCGCCGCCGCTGGAGGCCAGGGCCGTACCGGCGCTCAGGGCGACAATGCCCAGGGCGGGCAGGAGGGGCAGCAACTTTCGAGCTGGTCTCATTGCAGGCTCCTCCCCAAAATTTTCTGGGCCAGCTCCCGTCCGAAGGACTGAACCTGACCCTTTAGTTCTTCGCGCGCCTGGCCGATCTCGCCCACGATCTCCTCGCGAACCTTGGCCACGGTTTTCTCCATCTCCGCGGTGGCCGCGTCGATGATCTCGCGCTCGGTGCCGTGGGCCTGGGTTTTCATCTCCTCGCGGACCTCGGCTCCGTCCCGCCTGGCCTGGACCAGGTTGGCCTCCAACTCGGCGGCCTTGGCCTTGGCGCCTTCTTCCGAAGAGGTGATGTCGCCGGAAAGCTGGGCCACCTTTTCCGCCCGCTGCTTGATTATGCCCCGGATGGGCTTGTACAGCAGGAAGTTCAGGGCCACCAGCAGCAACAAAAAGTTGCCGATCTGCCAGAATAAAGAGGCGTCTATGTCAATACTGACCATAAGACCTTTGTGCTCCCGCAACTAGGGGGAAAGGCGGCGGCACCTTTCCAGAATTGTGTTTCCAGCCCTGCTTGCGAAAAAAATTACTTGAAAATAGCCCGGTTATGGATACGAGCCCCACCCGGCACCTAGCCGGGGAAGTCTGTTACCAAAAACACAAGCTGCGACCTTGTACAATATTTAACAGGAAGTGTCAAAACTTTTTTTGCCTTACCGGGCCCTTATGCCGCTTGTCCAGGCGCCCTACCGGGGGGCGGAAAGCAGCTTGAGGCGGCTGGCCTCCTCCTGTTTTTCATCCAGGGCCATGTGGCAGCGCCCCTCGAAGCGAACCCCCTCTTCCATAACCACCAGGGGAGCGCTGAGATCGCCGGTCAAACGGCCCGGTTTTTTAAGCTCGATGCGCTCGCCGGCCTTGACGTTGCCGGTGACTCGGCCGCTTATGATCACCTGAGTGGCCTCTATCTCGGCCTCGACCACGGCGCTGGGCCCTATCAGCAAGGTTCCTTGGCCGCTTATGCGCCCCTGGAACTCGCCTTCCAGGTGGGCCTGGCCGCTGAAGTTGAGCTCGCCCTGTTGGCGCACACCCCTGCCCAGAAAAAAGCTCACCCCGGATTCATGATTGCGTTTTCCCACTGGCCGTCTCCCTAACCTCAAAACCGGCCCATGACCGGCCTCGCGGAGTTTTGTTTGCTCAAAGCTGAGTGTCGGCGCCGGCCCCGAAAACCGGCTGTCGCGGGGAAACAATATCTCCCTAGCACGCGGGGCAGGCGGGGGGCAAGTCAAAAGGTTATTTGCGCAGGGCCGCCCCCGGCGGAATGGGGGCGGTGTAGGGTTTTTTCTGTTTATAGAGCTGTAAACGGCGCAGCAGGGGCTCGGGGGCGGGCTCATCGCCCTGGGAGCCCCGGGCCAGGTCGGCCGCCTGTTCCTGCACCGCCGCCGCCTGGATATAGTCCCCGGTCCGGGCCATGGCCGCGGCCAGGGTGTCCAGGGTGCCCTGGTTGCGGTCTATGAACACCGCCTGGCGGGCCATGTCCATGGCCGCGCCGCCGTTCAAGAACTTGGCGTCCGGGCAGGTGGCAAGGAGCCAGGCCTTGGCCTGGTAGGCGGGGCCGTAGCCGGGCTCCACCTCGATGGAGCGGTTGAAGTCGTCCAGGGCCTTTTGATACTGCCCCAGGCGCTGCCAGGTGAGGCCCCGGTTGGTGAACAGCATGCCCCAGGTGCTGTTGACGTCGATGGCCATGGCGTAGTCCGCCATGGCCAGGTCGTAGTCCTTTTGGGCGCGCTTCTTGTCCCCCTGGGCCAGCAGGATGTCCCCCTCGTCGGCCCAGGCGGCGGCCCGGTTGTTGTAGGCCACGGACAGGCCGTAGGAATCCAGTTGCCCGGAGTCGATGGCCAGGGTGTAGAGCCGAAGCGCATCGGCCAGCTCGCCCAGGCGGTGGGAGTCCAGACCACGGTTCACATCGGTCTCGGCCCAATGATAGGCCCCAGCCGCCCCGGCAAAGAGCACCAGGCACAGGCACAGGGCCAGGGCCGGCCACAGCCGCCCGCCCTTGAGCGCCTTATTTCGCTTGTCCGTGATGCTCATAGTTTAGGAATCTAGCACGGCGCATCGCGCGGGTAAAGGTGGACCGCTCGAGTCGGCGGGGCAGGGCGGGCGGTTTGGCCCTGTCCGGAAGGTTTGTTGGGTTTCGCTTCGCTCTACCCAACCTACGCTATTGGTCGGAATGTCACGGAAGCCGTTCCCTGCGGGTTCGATCAGGTGGCGCTAGGCGAGGCGTCGGGCAAGCGAGACCCGCAGGCGTATATGCCAATACGCCGAGGAGGCGAGCGCCGCCCGCAACGAAACATAGCGCCCCCTGGCGAAGCCGCCCCCGCCTACGGCCTGTGGAATACGAAGCGCCTCATGGCCACGCCTTGTATCAACCCCAGCGCGGCCATGGTGGTGACGAGTGAGGAGCCGCCATAGCTGACAAAGGGCAGGGGGATGCCCACCACCGGGAACAGGCCCAGCACCATGCCCACGTTGATCACCGCGGGCCAGAAGATCATGGCCGTGCCGCCGATGACCATCAACAGGCTCTGGCGGTCCTTGGTCCGGTAGGCGGTGGCGATGCCCCGGTAGACGATGGCCCCCACCAACAGCAGGACCACCATGCCGCCGATGAAGCCCCACTCCTCGGCCAACACCGAAAAGGCGAAGTCGGTGTGCTGCTCGGGCAGGAAGTGGAGCTGGCTCTGAGTGCCGGCCAAAAAGCCCTTGCCGATAAACTGGCCCGAGCCCACCGCGATCTTGGACTGGATGAGGTGGTAGGCCGAGCCCAGGGGGTCGCTCTCCGGGTCCAGGAAGCTGAAGATGCGCTGCTTCTGATAGCCCTTCATGAAGCGCCAGACCAGGGGCAGGGCCACTATCATGCCGCCCCCGGCGATGGCCAGGTCCCGTAGCTTGACCCCGTTCACCAGGATGACGCTCGCGGCCACCATGAGCACCAAAAGGCAGGTGCCCAGGTCCGGCTCCTTGAGGATCAACAGGGCGGGCACCAGGGCCAGGCCCACGGGCAAAAGCAACTGGTGCAGGCGGTAGGGCTCGGTCTGGTCGCGGCGCTGGAAAAAGGAGGCCAACACCAAGACCACGGCCAGGCGGGCCAGCTCCGAGGGCTGGATGACCATGGGGCCCAGGGCCAGCCAGCGCTGACTGCCGCCGATGACCTTGCCCCAGAACAGCACCGCGGTGAGCAGTATCACCACCAGGAAGTAGAAGGGGTAGGCGATGGTGGACAGGCGCTGGGGCCCGATCATGGCCACGGCCAGCATCACCACCAGGCCCAGGCCCAGCCAGTAGGTCTGCTTCACGTACACCGCCATGCCCGAACCGGTGAAGGAGCTGGCCGCGGAGTAGAGGTTGATCACCCCGCAGGCGCCCAGGGCCAGCACCAGAAACAGCAGCAGCCAGTCGAAGCTCGATACCAGACGGCGGTCGATCATGCGCCCGCTCCCGGCCGCGCGGGCTTCTTCTTGGGCTTGGGCTGGGCCGCAGGGGCGGCCTTGGGCTTGGGCGGCTCTTTGGGCGGGGGCTCGGGTATGCCGAAGTAGGCCCGCATCACCGCCGCGGCCACCGGGGCGGCGTCGGAGCCGCCGTGGCCGCCATGCTCCACCACCACCCCCACCGCGATGGTGGGGTTCTCCACCGGGGCGTAGGCCACGAACAGGGCGTGGGAGCGGTATTTCCAGGGCACGTTCTCTTCGTCGCCGAAGGATTTTTCGAACTTGAGGCCCACCACCTGGGCGGTGCCGGTCTTGCCGCCCACGGTGATGCCGGGCAGGCGCGCCCGGCGGGCGGTGCCGTGGGGCTCGTTGACCACGGCGGCCAGGCCCTTGGCGACGGTGTCCAGGTGCTCGGGGGCGATGGGCACCCTGGTCTTGACCGGCTCGGGGGCGGGCACCGGCTCGCCGCCGGGCGGGGTCACCGTCTTGACCAGGGTGGGGGTTACCAGCATGCCGCCGTTGGCCACCACCGCGGTCATGCGGGCCATCTGCAGGGGAGTGACCAGGGTGAAGCTCTGCCCGATGGCCAACGACAGGGTCTCGCCGTCTTGCCAGCGCTCCTTGAAGCGCTTCTTCTTCCACTTGGAGTCGGGCACCAGGCCGGGTGACTCGTGGGGCAGGCTTATGCCCGTGGGCCGCCCCAGGCCGAAAGCCCGGGCCCACTTGGCCAGGCGGTCCACCCCCAGCTTGAGGCCGGTCTTGTAGAAGAATACGTCGCAGGACTCGCGGATGGCCTTGTGGATGTCGGTGTAGCCGTGGCCGCCCTTCTTGTAGGCCCAGCAGCGGTAGTAGCGGTTGCCGAAGGGCATCTGCCCGGCGCAGAAAAATCGGGTGGTCAGGTCGATGGCCTTTTCGGCCAGTCCGGCGGCAGAGGTGATGATCTTATAGGTGGAGCCCGGCGGGTACATGCCGCTGATGGCGCGGTCCTTGAGGGGGTGCCTGGGGTCCTCGGACAGCTCCTTCCACTGCTTGGTGCTCATGCCGGTGATGAAGTCGTTGGGATCGAAGGCGGGGCTGGAGTACAGGCACAGCACCTGGCCGGTGCGCGGGTCCAGGGCGGCCACCGCCCCCACCCGGCCCTCCAGGGCCTTGGCCGCCGCCTTTTGCAGATTCAGGTTGATGGACAGGGTGAGGTCCGCGCCCCGGCTGGCCGGGACCTCCTTGATCAGCTTGATCTCCCGGCCCATGGCGTCCACTTCCACCTGGCGGGCTCCCCGGCGGCCGTGCAACACCTGCTCCCGGCTCTTTTCCAGGCCGTAGCGCCCCACCCAGTCGCCCATGCGGTACACCGCCCGGTTGCTTTGCTCCAGCTCCCGCTTGTTTATCTCGCCCAAATAGCCGATGACGTGGGCGGCCAGGCGGGGGGCCAGGTAGGCCCGCTGGTAGCGCACCAACACTTTGACCCCGGGCAGCTCGTAGCGGAAGGTCTCCAGCAGGGCCAGCTGATGGCGGTCCAGGTGGTTGCGCAGCACCACCGGCTTGAAGGGCGGCGCGCCCTGGGCGGCCCGGCGGGCCTTGTCGATCTCCTCGGGGCTCAGGCCCACCAGGTTGTGCAGGCGGCGGGTGAGCACGGCCCAGTCGCCCACGTCCTCGGGGATCACCGCCAGGGTGAAGGCCGGGCGGTTGTCGGCCAACAGGCGGCCCTCGGCGTCGAAGATCAGACCCCGGCTGGGGGCCAGGTCCACCAGGCGGATGCGGTTGTTCTCGCTCAACAGGCGGAAGTGCTCGCCCTTGAGCAGCTGGAGATACCAAAGGCGGCCCAAGAGCACCACCAGGGCCAGGCCCACCACCACCGCGGCGGTGAGCAGGGCCATGCGGATGTTGGGGTTCTCCCCCGGCTCCAGGCCGCGCCCCCCCACGGAGGCGGGTTTGGGTACCTGACTCAGGTTCACGGGGTCACCTTGCGCTCGGCGGGCCAGAAGCGGGCCAACATCCCCACCAGGGCCTCGTTGAGCCCGAAGAACAGGGGCGCGGTGAAGGCGTTGATCAGCCCCTGGGCCAACAGCAGCAGGGGCAGGTTCACCGGGGGCACGTAGGAGGGCACGGTGAGGGTCACCGCCCCGGCGGTGAGCAGGTGATCCAGGATGGTGAGCACCCCCACCGAGAGCATCTGAAAGGGCCAGGAGGTGATGTCCAGCTTGCGCCGGGCCAGCTGGCAGATCACATATACCACGGTGAAGATCACCACGTTCAGGCCCATGACCCCGCCGGAGATGAGGTCGGCCACGTAGCCCAGGAACATGACCACGATAAAGCCCAGCACCAGGGGCAGGCGGTAGCCCGCCGAGACCACCAGGACGATGAGGGGCTCCAGGCGCAGCGGCCCCAGGGCCCACCAGGAAAAGGCGGTGGTGCCCAAAACGGCCAACAGCAGGCCCATCACGGCGGTGCCCAGGGCCCGGGGCCAGCGGCTGGGTTCGCGCCTCAAGCGGGCCTCGCCGGGTTGGCCGGAGCCGCCCCGCGCTTCGCTTGGGGGCTCCATATAGTATGGTAGCGGGTCATGGCCACAACCTCTATTGGTCCAGCTGGCGGCGGCGCAAGAGCACCAGCACTTCCTCCAGCCGTCCGAAATCCACCGCCGGGGTTATCTGCACCCGCTGGAAGGCCCCGTCCTGTCCCTGGCGAACCGCCGACACCGTGCCCACCAAGACCCCCTTGGGGTAGACCCCGGCGGCCCCGCTGGTGATCACCTTGTCCCCCAGGCGCACGTCCTCGGTGTGGATGAGATACTTCAGGCGCAACTCCCCGCCGGGCGCGCCCTCGGCCACCCCGCGGGCCCGGGAGCGCTGCACGATAACATCCACCCCGGAGTTGGGGTCGATCAAAAGCAAGAGCTTGGCGTAGTGGGGGCTGGACCAGATGACCCGGCCCACCGCCCCCTGGGCGCAGACCACCGGCATCAGGGGCAGCACCCCGTGGGAAGCGCCCTTGTTGATGATCACCGTCTTGAACTGGGCGCTGGGGTCGGTGCCCACCACCTCGGCGGCCACGATGGGGTAGTCCAGGTTCTGCTTGAACTCCAAGAGTTTTTTGAGCCGCCGGTTGGCCAGTTCCAACTCGTCGCGGTCCACGGTGCGCTGCTTGAGGGCGGCCAGCTCATTTTTGAGCCGGTCGTTTTCCTCGGAGGCCTGCACCAGGGCGAAGTAGTGGCGCCAGACGGAGTTGAACCAGTCACCCACCCCGGTGATTCCCCGTTGCACCGGGCCGGTCAGCTCCAACAGATAGCGCCCGGCGGGGATTCGCTCCACGCCCTTGCCCGCGCTGAAGGAAAAGTAGGCCAAGGCCCCCAATACAAAGAGGCCCACGATGATGGGAAAGCGGTACTTGCGGAAAAAGTTCACTGTGTCATGACCAAAGTGTTGCGGCCGTACCCAGGGCGCCGCCTATGGGCTCCGGCGGCGGCTATTTGATCATGACCTCTTTGAGGAGGTCGAGGTTGTCCAGGGCCTTGCCCGAACCCAGCACCACGGTGGACAGGGAGTCCTCGGTGATGGAGATGGGCAGGTGGGTTTCCTTGGCCAGAAGGCTGTCCAAGCCCTTGAGCAGGGCCCCGCCACCGGTGAGGGTGATGCCGTTGTCCACGATATCGGCGGCCAGCTCGGGAGGGGTCTGCTCCAGGGCGATCTTCACCGTCTCCACGATGGCGTCGATCTGCTCGGTGATGGAGTGGCGAACCTCCTCGGCGGTGATCCTCAGGGTCTTGGGGATGCCGGTGATCAGGTCCCGGCCCTTTATCTCCATGGAGTCGGGCATGGGCGGATCGGCCCCTTCGTCGTCTTGCGCCCTGGGCTCGGGATTGGGCGGCGGATCGAAGTAGGCGTTGCCGATGGTGGTTTTGATCATCTCGGCGGTGCGCTCGCCGATGAGCAGGTTGTGCTTGCGCTTGATGTACTGGAGGATGGCCTCGTCCATCTTGTCGCCGCCCACGCGCACGCTCTTGGCGTAGACCACGCCGGCCAGGGAGATGACCGCCACCTCGGTGGTGCCGCCGCCGATGTCCACCACCATGCTGCTGGTGGGCTCGGTGATGGGCAGCCCCGCCCCTATGGCCGCGGCCATGGGCTCCTCGATCAAGTAAACTTCCCGGGCGCCGGCGCTCTCGGCGCTTTCCTTGACCGCCCGCTTCTCCACCTGGGTGATGCCGCTGGGCACGCTGATGATGATGCGCGGGCGCACCAGGGTGCGCCGGGCGTGCACCTTGCGGATGAAGTGGCGGAGCATGGCCTCGGTGACCTCGAAGTCGGCGATGACCCCGTCCTTCATGGGGCGGATGGCCTGGATGTTGCCGGGGGTGCGCCCCAGCATCATCTTGGCTTCCTTGCCCACGGCCACCACCCGGTTGCCGCCCCGGGCGTCCTTGCGCACCGCCACCACGCTGGGCTCGCTCAAGACGATGCCCTTTCCCTTGACATAGACCAGGGTATTGGCCGTGCCAAGGTCGATAGCCATGTCGTTGCTGAACATTCCGAGTAGTGGATCGAGGAACATGGGGGCTCCCATGGGAAAAAAGGCAAGGTGGTTATCACTTGGGGTCAAGGGGGAGACTACCAGACCATGGGCGGGCAAGCAACTATAATTAAGGTCGAATCTTGGTGACTTGCGCCTCATCCCCCGCCTGCGGGGCATACCGGTTTGTCACCCTGGGGATTTGACAAGCACCGGCTCGTGTGATTAACTTTGCACCTTGCATGGCCGCCCGCCTGCGGGCGCGGGCCCCCAACTTTGGCCCCGCCGACATTCAGGGCGCGCTCCAACCCCAGGCCCCCGGCCGGACCACAGGTTCGGGCAGGGACCTATACCTGTTTTTGCAAAGGGTGGTAACCGATGAAACAGACCTATCAACCCAGCAACACCAAGCGCAAGCGCACCCACGGCTTTCTTGTCCGCAGCCGCACCCGCGGAGGCCGTGCCGTGTTGGCGCGCCGCCGCTCCAGAGGCCGTAAGCGGCTGGCCGTGTGAGGCTAGCGGGGGCCGATGACCGGAAGGGACTTCTCTCTGCCCAAATCGGCGCGCCTTCGCACCCGGCCCCAGTATCTGGCCGTGCAGGGCGATGCCAAGCGCCGCCGCAGCCGCCATTTCACCTTGCTGTGGCGGCCCAACGGCCAGGCCCAAAGCCGTTTGGGAATCACCGTGACCCGGCGAGTGTCCGGCGCGGTGGGGCGCAACCGGGTGAAACGCCTGGTGCGCGAAGCCTTCCGGCATTTCCGGACCCAGCTGCCGCCCGGCCTGGACCTGGTGGTGGTGGCCGCTCCCGGAGCCCCCGATCTCGGCCTTTCGCAAGTCCGTCAAGAACTGTGGGAGCTTTGCCAATCCCTGAAAACTCCGGACCCGCCCGCTTGAGCCTCGGCGTCACGGCGGTGAGGGCGTTGGTGCGCCTTTACCAACTCACCCTGAGCCCCTATCTGGGCGGCCAGTGCCGCTTTTATCCCACATGTTCCAATTACGCCCTGGACGCCCTGGCCAAGTACGGCCTGTGGCGCGGGCTGGGCAAGAGCCTTTGGCGAATCGCCCGCTGCCATCCATTCTCCGCCGGCGGTCACGACCCGGCCTAGGCCGGTGCGCGCCCCGCCCTGGGAAACGCGATCATGGATCAAAAACGTATGCTGCTGGCCCTGGCCCTTAGTGTGGGCCTTATGTGGGCCTGGATAATGCTTTTCGGGGACAACAAGCCCAAACCGGCTCCCACCCCCCCGCCCCAGGCCGCTCAAAGCCAGACCCAGACTTCCAAGGGCCAGGCCCCGACCAGCACCACTCCGGCCCAGCAGGCTCCCGCTCCGGCGGCCCCGGCCCCGGGGGCGGTGCTCAGCGGCCCCGAGACCCTGGTTGAGGTCAAGACTCCTCTATATACCGCCATCTTCACCAGCCGAGGCGGCGGGGTGAGGACCGTGTCCCTGCAGGATTATTACAACCACCCGGAAAAACAGGGCGGCCACTTCGCGGTGCTGGACCTGGCCGAGGGCCAGCCCGCCTCCCTGGCATTCAACCTGACCAAGCTGGCCCCCAAGCTGGACACCCAGAACTTCACTCCCTCCACTGACAAGCTCCGCGTGACCCAGGGGACCAAGACCCTCACCTTCACCACCACCGTGGCCGGAGTGACCGTGGAGAAGACCTACGTCTTCCGGGCCGACTCCTACGCCTGGGACCTGAAGGTGCGCCTGATCAACAACAGCGGCAAGCCGCTGGGCCTGCAACCCTCCCTGGGTTTGGTGGAGGCCAAAAAGCGTGCCGAATCGGCGGCCTACGCCTTCACCGGCATCCAGTACTCCAAGGACGGCCACTACAATGAGATGAGCGCCGGCGACCTGGACGACAACCCCAAGGACACCGGCGACATCAAATACCTGGCCCTGTCCATCCCCTACTTCATGGGCGCGGTGGCCCCCCTGGACGCCCAGGGCGCGGCCCCGGCCAAGCGCTTCGTGGCCGGCTCCGAGGCCGGCCCGCTCATGGTGGCCACGGTGATCGAGCCCCTGGTGGAGCTGGCTCCCGGCACCAGCCGCGAGTTGGGCTATCTGGTCTACTACGGCCCCAAGGACCTCAAGATCCTCAACCCCCTGGGCCACGACCTGTCCGACGCGGTGGACTTCGGCTGGTTCGACGTGATCGCCAAGCCATTCCTCATCGTCATGAACTTCATCTACGACTTCATCGGCAACTACGGCATCGCCATCATCTTCGTGACCCTGCTGACCAAGCTCATCTTCTGGCCGCTCACCCGCAAGAGCTACCAGTCCATGAAGTCCATGCAGTCGCTTCAGCCCCATGTGAAGCGCATCCGCGAAAAGTACGCCGACGACAAGCAGCGCATGAACCAAGAGATCATGCAGCTATATAAGACATATAAGGTGAACCCGGCAGGGGGCTGCCTGCCCATGGTGGTGCAGATCCCGGTGTTCATCGCCTTCTACAAGGTGCTGGGCAACGCCATCGAGCTTAGGCACGCCCCGTTCATGCTGTGGATGAACGACCTGTCCGCCCCGGACCGCCTGCCCATCGGCTTCGACATCCCCTACGTGGGAGCCGGGCTGCCGGTCTTGACCCTGCTCATGGGCGCGTCCATGTTCCTGCAGCAGAAGATGACCCCCACCACCGGCGACCCCACCCAGGCCAAGATGATGCTCATGATGCCGGTGGTGTTCACGGTGATGTTCATCAACTTCCCGGCGGGTCTGGTGCTCTACTGGCTGGTCAACAACCTCTTCAGCATCGGCCAGCAGTACCTCACCAACAAGAGCAAGACGTGATCTTCCATGGAACACGTTGAATTTACGGGAAAAACAACGGAGGATGCCCTTAGGGCCGCCGAAGAGCACTTTGGCCTGAGCCTGGGTCAGCTGGAAGTGGAAGTGGTCAGCGCCGGCTCCAGCGGCTTCTTCGGACTCCTGGGGGCCAAGAAGGCGATGATCAAGGCCCGGCCCCAGGGCAAGAGTTCTGCCGACGAAGTGGCCCAGATGATGGCCGACTTCACCGACAGCGTGCCTGGAGCAAAAAAGGCCGCGCCCGCGCCGTCCCCCAAGCCACAGGCCAGGCCCGCCCCCAGGCCGCAACCACGGCCCCCGGCCGCTCCCAAGGCGGAGCCGCCCAAGGCCAGGCCCAAGCCGACGCCGCAGCCCCAGGCCGCGCCGGAGCCCAAGAGCGAACCGCGCCCGGCTCCCCCCCGGCCCACGGCCCCTCCGGCCCAGGACGCCGCGCCCGCCCCGGCAAAGGAGGCCCCCGCCCCCGCGCCCAGCGAGGGACCGGCCGAGCCCGGGCCGGACCAGGCGGAGATGGTGGCTTTCGGCAAAGAGGTGCTGGAGCGCCTGACCCAGGCCCTGGACCCCAATGCCACGGTGGAAGCGGCCAAGAACGAGCAGGGACCGGGCCTGTCCATCAACGGGGCCGACTCCGGGGTGGTCATCGGCCGCCGGGGCCAGACCCTGGACGCCCTGCAATACCTGGTGACCCGCATCGTGAGCCACAAGTACGGCAGGGCGGTGCATCTGAGCGTGGACGCGGGCGGCTACCGCCAGCGGCGGCGCTCCTCCCTGGAAGATACCGCCCGGCGCTTGGCCGACAAGGCCCGCTCCAGCCGCAAGGCCCAGAGCATGGGCCCCTTGAACTCCCAGGAGCGCCGCCTGGTGCATTTGGTGCTGCGCAGCCAGCGGGGCATCAGCACGGTGAGCCGGGGCAAGGGCGAAATGAAAAAGGTGGTCATCACCCCGCGTTAGGGCCGCCGAACCAACCGACCAGCCAGGGGCCTCCACGCGGAGGCCCCTTTTTTTGGCCCGGTGGACACCGACCGACGGGAAATATAAACTGTTCTGGCCGATAAAGGCGCCATCAAGGCGAAGCGAAGCATGGACCAAGACACCATCGCGGCCATAGCCACCCCGGCGGGGGCGGGCGGCATAGGCATCCTGCGCATCTCCGGGCCCCAGGCCGGGGAGGTGGCGGCCCGCCTGTTTTGCCCCGGCGACCCCCGCCTGGACGCCCGCGCCCTGCCGCCCCGGCGGCTGGTGCTGGGCCAGGCCCTGGGCCGGCAGGGCAGGGCGGTGGACCAGGTGTTGGCGGTGCGCTTCCCGGCCCCCCACTCCTATACCACCCAGGAGGTGGTGGAGTTGCAGAGCCACGGCGGCCCGGCGGTGCTGCAAGCCCTGCTGGCCGCCGCCCTGGAGGCGGGGTGCCGCCTGGCCCGGCCCGGCGAGTTCACCCTGCGGGCCTATCTGGGGGGGCGTCTGGACCTCTGCCAGGCCGAGGCGGTGGCCCAGCTCATCGCCGCCCAGAGCGAGAGCGAGGCGGGCCTGGCCATGGCCGGGCTGACCGGCGGCCTGTCCCAGGTTTTGGGGCCGGTGCGCGCGGCGCTGACCCTGGCCGCGGCCACGGTGGAGGCGGCCATCGATTTTCCCGAGGAAACCAGCGAGATAGCCGGTCCCGCCCTGGCCGAAGACCTGCGCCGCCTGGCCCTGGAACCGCTGCAAAAAGTGGTGGCCCGGCGGCAATCGGGCCGAATTTGGCGGGAAGGAGCCCTGGTGGTGCTCTGCGGCAGGCCCAACGTGGGCAAAAGCTCGCTGTTCAACGCCCTGTTGGGGCAGGACCGGGCCATAGTGACCCCCACGGCGGGCACCACCCGCGACGCCATCGAGGAAAGCGCCCTGCTGGGCGGGGTGGTCTGCCGCCTCACCGACACCGCGGGCCTGGGTCTGGAACCCGGCGAGCTGGAGGCCCTGGGCCGGGCGGCGGCCCGGGAGCGGTTGGGCCGGGCCGACCTGGCCCTGGTGGTGCTGGACGGCGGCGCGCCGCTGAACGATGAGGACCGCGAGGTTTTGGCCGCCACCAAGGGAACCAAGCGGGTGATCGCGGTGAACAAGGCCGACCTGGACCATGCCTGGGATTTGGAAGCGGCAGGGGAGGGCGCACCGGCCCTCAGGGTCAGCGCCAAGCGGGGATCGGGCCTGGATGAGCTGGCCACGTCGGTGGGGGCGGCGCTCACCGGCGGCCAGGCCGAGCCCGCGCCCGGCGAGGCGGTGGCCGGCAAGCGCCAGGCCGAGGCCCTGGCCGCCTGCGCCTCGGCGGTGCAGCGGGCGCTGGAAGGGCTGGCGGCCCAGAGCGTGGCCGCCGAGCTGGTGTCGGTGGATCTGGCCGAGGCCCTGGCCCGCCTGGGCGAGGTGGACGGGGTGGACGCCCCGGATTCGGTGATCGACGCGATTTTTGACGAATTTTGCGTGGGAAAGTAGCCGTGCAGCGCGATCTGGCCTTGGAAATCGCCCAAAGAGAGCTGCCCGAGGGCATTTTTGCTGCCTGGGAGCGCCTCTCAGCCGATCTTCTGCGCTGGAACCGGGCCCACAACCTCACCGGGCACCACGACCCCGCAGCCGCCTACCTGGATCTTTTTCTGGATTCCCTGGCCCTGGTTCCCCACGTGCAAGGCCCGGCCCTGCTGGACATCGGCTCGGGCGCAGGTTTTCCCGGCCTGGTGCTGGCCCTGGCCCTGCCGGAGCTGCGGGTGACGCTTTTGGAGCCACGCGCCAAGCGGGTGAGCTTCCACAAGCAGGCCATCCGGTCGCTGGAGCTGGGGGACAGGGTGCAAACCGTCATGGGCCGGGCGGGCGAGGCCCTGGAGGGGGAGCAATTCAGCACCGTCACCCTGCGGGCGGTCACTGACATTCCCGGCTCCCTGGAACTGGCCCAGCCCTACCTGGCCCCCGGCGGGGCGGTCCTGCTGCCCCGAGGGGCCAAAGACGCCGACCAGGCACGGAGCCTGAGCCTCAGCGTGGAGCCTTATTCCTTGGGCCCCGGCACAACCCCCCGGATTATTGCGATTTATCGCGGGTAATTTTCCGCCGCCCCCTTGTTTCACGTGAAACAAAAGACCGCCTCCGGTGCACGGAGCGGCCCTTTGTCACGAATTGTTTCACGTGCAACATTTCGCCCCCACAGCACCCCCCGGAGAATGAATTGTTGGGTTTCGCTTCGCTCTACCCAACCTACGCTATTGCTAAAGAGCACGGGCAAACAGCCGGTCCCTCCGTTCCCCTCTTTATTCCACAACGGTTTCTTAGAATGCGGCACAGTCCAGGCAAGCGAGGGCAAGGCGTCCGGCGAGCGCGGGCCGGAGGCGTAGCCTGAGCTACGTCGAGGCCTAAGCGATGCCGGCAACGCAGCCATCGGTTGTCTGGCTGCGCCGTCGCCTCGTTCGTTAGGAGAGAATTACTCTACGAATCGCCCATCGGGAAGATGATGCGGAAGGTACACCCCATCCCCGGCCTAGTGTTCAGCTCCACCCGGCCGCCGTGCTGCTGGATGATGCCGTGGCTGATGGCCAAGCCCAAGCCGGTGCCCCGGCCCCGGGGCTTGGTGGTGAAGAAAGGCTCGAACACCTTGCGGGCCACCTCTTCGTCCATGCCCGGCCCGCTGTCGGTGAAGGAGATGGCCACCTCGCGGGTCTGGGGGTTGTGGCGGGTGGTCAGCTCCAGGCGGCCCTGGCCCTCCATGGCCTCGGCGGCGTTGATGATCAGGTTGAGGAACACCTGCTCCACCTTGGCCCGCTGGCCCCAGAGCATGGGCAACTCGGGGGCCAGATCCTTGACTAGCTCCACCCGGCGCAGGATCATGTGCCCTTCCATTAGCGAAAGCACCTCTGTGAGCACCCGATTGAGGTCCATGGGTTCTTTTTCCGGGGTGTCCTGGCGGGCGAAGTCCAACAAACCGCGCACGATGATCTTGCAGCGGTTGGTCAGCTTGATGATCTTGTCCACGGTGGTGGTCAGCTCGTTGCCCACCCCAAGGTCCTCTTGCAGCAGATGGGCGTAGGTTAGGATGCCGCCCAGGGGGTTGTTGACCTCGTGGGCGATGTCAAAGGCCAGCTTGCCGGTGGCGGCCAGGCGCTCGGAGCGGATCAGCTGCTCCTCCATGGCCTTGCGCATGGTCACGTCGCGGGTGCTGAACAGCAGGGCGGTGCTTCCCCGGTAGGGGCAGGGGGTGGCGGTCACCTCCAGGTCGAACACACCATCAGTGCGGACGCCCTGGCCCTCGAACACCGGAGCCCCGCCGCCCCGCTCCACTTGGCGCATCCATTCCAGATAGCTGCGGCGGCAGGAATCGGCCAAAAGCTCCAAAAAGTCGCTGCCCGCCTGGGTGATGTCGTGCAGGCCAAACATCTGTAAAAAGGCCTGGTTGCCGAAAATGAAGTGGTTGTAGTCGTGCAGCACGATGCCCTCGCGGTTGGCCTCCACCAGGGTTCGGTAAAGGGCCTCGCTCTGGGCCAGCTGGCGTTGCAGCTCCTTGAGGTCGGTGGTCTCGATGATGGCTTCCACCGCCCCGGTGATCTTGCCGCTCGAGTCGCGCAGGGGCGCGGCGGTGAAAAACAACTCCTTGGGGCGGCCGCCCAGGCTTTCGAAGTAGTGCTCCGCCTCCCAGGCGTCGGGCGACATGGCCGAGCGGCGTAGGTTTTCCCTGCCGTAGATGGTTTTCAGCTTGGCCTGGTCATCGTCAACCACCACGTTGGCCAGGGACACCCCCTTGGGCCGGTTGAACACCTGCCAGGTCTTGTCGGTGCCCAAAACGTCCGCCCGGCTCCAGCCGGTCAGCTCCTCGCAGGCCTTGTTCCAGTGGCGAACCTTGTGGGCCTTGTCCACCACGAAGATGGCCACGGGCACCAACTCCAGGATGGAGGCCACCAGGCGCCGCTCCTGCTCGATCTGCTCCTGGGCATGCTTGGCGGCGGTGATGTCCTTGATGATGCCCTCGTAGCCCAGCACAACCGAGTTTTGCTCGCGCACCGAGGCGGTGATGGCCACCTCGATGGGGGTGCCGTTCTTTTTCTTGAAGGAGACCTCGTAGTCCTTGACGAAGCCGTCCTTTTCGATGGCCGCCTGGAAGCGCTTGCGGTCGTTGGGGTTCAGATAGGCCTTTTGGGCGCTGTCCGGGGTGGCCAACACCTCCTCCTTGGAGGAGTAGCCCAGCATCTCCACCCCGGCGGGGTTCACGTCCACCCAACGGCCGTCGCGGGAAGACAGGTAGATCATGTCGCGGGAGTTGGCGAAGATGCGGCTGTAGTCGTCCTGGCGGGCATGGACCTGGTCGCTCAGCAGCACGTTGTCCACGGTCATGGCCAGGACCCCGGCGGCGGCCTGGGCGAAGCCGGCCCCCCAAGGCGGACGCTCCCGGAAGCGCAGCAGGGCCAAACCGCTGCCCAAGACCCTGGTCAGGGGCCACAGGGCCAGCCATTGCTCCTCGGCCAGATCCATAACCAGGCGGTCGAACTGGGGCCAACCGCTCTCCAACGGGTCGCCGGGACCCACGGATACCCAGCCCACCCGGCCCAGGGGCTCGCCGGGACAGCCCGGCGGGGATTGAGCCATGGTCCGCAAACGGCGGGCTTCGGCCGGGGAAAGCCCCCAAGTGGCGTTCATTATCAGGTTTCCACCGCGCTCCCAGGCGGTGATCGCCCCTCCGGTGGCACCCAGAAGGCTGCCCGCCGTGGAGATGAGGGCGCGGCCCTGGCGGTTGGGTGGGGAGCTCCGGGCAAGGATCGGCCGGAATTCCTCGAAAAACCTGTTAAGCTCTACCAAATTGCGGACCAAATCCATCTCCCAGACTGCGTAAGCCCTGGTTGAATTGTATAATTACTAGTAAAGTGCTGTAAAGCGATAAGAACAAGCTAACAAGCTCCGGAATGTGTCACGTGAAACAAAGTGCCCTCCGAAAAGGGCTTCACGGCGCTGACGGAAGCGCGCAAGGGGCGCCCTGGTATAACTTCCGGCCGGTTTGAGTCCCGGCGCAGCCAAAAAGCCCGTGGATGTTGGGTCCGGGCGCAAAAGGGGGCGCAGTTTAACCCCCACAAGGCCCATAGGGCAACAGCCGGATTTACCGTGCTAAAAAGGCGACAAATATTGCAGTGACCCACCGGCAGGCAAACTTGGACCATAAATTAAGGGGTGTTTGTCCCCTCTGAGGGCTGAAACTGCCAGAGTTTATACCCCAGGCAGGCGCTGGGAGCAGATTCCCAGGCCACCGGGCTTCTGAAAGGCGGGAAAAAGCGGTGCCCCAAGAACTTTTGGTGATCGGAGGCGGCCTGGCGGGCTGCGAGGCGGCCCTGGCCGCGGCCCGGGCGGGAGTGGCGGTGCGCCTGGTGGACATGAAGCCCCAGGAGTTTTCCCCGGCCCATCACTCGCCCCACCTGGGGGAGCTGGTGTGCTCCAACTCCCTGCGCTCGGACGTGATCACCAGCGCGGTGGGCCTGCTCAAGGCCGAAATGACCCTGTTGGGCTCGGCGGTCATGACCGCCGCCCGAGCCACGGCGGTGGGCGCGGGCAAGGCCCTGGCCGTGGACCGCGAGGCCTTTGCCAAGCATCTGGAGGGCCAGATTGCGGCCCAGCCCCTGATCAGCCGCGAGAGCGCACGGGTGGATGCGCTGCCGGACCATGTGGCGGTTTTGGCCACCGGCCCGCTCACCGCCGGGGCCCTCGCCGAGGAACTTGCCAAGCTAACCAGCAGCATTCACTTGCATTTTTATGATGCCATCGCCCCCATCGTGTCCCTGGAGTCGGTGGACATGGAGCGCGCCTATTGGGGAGACCGCTACGGCGAGCCGGGGCAGGGGGATTACCTCAACTGCCCCCTGAGCCGGGAAGAGTGGGGCGAGTTCTACGCCGCCCTGATCTCCGGCGACCAGGTGCCGCTCAAGGACTTCGAATCGCCCCAGTTCTTCGAGGGCTGCCTGCCCATAGAGGTCATGGCCGCACGCGGCGAAAAGACCCTGCTTTTCGGCCCCATGAAACCGGTGGGCCTGGAAGACCCGGCCACGGGCAAGCGTCCTCACGCGGTGGTGCAACTGCGCAAGGAAAACTTGGAGGGTAGCCTCCTGAATCTGGTGGGCTTCCAGACCAAGCTCACCTACCAGGCCCAAGACCTGGTTTTCCGCAAGATTCCCGCCCTGGCCGGGGCCGAGTTCGTGCGCTGGGGCTCCATCCACCGCAACACCTTTCTGGACGCGCCCCGGGTTTTGGACCCCCACCAGCGGTTGAAGGCCGCGCCACACCTGTTTGTAGCCGGACAACTCTCCGGGGTGGAAGGCTATGTCGAGTCGTCGGCCATGGGGATACTCTGTGGTGTCAACGCTGCCAACCTGTTGTGTCAACGCACCCTGATCAGCCCACCGCCCACCAGCGCCCTGGGTGGGCTGGTAACGCATCTGCAAAACACGGCCACCAAAAGCTTTCAGCCCAGCAACATCAACTTCGGCCTGCTGCCTCCCCTGGAAGGCCGGGTGTTCAAGCGCCAGCGCGGGGCGGCCCAGGCCCGCCGGGGCCTGGCCGATTTCCTGGCCTGGATGGAGGCCTCCGGCCTGGAGCCCGCCGGCGATATCCCCCAGCTGCCCGAGGAAGCCGGCTAAATTTCTAGCAAAACCCTTGTCACCCCCTCCGGGGCGCTGCTAAAAGGAAGGCATGGCTTTCTGTAGCCGCAAAACCTGGCACTTATGGTTGGGGGCGGGATTTTTCGCCCTGGCCGTGGGCGGGTCCCTGGCCGGAGTGGGCTGGATACGGGTCTGGTTCTACCAGTTTGCCTGGTGGGGCTACATTTGTATGGCTGATGCATGTATCCAGCGTATCCAGGGCAACAGCCTGTTGGTGGACCGGCGTAGGGTGTTTTGGACCATGTGTCTGGTGAGCGCCGCCTTCTGGTTCGGCTGGGAGATGGTGAACCTTCGCCTGCAAAACTGGTTCTACCTCGGGGTGCCCCCCCAGATTGAGCAACGCTGGCCGGGATCCTTCATCGCCTTCGCCACGGTCCTGCCGGGAATCTTCCTCACCTACGAGCTTATCGGCCTCACGGGGCTGTCCTGGGGGCGCGGGGTGCGGCCCATCCCCGTCACCCGGGCCTGGTATCCTTGGTTTTTGGGTGTTGGCGTAATAATGGCAATTCTTCCTATTACTTACCCGAAGGTGTTTTTCCCTATGGTTTGGGGTTCCGTGGTGTTTCTGCTGGAGCCCATCAACCACCGCCTGGGCGCCAGGAGCCTTATGCGCTCCTGGGAGCGGGGCGATCTGTCGCCTTTCGTGCGCCTGCTGCTGGCCGGGCTGCTGTGCGGGATTTTCTGGGAATCCTGGAACTGGTTGGCCGACGCCCGCTGGACCTATAATATTCCCTATCTGAACGAGCCCAAGATTTTCGCCATGCCCCTGGCCGGGTACCTGGGGTTTCCGCCCTTCGCGGTGGAGTGCTACGTGTTCTACGCCACGGTCAGCCTCATTTGGGGCGGGCGGGGCTGGGAAGCGGATGACTACCGGGCTTCGGTGCGCCCCATGGCCCCGGCCTGGCTGCGTTGGCTCCTGGGCCTTGGCGCGGTGGCCTACGGCCTGTGGATGTGCCACATGATCGACCTCTATTTAGTAAAAGGATGGCTCTCCTGAGCAAAACCTACTATCTGCTCAACCTGGGCTGCGCCAAGAACCTGGTGGAGGGCGAACACCTGGCCGGGCTGCTGTTGTCCGACGGCTGGTCGGCGGTGGAGCGACCCGAGGAGGCCGAGCTGCTCCTTTTGAACACCTGCGGCTTCATCCAGCCCGCGGTGGAGGAGGCCATCGAGGCCGCCCTGGAGCTGGCCGACGGCAAGACCGAGGCCCAGCGCCTGGTGGTGGCCGGATGCCTGGTGGGGCGCTACGGCAAAAAGCTGGCGACCGACCTGCCCGAGGCCGATCTCCTGCTGGCCCCCGGCGAGGCCTCCAATCTGCTCAAGCACCTGGCCGCGCCGCCAACCGGACGCTTGGCCATCAGCCCGCCGCGCTCGTTGTTCGGCGGGTCCGACCCCCGCGCGCTCAGCACCGGGCCTGGCTGGGCCTATTTACGCGTCTCCGACGGCTGCGCCCAGTCCTGCGCCTTTTGCACCATCCCCCATATCCGGGGCCCCCTGCGCTCACGCCCCCTGGACGATGTCCTGGCCGAGGCCGCCAACCTGGCCGAGTTGGGGGTGCGCGAGCTGAACCTGGTGGCCCAGGACCTGACCTCCTACGGCCGCGACCTGGGCGGGCCGGGCCTGGCCGAACTGCTCAGCGCCCTATCTACTATAGAAGGCGTTCAGTGGCTTCGGCCTCTGTACCTGCACCCGGACCTCATCGACGACAAGCTCATCGCCGCCATCCTGGCCAACCCCAAGGCGGCCCCGTACTTCGACCTGCCCTTGCAGCACGTGGCCGACCCGGTGCTGAAGGCCATGGGCCGCAAGCGCAGCGGCTCCGAGCTGAAGGCCCTGGTCCGGGGCATCCGCCGGGCCGCGCCCCAGGCGGTGTTGCGCACCACCCTGTTGGTGGGCCACCCCGGCGAGGGCCAGGCCGAGTTCGCCGCCCTCAAGGAGTTCGTGGCCGAGATGGAGTTCGACCGCCTGGGGGTGTTCCCCTACAGCCCCGAGGCGGGCACCCGCAGCGCCCGCCTGCCCGCGCCGCCGCCCCAGGTGGCCGCCAAGAGGGCCGCCCAGATCATGGAGCTGCAACGGCGCATCAGCCGCCGCCGCCTGGCCCCCCTGGAGGGGAAAACCCTGCCGGTGCTGGTCTTGGGCCCCCACCCGGACAGCGATCTGGTGTGGGCCGGGCGCACCCAGGCCCAGGCCCCGGAGGTGGACGGCCTGGTGATCATCACCGAGGGCTCGGCCGCGCCGGGCAGCATCGCCCCCTGCCGCATCACCGCCACCCACGACTACGACCTGGAAGGGGTCCTGGTCTAGGCCCCGTAATTTGCAGCCCCGCCGGTAGGGGTATTATGGAGTTAACGCGGGAAGGGGACTATGGATCGCAACCCACTGCCATATGAAAACCTCGGCGGACCAGCCCTGGACAGCTTCGGCGAGCTGTTGGCCTACGTGTTCCTGGGCGGCATCGGCCTGGTGTTGCTGCTGGTGGTGGTGTGGTTGTTCATGCGCGTTATGAGCCGGCTGGGTTGGTACACCCCCACCGGGCCGGTGGAGCAGCGCATGGGCCAGCTGCTCATCCTGGCCCTGCTCACGGTGATCATGGTGGGCGGCGTGGCGGTCATTTTCTTTTGGTTTGCGCTGGATCCATCTCCCGAATAGCCTCCTAGACCATAGTGCCGTTTACAAGCAGGCTTCGCCAGGAAGCGCCATGCCGCGTTGCCGGCGGCGCTCAAGCCTTGATGTGGCTAAGGCCACACCTACGGCTCTCGCTTGCCGGACGCCTTGCCTGGCCCTCCCTGGCCGTGCCGGGGGGCGGCGAGTGCCGAGGCGGTCTAGAAAGAAAGACCCTCGCATTCAAGCAATAGCGTAGGTTGGGTAGAGCGAAGCGAAACCCAACAACACCCTGCAATCATCGCCTCTCCAGGCGACGACACCGCTTTTACCGCACAGTTAAAGGGATAAATGCAAGGCGTGTCCGGCTGGCTTCGCGGGCCTCTATTGATCGGGCTTGCCCAGGGACTGGATGCGCCTGCCCAGCAGGGCCAGGCGCTGGGCCAACAGCGGCTCCGGGTCCAGCACGTTCAGATGTCCCCATCGGGCCATGGCCAAGACCAGGCCCTCGGGCTCGCCCACCAGGAAGGGGAACACCCCGCGCCCGCTGGGCTCGGCCGGGGCCTGGGCCATCATCTCCCGTCGGCGGCTGGGGCTGCTCAGCCAGGGGCGCACCTCGTCCTCGCCGTCCAAGGGAGCCAGGGCCAACAGCTCGATCACCTGCTCCTGATCCAGGCCGTCCAGGATGGCCAGGGCCACCGGCTGCTCGGGGCGGGTGACCAGGTACAGGCGCAGGCGTTTAGCCCGCTCTAGTTTCTCCAGCTCGGCAGTGAAGTGGGCCGGGGTGTAGGCCACCTCCGCCGGGCGGAACAGGCTGCGCCAGCGCCGCGCGAAATCGGCGATGGCCCCCAGCTCGGCCTGGGGGTCGAAGCTAACCTTGCTCTTTAAGCGCATCTCGCTTGGTGCTTTCGCGCTGGCGGGTGTTTTCCAAAAACCGGCAGATGGTGCACACCTCGGCAAAGCTGGGCATGCCGCACACCGAGCAGCGCTCCTCCATCTCCGGCTTGGCGGGGGGAGCGCCCTTGTCCTCCAGGTAGCCCTGGTAGAAGTTTATGGTGGTGCCTGGCATGCGCTCTTCCAGCAGGCGCACCGCCTCGGTGTAATAGGGCAGGGTGGCTCCCTTGGAGCGGGGGCAGGTGCCCTTGGCCACGGACCAGCCCTGGGACTTGGCGTAGGACTTCAGCTCCGCCCCGCGCAGGCGGCACAGCGGCTTTATCTTTTTGGCGAAGGCCCCCGGCGCGCCGGGCAGGGTGGGCCACTGGCTGTCCAGGTAGCGCTGGTGGCGGCGCACCAGGTTGCCCAGCAGGCGGGCGGCCTCGTCGTCCAGGTGGTGGCCGGTGGCCAAAACCTCGAAGCCCAGGTCCAGGCAGGCCTTGTTCAGGTAGTAGCGCTTGAGGGTGCCGCACACCGAGCAGAAGGAGCGCTTGTTGGCCCAGGCTATCTGCTGCACCCCGAACCCGGCCAGCTCGGCCATGTTCATTAGATGCAGCGGGGCCCCCAGGCGCTGGGCCATGGCCTGGCTGGCCGCCAGGGAGGCCTCGCCGAACTTGCCGTCGCCCAGCTCCAGGGCCAGGTGCAGCCCCTCGACCTGGTAGCCCAGATCCAAAAGCACCTGCCACGGGGCCAGGGAGTCCTTGCCGCCGCTCACCGCCACCAGGACCTTTTGCCCGGGTTCGAGCATGTCGTACTGCTTGATGGCCTTCTCGGTCTGGCGGCGCACGAAGATGCCCAGGCACTTGTCGCAGAAGCGGGCGTTGTGGCTGGGCAGGCGGTGCTGGGCCGGCTGGCGGCAGCGGGAGCATTTCATACCGTCGATGTTCATGCAGCGGGTCTCCAATCATTACCGATACTTTACATTAAGTATTATAGTAGGTTAAAAATATTCAGCCACTCTGCCAGTAAGGGTGTAGTAACTTTTGCACATGCCTTCGGGGGGAGTAATGAATAAAAAAATTTTGGCGTCACTTTTTATAGTTTTGTTGGTCTGGTGCTGGGTTCCGGTCGCGATAGCAGAAAAAACTAATGAAAACTGGGTGGTAAAGCTTGCGGACGGAACACGACTAACGAAAAATGGTTTTCGTCTTAAGATTTTGAAGCATCGCCTATGGTTAGAAACAAGGGCAGCGGACGGGGAGAGGCTAAATTTAGAAGGAGCGATTATTAAAGATGTTGACTTAAAAAACGTAAATCTATCAAAAGCAAAAATGAACAAAACAACTTTTGAATCCGTTTCACTTGAGGGAGTTCTTTTTAGCGGATCAGAATTAGGTTCTGCAGTATTTAGAAATTGTACCCTAATTGGAGCACGATTTTTAAATGCATCCCTACCAAATGTTACTATTTATAACTCTCAACTCAATAACACAAAATTTGATTATGTAGTCGCAACAAAAGTTTTTTTGCCTCTCTGCAATTTTTCCAACTCTCGCCTGTACCACACTAATTTGACTGGTGTTAACTGCGAAAATTCTAATTTTAAAGGCGCCATTTTAGATGATTGCAAACTAACAGCAGGCTATTTTAAAAATATAAACTTCTCCCGTGCTGTTTTTAGAGATATAGATTGTATGGATGCCAACTTTATTAACTGCGACTTCTTTGGTACCTACATAGGCATGTTACCAGGTAAAATACCTACCATTAAAATGCTTGCGACAGGGAAAAACATTGATTCCCTTTCTTATTCGTTAACCCCTCTTTCTTTAATCGAACTGCGCGATGCCGCCAAACGTGCTGGCACAAGGCCGCAGGAACGTAAACTTACGTACGCCATCAGACGTAATGAGAGAATCAGGTCATACGGGCCGCTTCGGAATGCAATCTCTTTCGTTATGTTTGAATCTCCCTGCGGCTGGGGCATGAATCCGTATCGCCCCTTGCTTATCATGTTTATTTCAATCCCGGCCTTTTTCTTTCCTTATCTGCTTGCCTTACTGGTAAGTAAAAAAGACGGCATCTGGCAAACGTGGCCCGAAGATCGCGCCCGTAGCGACTTAGGCTCAAACGACCCCCAACGCTTAAAATTCACGCCGCGCAACTGGCGCGCCTACCTCTACGCCCTCTACTTCTCCGTCCTCTCGGCCTTCCACATCGGTTGGCGCGACCTCAACGTGGGCACTTGGATAACCCGCATGCAGCCCCGCGAGTAAACCCTGCGAGCCACCGGCTGGGTGCGCACCGTCTCGGGCATCCAATCTCTTATAAGCGTCTACCTGCTGGCCCTGGCCATCCTCACCTACTTCGGCAGGCCGTTTGGATAGGCGGCGAACCTTCTCGTCACCCCCCAGTGGCACGATGCCCGCCTCTATAGTATAGTTGCTTTGCTTGACAAGAGGCCGCCCGGCGTCACCCGGCGGCGGCCAATTTTTTCTCAAAAATTCTCTTGACAAGCGCCCCTCCTCTACTTCACACTCTCAGTTTACGTGAAGGTAGCCCTTCCCCCCTGCGGGGAGGGGTGTGCTTTTATTGTTTTCATACTGTTTTGCTTGGTGAAACGATGTCCAGTTCCGCTAAAAACGCCCACGAGGCACTGGCCCAACACCTGGATCGCTCCCCCTTGGGCGCGCCCCAGGGGCCCGAGCTCATGGCGATTTTGCGCGAACTGTTCACCGGCGAGGAAGCGGCGGTGGCCTCGGTCCTGCCCTTCAAGCCGGTTCGGGCCAAGGCCCTGGCCGAGACCCTGGAGCGCCCGGCCGATGAGATCGCCCCGGTGCTGGAGTCCCTGGCCGCCAAGGGCCTGGCCTATCGCCGCAGCACCAAGGCGGGCGACTACTACAGCCTGCTGCAGATGGTGCCGGGCATGGCAGAGGCCCAGTTCTGGGCCATGGCCCCGGGCGAGGCCAAGCTCAGGATGGCCCAGCTGTTCGAGGACTACTACGAGCCCGGCGTGGGCAAGGCCTTTGCCGAAGCCCCCACGCCCTACTCCCGGGTCATCCCGGTGGGCCGGTCCATTGAAAACAGCCAGGAGATTCTGCCCTACGACAAGGCGGAGGAGCTTATCCACCAGCACGAGCACCTGGCCCTGATCAATTGCTACTGCCGCGAGCAGGCCCACCTGCTGGGCAAGGGCTGCGACGCCCCCCTGGACGTGTGCATGATCTTCGGCTCCTTTGCCGAGTTCGCGGTGGACCAGGGCTGGGCCAAGCCCATGGACGAGGCGGGCATGCTCCTGGCCCTAAGGCGCGCCGAGGATGCCGGTCTGGTGCACGTGGTGGACAACGTAGCGGAAAACGTGAACTTTTTGTGCAACTGCTGCGGGTGCTGTTGCATGTTCCTACAGACCATCACCCGCATGAACCACCTCGGGGCGGTGAGCCAGGCGGCTTACTTCGCCTCGGTGGACCCGGAGCTGTGCACCGCCTGCGGCGAGTGCGCCGACACCTGCCAGGTGGCGGCGGTCCGGGTGGGTGACGACTGCGCCGTTTTTGACCAGGAGCTTTGTTTAGGCTGCGGCCAATGCGCCACGGTCTGCCCCAGCGAGGCGATAAGGATGATCCGCCGAGAGGCCCGGCCGGTGCCGGCCCACCAAGGCGAACTTCAGGCCAGATTGGCCGACGCCCGCGGGGTGAAATAGTTTGTCGGGAGCTGGAGTTGACTTCCACTCCCCAGTGCTTAATTTAACCTTTAGATGCCTGCGTCCCGAGCAAGAGTCTCGTTCGCGGCAAGCCTGAGCAGACTTTAAACCCGCAGCGCCGGTAGCCAGGAGCGCTGGACCGTGCGGGTACCTGTAAGGAAGAGGTAATTACCATGGCCGACAGCCGTAATTTCAAGGGTTCGGACTTCAGCCTGGACACGCCCGTCACCTACTTCAAAGAGGTGGAGGGGCGCGATCTGCTGACTCCCGAGCGGGAGCTGGCGCTGGGCAAGACCATCCAAGACGGCCGCGACGAAATTTTGATGAAAGCCTTGTCGATCATCAAGAGCGACAAGGACGCCTGCGACAACTGCGTGCGCATCGAGGCCTGGCTGGAAGACAGCCACAAGTCTCCCCTTTCGGTGGAAGACGTGATGGCCGAGACCTTCGAACTGCTCAAGCGCGCCGCAGCCAAGCGCAAGCCCTCCAAGAAGCTTAGCAAGACCTTGGAGGAGATCGACAGCGCCCGCTTGCAGGTCGAGGTCGCGGTGCAGGAGATGGTGGAAGCCAACCTGCGCCTGGCCGTGTCCATAGCCAAGAAGTACACCTTCCGGGGCCTGAGCTTCGCCGACCTGATCCAGGAAGGCAACATCGGCCTGATGAAGGCGGTGAACCGCTACGACTACAAGACCGGTTACCGCTTCAGCACCTTTGCCTCTTGGTGGATTCGCCAGACCATCAGCCGGGCCATCTACGACCAGGCCCGCACCATCCGCATCCCCATCCACCTCCTGGAGCTCCGCTCCAAGTACTTTAGGGTGTACTACGGTCTGCTCAAAGAGCTGGGACGCGAGCCCCTGCCCAAGGAAGTGGCCGAAAAGGTGGGCATCGACGAGAGCAAGGTCAAGGAGATCGTCAACCTGACCCTGGACTCCACCAGCCTGGAGACCCCGGTGGGCGAGGACGGCGACGAGCTGGGCGACTTCATCGAGAACAAGGAGGCCGAGTGCCCCTTTGAGAAGGTGGGCGAAGGCGAGATGATGGTCCACCTGGGCGAGGCCCTGGAGTCCCTGGACGCCCGCGAAAAGCGCATCCTGCAGATGCGTTTCGGCCTGGGCGACGAGGACGAGCACACCCTGGAGCAGGTGGGTCAGGTCTTCGGCCTTTCCCGCGAGCGGGTGCGCCAGATCGAGAAGAAGGCCCTGCAGCGCCTCAGGCATCCCCAATGGCGGGCGGTGCTGGAGGACCACGTCTAGCAAGCGCTTCGTCAGCCGCCGGGATGGCGGAACCGTAAAATAAACCAGGGCGTCCGGAGCAATCCGGACGCCCTGTTCTTTTGCTCTGGGGAACTGTTGGGTTTCGGGCTTCGCCCTCTACGCCAACCTACGCTGTTGTTGAAACCCAGCAGCAACCGCCCCCTCTCAGCGGCACAGCCAGGTGGTGCTAGGCAAGGCGGCAGGCGAACGAGGGACGCATCTTTGCGGCGCAGCCAGGTGGTGCTAAGACAGCGGCCCTATGTCGCTGCAACGATCCCCCTCCCAGCGGGTTCGCCAGATGTCTGTGGGCAAGGCGTCCGGTGAGGGAAAGGCGCAGCTGTAGCCAAGCCTACAGCGAGCCTTGAGCGATGCCGGCAACACAGCCCACGGGCAGCTGGCGAGGCCGCGTCAATAACTACAGGTCAGCTCCACCTGCGCCTTCTCCGGGAAGGGAGCATCCTGGGCCCGCATGAACAGGCTGAAGGTGGTGTCGCCGAAGAAGGAGGTGGGCAGGGTCATCTCCAGGGGTTCTCCGCTTTTCTTGCCCGAAAAAACCACCTGGCCGCCCTCGCTAGTGCTCACCTTGCCGCTGTAGGTGTTGTAGGGGTCCTTCACCCTGGCCACGCAGTTGAGGGTGTAGCCCATGCAGTACTCGTTCACCGAGTCGCTGCCCTGGCCCGCCTTCATGGGCAGGACGAAGCGCACCGTCTTGGTGGAGCCCAGGGGCTGGCTGGGCGGTTTGGTCGCGTCGCGCCCGGCCGCCTGGTGCTTGGCCTTTATGTCCGCGGCCATCTCTTTCATGGCCTGGTGCAGGTCCTTGCCTTGGGCCGGGGCCGCGGCGGCCAGGCCCAGCGCCAAAATCGCGAGGATTAGGATTTTGCCGGTGCGCGCGCTTATCATGACCGCTGTCTTCCCTTTGGGTTGTGTTTAGGGCCGCCCCCTCTGGATATGCTGACAAATCCCGCGCCTTTTGACAACGCCCAAGCGCGAGGCGGAGCATAGGCCTGAACGCTTTACTATGCCCCCATGGTTCAGTATGCTTGAGCCCACTTACTTCGTATGCAGGAAATGCGGCATGACTCTTCGCACGGTGAACAACATCCTGGAGCTGGTGGGCGGCACCCCCCTGGTGCGCATAAACCGGCTCAACCAAAACCCCGGCGTGACAGTGTACGCCAAGCTGGAGTTCATGAACCCCGGCGGCTCGGTGAAGGACCGCCCGGCGCTGAACATGATCGAGCAGGCCGAGAAGCGCGGCGAGCTGACCAAGGGCAAGATCCTGTTGGAGGCCACCAGCGGCAACACCGGCATCGGACTGGCCATGGCCTGCGCGGTCAAGGGCTACAAGATGCTCTTCACCATGTCCGAGTCCGCCTCCCAGGAGCGCCGCAAGATCCTTCGGGCCTACGGGGCCGACATCCTGCTCACCCCGGCCCACATGTCCACCGACGGGGCCATCGAGGAGGCCTACCGCCTGGCCCGCGAGGAGCCGGAGCGCTATTTCCTGGTGGACCAGTTCAACAACGAGGACAACTGGATGGCCCACGCCCTGGAGGGCTCCACGGCCGACGAGATATATGAGGCCACCGAGGGCAAGGTGAACCTGGTGGTGGCCACCCTGGGCACCTCGGGCACGGTCATGGGCCTCACGCGGCGCCTGCACCAACTGGACCCCAAGGTCAAGGTGGTGGCGGTGGAGCCCTATCAGGGGCACAAGATCCAGGGGCTCAAGAACATGAAGGAATCCTACGCGCCGGGCATCTTCAGCCCCGGCGAGGTGGACATCCTGGCCAACGTGGACGATGACAGCGCCTACGAGATCGCCCGCCGCCTGGCCCGCGAGGAGGGCATCTTCGTGGGCATGAGCGCCGGGGCGGCCATGAAGGTGGCCCTGGACCAGGCGGCCACCCTGCCCGAGGGCTCGGTGGTGGTGGCGCTCATGGCCGACGGCGGCGAGCGCTACCTGTCCACCTCCCTGTTCAGCAGCGAAAAGGTGCCGGTGCCGCTGAGGTTCTACAACACCCTCAGCCGCGAGGTTGAGGACCTCACCCCGGTGCGCCCCGGCCAGGTGGGCATCTACGCCTGCGGCCCCTCGCTGGACGGAGCGCCGGACCTGGGCCTGTGCCGCCGCATGGTCTTCGCCGACCTGGTGCGCCGCTACCTGGAGTTCCGGGGCTTCGAGGTCAAGCTGATCATCAACATCGCCGACGTGGACGACCGCACGGTGAACCAGTGCCTGGCCGAGGGGGCCGACTGGAAGCAGTTCACCGCCCGCTGGGAAAAGGTGTTCTTCGAGGACATGGCCACGCTCAACGTGCTGCCCGCCCTGGACTACCCCAAGGCCAGCGAGCACATCAACCAGATGGTGGACTCGGCCCGGGAGCTGTTGGCCAAGGACATGGCCTACGTCAAGCTCAGGAGCGTGTACTTCAACATCAGCCACTTCCCGGACTACGGCAAGCTCTCGGGCGTGGACCTGAACGCCACCCAGAGCGACAAGCACACCGACTACGACTATTACGAGAAGGAGAACCCCAGGGACTTCACCATCTTCAAGCGGGCCACCCTGGCCGACCTGAAGGCGGGCATCTACTGGTCCACCCCCTGGGGCAACGTGCGCCCCGGCTGGCACGTGGAATGCGCCACCATGTCCACCGAGCACCTGGGCCAGCCCTTTGACCTGCACCTGGCCTCCACCGACCTCGTCTTCCCCCACGGAGAGAACGAGATCGCCGTGGCCCAATGCCTCAGCGGCAAGCCCCTGGCCAACATGTGGCTGCACTCGGACGTGGTTATGGTGGACGGCAAGAAGGCCAGCCGGGTGGCGGGCAACGACGTGACCCTTCGGGAGATCCTGGGCCAGGGCTACTCCCCGGCCACGGTGCGCTACTGGCTCCTCGGCCAGCACTACCGGCGGCCCATCACCTTCGAGCGCGAGCAGCTGGACCAGGCGGCCAAGACCGTGGAGCGCCTGAACGACTTCGTGGAGCGCCTGCGCTTTATGAGCCCCGGCGAGCCCTCACCGGACCTGGACCAAATCCTCTACGAGGCCAAAAGCGGCATCCAGGAGGCCATGGACAACGACCTGGGCGTGCCCAAGGCCATGGGCCAGCTCTTCGCCATGGTGCGCCGCATCAACCGCCTGATGAACCAGGGGCAGATGGACGCCGCCCAGGTGGAGCAGGTGCTGGCTTTCGTGGAGCGCACCAACCGGGTGCTGGGGGTGATCGACCTGGAGCCCGGCGAGAGCGACGCGAATATCGAGGCCCTGGTCAAAAAGCGCGACGCCGCCCGCGCCGGGGGCGACTTCGCCTTGGCCGACCGGCTGCGCGAGGAGCTGGCCGCCAAGGGCGTGCAGCTCATCGACACCCCTTCCGGCACCCGCTGGAACAAGGTTTCTTAAGCGGCCTACTGACGCGGCCTGCAAGGCTCGCTTCAGCCAGTTTCGGCCTCTACGTATTGCTTAATACGCCTCGGCCACCCCAGGGCTCCAGCTTCGTTTTTCGGCGACGCAGCAGAAACCCCAACGTTCGTGGTTGGGCGTAATTCGCCGACGCGAGGCCACTTCGTTCCTGGCTAATATCAGCCATCGCGTAGGTTGGGTAGAGCGAAGCGAAACCCAACAAATCCTTTCTCTCCCGCCCGCCGCCTAAAATCGTGCGCCCGAAACCCTTGCCCGTGCCGCCCGGCGGGTGCACTATATATATCCGTAACCCTGCCCCCCCAAGCCGACCAGGAGAAGTCATGGCCATAAAGCGCGACAAGCATGCCTGGCTGCGGGCCGTGGAAAGCCTGCCCGCCTATCCCGTGGTGCTCATGCCGCTCAGCGAGGGCGGCTGGGAGGCGGTGTTCCCCAACCTGGCCCGGGTTCGCGCCTGGGGCCCGGACAAGGACACCTGCCGGGCCAACGCCGCCGAGGCGCTGACCTTCGAGCTGGGCCAGCTCATCGTGGCGGGCGACGCCGCGCCGAGCCCCTCGGACCCGGCGCGGCTCATCCCCGACGACGAGGAGCCTCGCGGCACCGAGCTGGTCATGCTGGACCCTCTGCGCTCGGTGCTCAAGAAGCGCCTGGGCCTGGAGAAGCGCGAAAAGGGCGGGGCCATGGCCGCCACCCTGGGCAGGCTGGGACGCAACTGACGACTGGTCCGCGCCATATTCAACCGAGATTTATTAGCTGCCGCATCCAGGAGGAAAACATGAAATTCATCAAGCTGATGGCCTTGGCGCTTCTGACGGGTTCGGTCCTGTTGGTCACCGCCCCGGCCCACGCCTTTGCCATCTACAACGAGTCGGACCAAGAGGTCTGCATCAGCAAGTGGTACAGCGTGGTCAACTGCTACGCCAAGATCGCCCCCCACAGCAAGTTCAGCGGCGAAAAGGGCGCGGGCCTAAAAAACGTGTGGGCCGGCAGAAGCGGCAAGGACACGTGCTATTGCAGCAGCAAATTCAGCATCCCCGAGGCCGGCTCGGCCAAGGTCCACGGCCGGGTGATCAAGATTTACGACCGCCACGAAAAGCAGGTGGGCGAGGTTTCCATCGACCAGGTGGGTTGCGCGGATCTCAAGTAGGGCGGGGCCAAACAGCCCGGCCCACCCACGCGGTGTTTACGGCCCCGGCGGCATTGCCGCCGGGGCTTACCTGTCATGAGCCTCGCGGCATAGCGGAGTTGTTGGGTTTCGCTTCGCTCTACCCAACCTACGCCAATCTATATTTTTGCTGAAAACAGACGCCTGAATTTAATCGCGGCACAGCCAGACGCCGCAGGGCAAGGCGTTCGCCTACCAGGCTCTTTCCCTGCGGCACAGCCAGGGGGGGGCAGGCAAGGCGGAAACGAGCGAGGGACGCAGGCGTAGTCTACCTACGCCGAGGACCGAGCGATGTTGACAACGCCGCATGGCACTTCCTGGCGAAGCCGCCTAATTTACCACTTGCGTCCTTTTGGCCCCGACCATTTGCGCAACAACAAATACATGGCGCCCGCTCCGCCGTCGATAGCCCGCGCGGTGCAAAAAGCCAGCACCTTGCGGGCGAAACGCTTGTGCTCCAGCCAGGCGGCCAGGCCCTGTTTGAGTACCGGCACCCCGCCGGGCGAGCCCTTGCCCCGGCCGTGCACCAGAAGGACATGCCTGAGGCCCCGCGCCGCCGCGCTGTCCACGAAGTCGGCCACCTCGCCCTGGGCGTCGCTGAGGCCCAGGCCGTGCAGGTCCAGGTGGTCCTGGATGGGAAAGGCCCCCTGGGCCAGGCGCTCCATCAGCTCCGGCCCCACCCCCACCGCCTGGCCGCTGAGGTACTCGTCGCTCATGCGCAGGTCGAAATCAGCCGTGCCGCTGATCAGCTCGGCCAGGTGGGCCATCACCTCCAGCTCCTCGTCCACCGCCTGGCCTATGTTGGCCGGGTTGGGGGGTGGGGCCTTGGGAACGGGGCGCTGGTCGCCGGGAAGCTGGTCCACCCCGGACATGGCCATGGCGAACAGGGCATCTTCGTCCTCGGCGGGAGCCTCCTTCTTTTGGGGCGGGGGAGGCGCGGGGGGCGCGGCCTGAGGCTTGGCGGTCTTCTTCAGCTCCTTGCCCAGGGCGGCGAAGGGCGAATTGAAGGCCTGCTCCTTGGGGGCAGGGGCAGGGGAGGCGGCTTTTTTCTTTTTCTTCTTGGCCATGGTTCAACTATAGCCCTTGGCCGGGGAGCGCGCCAAATCCTCGACATACCCCCGCTCCTCGGCTACATTGAGAACCAGCCAAAAACCACCAGCGAGGAGCGAGACATGGCCCGGGTGGACGATTATCAAAAAAGCTTTGACCTGGCCGCCGAGGAGCTGGACCAGCGCGACTGGGCCGAGGTTGCCCGGCGGGCCGGAGCCACGGCGGCGGACGACGCAAGCTATCTGGAGATGAACTACCTGGGCCGCCCGGTGCGGGTAAGCGCCCCGCCCATCACGGTGAGCGCCCTGGACGACGGCCCGGAGATCCCCCTGGCCGAGCAGGCCTTGATCCTGCACTACCTGGTGAAGGCCGACGGCACCGTGCCCAGCGGCGAGTGGATCACCTACCGCGAGGTGGAGGCGGGCGAGTTCTACTGGTCGGCTTTCGTGAAAAGGGCCAAGGCCCCCCTGGTGGGCTTTTTCGGCGAGCGGCCCGAGCTCTTGACTGAGCTGGCCCCCCTGGTGGGCGGCGAGGGGCCGGGCGAGACCGGCGACGCCTCGGTGATCGTGCGCGCCTTCCCCATGGTGCCCATCCAGCTGGTGCTGTGGGCCGGGGACGAAGAGTTCCCGCCGGACGGCAATCTGCTCTTTGACCGCACCATCGGCCGCTACCTCTCCACCGAGGACATCGCCCTCACCGCGGGCATGCCCATCTATAAGATGATGGCCCTGTCGCACCAAAGGGGCTGACCTCGCTCCGGCGCGCAGCCGACAACGCCGCCATGCGGGGTCTGGCGAAGCCACTCGGCACAGCCAGACGCCGCAGGGCAAGGCGGCAGGCGAACGAGGGACGCAGGGGTAGTAGACCTACCCCGAGGACCGAGTGACGCCGACAACGCCGCCATGCGGGGCCTGGCGAAGCCGGTCGGCACAGCCAGGGAGTGCCAGGCAAGGCGGAAACGAGCGAGGGACGCAGGGGTAGTAGACCTACCCCGAGGACCGAGCGATGTTGACAACGCAGCATGGCGCTTCCCGGCGAAGCCGAAAGGTCGGCCCCCCGGTGTTAACCAGGGGGCCGATGCCAGGGAGGGGGGGAGAGAAGAAAAGTGAGCGGCTCGGTTGCAGGCCCGGAGGTCTTGGCTGGGTCAAAGCCGGAGAGTCGGGGCTTGGCAGGCGTTCATCGCCTTGAGGTTGCAGCGGCCTTCCCGCTCATGTCTTTAGCTTATTGCAGAGACCGTGCCTAGCGGGCCGTCGGTAAGCAACCGTTGTTATTACAGTCACTTGTGATAATGGCCCGGAGTGGGGTGCCCGGCGCGATGCATAAATAAGTGGCGGCTGGGGGGGCAAACGCACAACCTTTACCCACCAGGCCCTCCGTTTGCATTCCCCGGATAAGGACCTACAGTATTAGATAGCGGCGTTGAGCCGCATATTTTTGCCGACCGGGAGAAGAGCATGAGCGGCGAACACGAACACCACGAAAGCTGTGGTTGCGGCTGCGGCTGCGGCGACAACACACCCCTGGACACCGAGTTGGCCCGGCGCTGGCGCGAGGCCCCGGACGATGAGGCGGTGTGCCCCTGCTCCGGGGTGGACAAGGGCGCGGTAAAGGCGGCCATCGCCGCCGGGGCTTACACCGCGCCCCTGGTCAAGGCCATGACCGGCGTGGGCCGGGAGGCGGGCTGCCGCCAGAGGCGGGAGTGCTCGGCCGACCTGGAGGTGCTGGTGGCCCTGTACGCGGGCGAACGAGTGAGTTTTTGTTGAAATCACCGGCAGCAAGCCGGACCCTTTTAGCCATTCGAGGTGAGCGATGAAGATTGCGGTAAGCGGTAAAGGCGGCGTGGGCAAGACCACCTTCTCGGCCATGCTGGCCCGGTCCCTGGCCGAAAAGGGCCTCAAGGTGCTGGCGGTGGACGCCGACCCCGACGCCAACCTGGGCCAGGCCCTGGGCTTCCCGGACTACCAGAAGCTGGTGCCGGTGAGCGAAATGAAGTCGCTCATCGCCGAGCGCACCAACAGCGACGGGGAGAACTGGGGCACCTACTTCAAGCTCAACCCCACGGTGAACGACCTGCCCGAAAAGCTCAGCGTGGAGCACCAGGGGGTGCGCCTGATGGTCATGGGCACGGTGAAAAAGGGCGGCGGCGGCTGCATCTGCCCGGCCTCCACCATGCTCAAGGCACTCATGGCCCACCTGGTGCTTCTCAGCAAGGAGGTCTTGATCCTGGACATGGAGGCGGGCCTGGAGCACCTGGGCCGGGGCACCAGCCAGGGGGTGGACTTCCTCATCGTGGTGGTGGAGCCCGGGCGGCGCTCGGTGGACACCGCCGAGCACATCAAGCAGCTGGCCGGGGACATCGGCCTGACCAAGGTCTTGATCGTGGGCAACAAGATCCGCTCCGACAAGGACGAGGAGTACCTGAAGGACACCCTCAAGGGCTTCGACTTCCTGGGCTTCATGCGCTACGATGAACAGATCATCGAGGCGGACATGGAGGCCAAGTGCCCCACCGACGTGGCCATGAACTCCAAGGCCGCGGTGACGGCCATGGCCGACAGCCTCATCGCCAGGTCCGAGGCCAAATAAGCTCTTTCCCGTGCCCGCCGCCCCTCTCCGGGCGGCGGGCACGCTTTTCCCGCCCCTTGCCCCACCGTCCGGCGTGGGCTATATTTATCCCAGATTACGCAGAGTTAACTTACATTTTTGTAGGAAGCCGTGCCCGAAGCCGAGCTGATATTCTTCTACGGCACCCTGATGCTGCCCTATCCCACCCTGGAGCGCCTGGGGGTGGAGCGCATGCTGGCCTACCAGGGCTGGGACGCCGTGGCCGGGCGGCTCTATAGCCTGGGCCGCTACCCCGCCCTCACCCTGGGGCCGGGCTCGGTGCGCGGCCAGGTGTTTCAGATGCTGGACCCGGCGGCCCTGGCGGTGCTGGACCGCTTCGAGGACTACCGCCCCGACGACCCGAACGGCTCGGAATATATGCGCAAGCTCCTGCCCCTCACCGGGCGCGAGGCCTCGGCCTGGGTCTACGTGTTCAACCGCCCCACCGATGGCCTGCCCCCGCTGGCGGGCGGTGACTGGGCCGCCCTTCAGGGGCAACCCCAGGCTTGGGATGACTTTTTCGCCTCCCGCACAGTAGAATAGAGCCCGCACTTCTCAAACTCGGCGGGTGGTGTTGTTCAAACGCATTTTGAAGTATCTGTCGCTGCTGGTGGCCGCCCTGGTCCTGGCCTGGCTGGTGGTGTACCTGGCGGGCTGGAGCATCCCCGCCGGGTTTCCTGCGGGCGGGCCTCAGCGATGAGCTCAACCAGGACCTGGCCCCCCTGCGCCTGACCCTGGAAGGCCCCATCCGCCTGACTCCCACCTTGACCCCCACCGTGAGCATGTCCGGGATCAAGGTGGTGCGCCCCAACCCCAAGCTGCCGGTAATCACCCTGGGCTGCCTGAGCATCAAGGTGTCCCTGGTCTCGCTGCTGCACGGCGATGTGAACCTGGAAAACGTGACCGTACGCGACCTGCGCGTGCCCCTGGCCCCGGAGCCGGGGCGCAAACAGGAAGCGGCCCTGCATTTTTCCCAGATCTCGGGCCGCCTGCTCATCTCCGGAGAACAGGCCAGCCTGGAGAACCTGGTGCTGCGCCAGGAGCACAGCATCCTCACCGGCCGGATGACCCTGGACACCAAGCCCGATCCGGTCAAGCTGGTCATCCACCTGCAATCGCCCCAGGTCGACCTGGACAGCCTGTCCCACATGGTGGCCCTGGAGGACGCCGGTTCAAGCTCCGGGCCACAGCGGCGGCGCGCCATGCTGTCCACCATGGACACCGTGGTGGAGCGGGCCATGAAAATGGTGCAGGGCGAGCTGGTCTTGAAGACCGACCGGGTGCGCTGGAGGGGCGAAACCACGGGAAAGGGCGAGCTGCGCATAACCGCCAAGAACCGCCGCCTGACCATCGAGCGCCTGGAGCTGGAGCCGCCGGGAGGCAAAATTCATTTGCGCAACGCCATCTGGCCGGTGGGCAAGGAGCTGGGCTCCAACCTGGAGATGGAGGTGCGCAACTTCTCCTACGGCTTCCTCACCCGGGAGACGCCCAGCTCACCCATGCGCTCCCAAGGGGTGTTGTCCCTGCACCTGTCCCTGGCCTCCCAGGCCCCCAGGGTGAGCGATCTTCTGGGCAAGGCCGACGGGATGTTCCAGGTGGGGGTGTGGCCCAAGGATCTAAAAACCGCCTCCTTCGACCTTTGGGTGGCCAACCTGCTGTTCGCCTTCCTGGATATCCTGGCCAAGAAAACCGCCTCCCAGGTGAACTGCGCGGTGGGAAATTTTGTCATGCAAAAGGGCCTGATGACCAGCAAGGAGTTGATCATCGACACCAGCAAGGTCAGGGTAAAGGGCGAGGCCAAGCTCAACTTCGCCAATCGCACCATCTCGGTGCACCTGGAGCCCCGGGCCAAGCAGCCCCAGTTTTTCAACCTGGAGACGCCCATCCGCATCAGCGGCACCTTTGACCAGGCCTCGGCCGGGGTGAGCCCCGGCGGGCTGTTGGGCTCGGTGATCAACTTCGCCACCAGCCCGGTGTTCGCCCCCCTGCGCCGCCTGTTCGGCGACACCCTGCCCGAAGCTGGCAAGGACGTCTGCCGCAGCCCCCAAACCTGGCCCCCGGCCGCCGACACCGCCGAAGACAAATAGCCGTCCCGTTTTTGCCTCCTCATTGCGGGCAGTTGAGCCTATAATGAAAGATGCAAAAGCATCTCGCCGCGATGGCAAAGGTTGTTCTCGCCTAATCTGCCCCTAGCGCGAGAGGAGCGCCGTGGATCTGAGCCTAGACATCCGCACCCTCTTGAGCGCCCTAACCGTGGCGTCTTCCTGCCTGGCCGTGGCCATGGTCTTTTTCTCCTTTACCCAAAAGACCTATGACGGCTTCCGCGACTGGACCAAAGGAACCGTTCTCCTGGCGCTAGGCTACATGCTCTTCATGTTGCGCGGGGTGATCCCTGATTTGCTTTCGGTGTTGGGGGCCAACCTGACCTTCACCGCCGGAGCAACCTATCTGGTCGTGGGCACCCGCCGTTTCCTGGGCCTGACTCCCCAAAGGCACCTTCTTTGGTTCGTCCCCACACTTTCTCTGATCTGGCTGGGATTTTTCTATTGGGTGCATCCCAGCCCTTCTTGGCGCGGTTTGGTGGTAGCGCTGGCCTGCTTGCTCATGGGCGCTTATGCGGCCGGCCTTCTACTGCTCCACTCTCCGGAACGCCGCCGCCTCCTCTACATGGGCACCGGCCTGATGCTGGCTTTGCTGGGCCTCAGCGGCCTGGCCAGGGCGGTGATTTTGATGGTCATAGCGCCGGAGCACAAATTACTGGCCAGCAACTGGGCCCTCGCCGGCTATTTTATGGCGGCCCTTATCGCCCAGCTTTTCTGGACCGTGGGCTTTTTGCTCATGAACAGTGAGCGCCTGAGAAACGATCTCAACCAATCCCGCTCCCAACTGGCGGCGTTGGTGGAAAACCAGCGCAAGATTTTGGACTTTCTGCCTGACCCCACCTGGGTGGTGGACAGCCAGGGCCGCGTGTCGCACTGGAACCAGGCCATGGAGCGCCTCACCGGGGTCCCCGCCGCCCGGGTCTTGGGCAAGGGCGATTATGAGCACGCCTTGCCCCTGTACGGTGAGCGGCGGCCCTGCCTCATCGACCTGATGCTCAAGCACGATCCCGAGTGGGAAGGGCGCTACCAGAATCTGGAGCACCGGGGGAACACGCTGGCGACCTCGGAGTTCTTCATGTCCGAACTGGGTGAGGCCGGGCTTTACGTGGCCGCCTCGGCCACCTGCCTGTTGGATGATCAGGGCCAGGTGTCCGGGGCCATCGAGACCCTGCGCGACGTTTCCGAGGCCAAGCGCAACCAGCAGGAGCGCGAGAAGCTGATCGACGAGCTCACCGCCGCCCTGGCCAAGGTGCAGACCCTCAAGGGGCTCATCCCCATCTGCTCCCACTGCAAGAGCATCCGCCGCGACGAGGGCTATTGGGAGCAGCTGGAAACCTTCTTCTCCGAGCACGCCGAGGTGGAGTTCAGCCACGGCATCTGCCCCGACTGCCTGGAAAAATATTACCGGGAATTCAAGAACAGCCCCTCGAAGTTGGACCACCCCGAGGGGTAGCTAGGGAAGCGGGACCACCCCGATGACGTTGGGGAGAGCCCACTGACCGGTGTTGGCCTCGGTCTGCTCGGCCTTGGAGCCGAAGCTGCCCACCACGCTGATCTCCCTGTCCCCGTCCTTGGCGTAGAGAGTGGCCTCGGGGCCGCCCTCCACGTACATGGCCGCGTGCAGCCCCAGGGGCAGGGCCAGCAGGCGCTTAACCATCTTGGGCATGGGGTAGACCTCCCGGCAGATCATCAACAGCACCCGGCCTTCACGGTCCTGGCCCACCATGGCGCTGGACCATTTCTGGTCCTCGCGCTTCCACAGGTTCTTTTTGTCCGGCGTGAACAATCTATAGTTCTGGATCAGGGTGCCGTAGCGGGCGCGGATATTGGCCAGGGGGGTCCGGGTGAGGTCGAACAGGCGCACCGGGGCCAGGCCTGGGGCCAGGGGGTCCAGGGCCAGCAGGGCGTTGTGCCCCTTGGCCGGGCGGGGGTTGTTCACGTAGCCTTTGATGAGCATCAGCCCCACGCTGGTGAGGTTGTCCTTCATGTACATGGAGGCGTTGATCACCGCAGTCAGCCCGAACTCGCGGCTCCACTCACGGGCGGTGCGGGCCTTGCCGCCGTGCTCTCCCGCGCAGAGCAGGCGCAGGGCGAAGCGGGCCGGGTCGATCCTGAGCACCACCAGTTCCGGTCGCGGCGCGGGGCCGGATGCCTCCAGGGCGAAGCGGGCCCCCTCCAGGCCTGGCCGCCAGCTCCGCCAGGGGCCGCCCGCCCATGAGGGCAGGGCCCAGGCCAATAGCAGGAACAGGGCGCAAGGCAGCACCAGCGGCTGGAATTTGATTCCGCCGCCTACGGTGCGCCTAAGCTTCATGGTCTGATCTTGGTTTAGTAGTGTTCCGGCTTGGGCTCGCGGGTCATCAGCTCGTGCAGGGCGTCCTCCGGATGGGTGCCCCGATAGATGACCCCTTCCACCGCCTCGATGATGGGCATCTCCACGCCCTTGCGCTGGGCCAGGGACAGGATGGTCCTGGTGTTTTTCACCCCCTCGGCCACTTGGCGCATGGAGGAGGTGATCTCCTCTATGGTCTCGCCCTTGGCCAGGCGGGTGCCCACGGTGCGGTTGCGGCTCAGCGAGCCGGTGCAGGTGAGCACCAGGTCACCCAGACCGGCCAGACCGGCCAGGGTGGCCAGGTCCGCCCCCAGGCTGAGCCCCAGACGGGTCATCTCGGCCAGGCCCCGGGTGATCATGGCGCTCATGGCGTTGTGGCCCAGCTCCAGGCCCGCCACCATGCCCGCGGCGATGGCCAGGGGGTTCTTGACCGCCCCGCCCAACTCCACGCCGATGATGTCGCTGCTGGTATAGACCCTGAAGCGCGGCCCGGCAAAGGCGGCCTGCACCGCCTGGGCCACCTCGGGGCGCCCGCTGGCCACGGTCACCGCGGTGGGGGCGCCGCCCGCCACCTCCTTGGCGAAGCTGGGACCGGACAGGGCGGCCAGATGGGCCTGGTGCTCCGGGGCCAGCACGTCGGCGGCCACCTGGCACATGGTGAAGCCGGTCTCGCCCTCGATGCCCTTGGAGCAGGCCACGATGTCGGCCTGGGCGGGCAGGTGGGGAGCGGCCTGGCCCAGCACGGCCCGGAAGACGTGGGTGGGCATCACCAGCACCACCAGCCCGGCCCCGGTGAGGGCCTGGGCCATGTCGCTGGCGCCCTTCAGCTCCGGGTGCAGCTTGAAGCCCGGCAGAAACACCGGGTTGGCGTGCTCCTCGTTTATGGCTTGGGCCACCTCGGGCTCGTAGGCCCACAGGCGCACCTCGTGGCCCGCGCGGGCCAGGTGATCGGCCAAGGCCGTGCCCCAGGCGCCCGCCCCCACCACCGTCACCTTCAGCTTAGGCATCTTCCTCTCCGTTTAGGGGCGCGGCGGCCGGGGCCTCGTCGTCCTCGCCTTGGTCCAGGCCGCTGTCAGGATCGTCGTCGGCCTCGGCCAGGCGGGCCAGGGCCACCAGGCGCTCGCTGGGCTCCAGGCCGATGAGCTTGACTCCCTGGGTGTTGCGGCCCAACACGTTGATGCCGCCCACCTTCATGCGGATGATCTTGCCCTGGTCGGAGATGAGCATCATCTCGTGTTCGTCGTCCACCACCACCGCGCCCACCACCGGGCCGTTGCGCTCGGAGGTCTTGATGGTGATGACCCCCTTGCCGCCCCGGTTTTGCAGCGGGTACTCGTCCAGACGGGTGCGCTTGCCGAAGCCGTGGCTGGTCACGGTGAGCACCGTGGGGGTGCCGGCCACCGCCTCCATGGCCACCACCATGTCGTCGTCGATCAGCTCGATGCCCTTGACCCCGGCGGCGACGCGGCCCATGGAGCGCACGTTCTCCTCGTCGAAGCGGATGGCCTTGCCCTGGCGGGTGGCCAAGAAGACCTCCATGTCGCCGTCGGTGAGCCGGGCGGAGACCAGGCGGTCGCCCTCGGCCAGGTTGATGGCGATGATGCCTCCGGCGCGGGGGCGGCTGAAGGCCATGAGGTCGGTCTTCTTCACGGTGCCCCCGGAAGTGGCCATGAGCACGTGGCGGCCTTCGCTGAACTCCTTGACCGCCAGCACCGTGGTCACCTTCTCGCCGCCCTCGGTGTTCACCAGGTTGACGATGGCCTTGCCCTTGGAGGCCCGGCCCGCCTGGGGCAGCTCGTGCACCTTGAGCCAGAATAGGCGGCCGGTGTCGGTGAAGATGAGCAGGTAGTGGTGGGTGGAGGCCACGAAGAGCTTCTCCACGAAGTCCTCGTCCTTGGTGCCCATGCCCTTCTTGCCCTTGCCGCCCCGGTGCTGGGACCGGTAGAGACTGGCCGGGGTGCGCTTTATGTAGCCGGTGTGGCTAAGCGTCACCACCATGTCCTCTTCGGCGATCATGTCCTCCAGGTCGATCTCGCTGCTCTTGGCCACGATCTCGGTGCGCCTGGCGTCGCCGAAGTCGCGGTTGAGCTCCAGGGTCTCCTCCCGGATGATCTGGCGCACCAACTGCTCGGAAGCCAGGATGGCCTTGAGGCGGGCGATCTCCTTGATGACCTCGCGGTACTCGGCCAGGATCTTGTCGCGCTCCAGGCCGGTGAGCCGCTGCAGGCGCATGTCCAAGATGGCCTGGGCCTGGATGTCGCTCAGCGACAGGCGCGACATCAAAAGCTCCTTGGCCTCGGCCGGGTTGGCCGAACCGCGGATCATCTTGATGACCTGGTCCAGGTTGTCCAGGGCGATCTTGAGGCCTTCCAGGATGTGGGCCCTGGCCTCGGCCTTGGCCAGCTCGAACTTGGTGCGCCGGATGATGATCTCCCGGCGGTGCTCGATGAAGTGGCCCAGGACCTGCTTGAGGTTGAGCACCTCGGGGCGGTTGTTGACGATGGCCAACATGTTGATGCCGAAGGTGCTCTGCATGGCGGTGAACTTGAAAAGCTGGTTCATCACCACCTGGGGGATGGCGTCGCGCTTGAGCTCCAGGACCATGCGCATTCCGTCGCGGTCGGACTCGTCGCGGATGTCGCTGATGCCCTCGAGCTTCTTGTCCTTCACCAGGTCGGCGATGCGCTCCAGCAGGCGGGCCTTGTTCACCTGGTAGGGCAGCTCGCTGACCACGATGGTGTTCTTCTTGGTGCGGGCGTTGGTCTCCACGCTGGCCCGGGCCCGCATGTAGATGACCCCCCGGCCGGTCTCGTAGGCCTCCTTGATGCCCGCGCGGCCGTAGATGAAGCCCCGGGTGGGGAAGTCCGGGCCGGGAACGTGCTTCATCAACTCCTTGATGGTGATGTCGGGATCGTCGATGAGGGCCACCACCGCGCCCACCACCTCGCTGAGGTTGTGGGGGGGTATGTTGGTGGCCATGCCCACGGCGATGCCGCTGGAGCCGTTGACCAGCAGGTTGGGCACCCGGGTGGGCAGCACGGCGGGCTCGAGCATGGAGCCGTCGTAGTTGTCCACGAACTCGACGGTGTCCTTGTCGATGTCACCCAGGAACTCGCCGGTCAGCTTGGCCATGCGAACCTCGGTGTAACGCATGGCCGCCGCGGAGTCGCCGTCCACCGAGCCGAAGTTGCCCTGGCCGTCCACCAGGGTGTAGCGCATGGCGAAATCCTGGGCCATGCGCACCAGGGCGTCGTAGACCGCGCTGTCGCCGTGGGGGTGGTACTTACCGATGACGTCGCCCACCACGCGGGCCGACTTCTTGTAGGCGCGGTTGTGATAATTCTTGAGATCGTGCATGGCGAAGAGGATGCGCCGGTGCACCGGCTTCAGGCCGTCGCGCACCTCGGGCAGGGCCCGTCCGATGATCACGCTCATGGCGTAATCCAGATAGGAGCGTCTGATCTCCTCCTCGATGAGCACTTCTTGCTTACGGGCGTCAGTTGGGAGCATTTACTTTAACCTTTAGCGCTTGCCGCCCTGGGGTGGGCCGAAACTGGCCCTCCGTGGCGGCTGAAGCAAATTCACTGGCGATGCGGCCGGGGGGCGCGGCCGGAAAAACCCCAGCGCCCCGTCCCTTCGGCAACCTTTCGCCGACTGGGCAATTATAGCAACAACTGCGCGGATTAGCAAACAAAATCCCCCCAGAGACCCCCTCGCAGGGGCCTGTTTTAGCAGGCCTTTTCCCAGGCCGCCGACCCCGGCCTCCCCAGGGGCCGCGCGGCTTGTGCGGCGCGGGCCGGCGTGCTAGCCTGAGACAGTTGTTTTTGGCGATAACCAGGAGGGCCGGCCATGACTGGGCGGTTGAGGGCGGGTCGTTGGGTTGCGTTGTTGGGGGCCGTCTGGGCCGCGGCGGCGCTCATGGCCTTCGGCTGCACTTCCGAGGCCGACCAAGGCCCCACCAAGAGCCAAACCACCACCACCCTGGCCGCGCCACCCGCCCCCAAAGCCGACATGCCCGACAAGCCCAATCCGGCGGACCCAGCCCAGCCCCCGGCCGGGCCCCAGCCCGCCACGGACAGCGGCCCCGGCTCCCTGCTGGAGCAGGCCCGCCAATCTTTGGCCCAGGGCCGGGAGCGCCAAGCCCTGGGGCAGATCGACCAGGCCGCCCGGGCCCTGTGGCGGCGGCTGCCCCTGGAGCTCTCCCAGGCCATCCTGGTGGCCGAACCGGCCAAGGGCTACGGCATCTACCAGCCGCGCCAGGACAATGTCTATCTGATCGCCAGCCCGGAGCGCCCGGTTTTCCCCGGCAAGGGCCAGCCCATGTACATCTACCTGGAGCCGCGCAACTACGGGATCAAGTCCCTGGCCGAGGGTCGCTGGGAGATATCCTTCGCCATGGACGTGGAGCTGTTCGACAATCAGGGAAAACGCCTGTTCAGCAAAAAGGACTTCATGCGGGTGCAGAGCGTGTCGCGCCATTTCAACCGCGAGTTTTTCCTGAACGTCACCGTGAACCTGAAAGGAGCCCCCACCGGGGCCTACGAGCTGCGCCTCACCCTCAAGGACCTGGTGAAGGGCCAGCAGGCCGTGGCCACCCTGCCGGTGAAGCTGGCCATGGCCCCCCTGGAGAAGAAATAGCCGCGCCAAGGGGGGTTCACCCAGGCGGCGGTCTTTTATTCAAGTAATTACATTAGATGACTACGGGCTAGGGGGAAGGAGCCGCCATGTCAGGAAAATTTTCAGGATACCTCCGCTGGAAGCACGATCACATTGACGCCCTGAACGCCGGGTCCCAGGTGATCGACACGGCCAAGGGGCCGGTGGAATACGCCTTGGTGGGGGACCAGGGGCCGGTGCTGGCGGTGAACCACGGCGGGCCGGGGGGCTACGATCAAGGGCTGGTGATAACCCGTCGCCTGCAAAACCAAGGATACAAGATACTTACCTGGTCCCGCCCCGGATACCTGCGCACCCCCATCACCACCGGCCAAACCCTGGAGCAGCAGGCCGACGTGCTGGCCGCGCTCATGGACGCCTTGGGCATAGAAAAGGCCGCGGTGATGGGCGCTTCCGCCGGCGGGCCGGTGACCCTGGCCATGGGCTACACCCATCCCGAGAAGGTGGCCTGCCTCATCAGCGAGTGCGGGGTGAGCCTTACTTACGGTAAACAGTTTAAGACCAGCCAGAAGCTGTTCGAACACCTGATGTTCAACGACCCGGTCATGTGGCTCTACGAGCAGTACGAGCACCTGGCCCCGGAAAGCACCCTGCGCAGCTTCATAAAGCTGGAGAGCACCCTGGACAAGGAGCACGTGGAGGCCCTGGTCAAAAGCATCGAGGCCGACCCCGAGCGCGTGGGCCTGATGCTGGACATGATCGGCACCATGTGCCCCATCAGCCTCCGGCGCGAGGGCATGGACAACGACCTGGCCCAGCTGGCGGCCATCGACACCCTGCCGGTGGAGAAGATCAGCGCACCGCTGCTTCTGGTGCACGGCGACCACGACGCCGACGTGCCCATCGCCCACGCCCGCTACGTGGCCGAACATGCGCCCCACGCCGAGCTGATGGTCATAGAAAACGGCTACCACTTGCTGGGCATGAGCGACCAGGCCCCGCAGATCGCCGAACGGGAGCTGAGCTTCCTGCATACTCACTTGAAAGCATAACGATCGGAAACCACATGCCCTTTTTGAAGTTGGACGGCTACCGCCTGTATTACGAGACCCACGGCCAGGGCTTTCCCCTGGTGCTGATCCGGGGCCTGGGCTCCAACATGGAGCACTGGTACGAGCAGATCCCGGCCTTCAGCCGCCAGTACCGGGTCATCACCTTCAACAACCGGGGCATCGGCACCTCCAGCGCCCCGCCCTTGCCCTGGAGCATCAAGGAGATGGCCGGGGACGTGGCCGCCCTCATCCAGGCCGTGGCCGGGGGCCGTGCCCACGTGCTGGGCATCTCCATGGGCGGCATGATCGCCCAGGAACTGGCCCTGGGCTGGCCGGAGCGGGTGGCCTCCCTGGTGCTCACCGCCACCCACTGCGGCGGGGCCCACAAGGTGATGCCCACCACCGAGACCCTGGAGCTGTTCGACAAGTTGGTGAACGGCACCACCTTCGCCGAGCAGATGGAAGGGCGCAAGGCCCTGTTCTCCCAGGAGACTTTGGACAACCGCCCCGACGTGCTGGAGCGCTACGCCCAGGTGGCCGCGGCCTACGCCTGCCCGCCGGAGGTTATGCATGGCCAGTGGCAGGCCATCCAGGAGTTCGGCACCTTCGAGCGCCTGCCGGGGATCAAAGCCCCCACCCTGGTGCTGGCCGGAGCCGACGACCGTCTGGTGCCCCAGGGCAACGCCGAGCTTTTGGCCGAGCGCATCCCCGGCGCCAAGCTTGCCTTGATCCCCCAGGCGGGCCACCAGCTGGTGATCGAAGCGCCCCAGGCCACCAACGCCGCGGTGCTGGAATTCTTGGCCTCCCAGCCCGTCTGAGCGCCCGCCACCGCGTGGCCTTTGGCGGCCCCAAAGGTGCACTGACCCCACATGAAGCGCTTGCTTTAAGCCGCCCCGGCCCCACCCTCGGTGCCGGGGCGGCTTTGCCTCATGATTACCAGGGGTTGCGAAGAGGTTTTTTCGGGGCGAAATATCAAAAAAATGTTGCAAATTTCGTAGTTTAGGTCATAATAGCATAGCGAGAACTTTAACTGGAAAGGCCCATTTATGGCCCCCGACAGCAGCGGCTACAATTCAGAAAAAATCAAGGTCCTGGAAGGCCTGGACGCGGTACGCAAGCGCCCGGCCATGTACATCGGCTCCACCGGCCCCGACGGTCTGCACCACCTGGTCTACGAGGTGGTGGACAACTCGGTGGACGAGGCCATGGGCGGATACTGCGACAACGTGCAGGTCATCATCCACGCCGACAACAGCGTATCGGTGGAGGACGACGGCCGGGGCATCCCGGTGGACATGCACAAGGGCGAAGGCGTCCCTGCCGTGCAGGTGGTCATGACCAAACTGCACGCGGGCGGCAAGTTCGACGACAAGGCCTACAAGGTGGCCGGCGGCCTGCACGGCGTGGGCGTCAGCGTGGTCAACGCGCTCAGCGAGTGGCTGGAGGTGGAGATCAAGCGCGACGGCAAGGTCTACTCCCAGAGCTACGACCACGGCCACCCCACCGGCGAGCTGAAGGTGATCGGCAAGTGCGGCAAGCGCTCCGGCACCAAGGTCACCTTCAAGGCCGACCCGGCCATCTTCGAGACCACGGTCTACTCCTTCGAGACCCTGGCCGGACGACTGCGCGAGCTAAGCTTTTTGAACAGCGGCATGCGCATCAAGCTCACCGACCAGCGCAACGAGAAGGAAACCGAGTTTTTCTACAAGGGCGGCATCTCCGAGTTCGTGGACTACATCAGCCAAAAGAGCCAGCCCCTGCACAAGAAGCCCATCTATCTCACCGGCGAGAAGGATCTGGTGCAGGTGGAGATAGCCCTGCGCTACACCGATGCCTATTCCGAGCGCATCTTCAGCTTCGCCAACAACATCAACACCCGCGAGGGCGGCACCCATCTCACCGGCTTCAAGGCGGCGCTGACCCGCACCCTGAACTCCTACATCAGCGCCAACATGCCCAAGATAAAGAACCTGCCCAGCGGCGACGACGTGCGCGAGGGCCTGTTCGCGGTCATCAGCGTAAAGATCCCCCAGCCCCAGTTCGAGGGCCAGACCAAGATGAAGCTGGGCAACTCCGAGGTCAAGGGCCTGGTGGAGCAGATCGTCAACGAGCAGTTGGCCATGTTCCTGGAGGAAGACCCGGCCACCGCCAAGAAGATCGTGGGCAAGATCACCGAGGCGGCCCGCGCCCGGGAGGCGGCCCGCAAGGCCCGCGACCTGGTGCGGCGCAAGGGAATCCTCAGCGAGAACTCCCTGCCCGGCAAGCTGGCCGACTGCTCCGAGCGCGACCCCAGCGCCTGCGAGATATTCCTGGTGGAGGGAGACAGCGCCGGGGGCAGCGCCAAGCAGGCCCGCGACCGCCGCTTCCAGGCCATCCTGCCGCTACGGGGCAAGATCCTCAACGTGGAGAAGGCCCGCCTGCACAAGATGCTGGAAAACGCCGAGATACGCACCATGATCACCGCCCTGGGCACCGGGGTGGGCGTCAACGCCGGCGGCGAGGCCAACAACGACGGCTTCGACGTGGGGCGGCTGCGCTACCACAAGGTGGTCATCATGACCGACGCCGACGTGGACGGCAGCCACATCCGCACCCTGCTCTTAACCTTCTTCTTCCGCCAGATGGAAGACCTGGTGAACCAGGGCCACCTCTACATCGCCCAGCCGCCCCTGTACCGGGTGGTGGACAACAAAAAAGAGATATACATCAAGGACGAGGCCTCCATGCGGGTCATCCTCCTGGAGCGGGCCTGCGCGGCCCTGAAGCTCAAGGTGGAGGCCACTGGCGCCGAGCTCTCCGGGCAGCGCCTGATCAAGCTCATGGAGAACCTCAGCTCCTATCTGGACCACATGGAGCGCCTGAAACGGCGCGGCTGGCAGGCCCCGGCCCTGGCCGCCCTGCTCAAGAACAGGGTGCGCGACAAGCGGGTCTTCTCCGACCTGGCCAAGCTGGAGGACCTGGAGTCCATTCTGGCCGAAAACGGCCTGAACATCCTGGAGCGCATCCCCGACGAGGCCCACAGCCTCTACGAGGTGGCCGTGTCCTGCCCCGGCGAGATGACCCCGTGCAACAACATCTCCTGGGAGCTGGTGGCCACCGCCGACTACGCCGCCCTGCTGCGCCTCACCGAGACCCTGGCGGGCAACGAGCAGGGGCCCTACCTGTTGGCCAAGAACGGCGACGAGAAGAAGGTGGACAGTGCTGACGAGCTTTTGGTCAACCTCATGGAGGTGGGGGCCAAGGGGCTGGGCATGCAGCGCTACAAGGGCTTGGGCGAGATGAACCCCGAGCAGCTTTGGGAAACCACCATGGATCCTGAGCGGCGCACCCTGTTGCAGGTCAAGGTGGAGGACTTCATGGCCGCCGACGACCTGTTCACCACCCTCATGGGCGACCAGGTGGAGCCTCGGCGCAACTTCATCGTGGAAAACGCCCTGGAGGTGCGCGAGCTGGACATCTAGCCGCCACCCGCTAAAGCAAGCATAAGAAGACCCCGCGCCATTGCCGGCGCGGGGTTTTTATTTGGGGGAGAGTAAGGCGCTGGACCGCGTGGCTTGGCCGTTGCGCCGCCGCAGCCTGGCATCGTGTAGGTTGGGTAGAGGGCGCAGCCCGAAACCCAACAATTCCCTAGCTGGTCGCGCCCCCGTGAAAAGATGATTGTTGGGTTTCGCTTCGCTCTACCCAACCTACGCTATCGCTGTAAGCCGGGTGGCCCCGAAACCGTGCTCCAACAATAGCTCCCGTCATTGCGAGGACGGGCAGAGGCTGGGGTACGGCGGAACAGGGCCGCCCCTCCTGCCCGGCCGTGGCAATCTTCCGCTTCCCTGGTCATGCCTGGGTTCACCAGACACGGCCCAGCCACCCGCCGCGCCCGCGCTAGAAATACCTAAAGCTGCTGATCGCGCCGCCGTCTATCACCAAGGTGGTGCCGTTGATAAAGCTGGCCTCTTCCGTGGCCAGGTACACCGCCGCCGCGGCGACGTCGCCCGGCTCGCCCAAGCGGCCCTGGGGAGTTTTGGAAACGTATTCCTTTTCCAGCTCCGGCCGGATCATGGGGGTCTTGATCACCCCGGGGCAGATGGCGTTTATGTTGATGTTGTGCGGGGCCAACTCCATGCTCAACTCGCGGGTGAGGTTGACCACCCCGGCCTTGGAAGCGCTGTAGGAGGGGTAGGCGTAGCCGACCATCCCGGCGATGGACCCCATGTTTATGATCTTGCCGTATTTTTGTTCGATCATGGTGGGCGCGACCGCCTTGATGCAATAAAACACGCCCGACAGGTTGATGTCGATCACCCGCTTCCAGTCATCCACGCTGTGCTCCAGCAAGGATTTCCTGACCAACACACCCGCGATATTGGCCTGGATGTCTATGCGGCCAAACGCCTCCAAGGCGGCCGCGATCATTTGGGCGACCTGATCCGGATCTGACGTGTCGACTTTCAAGGCCTTTGCCCTGCCGCCGTCCCGCCCGATGGCGCCGAGGGTCCCTTGCAAACCTTCCTCGTTTATATCGGCCAGGAAAACCTTGGCCCCCTCATGGGCGTAGGCCATCGCCACCGCTTTCCCCAACCCCGACGCGGCTCCGCTGACCACCGCCACCTTGTCCTGCAAACGCATTTTTTGTTCTCCTAACTTTCGATCTTTATTGAATTAATCACCTCTTCCAAACTCGAGCATGGTAAACCATCGTAATCTACCCGGTCAACGCCGGGCCTCTCTCTTGCCCTGGTTATGCCTGATCAATCAAAACCGCGCCCATCTCCCTCGCCTCGCCGCCGCGCCTTTCTTTATCATTCCCGCATGGCTATGCTACATTAACCCAGACCTCGCAAGACCAACCCCCCAGGGAGGCCGTACCATGCCCCGTAAAGCCATCGCCATCGCCGCGCTGCTTCTGGCCGCCATGTTCATCTGCGCCCCGGCCTCCCAGGCCGCCGCGCCCAACTACCCCGAGGTGGTGTTCATCCTGGACGCCTCGGGCAGCATGTGGGGCCAGGCGGGCGGCAAGGCCAAGATCGCCATCGCCAAGGAGGTCATGGCCCAGGCGGTGCCGGGCCTGCCCGCCGAGGTGCGTTTGGGCCTGGTGGCTTACGGCCACCGCAAAAAGGGCGACTGCGCCGATGTCGAGGTCCTGGTGGCCCCCGGCTCCAGCGACCGGGCGGGCCTGCTAAAGAAGGTCCAGGCCCTGAGCCCCAAGGGCAAGACGCCTATCGCCGGGTCGCTCAAGCAGACCGCCGAGATGCTCAAGTCCAAGGAGAACGAGACCACCATCGTGCTGGTCAGCGACGGCATGGAGACCTGCGACGCCGATCCCTGCGGGGTGGTCAAGGCCCTCAAGGCCAGCGGAATAAAGTTCGTCTTGCACGTGGTGGGCTTCGACGTGGACGCCAAGGGCAAGGAGCAACTCACATGCCTGGCCCAGGCAGGCGGGGGCAAGTACTTCAGCGCCGGGGACGCGGCCGGGCTGTTGGCCGCCCTGGATGCGGTGAAAAAGGAAGTGGCGGTCAAGGTGGAAGCGGCCAAGACCACTACCACCAAGGCCAAGAGCCGCCTGGGCAAGCTGAAGATGAGCCTACCCGCCGACTCTCTCAAAAGCCTGGGCGGGTTCCGCATCATCCGCCTGAAGGACAACAAGGTGCTCAAGGAGGCCAAGACGGTGGAGGGCGAGCATCCCCTGTTGGCCGGCAAATATAAGGTGGTGCTTCTGTTCGCCCAGCCCAACTACCGCAAGCCCGACGAGGCGGTGCTGGGCGAGTACGAGATCACCGGCGGCGAGGTCACCGAGGTGGCCCTGGGCGCGGTGGCCATCAACATAGCCAAGGAGCTGACCCAGGCGGTGGGGGGCGTGAGCCTGGTGAACCAGGAAAGCGGCAAGCCCTTCGTCACCCACGTGAGCCCGGACAACGACTACTATCTCTTCAAGACCCGCCCGGTGCCGCCGGGCACCTACGCCCTGCGCCTGCACTACAGCCTCAGCCCCGAGCCCACGGTGGTGGCCAAGGACCTCAAGGTGAGCGCCGGGCAGACCGCCACGGCCACGGTGGACAGCGGCATAGCCCTCAAGAAGGCCCCCGGGGTGACCGCCTGGAATCTCCATCCCAACGGCCAGGACAAGCCCGTCCTCCAGGTGCGGCGCCGCTTTGACAACGACTTCCCCCTGTGGAAGGCCTTCGCCGTGCCGCCGGGAAGCTACGACCTATACGTGCTGCAAAAGGGCATGACCGAGCCCCTGCCGGTGGGCGAGGGCATCAAGGTGGAAAAAGGCAAGACCGTGGTCTTCGACGCCGGGTTGTAGGGGAGGGTGGTCATGAAAAAGCTTGCCCTGATCCTGTTGGCCTTGGCCCTGTGCCTGGCTGTGGCCGCCCCGTCCCTGGCCGAGTCGCGTTGCCTTCGGGTGCAGCTGGACGGCACCATCAAGCTGCGGCCCAAAAACCCGGCCGCCACCCAGGGCCAGCCGGGCAACGCCATGACCTCTTGCCGCACCAACGCCAAGTTTCACATCGAGTTGATCTTCCCGGAAAAGGGCGGCCCGGCGGTCAGCCAGAAAAACTGGGTGGTGATCTCCGGCTTCGACTGCCCCCCCGATCAACCGGGGTCGCGCTGCCGCCAGGAGGCCCACGCCGACGCCTTTTATCCCCGGCCCTTTGTGTTGCAGGCCACCGCCACGCCTGACGGGGCCTTCAACTACACGGTGGAGTTCCGCCTGGCCCAGCTGCCGCCCATCAGCCCCTTGACCATCACCATCCAGTGCGAGGGCGCGCCCGCCGACGTCAGCGACTACGGCTCCAACTACCGCCAGCTCATGCTGCCCTGGCACCTCAACAAAATGGTGCTGAACGCGGCGCTGAACAAGTCACGCCACCACCACCCGCCGGTGATGGAACTGCCGCCGTTTCTCTTGGCCGACGTGGAGTGGGACGAGTTGGTCACTCTGGTGCCCTGCGAGAACTTCAAGTACTAGGCAAATGGATGTTGGGTTTCTGGCTTAGCCCTCTACCCAACCTACACTTTTTTTCAATGGCCACGAAACCGGCTGTCATACAGAGATGGCGTAGGTTGGGTAGAGCGAAGCGAAACCCAACAATCCTTTATTTCCAACAATAGCTTTTTGTCATTGCGAGGCCGGGCAGTGGCCTGCGTAAGTCGGGACATGGGCGTCCCTTCTGCCCGGCCGTGGCAATATTCTTTTTACCCCGTCATGCCTGGGTTCATGAGACATTGCCAAACCATCCTCCAATCCACAACCCGCCCCGCTCGGGGGAAGCCGAAGTTCGCCACGTCGCATCTCTTCCGAGATGCTCCTCGCGATGACGTCTATTGCTGGATTCGCCGATTTACAGCATCGCGTGGGTTTAATTAAGGCCTCGGCCATCGGCCCAACAGCTCCTTGATCATGTCTGGTCGTGTGAGACAATCACATCCCCGCCGCCAAATCGTAACCACCTACCCCCTTGACCGAGCCGGTCGCCCGCCCGGATAATTTAGGTATGGAGCTCTAATCCGGTGGGGAAGCACCTGGAGTCAAACCCAGGCTGAATTCGATCTCCCGCTCGCGCGCTCCTTCTAGCCTCTCTCGCGCCGCCCACGCTTGACCGCTTTCAGCTCATCACGGCGATACACCCTCCGCTCCAGCCGCGTCCTCGCCCCGCAAGGAGAAATGCCATGCAAAAAAAGGTGCGTTACTCACATCCGGCCCACTTCAACTACGCTACCCTGGCCGAGATATGCGACATCCTCAGCACGGCGGGCAAATTCACCCAGGCGGCCCGGGCGGTGGTCACTTACCTCACCCACCACCTGAAGCTCAAGGGCGCGGCGCTCATGCTGCTCAACCGGCGCAGCAAAAAGCTGGAAGTGGCGGCCTCCCAAGGGCTAAGCGACTTCTACCTCAACAAGGGTCCCATCAGCGCGGCCCGCTCCATCGCCGCCTCCATCAGCGACGGCCCGGTGGCCATCTTCAACGTGCGCGACGATCCGCGCCTGCAATACCCCGAGGAGGCCGAGCGCGAGGGCATAGAGTCCATCCTCAGCGTGCCCTTGGTGCTGAGGGGAAAGCCCTTGGGGGTGCTGCGGCTCTACACCGCCGAGCCCTGGGAATTCACCATGGAGGACATCACCTTCGTGCAGGCCGTGTCCCTGATGCTGGCCTTGGTGCTGGACAACATCAGGGTTTCCGGCGCCTACAAGACCTCCATCGAGGTGCTCAAGGACCTGCGCCCTCCAATACGCCGGGCCAAGCGCACCCTGCACGAGTAGGTGGAACCTGGACGCCTCGGGCGTCTGGACGGCCGGGCCGCAGAACTCATGAGAGGGGCGGTCCGGCCTAATTTTTTAGGGAACCCTTGAGGGGTGGACTCAATTACCCGCGCCGCCGAGACGGCGGTATTTGCTCTCGCCGTCATATTCGGTGTAGGGCAGCCAATCGGCGCAACTGCTTTGGTCGCTGATCCATCCCCTGGTTTTCTCGCACCAGGACATGACCGGGTTGATCATGAAGTTGTCCCGGTACTCTTTTTGGCTTATCACCCCGGCCCGCAAGGCAGTGTCCGGATTGATCCTATAGCCGCACATATTGCATTTTATTTCCAACGGGAACCCCCCTATTCAGACTAACTACGCGGCCAGCACCGCCCCCCGCGACAGGCGCACCTCGGGCCGCTCGCTCAGCCGCATGCCCAGCCCCCCGGCAAGGCGCAAGGACTCTTCAAACTCCTTGGCCTTCACGTGCATGCGCGGCTCGGCCAGATAAAACAGGCCGCCCGGCTTGAGCAGATCCTTCGCTTGCCTTAAAAACGCCTCCTGGTCCGGCACCTCGTGCAGCATCCAAAAGGCCAGCACCAGGTCCAGGCTGCCGGTCAGGTCCTTCGCCCCGAGATTGTCGGCCCCAACCCGGCGGGTCTCGATGCGCTCTGCCAACCCCGCCCTTTGAGCCCGGCGCTCCACCCCGGCCAGCATCTTCTCCTGCAAGTCCATGGCGTAGACCCGGCCCGAGTCGCCCGCAAGGCGGGCCAAGCCCAAGGTGAAAAATCCTATGCCGCAGCCTATGTCCGCGGCCCGGCCGCCTTGGCGCAGGTAGGGCCCCAGCATCTTTTCCGGGTCGTGAAAAAGGCGGCGCACCGGGTTGTCAAAGGTGTGGATCATCCACCAAGGGCATACGTGTTCACGGGCCATGGCTCTATCCTTTGAAGGCTTTGGGCAGGCATCTAGGTGGTTCACCGTCCCCGCTGCCGGTGCGGCTGCACCCGTGGTTTTCCACCTCTATTAAAAATCTATTCTTATTTTAGTTGGCTCAGGAGCTGATAGGGGATCAGGTCGTGGTCAGCTATCCACTTTTTCAGGCGGAGCCAAGCGCAGGGCCATGCCGCAAACCACGCCCATGGGCCAGGCCCAGCAGCCCGCCAGGGACCACAACCACAGGCGTTCAATTTCATTGTTCTTATGCTTGAACGGACCCAGCATCCAGCGGTTGAACAGCAGGCCGCACAAGCACCACAGACCCAGAACCGAAATAAACATAAAAGGATCATCTAGATAGGCCGCCAAGGACATGGCCGCCAAACCCAAAAGGCAAAGCGCGCCGGCCCCGACGGCCATAAGAAAGACCACCAACCTGCACATAACGGCCTCCCCCCAGAAGCCGACGGAACCCCAAGCCGGGGCTCCGCTTGTAATCAGACTGTGTTTTCGAGCCCTTGCCCTACAGGCGCATGGGCATGATCACGCTGAGGAAGCCTTCGTCCGCTTCTCCCTTGATCAGGCAGGGATGCTGCTCGTCCACGAAACCAAGGGTTATCTCCTCGCTCTTCATGGCCCCGCAAAGGTCCAGGAAGTAGCGGGCGTTGAAGCCCACGCTCAGGGCGTCCCCGTCGTAGTCCACTTCCAGGGCCTCGCGGGCCTCGCCCAGATCCGGGTTCTGGCTCACCACCTCCAAGAGACCTTCCTTGAAGTCCAGCTTCACGCCCTGGAAGCGGTCCGTTGCCAAAATGGCCACCCGCCGAAGCACCTCGGAGAAGGCCTGGCGGTTAACCACCACGTTCTTCTTGCTCACCTTGGGGATGACCACCTCGTAGTCCGGGAAGGAGCCTTCCTGCATGCGCAGCACCAGGCGGGCCCCGCCCAGGGCCAGGGAGGCGTAGCTCTGATTGAGTCCCAGTGAGATGGTTTCCGCGTCCTCGGCCATCTTGCGCATCTCGGCCACGCCCTTGCGGGGGATGATCACCCCGCCGTCCAGGGCGAAGCCTTCCAGCCCCTCCAGGGAGCGGTCCACCAGGGACAGGCGGTGCCCGTCGGTGGAAACGAAACGCAGGTAGTCCGCGCCGTCGCGGTTGCGCTTTTGCACGTACAAACCAGCCAGGTTGAAGCGGGTGTCTTCCTGGGAGATGGAGAAGATGGTCTTTTCCACCATCTCGGCCAGCATCTCGCCGGAGACGCTCAACTCGGGAATGCCTTCCACGTCCGGCAGGTTGGGGAAGTCCTCGGCGGAGAGCCCCACCAGGTTGAAGGAGGCGCGCCCGGCGGTGATATGCAGATAATTATTTTCTTTTTCTTTGAGATAAATCTCTTCGGCGGGAAGCTCTTTTACGATCTCATAGAGCTTGCGCGCGGGCACGGTCACCTTGCCCGGTTTGCTTACCCTGGCGGCGCAGAGGCCCTGAAAACTGGTTTCCAAGTCGGTGGCGGCCACGGTGAGGCTCTCGTCCTCGGCCTCCAACAGCACGTTGGACAGGATGGGCATTGAGGTGCGACGCTCAACCACCGATTGAGATTTGCCCAAACCCTTGACCAAGTCTTCCTTGCGAACAGTTAGCTCCATCTATCTTTCACCTTTGAATTGCGGGATATAGGTGTTCTGGTCCACCTTAACCCAAACTCCGTTGACAGGGCAAGATAAACACTCCAGGCCCATCGCCTTGCCCCTGATATCCCGCCCTGGGCCGGGTTGATGTCGTCGCGTGCGGCCGCCCAATTTCAAAGCCCTACTTTTCATTAGGACATGAAAAATATTGTGAACTACTGAGCAATCAAAACAAGTTGTTAAATAACAATTATTTGCAGCACATTTTCTGAATGGTGTCGAATGTTAATTCACAACATACTCACAGTGATTGCGTGCAGGCAACACCATGAAATGAGGGATATTCAAGCCCTTGATAGGCTCTGACGACCCCCAACCATACCAAGGACCAGGCCGCATGCAAAACCAAAGCTGATCCCCGGATTATTCCAGGCCGATGCGGTCCCATTTCCACGGATTCAGCCCCCTGGAGGCGGAATCAGGAGCTCTGTGCTCATCTTCCACCCGAGGCCCGGCTCCCTGGAGTCACCGCCTCGAAGCGAGCGTCTCATCTCGAATCGTGAGCCGCCCAACCCGGCGGGCGCGGGCAGCTCTGTTTACTTACCTGCTCTTGCCGGTTACGCGGAGGGTGGGGCTTTTTCCAACCTCCGGGGGCCGCCCCTATATGATTATTAGCTCTTAATTATTTAGTAGTAATAGTCGAGAGCAGCTCAAAGGTTTAAAACCGTCTCAACCCGCTGTAACCAAGAGGATAAGTTCTCCACCGTCCTGTGCACCGGTCATGAGTTTTTCCACCGTGGGGCCGGTTTGAGCGGGGTTTTCCACCGCCTAGTCACTCTGTTTGCCCTGGCGGATGGCGTTCTCCACCGCGCGCACCGTATCGGCCAGCTCCGGGTCCTCCACCAGGAGCTTCTCCACCCGCTGCACCCCCTTGACCACCGTGGAGTGGTCCTTGCCCCCCAGGGCCAGGCCTATCTCCGGGAAAGAGGCGTTGGTCAAGCGGCGGGCCAGGAACATGGCCACCTGGCGGGGTCGGCTGATGTCCCGGCTCTTGCGCGAGCTCTTGAGGTCCGCCGGGCGCACCCCGTAATGGGCCGACACCACCCGGAGCACGTCTTCCACCCCCACCAGGTGCTCGTTGGCCAGGGGGCCCAACACCTGGCGGGCCAGCTCCAGGCTAACCTCGGCGCCCCGCAGGCGGCTTACCGCCATGAGCCGGTTGAGGTAGCCTTCCAAAACCCGGATGGACGACTCGGGCTGACCGGCCAGATAGGCGGCCACCTGACGGCTGAGCACCACCCCCTTTTCCGTGGCCTTGCGCTGCAGGATGGCCAGCTTGGTCTCGGTGTCCGGGGTTTGCAGGTCGGCCAACAGGCCCCACTCGAAGCGGGTGCGCAAACGGCTGGCCAGGCCGGGGATGTCCCGGGGCAACTTGTCGCTGGTGAGCACGATCTGGCGTCCCGCCTGGAACAGGGCGTCGAAGGTGTGAAAAAACTCCTCCTGGGTGCGCTCGCGGCCCGAGAGGAACTGGATGTCCTCGATGATCAGGCTGTCCACCCGGCGGTACTTGTCGCGGAAGGTCTGGATGCCGTCGAAGCGCACCGCCTGGATCAGCTCGTTGGAATAGGCCTCCGAGGAGGTGTAGTGCACCCGGTAGGAGGGTTCGCGGTTCACCAGGCGGTTGGCCACCGCGCTCACCAGGTGGGTCTTACCCAGGCCCGAGCCGCCGAAGATCATCAGGGGGTTGTACTGGCCCCCCGGCGCGTCGGCCACCGCCTGGCAGGCGGCGTGGGCCAGCTCGTTGCAGGGGCCCACCACGAAGGATTCGAAGGTGTAGGCGGCGTTGAGGTTGATGCCCGCCGGACGGGACTTGGGAGGCGGCGGCTGGATCACCGCGGCCTTGGCCTGCACCTGCTCCGGCGAGACCTCGAAGGCGGCGTCCAGGGAGCGGCCCATCTCCCGGTTGAGGGCTTCGTTGAGAAGCTTGCTGTAGCGTTCGGCGATCCATTCGGCGAAAAACCGGTTGGGCACTGTGAAAACCGCCCGGCTTTCCTCCAGCCGCATGGCCAGGGGGGCAAACCAAGTTTCATATTCTTGAGAGCTGACTGATGCGCGCAAATGTCTGGCCACACCAGGCCACGGATCGTGAACCGGCAAAACAACCTCGTTTAACCTTAGGATGTTAATATGTTAGGAGGGTGAGCGGACCCAGCTTCGCACCCCCTGCCGCCCCTACGCAGCCCAACCGCGTGGATTGGGTTTATTCTCTGCTGAAATTTAATGATAAAGACTACCACCCCCGGGGCGCAACCACAAATATTCACAGGTTGCCGGGCCGTTAGGTGAAATGCCTTGACAGCCTGAGGAGTATCGCATAGCTTTAATTTTCACAACTCATTACTAATAAACAATTTCGGGAGTAATTGCCTTGTCCTATGTGATCGCGGTGGCAGGCAAGGGCGGTGTGGGCAAAACCACGGTCGCCGGTATGATGGTGCGCTGGCTGGTGGAGCACGACAAGACCCCCATCCTGGCGGTCGACGCCGATTCCAATAGTAATTTCAATGAGGTGCTTGGTCTGGAACTGGAAGGCACCCTGGGCGAGGCCCGCGAGGACATGAAAAAGGGCCAAAGCGAGGGCATGACCAAGAATCTTTTCATCGAAATGCGGGTCAACCAGAGCCTGGCCGAGGCCGAGGGATTCGACCTCATCGCCATGGGCCGTCCCGAGGGGGCGGGCTGCTACTGCGCGGCCAACCACCTGCTCACCGAGTCCATGGACAAGCTGGCCGACAACTATAACTACCTGGTGGTGGACAACGAGGCGGGCATGGAGCACATCAGCCGGGTGACCACCCAGCACGTGGACCTGCTCCTGGTGGTCAGCGACCCCAGCCGCCGCTCCCTGCAGGCCGCCCAGCGGGTGACCGAACTGGCCAAGGAGATGAAGGTGCTCCGGGGCAAGTCCTACCTGGTTTTGTCCATGGTGCGCGGCGAGCCCAGCCCGGAGCTCTTGGCCACGGTGAAGGAAATGGGCCTGGAATTGGCCGGGGTGATCCCCGATGATCCCATGCTGGCCGATTACGACCTCAAGGGCCTGCCCACCAGCACCCTGCCCATGGAAAGCCCGGCTAAGAGTGCGGCTTTTAAGGTCTTTGACAAAGTCATGGCCGAGGCCCAGGCCTAGGCGAATCGCCCCATGAGGGGCGATTCATGTAGTCTAGTCAGCGATAACAGACAGTTATGCATTTTTTCTTGACACGTTTTTTTTATTAGCGTAGCGTGGGACCCGTTTCAAATGGTAAGCAAATTGGCCTAGGCCAATTTTTTTAAGCCGGGCATTGTACCACCGCTCACAAGGCGCTGAGCACGAAAGTGGAAACAATGACCGTTACCGCTGGTTCTCCACTGGGGGCCATGAAGGGCGCCCGTTGGGTTAAGTTTACTGATTCCTAACACTTGGGATGAGAACATCCCCTTGTTCAGTTGGAGGGAATTGCTGTGGCCTTTGAGATTCCAACCATTAAATACTCCGGCGCTATTAAACAGGTAACGCTGGGCAAAGGGGACCAAGCCCTCACCGTGGGCGGGGAAACCTGTTACCCCTTCCATTCCTGGGAAGGCAAAACCCCGACCAAGCCCATCATCGCCATGGAAGTCTGGGACTTCGAGCCCAATGAGTGGCCCGAGGCGGCCAAGGCTCCCTTTGCTGGCGTGCTGGGCGATCCGGCGGCTTGGGCCAAAAAGAACGTGGAAGAGTTCGGGGCCGAAGCCATCGTGGTGCAGCTCAAATCCACCGACCCCAACGGCCTGGACGCCTCTCCCGCGGCGGCCAGCGAGGTGGTGGGCAAGGTCCTGGGCGCGGTGAACGTGCCGGTCATCGTCTGGGGCAGCGCCAACCCGGCCAAGGACGCCGAGGTGCTCAAGAAGATCGCCGAGGATTACGCCGGCAAGAATCTTCTGCTGGGCCCGGTGGACGAGGACAACCATAAGCAGATCGGCGCGGCCGCCCTGGCCTACGACCAATCGCTTATCTCCTCCAGCCCCATCGACGTGAACCTGGCCAAGCAGCTCAACATCCTGCTGAGCAACTTGGGCGTGTCCCTGGACCGCCTGATCATCGACCCCACCACCGGTGGCCTGGGCTACGGCATGGAGTACAGCTACTCGGTGATGGAGCGCATCCGGGCCGCCGCCCTGGTGCAGGACGACGACAAGCTGGTTCTGCCCATGATCAACAACGTGGGCAACGAGGTCTGGAAGTGCAAGGAAGCCAACCAGACCCAGGAAGACGCCCCCGAGTTGGGCGACGCCATGAAGCGCGGCGTTTACATGGAAACCGCCGCCGCGGTCAGCTACCTGCTGGCCGGCACCGACATTCTGCTTATCAGGCACCCCGAGACGGTTAAGCTGGTCAAGACCTTCATCGACGCGGTGATGGCCGAGCGCGCCCCGGCCGCCGAGAAGGTCGCCGTGGACCGTCCCAAGGCCGCCATGCTGGCCGGCGCCAAGGCCAAGCCCGCCGCGCCCAAGCCCGCAGCCGCCCCCGCAGCCGCCCCGGCCGCCGCCCCCAAGGCAGCGCCCAAGGCAGCGCCCAAGCTGGCCGCCGTGCCCAAGCCCGAGGCCAAGCCCGCGCCTGCAGCCGCCCCGGCCGCCGCCGCTCCGGCCGCGCCGGCCGCGCCTGCCGTGGACGCCGAGGCCGAGGCCAAGGCCGAAGCCGCCGCCAAGGCTGCCGCCGCCGCCGAGGCCAAGAAGAAGGCTGATGCCGAAGCCGAAGCCGAAGCCGCCGCCAAGGCCAAGGCCGAAGCCGCCGCCGCCCGCAAGGCCAAGAAGGACCAGGAGATGGCCGAGCTGGACGCCCTTAGGGCCAAGCGCCGCCAAGAGCGCATGGCTCACCTGGCCGAAAAGCATGAGGATGACGAGGCCGAGGAGGGTGTGGAATACGGCGAGCCCCGCCCCGTGGGCGTGGCCGGTCCGGACGCTGCCTACATCCTCAAGACCCTGACCCGTTGGCGCCTGCGCGGCGACGGGGTGCGCCGCAAATAAGGGACCCTGGCCCACCCGCAGGGGTGGGCCGGTCCTCGTATATAGGAGGAGGCGTGGAGCCCTCTCCCACCCCCGGCCGCGATAGACGCCGGGAAAAGGGAGAGGCGAGAGCCCCGAGGGGGGTGCACCAGACAAAAGATATAACAGCGCTCATCGGTTTCGGCTGTTTGAGCGTAAGTCAGTCAACGGAGTTTTACGGAGAGGGGAACCGCCAACCCCCATTAAAGAAGAGGAGGAACCTCTGATGTCGGCAGACGAGATCAAGGTGACGGCCGCATCCAAGAAGGATAAAAAGGCCAATCCCAAGGAAGTCACAGTCGACCCGGCCACCACCCAAATGCTGGCCAAGGCCCAAGCCGATGGCGTCGAAACCATATTCGACCGGGCCCTAACCATGAAGCCCTGCAACATCGGTGAGCAGGGAACTTGCTGCAAAAACTGCTCCCAGGGCCCCTGCCGCCTGCCCCTGCCCAAAAAGGGCATCGAAGGCAAGGACACCCGCATGGGTCTGTGTGGGGCCACCCCTGAAACCATCGCCGCCCGTAACTTCGCCCGCATGGTCGCCGCCGGCGCCGCCGCCCACAGCGACCACGGCCGCGGCGTGGCCGAGGTGTTCCTGGCCGCCGCCCGCCAGGAAACCGATGATTACGGCATCAAGGACGTAGAAAAGCTTCTGGAGATCGCGCCCGACTTCGACGTGCCCACCACGGTGATGGTGGAAGGCGAAGACGGTGTGAAGGTCGAGCAGGAGCGCGACATCTACCAGATCGCCACCGAAGTGGGCGTAAAGGCCCTGGGCGAGTGGGGCAAGCAGGAAGGCGAAGTCTACTACGCCAAACGCGCTCCCGAGCCCCGCTACGAGCTGTGGAAGGAACTGGACGTCGTGCCCCGGGGCATCGACCGCGAGATCGTGGAGATCATGCACCGCACCCACATGGGCGTGGACCAGGATT
>Ga0180016_100030_pt1 | contig 79858 bp, 60 predicted proteins | sample KR46_M_MetaG_FD_129673 | JGI IMG/M metagenome (GOLD analysis project Ga0180016, IMG submission 129673) | Groundwater microbial communities from the Olkiluoto Island deep subsurface site, Finland - KR46_M_MetaG | ecosystem: Environmental > Aquatic > Deep subsurface > Groundwater | place: Finland... | reverse complement strand
GATGGGACCAGTAGTCCGTGGCCCCGTCCCGCTCCTTGGCCTCCAGGGCTCTGAGCACCACCTCCGGAGTGGCGGGCACCTCGTGAATCCAAACCCCCACGGCGTCGTGGATGGCCGAGATGACGGCCGGCCCCGGCGCGGTGGCGCTGCCCTCGGAAAAGCCCTTGGCGCCCTTGACCCCCATGGGATGGGGCACCTCCTCAATGCCGTGGATCAGTTCGGGGGGGTAGTCCATGAAGGTGGGCACGGCGTAGTCGGCCAGGGACTCGATGCCGTGGGCCGGGTCGGGATAGTGGGGAAACAGGTTTTCCCGCAGAGCGAAGCCCAGGCCTATCTGCAGGCCGCCGTTGATCTGCTGCTTGACTAGAAGGGGGTTGATGGCCTTGCCCACCTCCCAGACCTGCACCACCTTGGTCACATCCACCTCGCCAGTGCCGGTGTCCACACTGACCTCGGCCACGCAGCAGCCAAAGGAGATGACGCTCTCCTGATCCAGATAACCAGTCTCTGGATCGTGGCCCTGCACCGGGGCGGGCTGCCAGGCACCAGTCCCTACCAGAATCACGCCCTGACCCAGGTTGGCGATCATGCCGATCTCGGCGAAGGTCATGTGGTGGTGGGGATTATCCTTGGCAAAGGCCTTGCCCTCGGCCAGTTCCACGTTCTCTGCGTCGATCTCCAGGCGGTGGGCCGCGAAGGCGGCGATCTTGGCTTTGAGATCATTGGCCGCCGCAACCACCGCGTGGGGGTCCACCAGGGTAACCCGGCTGGCCGCGCTGCCCGCGCTGAGCGGGGCCAGGTCGTCGGAGCGGTTGCTGGCGTACACCGTGGATATATCCACGTCCATGGCCTCGGCGGCCACCTGGCGCAGTATGGTTAGGGCTCCCTGGCCATGGTCCACCGCGCCCACCTTCAAGAGCAGGCTGCCGTCGGGCTTGAGTTGAATTATGGCCTGGCTGGGGTCGCCGCCGCCCTTGCGGCCGGTGGGATGCAAAACAAGGCACATGCCCACGCCGGTCTTTTTCATGATGCTTGCCTCCCCCGGGAACTCATGGACATGAGCTTTTCCGGCAGCTTTATGCCCGCCAGCTCCGCCGCCTTTTTCATGGCCTCCAGGGCCCCGGCCCCGCGCACCTTGTAACCGGTCACCCCATGATCCCCGTCGCGCCAGGCATTGACGAAACGCAGCTCCCAGGGGTCCATGCCTAGGGCCTCGGCCACCCGGTTCATGTGAATCTCCGAGGCGACTTGGCCGTTGATGACCGAAAACCCGCGCATGGAACTGGATATGGGCCGGTTGGTGAATATGGTGCGCGCGGTCACCTTGATATGCGGGAAGTCGTAGGGCCCCGGCGCGAACATGGCGCACTTTTCCAGGCCATAGGGCGACATGCCCGCGTAGGCCCCGGTGTCGTGCCAGATGTCGATGCGGCAGGCGGTGAGGCGGCCATCTTTTTTCACGCCGGTCTTGAAGTCCAGCACAAAAGCGCCGCGCTTGGTGGTGAACTGCAAATCCTCTTCACGGGTCAGGCGGTACTTTACCGGGTAGCCGAACTTGAGCACGGCCAGGGCGGCGATGTGGTCGGTGTGAATGTCGTTCTTGCCGCCAAAGGCCCCGCCCACCTGGCCGCCGATGTAGCGTATCTGACTCATGGGCATGGCCAGGATGGCGCAGAGCATGCCCAAATGGGCGTAGATGGTCTGGCTTACGGTGTGGATGACCAGGCGGCCCATTTCGTCGCGGTAGGCCACCGAAACGTTGGACTCCATGGGCACGTGGTCCTGCACCCCGGTTGAGTAGCGGCCCTCGATCACCTGGTCGGCCTGGGCCATGCCCTGGTCCACCTGACCCTTGACCATGGTCACTTCGGTGATGTCCGGCGGGTAGTGCACCCACAGGTTGCTCTTGGAATCGTGGCGCACCAGGGGAGCGCCCGGTTTCATGGCCTCGAACATGTCGAATACCGGGGTCTGCTCCTCTATGTCCATCTCCACCAGGGACAGGGCCTCCAGGGCGGTGTCCTGGTCCACGGCCACCACCGCCGCGATGGGCTCGCCCCGGTAGCGCACCCGGTTGTCCGGGGCCAAGACCGGCATGTCTTGAAAGCGTCCGTAGGCGTTCTTGCCGGGGATATCCTGGGCGGTTACAAAGCCCACCACGCCGGGAACCGCCATGGCCTTGCTGAAGTCCAGGCCGCGGATCACGCCCTTGTGCACCGGGCTGCGCAGCACTTTAACGCACTTCATGCCCGGCACCTTGATGTCGTCCACGTAGCGCACTTTGCCGCTCACCTGGCCCTGGGCATCGTAGCGCGGCATGGCCTTGCCGATGTATTGGTTCATGGCCTCGCCCCCTAATCGCCCTTGCGGGCCGTGTCCAAAATGGCCTGGGTTATCTCTTCGTAGCACCCGCAGCGGCAAAGGTTGCCCGACATCTCCTGGGCGATCTCATGGCGCTGGGGGTGGGGGTTCTTGGCCAGCAGGGCGGTAGCGCTCACCAGCATGCCCGAGGTGCAAAAGCCGCATTGGCTGCCGCCGTGGCTCACGAAGGCCTCCTGCAAGGGCTGCAACTTGCCGTTGTGGCTAAGGCCTTCCACGGTGACCACCTGCTTGCCCTCCACGGTGAGCGCGCAGGTGAGGCAGGCGCGCACCGCCTTGCCCTCCAGCATGACCGTGCAGGCCCCGCAGTCCCCGCTGTCGCAGCCCCGCTTGGGGCTGGTTACGTCCAGCTTCTCCCGCAGCACGTCCAGCAGGCTGTCGCTGGTCTTGACCAAGGCCTGCACCGGCGCGCCGTTGAGAGTGAAGCTCAATATATGAGTCATGGGATGAGATTCTCCTTTGCGCTCAACCTTTGCCGATGCCCAACCTGGCTTGGGAGGCCGGGCCGCTTGGCTCCCGGTCATCATACCCCCAATACGCATCCGGCCTCGGCGAAAACCATCCGGCCCTGAAGCCCTAGCCCACAAAACCGTTGGTTTAAAATATTATGATAGTATTTAAGTACCAAGCTCCACCCCGGCATGTCAACCGAAACCTGCCAGTAGACGCGCTTCAGGTTGGTTTTGCTTTTATCTTTAATTGAGCGCACTTGCATAATATTTGCCACTTGGGGTGTTCCACATGTCAGACACCATGTCCCCGGCCTCGCATCCCCTTTTGGGCTTGACTGGAGAAATCGTCTTTTGATATTAAAATACTATCATTGCGCTTCACCCGGTTCCAGCCGCGGGAGTAAGACGCCGGGTCCCTCGGGGCACCTGGGCGGCCGAACCGGAGGCGAGCCCTTGCCAGGGGCTCTGGCCGATGTTCATCTTGCGCTATGATGGGACGCTGTTCATGAATCCTCTTTACTTGGCGATAAGGGAAGCGGTTCCCTTGGCACCAACCGCATAGGCGAGGAAAATATGGCGTCCATCAACAAGAAAAAGCTGGCCGACCGAGTCATCGAAGAGATCAAGCGGATGATCACCGCCGGCGAGTTGCGCGAGGGCGACAAGCTCCCCAACCAGAACGAGTTCGCCGAGCAGCTGGGAGTGAGCCGCACCGTTTTGCGCGAGGCCTTGCACACCATGGCCATCCTGGGGGTGGTGGAGCAACGGCCCAAGATCGGCACGGTGCTGGTAACCAGCGCGCCGCTTATCTACACCGAGCACATCAACGCCCCGCTCATAGACGACCCCAGCGCCACGGTGGAGCTAATTGAGGCCCGCCGGGTGGTGGAGGTAGGCGCGGTTGAGTTGGCCGCGCTCAACGCCAAAGCCAAGCAGATAAAGCAGTTGGGACGCCTGCTCCGGGACATGGAGAAGCTCCAGGAAAAAGGCGACACCGACTCCTACGGCAAAAAGAACATGATGTTCCACCTGCTCATCGCCGAGGCCTCGGGCAACCGTTTCATGGGGCACCTCTTGGCCACCATCCGAGGCTTCATGGAACGCTGGACCACCGAGTCCTTATCGGTCCTGCCGGGCTTGCCCCAACGCTCCATAAAATCGCACCGAGAGATTTGCCAGGCCATCGCCGATCATGATCCGGCGGCGGCCAGCGCGGCCATGCGCCGCCACATCGAGGATTTTCGCACTAGCCTTGAAGACTATTACCGCCAACAACCCAAAGCCGGGCAGCGGGCCCAAGAGAGATGAGCCGTCCCTGACCGGCGGCTCGGCAGCGGGGGGCAAGGAGCACAGGCGGCCATGGCTCACATCCAAGTGCCATACGGCGTAAAGGGTGTCCTGGATTTCGACCTGCCGAGCGAAAGCCTGGCCCTGGACACCGCCAAGCGCTTTCCCGGCCCCCTGCCCGATCTTGAGCGGTCGGTGATGGAGGCCCTGGAGAACCCGGTGGCTGGCCAGCCCTTCAGCAAGTGCCTGGCCCAGGCCGAGACCGTGTGCATTCTGGTGGACAACTTCGCCCGCCTCACCCCGGCCCACAAGCTGCTGCCCCCCATCCTGAAGGCCATCGCCGACGCCGGCAAAAGCGCCGAGATCCTGGTGGCCAGCGGCCTGCTGCGCGAGATGAGCCAGGCCGAGTTGGAGCGCAAACTGGGCAAGGAGATCCTGGCCTCGGGCGTGCCGGTGTATCAGAGCAAGGCCCGCGAAACCTGGGACTTTGACTTCGTGGGGGTCACCACCTACGGCACTCCCCTGAGCTGTCACAAGCGCTTTCTGGAGGCCGACCTCACCCTGGCGGTGACCATGACCCAGGCCACCCTGTGGGGCTACGGCGGGGGCGGCTCCATGGTGGTGCCCGGGGTCAGCTCCTTCGAGACGGTGGAGTGGAACCACCGCCTGATGACCTCGCCCTACTCCAACGTGGGCTACGAGCCGCCGCTGAACCGCATGCGCGAGGACATAGAAGATGCCTGCCGCCTATCGGGCCTGGACATGTCCCTGCTGGCCGTGCTGAACCCGGACCTGGAGGTGATGGAGCTCACCGCCGGGGAAACCATCGCCGCCCACCGGGCCTCGGTGGCCAAGTACGACCGGCACTACACCTTTGACGTGGAGCGGGCCGGGGGCAAGGTGGATCTGGCCATCGCGGGCAGCTTTCCGGGCGACTTCTTTTTCGCCCACGCCTGCTGGCCCGTGGCCAACCTGGACCATTTCGTAAAGGACGGCGGCACCATCATCCTGGCCACCCCGGTGCCCGGAGGCATGGCCCATTACTCCTATGCCAAGGACTACATGCCCCCCACCCCGGAGGCCATCCGCCGTTTGTTCGAGGACATGTTCTACGGCAAGCAGGCCCTTTGGCACGCCTGCCTGTGGATGCCCATCATCCAGACCATGGCCCGCAAAGAGGTGATCGTGGTCACCGAGCCCGAGCGCCTGGACGACTTCGCCCTGAACCGCATCACCGCCGTGACCTCCCTGGAGCAGGCCTATGAGCTGGCCCAGGAAAAGCACGGAGACTCCATGCGGGTGGGCAACTTCCCCTACGGCAAGTGGGTCCTGCCCACCGGCCTGAACGATCCCAACAAGCGACCCGAGAGGTATTAGATATGAACCTGCGCTTCACCCCCACGGTGCGGGGGCTCCTGGAGGGGGCCTGCGATATACACATCCACTCCGCGCCCGACGTGTACCCGCGCATCATGAACGACGTGGAGTTGGCCCAGTGCGCCCAGGAAGCGGGCATGCGGGCCATCCTAATAAAGAACCACTGGACCGAGACCGCCGCGCGGGCCCAGGTGGCCACCGACGTCACCGGCTTCCCGGTGTTCGGCGGCATCGCCATGAACCTGTCGGTGGGCGGGGTCAATCCCCAGGCGGTGGGCCCGGCTCTCAAGATGGGCGCCAAGACGGTGTGGATGCCCACCCTGCACGCCAGGGAGTTCGTGGCCAACAAGAGCCACGTCAAGAACCTGGCCGGGGAGATCAGCGCCGACCTCAAGGGCCTGTACCTGCTGAGGGACGACGGCAGCCTCATGGAGGAGTGCTACGCCATCTTCGACCAGATCATCGCTCACGACTCCTCTCTGGCCACCGGGCACATCAGCAAGCCCGAGGCCAAGGTGCTGGTGGCCGAGGCGGCCAAGCGCGGGGTCAAGAAGATCGTGGTCACCCACCCCATGGCCAGCTTCGTCAACTACAGCGTTGAGGAGATGAAGGAGCTTTTGGACCTGGGCGCTACCTGGCTGGAGCACGTGTTCAACGACACCACCCGCCAAGTGGGCCACCCCATCACCCGCGAGGCCCTGTTCGAGGGCATGAAGGCGGTGGGGGCCGAGCACTGCATCATGAGCACCGACAGCGGCCAGTGGCTAAACCCCATCCCCGCCCAGCAGATGGGCATCTACATCACCGATGTGCTGAACTTCGGCTTCAGTGAGGCCGAGGTCAGGAAAATGGTGCAAGACAACCCGGCGGCCATGCTGGGTCTGGAATAGGAACGCGACGCATGAGCAAAAAAATAGGCTTCATCGGCCTGGGGCAGATGGGCAAGTGGATGGCCGTCAACCTGGTCAAGGCCGGCTTCGACACCACGGTGTTCGACCTGAACCAGGCGGCGGTGGAAGAGCTGGTGGAGGCCGGGGCCAAGCAGGCGGCCAGCCCGGCCGCACTGGCCCAGGACAGCGAATGGGTGTTTCTCAGCCTGCCCAACACGGCCATCGTGGAAGCGGTCATCTTCGGCCAGGACGGCCTGGCCTCCACCGCCCAGCCCGGCCTGATCGTCTGCGACTGCGGCACCACCAGCTACCTCCCCACCCTGGACATGGCCGAGCGCCTGGCCAGGCGGGGCGTGGTCTTGGTGGACGCCCCGGTGTCGGGCATGGAAGCCAGGGCCAAGACCGGCGAGTTGACCATCATGTACGGCGGCTCGCCCGAGGTGTTCGAGGCGCTCACCCCGGCCTTTGAGACCGTTGGCAACAAGGTGCTGAACATGGGCGAGGTGGGCAGCGGCCAGCTCACCAAGCTGGTGAACCAGCTTTTGTTCAACATCTCCTGCGCGGCCATCGCCGAGATACTGCCCATGGCCGCCAAGCTGGGCCTGGACCCGGAGAAGGTCACCCAGGTGGTGACCACCGGCACCGGGCGCAGCTTCGCCGCCGAGTTTTTCGCGCCCCTGGCCCTGGAGGGCGTGTTCGACCAGGGCTATCCCCTCAAGCACGCCTACAAGGACATGATCAGCGCGGCCGAGATCTCGGCCAACAAGCAGATCCCCCTGCCCATGACCTCCGCCGCCACCACCACCTATCAGATGGCGTTGGCCGAGGGCCACGGCGACCTGGGCAAGGGCGCCATGTTCAAGGTGTTCGAGCGTCTTCTGGACGTGGAGTTCAGGAAGGGTCGCTAGGCATGGCCAAGCATCGCGGCGACGCCGGAGACATAACCGAGGCCTATTACCGGGGGCTGATGCACTCGGTGGGCTACCGCTCGGCCGACCTGGCCAAGCCCATGATCGCGGTGGTCAACTCCTTCACCGAGGTGAACCCGGGCCACTCGCCCCTGCGCGATCTGGCCGCGCGGGTCAAGGAAGGCGTCTGGGCCGCCGGGGGCGCGCCGGGCGAGTTCAACGTGCCCGCCCCCTGCGACGGCATGGCCCAGGGTCCGGGCCAGCGCTATATCCTGCCCCAGCGCGACCTCATCGCCGGGAGCATCGAGGCCATGGTGGCGGCCCACGGCTTCGAGGGCATGGTCATGCTGGCCTCCTGCGACAAGATAATTCCCGGCATGCTTCTGGCCGCCGCCCGCCTGGACATCCCCACCGTGTTCATCACCGCCGGAGCCATGATGCCCTGCCGCCAGGGCGAGCGCCAGGTGGTGACCAGCGACCTCAAGGAGGCCATCGGCAAACGGCGCAACGAGAAGATTGACCAGGAGACCTTCCTGGGCTGGCAGGAGAGCTTCTGCCCCACCGCCGGGACCTGCTCCATGATGGGCACGGCCAACACCATGGGCTGCTTTTTGGAGGCCGCTGGACTGGCCCCCTTCGGCTCGGCCACCATGCTGACCTTTGCCGCGGCCAAGGTGCGCCAGGCCAGGGACGTAGGCGAGGCGGCGGTGGAGTTGGTGCGCCGCGGGGTGAACTTCCGCTCCCTGCTGGGCCCCGGCTCCCTGGCCAACGGCGTGAAATACGTCTCCGCCTCGGGCGGCAGCACCAATGCGGTGCTGCATCTCATGGCCCTGGCGCGGCGCCTGGACCTGGACATGAGCCTGGCCGAATTTGACCGACTCCAGGCCTCGGTGCCGGTGGTGGCCAAGTTCAAGCCCTCCAGCGCCTATAACCTGGAGGACTATCACGCCTCCGGCGGGGTGCCCACCCTGCTAAAGGCCATCGCCAAGCATCTGGACCTCAGCGCGCCCCTGGCCATGGGCGGCGTGCTGGAGGAGGCCCTGGAGGCCGCGCCCGAGCCGGACGGCCAGGTGATCCACCGCGCCGACGACCCCCTGGCCTCGGACGGATGCTTCGGCATGCTCTACGGCAGCCTGGCCCCGGACGGGGCGGTGGTCAAAAAGACCGGGGTGGAGCCATCCATGCTGGTCCATCGCGGCCCGGCGGTGGTGTTCGACTCGGAAGAGGACGTGCGCCGCTTCCTCATGGAAAAGCAGGTACAGCCGGGCAGCGTGCTGGTGGTGCGCCACGAAGGCCCCAAGGGCGGCCCAGGCATGCGCGAGCTGTCCATACCGGCGGCCATGCTGGTGGGCATGGGGCTGCACACCTCGGTGGCCATGGTCACCGATGGGCGTTTCTCCGGGGCCACCCGGGGGCCTTGCGTGGGCCATGTCTCGCCCGAGGCCTGGGAGGGCGGCCCGCTGGCCTATGTGCAGGACGGAGACGAGATCGCCATAGACGTGCCCGGCGGCCGTTTGGAGCTGTTGGTGCCCGAAGAGGAAATGAATCGCCGCAGGGGTGGGGGCCTCAAGCGGCCCGAGCATCCCGCCAACGGGGTACTCGGAGCCTACCGGTCGGGTGTGGCCGGTGCCGAGGATGGAGCGGTCTGGCTTTAAAGGCGCTTTGCCGGGCCGCACGGGCCGGGGAGCCAAGGGCCGACCGTGACGAGTTGAGAAGTCGACACAAGGTTTTTACTTGTTTGCAATCCCATATCAGGAGGAGAGCTGTCATGGCTGAAGGTGAATTCTACCGGGCCGCCAGTCCACGGGAGGCCGCCGGTCTCCTGGCCCAACACGGCGGGGCCGCCCGTGTCTTGGCCGGAGGCACCGACCTCATGGTCGCCGTCAACAAGCGCAAGTTCAAACCCCAAGTCCTCATCTACCTGGGCGACGCGGGGATGAGCGGCATAAGCCAGGAGGGCGACGCCCTATTAATCGGCGCGGCCACCCCCCTGAACGAGATTCTGGCTTCGCCGCTGGTGGCCGACAAGGCCCCGCTGTTGGCCACGGCCATCAAGCAGATGGCCTCCCCGGCCATCCGCAACGCCGGGACCATCGGCGGCAACCTGGCCAACGCCTCCCCGGCGGCGGACACGGCCACGCCCCTGCTGGTGCTGGGCGCGTCCCTCAAGCTGGTGGGAGCCAAGGGCGAGCGCGAGGTGCCCCTGGCCGAGTTCTTCACCGGCCCCGGCCAGAGCGTGCTGGCCGCCGACGAGATCATCGCCCAGGTGAAGGTGCCCGCCCAGTCGGCCGAGGCCAAGTGGGCCTACCGCAAGGTGGGCAAGCGCAAGGCCCAGAGCCTGTCCGTGGTGTCGGTGGCGGTGTACTGCCCCCTGAGCGGCGGCAAGGTGAGCGGCGTGGCCATCGCCCTGGGCGCGGTGGCCCCCACTCCCCTGCTGGCCACCGAAGCGGCGGGTCTGCTCAACGGCAAGGCCCTGGACGAGGCCACCATCGCGGCGGCGGCCAAGGCGGCGGCCGAGGCCACCAGCCCCATCGACGACGCCCGGGGCACCGCCTGGTATCGCAAACGGGCCTCCGAGGCTGTGGTAAAGCAACTGCTCACCGAGCTGGCCGGCTAGAAGGGAGGACTCCATGCACACTCTGGAACTCACCGTAAACGGCCAGACCTGTCGAGTGGAGGTGGGTCTCAAGACCACCCTGCTGGAGGTCCTGCGCGACAAGCTGTACATCACCAGCCCCAAGGTGGGCTGCAACACCGGCGACTGCGGCACCTGCTCGGTGCTTCTGGACGGCGTGCTGGTGCGCTCGTGCATCACCAACGCCCTTTCGGTCCAGGGCAAGTCGGTCACCACCCTGGAAGGCATCACCGAGCCCGGTGACATCCATCCGCTGCAAAAGGCCTTTCACGAGCACTACGGCAGCCAGTGCGGCTTCTGCACCCCGGGCATGATCCTGGCGTCCAAGGCCCTTTTGGACGTGAACCCCTCACCCACCCGGGACGAGGTGAAACAAGCGCTCTCGGGCAACCTGTGCCGCTGCACCGGCTACGTAAAGATCATCGACTCGGTGTTGGCCGCGGCCGATGAGATGAAGAGCTGAGGGAGGTGAGCGCATGAGCAAGGTAATAGGACAAAGAGTCACCCGTTACGACGGCATGTCCCACGTAACCGGCGAGACCAAGTTCGTGGACGACCAAGTGGTGCCCGGCACCCTGACCGTCAAGGCCCTGCGCAGCCCGGTGAGCAAGGGCAAGATCAAAAACCTGGACATCAGCGCGGCGGCGAAGATGCCCGGCGTGGCCGGAATCATCACCGCGGCCGACGTGCCCTGCAACGCCTTCGGCCTGGTGCCCGATCAGCCGGTGCTGGTGAGCGAGGACATCCGCTATCGGGGCGAGGCCATCGCGGCGGTGGCGGCGGTGGACGAAGACGCCGCCATGGAGGCCCTGGAAAAGATCGGCCTGGACATCCAAGAGCAGCAGGCGGTGCTGGACCCCCTGGAGTCCATGAAGGAGGGCGCGCCCCAGGTGCGGCCCGAGGGCAACCTACAGATGTGGGACGGCCACGACTACCGTCAGGTGAACCTGGGAGACGTGGACCAGGCCTTTGAGCAGGCCGACGAGATCGTGGAGAGCACCCACTTGCATCCCTCGGTGGAGCACGCCCCCATGGAGCCCATCTGCTCCCTGGCGGTGCCCCACGCCGGTCCCAAGCTGACCGTCTACACGGTTAGCCAGGCCCTGTACTTCCACCTGGGCATGCTCTGCGGCATCCTGCAAATGGAGCCCGGCAGCGTGCAGTGCAAGCAGTGGAAGGCCAAGACCGGCAGTGCCTGGCGGCACAACACCGGCTACGCCGACGTGAACTACATAGGCGGCACGGTGGGCGGCGGGTTTGGCGGCAAGAACGACATCATGGCCGACCACGTGGCCGCCCTGCTGGCGCTCAAGACCGGCCGCCCCTGCAAGTGGCGCTGGACCCGGGCCGAGGACCTGCTCTACAGCACCTTCCGGGGAGCCTGGCACATCACCATCAAGGACGCGGTGACCAAGCAGGGCCGCATCATCGGACGCCAGATGACCTCCATTCGCGACGCGGGGGCCTACGCCTCCCTCAACCCCTATGTGGTGGAAAAGCACTGCTACCTGGGGGCGGGCCCCTATTTCATCCCCAACGTGCGGGTGCGGGGCTACTGCGTGTACACCAACAAGCCCCCGGCCAGCTCCATGCGCGGCTTCGGCATCACCCCGGCGGCCTTCGCCACCGAGGTGCAGTTGGACAAGATCGCCGACCGCCTGGGCATGGACCCCTGGGAGGTGCGCTTGACCAACGCCTTCCGCAAGGGCGAGTACACCCCGACCAAAAGGGTGCTCAACAGCGTGGCCATGATCGAGGTGCTGCAAAACCTGGCCGCCAAGGCGGGCGTGGAGCTTCCCGGCCATCTCAAGGCCATGGCCTCCACCCAGGAAAGGGGGTAGCCAATGAAAAAGATAGGTAAAGGCATAGCCGCGGGATTTTATCCTTCGGGCATGAGCGGCGGTGGCGACTCCAGCCAGGCCATGGTCAAGGTGCAGCCCGACGGCTCCGCCGTGGTCACCGTAGGCTCCTGCGACATCGGACAGGGCTGCAAGACCATCATGGCCCAGATCACCGCCGAGGTGCTGGGCATCGACTACGAGGCGGTCAAGGTGGTCAACGACGACACCGACAACTGCCCGCTCAGCTTCGGCACCTTCGCCAGCCGGGTCACCTACGTGGACGGCCTGGCCACCAAGATGGCCGCCGAGGACGCCCGGCGCATCCTCTTCGAGATCGCCGCGGTGATGCTGGAATGCTCCGAGGACGTGTTGGAGGCCGTGGACAGCCAGATCAGGGTGAAGGGCAACCCGGACAAGTCCCTGAGCATCGGCGAGGTGGCCGGCGCGGGCACCTTCGGCATGCGCAAGTTCATCCTGGGCCTGGGCCACTACATGCGCGACCCCGCGGCCATGGACCCGGAGACCTGCGAGTGCGATCCCTTCTGCACCCTGGCCTGGGCGGCAAGCTTCGCCGAGGTGGAGGTGGACACCGAGACCGGCGAGGTGGAGATACTGCGGCTGGTCAACTCCTACGACGTGGGCAAGGCCATGAACCCCACCCACCTGGAAGGCCAGATCGACGGTGGGGCCACCATGGGGGTGGGCGCGGCCATGTCCGAGAACCTGCACCCCTTCTTCCCCAGCCTGGAGTTCCAGCCGGACAACCTGGGTGACTACGCCATCCCTACCACCATGGACGTGCCGGACATGGAGTCGGTGATCTACGAATGCCCCTCCACCAACGGCCCCTACGGGGCCAAGGGCATCGGTGAGATGACCGCCAACACCCCCGGCCCGGCCATAGTCAACGCCATCCACGACGCGGTGGGCATCTGGATAACCAACCTGCCGGCCACGCCGGAAAAGGTGCTGCGCGCCCTGGACGCCAAGGGAGCCTAGCCCGAACCTGAAACATTGATCCGCCCCGGTCCTGCTTGGGCCGGGGCGGATTTTCATGAACGGCCGCGCCCTGGGCGAATCCGGCGTGAACGATCTCGGCGACAACCCCTGGCGCGAAAAGGCCTGGTCTGATAATACCCCTTGCTATGAAACACGAACCTGACAAAGCCGCGCCGGTGGCGGCTCCTGAATTTTTGGTGGACCTGGAGAGGGTCGACTTCGAGGCGGGCGGCAAGCTGTTGCTGCGCGGGATAACCTGGCGTCTGGAGCCGGGCAAGCATTGGGCGGTGCTGGGCTCCAACGGCGCGGGCAAGAGCACCTTCCTGCGCCTGGTGCGCGGCGAGTTGTGGCCCTTGCCTTCCAGCCGCTCCCGCCGCCGCTACACCGTGGACGGCCGAGTGACCACCAGCCCCCTGCTCTTCCGGGAGCGCACCGGATTGGTATCCGGAGAGCTGTTCAACGAGTATCACCGCCGCGAATGGGACCTCACCAGCCGGGAGGTGGTGGTCAGCGGGCTAACCGGCGGGCACCTGCTCTACCACGAGCCCAGCGACGAGCAATGGCAAAGGGCCGACGAGCTGCTGGCTAAGCTGGAGATAGGCCACCTGGCCAAGCGGCGCTTGCTGTCACTGTCCCTGGGCCAGGGCAAGCAGGTGCTCATCGCCCGGGCCCTGGCCAGCCGCCCCAGCCTTTTGCTCTTGGACGAGCCCTGCGAGGGGCTGGACTCCGCATCCCGCCGCAGGCTTCTGGCCATGCTGGGCCGGGTGGCGGCGGGCGGCACCCAACTGGTCTACGCCACTCACCGGGGAGCCGAGCTGGTGCCCGGCACCAGCCATGCCATCCTCCTGGACCAGGGCGCGATAACCCTGCAAGGGCCGCTGCAAGAGGTCATGGACCACGGCGGGCTGGCCCTGGCCCCCTCGCCCCAGGCCGCCCTCCCCGCTCCGCCGCCCCCGGCGGCCCAGGGCGCGTTCCTGGCTCGGGTGCGGACCGAGCAGGTCAATCTGGAGCACAAGCCGGTGCTCTTCGACTTGGACTGGGAGGTGCTGCCCGGTCAAAACTGGCTGGTGCTGGGGCCCAACGGCGCGGGCAAGACCACCCTGCTGCGCCTTCTGGGCGGAGAGCTGCGCCCCCAGCACGGCGGCACCCTGGCCTGGTTCGGCAGCACCAAGCCCCGCAACCTCCAGAAGCTGCGCCGGGAGATCGGCCTGGTCTCGGCCGGATTGCAGGCCCGGCACTTCCACCGCCAAAGCGGCCTGGAGACCGTGGCCTCGGGCATATCCGGCAGCGTGGGCCTGCGGGGCTTTCTGGACCAGGCGCAACGCGACCAGGCCGTGGCCTGGCTGGAGCGCCTGGGGCTCATGGATCTGGCCCAGCGGGACATAACCACCCTGTCCTACGGCCAATTGCGCAAGCTCCTGATCACCCGGGCCATGGTCACGGGTCCCCGGCTGTTGCTGCTGGACGAGCCCCTGGCCGGTCTGGACTCCCCGGCGCGGGCCGAGGTGAACGCCATACTGGCCCGCTTGGCCGCCCAGGGCACCACCCTGGTGGGCGTGACCCACTACCCCGAGGAGATGATGGCCTACATGAGCCACGTGGCCCTGCTGGAGGCGGGGCGCATGGTATTCCAGGGCACGGTGCGGCAGTACCTGGGGCGGCAGGCCCAACCGCGTTCTTGACAAGACGGGCCAGGCCCAACAACATAGGGTGACAGAGCCTTTGGCCACCCCTCGTCAAGGAGACAGACCATGAGCCTTCCCAAGCCCTATATAGATTTCAAAGAGTACTTTCCCGAGTTGGCCCAAGCTTTTGAAAAGCTGGGCGTGCTTTGCAAGGAGGCCGGCCCCCTGGACGCCCGCTCGGCCCGCCTGGTGAAGTTGGGCATGGCCGTGGCCACCGGCAGCCGGGGCGGCATCAAGAGCCAGGCCCGCAGGGCCTTGGGCGATGGCTTCACGGTCGACGAGCTACGGCACGCGGCGGTGCTGGCCTTGCCCAGCATCGGCTTCGCCCCGGTCATCGCGGCCATCGGCTGGATCAACGAAGTGGCCGGAGAGGCCGCCTGACCCTGGTGAAATGTCCAGGCTGACACTGGCGCTCCGCGCCTGACCTGGTAAAATCGAAAGCGTTTTTTGGCCCGTCGTCTAACGGCAGGACATCAGCCTTTGGAGCTGATTATTCAGGTTCGAATCCTGGCGGGCCAGCCAAATAATGCCCAAGGACCGGTCTTATAGGCCGGTCCTTGTTTTTTTCCAGCCTCCCGCAGTCATCCCCTCCACCGCAGGCAAGCGTCCACCAGGTTCTCGGCCAAGGCCGGATTGCTGCCGAAATGCAGGTGCACATAGCTGGCCAGGGTGTTGCCCAAGCCAAAGCCCGTGGTGTCGTCCAAGGGCCCGCCTTGGCCAAAGGCGGCATAGCAATCGCCGCGCAGGCCCGGCGCCGGACCGCGCGAAAACACTTCCGAGTAATGGAACTCGTGCCCCCTGGCGGTGGTGCCCACCGATCCCAGGGGGGTGTCGGCGTTGAACACCACGCAGCGGTAGCCCAGGGCTTTCAGGCGAGGCAGCATGGTGAAAGACAGGGGCAGCAGACCGGCCATGGGCCAAGTGCCCCCAGCCATGTCCCGCAGTTCCCGGCCCAGGTACATCATGCCCCCGCATTCGGCGTATATGGGCATACCCGCCCGGCCCATTTCGGCGATTTGTTTTTTCATGGAAAAGTTGCGCGATAGTTCGCGCGCATGCACCTCGGGATAGCCGCCCCCGAGATATAGGCCGGACAGGCCGGAGGGCAAGGCGGCGTCTTGCAGGGGCGAAAAGAATTCCAGCTCCGCTCCGGCTTGCTCCAGGCGGCGCAGGTTTTCCTGGTAGTAAAAGCAAAAGGCCTGGTCCCGGGCCACCCCCAGGCGCACCTTCTGGGCGGGCAACGGCTCAGCCTGTGGCCAGGAGTCACCGCCCAGATCCGGCAAGCTCTCCAAGAGCAGGTCAAGGTTCACGGCCTCCTCCAACCAGGAGGCGAGCTTGTCCCGCTCCGCCTGGCCCAGGCCGCCCTCTTCGGCGGTGATCAGCCCCAGATGGCGTTCGGGCATGCTTAGTTCCGATCGGTCTCGCAGGCAGCCCAGCAGACCGGTTTTGGGCGCCAGGGTCATGGCCTGGGCCAGCATGCGGACATGGGCGGGCCCGCCTCCCACCTGGTTGGCCAGCACTCCGGACCAAGTCAGATCAGGATCAAAGTCGGTGTAGCCCTTTACGAGCGCCGCGAAGCTGCGGGCCAGGGAGCTGGCGTTGGCCACCAGCAGCACCGGCGCACCCAGAATCTTGGCCATCTGGGTGGTGGAGCCGGTTTCGTCCACCGCATCCGCGCCATCGTAGAGGCCCATCACCCCCTCCACCACCGCCACCTGGGCCGAGGCGGCGTAGCGGGAAAAGATGGCTCGATTCTCCTCGGGAGACAGCATGCACCCGTCCAGATTGTGGGCGGACCTGCCCGTAACCAGGGCGTGGTGCCCCGTGTCGATGAAATCCGGCCCCACCTTGAAGGCCTGCACCTTCATTCCCCTGCGGCGCAGAGCGGCCATGAGCGCCAGGCTGACCGTGGTCTTGCCCACTCCGCTGCCGGTTCCCCCGATTACGATGGTTTTGGCCAAGGCGCGTGCTCCCATAAAAAAACCCCAAGCCCATGAAGGCTTAGGGATGGCACCCAGCTTACTTGGTCCCTAAGGTTGCGACGAGTCGAGTCACCACGCTCAACTTACGCACGCATGCATGGGCAGGTCTTCTGGCTTCCGGATCAACCTAGCGGCCGCGCCTTCCCGCCACGCTTCGGCGCGGCAGTGGCTTGCTTGCGGCTTTCGTCCCCGGTTACAGCGGCGGGACCGCGACGGAATCTCACCGTCTTCCCTGTTAGGCCCTTACGGGCACCCATTGCTCCTACTGGTAGCAAAGGCCACTGGGAGTGTCAACGAAATTGCCGCCGTGCTTCGCCTCGGACGAGGACGATGGCAAACTCCTGCATATCCGAAGGGTTAAGCCACCAAATATGTTGCAACCGAGTATCCCCTTTACAACGTTCTGAAATGTATATACCAATGCGTCCATTAGGTTCGCAATATTTTGAGAGGTCCGCTGTGCCGCCAATCTCCATCGGGAGCAGATGTTGCCCCCTATGTGGCGGAATGGATGTCAGGCGTCCGCATAGGCGAAATGCCTGGGAACGCATCCTTTCCGTTTTCGGTATCTCCCCGTACCGTTGCCGGAACTGCCTGAGTCGCTTTTACCTGGTGTTTCACGGCTGAGACAGGCCCGGGCCTCGAAACGGCGTAGACGGAAATTTTAAGGCCGGTGGCCGCAGTACCCTATTTGGCGGCGGGACGCCCCGTGGCCCCCAGGTAGATCGCCGCTACGGCCAACAAGGCTCCACCCGCCTCCAGAGGTGTGGTGGAACGGCCGAAGAACAACACGTCCCAACCAAAGGCCAGGGTGGGCTGTAAAAGCAGCACCAGTCCCGCCCGGGAGGCGGCCACCTGCTTGAGCCCCAGGGAGATGAGCACCCAGCCTCCGGCGTGGCAAGCCAGGCCGTAGACGGCCAGCCAGCCCCAGTCCCAGGCCGAGTTCACGATCAAGGATTCGCCGGAGCGCCACATTTCGGCCAGGAGCAGCCCGGCGCAAACCAGGGACATGAGGGCCACGCTGGACATGGGGTCCAGGCCGCCCACCCGGCGCACCGACCAGCGCAGGCATAGAAGGTAGGAGCCATAGGCGCAAGCGGCCAGCAGCCCCAGGCCCACGCCATAGTGATAACCCGGCCCCAGCCCCTGCCAGCGAACCCCCACCAGCAGCCACAAGCCGAACATGGCCAGGGGTATGGCCGCGCCCAAGCGCCAGCCTGGCCTCTCTCCCAAGACCAGCACCCCCACCCCGGCCACCACGAACACCTGGAAGTTGGCCAAAATGGTGCTGAGCCCGGGCCCCAACAGGAGGATGGCCCTGTGCCACAGGGTCAGGTCCAGGGCGAAAAGCAATCCCGCCAAGCAGGCCGACCCCAAGCCTACCCAGCCGCCCCACAGGGACTTGCCCCGCAGGCGGGACCAGACAGCCAAGGCCACCCCGCCGATGAGCATGCGGTAGAAGGCGCTGGAGGAAGGGCCCACCGACACCAGGCGCACCATTACGGCGGAAAAGCTGATGAGGGCGGCCCCGGCCAGAAGACAGGCCAAGGCCCCGGTAGGCTGGGAAAGACGGCTCACAGCCTTCCCCTCCCCCTGGTCTTCATTTGGGACGTCGGCTCGTTCCTGGGCTATTGGCCTTGTCCGTCCGTGGCCGGTTCAGTGGTCGCCAACTCCTTGGGTGGGGCCGCTTGCCCGTCATCGGCCTTTGGCTTCTTGAGGCCCATGCGCTCGAAGAGCACGAACAGGCCGGGCACGAAGACCACACCCAGCAAGGTTGCCGCCAGCATGCCGCCGAACACCGCGGTGCCCAGGGCGATACGGGCCCCGGCCCCGGCCCCGGTGGCCACCACCAGGGGCAGCACGCCCAGGATAAAGGAGAAGGCGGTCATGAGAATGGGACGGAAGCGCAGCTTGGACGCCTCCATGGCCGCATCCACGATGCTTTTGCCCCCTTTGTGCAGATCGCGGGCAAACTCCACGATCAGAATCGCGTTTTTGGTGGCCAAACCCACAAGGAGCACAAGGCCTATTTGGGTGTAGACGTTGTTGTCCAGAGAGCGGATCTGAACCGCGACAAAGGCCCCCAGCAGGGCCAGCGGCACCGCCAGGATGACCGGCACCGGCAGCCTCCAGCTTTCATACTGAGCCGCCAGCACCAAGAACACGAAGATCACCGCCACCACGAAGACCACCGCGCCGCTGCCTCCGGCCACCACCTCCTGGTAGGTGATGCCGCTCCAGGCGTAACCCATGGATGAGGGCAACTTCTGCGCGGACATGTTTTTCAACAGCTCGATGGCCTGCCCGGAGCTGTAACCCGGAGCGGCGTTGCCGCGGATGGTGGCCGCCGGATACAGGTTGAAGCGGGGCAGAACCTGGGGGCCAATGGTGCCTTGGATGGTGGCCAGGGTGCCCATGGGGACCATGTCGCCCGAGGCGTTGCGCACCTGTAGGCTGGAGATGTCTTGGGCCTGGGCCCGGAAGCGAGCCTCGGCCTGCATGTTCACCTGGAAGGTGCGCCCGAATTTGTTGAAGTCGTTCACATAGCTGGAGCCCAGATAGGCCTGGAGGGTGTCGAACACCGAGGACAACGGAACGCCCAGGCTCTTCACCTTGATGCGGTCCACGTTGACGAACAGCTGGGGCACGTCGGCCCGGAACGAGGTGTACATGCCGGTGAGCCCGGCCTGACCGTTGCCGTCCTGGATAAGCTCGTAGGCCATGTTTTGCAGGGTCTGTGAACCGCTGGCCCCGCGATCCTGCAACTGGTACTCAAAGCCTCCGGCCAGGCCCAGGCCGGGCAGGGCCGGCGTGGGGAAAGCCATGGCCGTGGCCTCTTGAATCTGCATCATGCCGTAGTTGATGCGCATCAACATGTCTGGTTGGCTCTCGGCGGGCTTGCCGGCCCTGGCGTCCCAACTCTTGTACACGATGATCGACGCGCCGGTGTTGGAGTTGGCGGTGTTATCCAACAAGGACAGGCCGGTGAACGACACGTTGTAGGCCACGCCCGGGGTGGCGGCGATGATCTGGTTGACGTGGTCCACCACCTCCTGGGTGCGCTGCAAGCTGGCACCGTCGGGCAGTTGGACGGTGCCTACGGCGTAACCCTGGTCCTCCACGGGCACGAAGCCGGTGGCGGTGTGGGTCATGGTGTAGAAGGCCACCCCGGCAAGGATCACGTAGACGATCATGGAAACGCCCAGCTTGCGCACCACCAGCCCCACGATGCCTTCGTAGCGGTTGGTGGACCAGCTCAGGAAGATGTTGAAGCCGCGCCAGAACCAGTTGCGGTGTTCCGGAGTGGGCCTGAGCAACAGGGCGCACAGGGCCGGGCTCATGGTCAGGGCGTTGATGGAGCTGAAGAAGGTGGCCGTGGCGATGGTCAGGGCGAACTGCTTGTAGAGGATGCCGGTCATGCCGCCCATGAAGGCGGTGGGGATGAACACCGCCAACAGCACCAAGGTGGTGGCGATGACCGCGCCGGATATCTCCTCCATGGATTTAATAGCCGCCTCTTTGGAACTGAGCCCGTGTTCGTCTATATTTCGGGCGCAGTTCTCCACCACCACGATGGCATCGTCCACCACAATGCCGATGGCTAACACCAATCCGAACAGAGTCAGGGTGTTGATGGAAAAGCCGAGGATGCCCATGACCGCGAAGGTGCCGATGAGCGAAACAGGGATGGTGATGGCCGGAATCAGGGTGGCCCTGATGTCCTGCAAAAACACGAACACCGTCAAAATAACCAGGATGGCCGCGATGACCAGGGTCTCGATGATCTCTTGGATGGAAGCCCGCACCACATCGGAGGCGTCGTAAGTGACAGCCACCTCCAAGCCTTGCGGGAAGCTGCTGCTCAGGCTTTTAAGCACCTCGCGGCAGTTGTCGGAAATTTGCAGCAGGTTGGCGCCCGGCAGCTGATAGACCATGATGGTGGCCGTGGGCTTTTGGTTCATCTGGCTGCTGATGGTGTAGGTCTGGGCCCCCAGCTCCACCCTGGCCACGTCCTTGACCCGCACGATGCGTCCGTCGGCTCCGGTCTTCAGGATGATCTGCTCGAATTGGGATACGTCGGCCAGGCGGCCCAGCACGTTTACCGTAAGCTGGAAGTTCTGGCCCTTGGGGGCCGGCCGCTGGCCTATGACGCCCGCGGCGACCTGCACGTTCTGCTCTTGGATGGCCGAGGCTATGTCGTCGGTGGTCAGGCTGTAGGTCTTGAGCTTTTGGGGGTCCAGCCACAGGCGCATGCTGTAGTCGCCCGCGCCGTACACCTGCACGTCGCCCACCCCGTATACACGGGCCAACTCGTCTTTGATGCTGATGGTGGCGTAGTTGGCAGAAGATATCGTCGTAGAGGCCCTTGGTGTCCATCAAGTTGATGCACATGGCGAAGTTGGTGGACTTCTTCTTGGTGGTCACGCCCAGGCGCCTAACCTCTTCAGGCAGCTTGGGAGTGGCGATGCCCACCCGGTTTTGCACCAGCACCTGGGCCATGTCCTGATCTGTGCCGGTTTCGAAGGTGACGGTCAGGGAGTAGGAGCCGTCCGAGGCGCTGTTGGAGGACATGTAGATCATGCCTTCCACGCCGTTGACCTGCTCCTCGATGGGCTGGGCCACGGTGTCGGCCACGACGGTGGCGCTGGCCCCGGGGTAGTTGGCGGTCACGGTGACCGTGGGCGGCTCGATGTTGGGGTACTGGGATATCGGCAAGCCCACCAAGGTAAGCAAGCCGCCCAGCACGATGACGATGGACACCACCGCGGCGAAGATGGGCCTGTTGATGAAAAAGCGTGAGAACATTTAAACCCGCCTACTTTTCGCCCTTGGCGGGCTTTTCCTTGGCCTGGGCTTCAGGCTTGGCCTGTCCTTTGTGCTGGGCCATGGCCTTTTGCCGGGCCTCGGCCTGGGCCTGTTTCATCTGCTCTTCGGTCATGGGGGTGCATTTGGCTCCGGGACGCACCCTTTGCAGGCCGTTGATCACCACCACGTCATCCGTTTTGATGCCCTTGAGGATGACTACCTTGCCGTCCGGCTGCAACGGCCCGGTTTCCACCGGCCGGTACTGCACTACGTTGTCCTTGTCCACCACCAGCAAGTAGGTGCCGCGCTGGTCGCGGCCCAAGGCGCGGTCCTCGGTCAGGATGGCGTCATCAATGATGCCAATCGGCACCTGCACCCGCACGAACAAGCCGGGCAGGAGCACGCCGTCGGCGTTGGGGAACACCCCGCGCACCTGAATGGTGCCGGTGCCGGTGTCGACCTTGTTGTCGATCCAGTCCAGGTAGCCTTTGTGGGGGTAGTTTTCTTCGTTGGAGGCGCCAAGGTTGGCCAGGGGATAGCCGTCCTTGTTCAGGGGGACTTCCTTGTCGCGCTGATTGTCGCGGTATTCCATGACGTCGGCTTCGGCCACGGTGAAGTAGGCGTACATGGGGTCGTCCATGACGATGGAAGTGAGCTTAGTGGTCTGGCCGGCTCCCACCAGGTTGCCCACGTCCACCAGGTTGCGCGAGACGCGCCCACTGATGGGGGCGTGAATATGGGTGTAGCCGTAGTCGATGCGGGCCCGCTCCAGTTGGGCGTCGGCCGCTTGCACCTGGGCTATGGCCTCGGCTTCCTGGGCCTTGGCCTGGATCACGTCGACCTCGCTCACCGCGCGGTCCTTGTAGGCGTTTTCCTTGCGCACCAAGGTGGCTTGGGCCAGTTGGAGCTGCGCTTTGGTCACCGCCAGGTTGGCCAGGGCGATGTCCACCTTGGCCTGGTAGGGCTCAGGCTCGATGACAAAGAGCAGTTGACCCTTTTTCACCTGGCTGCCCACCTCGAAGTTGACGCTTCTGAGCTGGCCCTCCACCCGGGCGTTGATGTCCACGGAAAACTGCGCCTGGGTATTGCCGGTGTACACCGCGTAGTTGGTGACCGTGCGGGTGACCGGTTTGGCCACCGTCACCGTGGGCGGCGGAGGAGCGGCGAACTTGTTTTCGCCGCGGTCGCAACCGGCAGCCGCAAGAGTGAGACCGGCCAAGATGGCCAAAGCGGTTAGCGCCTGTTTGCTTATCCCCTTGATCATGGCAATTTCCCTTGAAGGTGCGCGGCGTCTGCCTTAGCGGCTGGCCGCCTCAAGTGCGTTGTTGGGCGGAGTTTCGCGTATGGCCGCGGGGTCCCAGCCGCCCCCCAGGGCCTGGTAGATGTTGACCATATTTATGGCCGCCTGTCCGCGTGAAGCGGCCAATTGGTTGTCATAGTCAAACAGGTTGCGTTGCGCGTCCAGCACCCGCTGGAAGTCCTGCAAGCCCTCTTTGTATAGACGGATGGCCAGCTTCAGGGCGCGGCGCGAAGCCTTCACCGTGGTCCGCAGATATTGCTGGCGCAGCTTTTCCTGCTGGAAAGCCACCATGGCGTCCTCCACCTCCTTGAGGGCGGAGAGCACGGTGCTTTCATAGGTCAACAGGGCCTGCTCGGCCTGGGCGTCCTGCACCTTTATCTGGGCCCGGATGCTGCCGCCGGCGAACAGATTCCAGGACATACTGGGGCCTATGGAGAAGAAGGTGCTGCCCCCGGCGAACAGGTTGCCGCCGGTGGTGGCCGCGGTTCCCAGGGAGCCAATTAGGCTGAAACGCGGATACAGGTCGGCGGTGGCCACCCCGATGCGGGCGGTGGCCGCGGCCAACTGGCGCTCGGCGCTACGGATGTCCGGGCGCTGGCGCAACAGGTCGGCCGGCACCCCCACCGCCACCCTGGACGGGGGCACGGGGATGGGCCGGGGCCTTACCAACTCCGGGGTCAGCGAATTGGGGGGTAGGCCCAAAAGCAGGGCCAGGGTGTTCAAGGACTGACTGAGGTCGCTCTTGAGGGGAGGCAGTTGGGCCTGGGAACTTCCCAGGACCGTCTGGGCCTGGGAAACGTCCAGATCGGTGGCCAAGCCCCATTTAAAGCGTGATTGGGTGAGCTTTAGCACGCCCTTTTGAGATTCGATGTTCTCGGTGGTGGCGGATACGCGCGCTTGCAGGGTGCGCACCACCAGATAGGTCTGAGCCACCTGGGAGTAAAGGGCCACCATCACTCCGGCGCGGTCTTCCTGGCTGGCCTGGAAGTCGGCCTGGGCCGCTTCCACCGAGCGCCGCACCCGGCCGAACAGGTCGATCTCCCAGCTGGCTTCCACTCCCAGGGATATGTTGTTGCCCAGCAGCCCGCTGCGGGTAAGGTCATTTTCGCTGTATTGCTGGCGAATGGCCGAGGCCGGGGCGCTCACCGCGGGCAGCTCCGCACCCAGCACGACTCCCAATTGGGCCCGAGCCTCTTTCACCCTGGCCACGGCCACCTTTAGGTCAAGGTTGCCGGTATCGGCCCGCTTGATCAGCGCGGTCAACTGAGGGTCATTGAATACGGTCCACCATTGGGTCAAGTCGGTGTGCTGTTTGAGCAAAGCGGGATCGCTGGATTCCTGCCAGGAAGCGGGAACCTGAGTTTTAGGCGGTTTGTAATCCGGCCCCACCTTCATGCAGCCGGAAGCAACCAACAAAGCGGACAGAGCTATGCTGACAGCGATCAACCCAGATGATTTGCTCAGGCTCCGCAAGCAACGATGCATTCTTTTCGCCCTCCTTGAGTCTTGCTCATCTTGTTGGAAAGTCTTGCTATTGTCAACATGCTTGCAATATAGCAACTTATTGGGGGCTTTATCGCTCACTTCTTTTGGAAAACATGGTTTGAAGGCTCACCAGGCGCGCCACCAACACCACCATGTAGAACTGCCCCACCACCGATTCGGTGATAGCCAACTGCCCGGCAATCGTACTCAAAGGGATTATGTCCCCATAGCCGGTGGTAGTGATGGTTACGAAGCTGAAATAGAAAAGCGAGGACAACTGAGGCCCCACGTAGGCCGAGACGCCTGCCAGTCTGGGGGCGAGTTCGGCTATGTGGAATGAGCCGGGCCAGGCGGCTTCCACCGCCTGGTAGGCGAATCCCCACATCATGCCTATGAGCAGATAGCCGTTGAGGGCGCCGCTGATGGTGTCAAAGGACACTTCTTTCTGGGTCATCACCTCCTTTAGGATGGAGAATATGACGATGCCCAGAAAGCCCACAAAACAAACGCAGCCGAAAATCATTACCTTGTTGCTGTGCCATTGGTAGTCACCCAGCACCAAGATCAAGCCGGAGACCAGCAGGACTAGGGCCAGAAAAAAGGTGCGTTTTCGGCCGATCACCGTGTAAGCGGCAGTCGCAAGCACCAAGATGATGAACAGGTCCAGGATGGTCCGGGTCCGCGGCAATATCTCCTCTACCAGAGGCACCATCAAGAAGTAGATCATCAGGGTGCCGAACAGCCACAGGTGGCGGGACTTGAACCAGGGAAGCTTGTGGCGGTGGCGGCGGCTCGTCACCGGACCGGCCGGGTCTTTGATCATGCCAGGACCTCCTCCCAGCGGCTGAGTTGCTCAAAGGGCAACAGTTGGCTGAAGGCGCGGTTGGTGGTGACGATGCCCTCTTCTTCCACCGCGGCCATGGGGTTTAGCCCTCCGCGCACCACCAAACCCACCCGCCCGGTGGCCAGGGGCACCTCCAACAGCGGCTGGCCGGGACGGCCCACCAGGATGATGCCGCCCAGCCCGACCCGCTCCAAGCGTCCGGCCAGGCGGCGGGCCTTCTCCGCCGCCGGGGCGGGAATCTCCCGGAAGCTGGCCCCGATTACTCCCTCGCCGGTGGCCACGGCCTGGCTCACCGAGGTCATGCGGCCTTTGATGAATATCTCCAGGGGGTCCAGGGTGGTGCCGTCGTAATTGATGATCTGGGTGAAGCGCAGGGGTTTGTGGTCGCTCACCTGCAACAGCCCGCCGAAGCGGTTGGTCATGGGCACCCCTTCGTCGAGCATCACCCCATTGATGGCGATGGAGCAAACCGTGGCCACCACCACCTCGCCCGGGCCGGGAGTGTAGGAGCCCACCTTTTGGCCCGGACGGCCTATGAGAAGACGGTCGCCCAGGGAGTAACCCGCCCGGAACACCCTGCGCATAACCGCCTTAGCCCGGGGCAAGTCCTCGGCCCGAAGCACCGACAGGTTCACCACCACCTTGCCGCGCCCTTGGCGCAGCTTGAAATCCATGCCAAAAATCAACGCCTCGGCCCGTGCAGCCACAAAGCCAACCTTGTCAACTACATAGGCGGTTTCCAGTTCGCGGCGGCCCACGGAGGTGAGTTGCCGCCCCCGGCGGCCCACCTGTTGGGTGAGGCCCTCTTCATCGGTTATACTGAGATAGTATCGGATGGTGCGCTGGCTCATATCCTTGCCGGCCAGGGCCAGGGCATGGGCGATGCGGGTGCCGCCCAGGGGCTTGTCCGATTCGGACAGCACCCTGAGCACATCCAATATCTTGCGCCTGCTGCGTTCGTCCACTATATGCGCTCCTTCCGTTTGGTAGGATTTAACCTCCCGGTAAATCGCTTACACCCTAACCGCTTCCGCCCATGAAGTCAAGACCGTATGCGGCAAGATTGCCGCCTCTTGCCTATAACCTGAACTGAAACTAAGGCAGCCAATCGTTTTGCGAGTATAAAACAGCGGCTTAACTCATTAAATCAACAGGGAGGGAGCCTTACAACCCCGCTACGGCCCTTGGTGTTGACAATAAAGGAATCCTCTGTCATAAAGGCAAAGGTTGCCGTGTTTGCCAAGGGCCGTTACAGCCCTCCGGCCGCCCCTTCGTGGGGCGGGTGCAGTCCACAATCCGCGACCCCCGGCTAGAGGCCGCTTCCCTAGGCTAGGGAGGCGGCATGGGGCTTGTCGCGGCCAACCAAACCGGCGGCCGCAACGTTATTTTGAGCGGCCGGCCCCGGCTTAGCCGCCGGGCGGGGACCCGGGAGATTTTTTAGACCATGGCCAACAATTCGACCGCAGATTTCCAGCCGCAGATCACCCTGCTCTACTGTCGCCAGAGCCTGGCCGCCGAGGCCAAGCCGGTCCAGGGCAACCGGTCCGGGGACGGTTTCAGCGCCCGCCTGGTGCTCTTGCCCTGTAGCAGCAAGGTGCAGCTTCCCCATCTCATGCGCCTGCTGGAGCAGGGCAGCGACGGGTTGCAGATAGCGGCTTGCCCCGAAAAGGCCTGCCAGCATCTGGTGGGCAGCAACCGGGCCGAAAAACGCATCGCGCGCGGCCGGGAGCTTTTGGAGCAGGTGGGCATGGGTGCCGAGCGCCTGGGATTGGACCGGGGCGCGGGCCTTAGCCTTGATGATTTAATGGAGATGGCTGGCCAGAGGGCCGAGGCCGTGCGGGCCCTGGGCCCCAACCCCATGAAAGGAGTTTGAGCGCCGATGATCACCGCTGAGTGGAAGCCCATTGAGGAAATGGTGGGTTACCTGCGCGGCCACAAGAAGGTGCTGGTAATCGGTTGCGCCACCTGCGTGGCCGAATGCGCCGCCGGCGGAGAGCGCGAGGTGGAGACCCTGGCGCCCCTGCTGGCCATGGCCATGCAAAACGACGGCAACCCCATTGAAGTGAAAAGCGCCACCCTGGAGCGCCAGTGCGAGCCCGAGTTCCTGGAGGCCATCGCCGAGGCAGCGGCCGAGGCCGACGCCATCGTCAGCGTGGCCTGCGGAATCGGCATGCAGCTGGTGGCCGAGCGCTACGCCGACACTTCGCTGTACCCCGGAGTCAACACCACCAGCCTGAGCATCCGCGAGGAGCCGGGCCTGTGGACCAGCCGTTGCGCCGCTTGCGGCGACTGCGTGCTGGGTTTTACCTTCGGTCTGTGCCCGGTGGCCCGTTGCGCCAAGAGCCTGCAAAACGGCCCTTGCGGCGGCACCCGCACCAATGGAATGTGTGAGATCAACGAAGACACGCCCTGTATCTGGCGGCTGATCGTGGAGCGGGCCACCGCCCGCGGCCGGTTGGAGGACCTCACCAAGGTGCGTCCTCCCAAGAACTGGTCCAACTCGCCGGCCGGAGGGCCCAAGAGGATGCTGCGGGAGGATCTGCGGTCATGAGTTTGCACGCAGGAACCAAGTTAGAGAAGGTTTTGGCCGCCGGCCAGTTCGCCCTCACCACCGAAGTGGGCCCGCCCCGCGGCCCCGACGTGGAGGAAGTGCTCAAGAAGGCCGACATCCTCAAGGGCATGGCCGACGCCTACAACGTCACCGACAACCAGACCGCGGTGGTGCGCATGTCCTCCATCGCGGGCTCCAAGATCCTCTTGGACGCCGGCCTGGAGCCGGTGGCCCAGATGACCTGCCGGGACCGCAACCGCATCGCCATGCAGAGCGACCTGCTGGGCGCCTCGGCCCTGGGGCTCAAGAACATCCTGGCCATCAGCGGCGACCACCAGGGCGCCGGGGCCAGCGGCAAGCTCAAGGGCCACCCCGGAGCCAAGGGCGTCTACGATGTGGACTCCATCCAGCTGATCAACATCATCAAGAACATGCGCGATGAAGGCGTGCAGGCCGGAGGCGACACCCTGACCAGCAAGCCGCAGTTCTTCATCGGCGCGGCCTGGACCCCCTTGGGACCGCCCATCGAGTTCCGCGTTTTGCGCCTGGCCAAGAAAGTGGCCGCGGGCGCGGACTTCATCCAGACCCAGGCGGTCTACGACATCAAGGCCTTTGCCGAGCAGATGGCCAAGGCCGTGGACATGGGCCTGACCGAGAAAACCGCCATCCTGCCGGGGCTCATCGTGCCCCGCTCGGCGGGCATGCTCAACTACATGAACAAGAACGTGCCCGGCGTAGTGGTTCCCCAGGAGCTCATCGACCGCATGAAGGCGGCCTCCGACCCCCAAGCCGAGGGCGTCAAGGTCACCTTGGAGCTGATCGAGCAGGTTAGAGAGCTGCCGGGGGTCAAGGGCGTGCACCTTCAGGCCATCGAGGCCGAGGAGCTTCTGCCCGAGATCATCAACCAGGCAGGCCTGTCCCCGCGTCCGGAGGTCTAGACTCCGGCCAGGGCTCAACGCCAGCAGACGAGCAGGATTTTTATCATGGGCGAAAAGTATCACGTCGAGGTGGGCCCCACCCAACCGCGCTTCACCCCGGTGGCCAAGCTGGCCGCCATGGAGGTGGAGGGCTGTCTGGGCTGCCTGAAGTGCGTCAAGCGCGATAGCTGCATCTACGAGGTCTACAAAAAGAAGACCTTCGACGCCGGGCAGATTGTGGACACCACAGACTCCATGTGCCTCAACTGCATGCGCTGCGTGCAGGAGTGCAAGAAAAACATCCTAACCCGGGCCGTGAACCCCCAGTTCGAGGCCATGGGCGACGAATATTGGCGGCCGGACATCATCGCCACCCTGTGGAAGCAGGCCTCCACCGGCAGCATCCCCGTCTCCGGGGCGGGCTACCGGGGGCCCTTCTCCGGGCCCGGCTTCGACCAGATGTGGACCGACATGAGCGAGATCGTGCGGCCCACCCGCGACGGCATCCACGGCCGCGAGTACATCAGCACGGTCATCGAGTTGGGACGCCGCCCCGAGCGCCTGATCTTCGACGAAGCGGGCGACCTGGCCATCGAAATGCCTCCCATGGTGGAGCTGCCCACCCCCATTCTTCTGGACCTGCCCCCCTGGGGCAAGATCGGCTCCGGCACCCGCCGGGCCGTGGCCCTGGCCGCCAAAGAGGGCAGGACCCTGGCCGTGGCCACCTACGAAGAGGCCGCAGGGCTTCTGGCCGACCTCAAGTCCAACCTCATCGTGCGCGTTGACGGCGTACCGGCCGACCTCAGCCCCCTGGAGGGCGCGGCCATGGCCGAGATGCTTTACGCTCCGGGCGTAATGGACCAGGTGGCCAAGCTCAAGGAGCTGAGGCCCGACCTGGTGGTGGCGGTGCGCCTGCCCCTGGACGAAAACGCGGCCGACCGGGCCGCCGGAGTGGTCCTGGCCGGGGCCGAGGTGCTCTACCTCCAGGCCGGCGACAAGGGCCAGGGCCTGGGCAAGGCATCGGACACCTTCATCACCAAGCTGATCCGCGAGGTGCACCTGCGACTGGTGGACCAAGCCTGCCGCGATCAGGTCACCCTGTTGGCGGGCGGCGGTGTGGCCCTGGCCGAGCATGTGGCCAAGACCATCCTCTGCGGCGCGGACGGCGTGGGCCTGGACCTGGTGCTCAACGTGGCCATGGAGTGCCGCCTGTGCCGCTCCTGTTCCGAGGGCTTCGACTGCCCGGTGAACCTGGACACCATCGACCAGGAGCAGGGCAAAAAGCGCCTGCTCAACCTCATGGGCGCCTTCCACTCCCAGCTCATCGAGCTTATGGGAGCCATGGGCATCCGCGAGGTTCGCCGCCTGCGCGGCGAGATGGGCCGGGCTATGGTCTTCGAGGACCTGGAGAAGATGAGCTTCGCGCCCATCTTCGGAGAGCGGGTCACTCCCCTGGAGCCCGCCAAGTCCTCCCCGCTCCCGGAGCTGGCTCCCGGCGAGTACAGCGCCCTGCCGGTGGAGGTCACCGAGGCGCCCTCGCGCTATCGCAACGCCCTAACCAAGTACAAGGTCGAGCGCCTGAACAACTGCGTGGCCTGTGGCAAGTGCGCCGAGACCTGCCAATTCGGGGTGCATGTAAAGGCCGGCGAAAAAATGCTGGCCCCGCGCAACAGCAAGTGCCGCGGCGCGGACTACTGCCGCTCCATCGGCTCCTACTGCGGCGACTCCTGCCCGGTGAGCGCCATCCGGGTGGGCCAAAACCCGGTTTGGAAGACCTTCGGCGATCCCCGTTGGCCCGCCGACCTGTTGGTGGGGACCTGGATTCAGGCCGAAACCGGCAAGCCCCCCGAGGGCAACCTGGAGTACCGCAAAGGCGCCAGCGGCGGCGGCTTCGACCGCATGGACATCGTGTTCCCCGCCGCGCCGCCGGACACCGGCTTCGGGCCCCAAGACGTGGACCTGTCCCTGACCCTGAACCGGCGCGACGACGACGGACGGCCTCCGGTGGAGATCGGCTTCCCGGTCTACGGCGGCGGCATGAGCTTCGGCTCGGTGAGCCAGGCCACCATGGAGAGCCGGGCCCGGGCCTACACCGCCATGAACTCCTTCACCTGCACCGGTGAAGGCGGCTTCCCGCCCGTGCTGGAAAAGTACTCCAACAACGTGATCACCCAGGTGGCCACGGGCCTCTTTGGAGTGCGTGAGGAAACCATCCAGCGGGTGCGCATCGTCGAGTTCAAGTACGCCCAGGGCGCCAAGCCCGGCCTGGGCGGGCACTTGCTGGGCGACAAGGTGACTCCGGCGGTGGCCAAGATGCGCGAGGCCGTGGTGGGCACCTCTCTGTTCAGCCCCTTCCCCTTCCACTCGGTGTATTCGGTTGAGGACCACAAGAAGCACGTGGATTGGATCAAACACATCAATCCCCGCGCTTTGATTTCGGTGAAGGTCTCCACTCCCATGGACGTGGACATGGTGGCCGTGGGCTCCTATTACGCCGGGGCGCACATCGTGCACCTGGACGGGAGCTACGGCGGCACCGGGGCGGCCCCGGACATCGCCAAAAAGAACATTGCCATGCCCATCGAGTACGCCATTCCCATGGTGCACCGCTTCCTCACCGAGGAGGGCATCCGCGACAAGATCACCCTGATCGCCTCCGGCGGCGTGCGCACCGCCTGGGACGTGGCCAAGGCCATCGCCCTGGGCGCGGACGGCATTGTCTGCGGCACCGCCGACATGATTGCCCTGGAGTGCATCCGTTGCGCCAACTGCGAGTCCGGCCGGGGCTGCCCCCGGGGCATCGCCACCACCGACCCCGAGCTTTCGGTGGCCTACGACTCCGACTGGGGCTCTCAGCGAGTGATCAACCTGTTCAACTCCTGGGCCATCCAGCTGCGGGACATCCTGTGGCGCCTGGGGCTCAAGAGTGTTCGGGACCTGGTGGGGCGTAGCGACCTGCTCATCCACCTGGATTATCAAAAAAAGGCTTGAAAGAGAGAGGAACCGCCGTCGTGGCCAGCCTATTCCAAGCCCAAGGACGACAAAGCCGCCTCCCCTCCCGGGAGGAGCTGACCCGCATGACCGAGGCCATCCTGGCCTCTCGCCGGAGGGCGTCGGCCGACGCCCCCCCGCTTAGCCCCCACCGGACCGCCGAAGAAGGCGGTTGCGGCGTGGTGGGTTTCGCGGCCAACGTGCCCGTGCGCGGCCGGCATATATTCGAACCTTCCGTCCAGATGCACAACCGGGGCAACGGCAAGGGCGGCGGCATCGCCGCGGCCTGCCTGGACCCCAAGCAGCTGGGCGTAGACTCCGACACGCTCAAAAACGACTACATTCTCCAAGTGGCCCTTTTGGACCCCGAGGCCGAGAAGGAAGTCGAGGAGCAGTGCGTAAGCCCCTATCTGGACATCCACCAAAAGGCGCGGGTCCAGACCCAGGGCGACTACCGGGACTTTGGCCTGGAGGTCAAGCCCCCGGACGTGGTGCGCTACTTCGTGCGCGCCAAGCAAGGCGCCCTGGACGCCTTCGCCGCCGAGGAGGGCCTGAACGAACTGAGCGGCCGCGCCCTGGAAGATGAATTCATCTACCGCAACACCAACCGCCTCAACGCCACCTTCTACACCAGCCTGGGCGAAAAGCGGGCCTTCGTGCTCAGCCATGCCCGCAACCTGGTGATCATGAAAGTGGTGGGTTTCGCCGAGACCGTGGTGCAGTACTACGGCATGGAAGACTTCAATGCCCAGGTGTGGATCGCCCACCAGCGCTACCCCACCAAGGGCCGCGTGTGGCACCCCGGCGGCAGCCACCCCTTCATCGGGCTCAACGAGGCCCTGGTGCACAACGGCGACTTCGCCAATTACTACAGCGTCAGCGAGTACCTGCGCCAGCACGGCATAGCCACCCAGTTCCTCACCGACACCGAGGTGGCGGTCCTGCTCTTTGACCTGTGGACCAGGGTGTACCACTACCCCTTGGAGTACGTCATCGAGGCCATGGCCCCCACCACCGAGTTGGACTTTGAGCGCCTGTCGGCCCAAAGAAAGCCGGTGTACCGGGCCATCCAGGCCATGCACATGCACGGCAGCCCGGACGGACCCTGGTTCTTCATCATCGCCCGCTCCAACCCGGACCAGGACCTATACCAGCTTCTGGGCATCACCGACACCTCCATGCTCCGGCCCCAGGTCTTCGCCCTGCAAGAGGGCGACATATCCATCGGGCTGGTGGGCTCGGAAAAGCAGGCCATCGACGCCACCCTGCTCTCCTTGAACCAGGAAGACCCCCGCTTCCGTTTGGTGGCCGACCGCTACTGGAACGCCCGTGGCGGCAGTTCCACCGACGGCGGCGCCTTCCTGTTCAACGTGCAGGGCAACGGCCAGGGCTACGACCTCACTTGCATGGACAAGTTCGGCACCCCCATCGAGGTGGAGCAGGGCCAGTGGCGCTTCGACCCCGAGGAGGCGGCCACCGCGCCGGAGAAGGCCCAAATCCTGGAGCAGGCGATCAGCGCCGCGCCCGAGGGCTCCGAGCCCTTGGCCGTGTACCAACAAACGGCAACGTCCATGGCCTCCTGGAGCTTCAGCCAGCTTCGCTGGTTCATCGCCCAGGTGGAGGCCGTGGCCCAGGGCGGCGACCAGGGGACCCAATGGGCCCTGGAAGTCTTGACTCTGCTCAACGACCGCCGCTACGACACCGGCGACAAGAAGCGCTCAGTGGTGCTGCAACTGCTGCGCACCGCCATCAACGGCATCCTGGACCGCACCCCGGCCATCGCCGAGAACAAGGGCACCCGCTACGCCCGCATCGACTGGGGCACCAGGGGCGACCTGCGCGCCCCCGCCGGCGACGAAAAGGTGCTGGTGGTCTACGCCCATCACTTCCCGCCCGAGGGCGACGAGTGCGATGCCAGGGTGGAGGTGGAAGCCTATCACCTGGGTTGGAAGCGGTTCATCGTCTACGGCCTCAAGGGCCAGCGCTTCCAGGGCTGCGGCCTGGGCCCGGCCACCGAGGACGTGCGCTTCGACATCTACGGAGCTTCCGGCGACTACATCGCCTCGGGCATGGACGGCCTGGAGATCCAGATCCACGACAACGGCCAGGACCAGTTGGGCCAGATCACCAAGGCCGGCACCCTGGTAATCCACGGCGACGTGGGTCAGGCCTTCATGTACGGCGCCAAGGGCGGCGAGGTCTTTATCATGGGCAACGGCGCGGGACGTCCGCTGATCAACGCGGTGGGCCGTCCCCGGGTGGTGATCAACGGCACCTGCCTGGACTTCCTGGCCGAGTCCTTCATGGCCGGCGACCCCTACAACGGCGGCGGCTTCGTGGTGCTCAACGGCATCACCTTCGACAAGCAGGGCAAGGTTGTGGCCCTGGAAAACCCCTACCCCGGCGCCAACCTCTTCTCCCTGGCCAGCGGCGGGGCCATCTACGTGCGCGACCCGCACCACAAGCTGGTGGACCAGCAGCTCAACGGCGGAGCCTACTATGAGCTCACCGACCAGGACTGGGAGCTGATCCTCCCCTACCTGGAGGCCAATGAGCGCCACTTCGGCATCAGCATCGACGACCTGCTCACCGTGGACGGCGTAAAACGCGCCCCCCACGAGGTCTACCGCAAGGTGGGCCCAGGACAGAAGAAGATGTCGCCCAAGGAGGCTATCCCCGAGTAGCCCTACCTGACGCAAGAACCAGGCCGCCGCGCTCCACCGGACGCGGCGGCCTTTTTTTGCCCTGTCTCCGGGAGCCATTTTATTGCCGCCGCCCCCAGGCGGCTGGTATCTTAAATTCATCTTGCCGCTAAACGGGGATCGGCCGCGCCCCCTGCGGCGAAAGGTGATGGTTATACTCTTTACTTGCAGGTGGGAGAGACAGCCTTGAGAATCCCGCAATCATGGCTGGGCAAAGCGGCCGCAGCCCTGCTTTGGGCCTTGGCCATGCGGCTCATGCTCCAGCGCCTGGGCCTGCCAGACTCACCGGCCGGGGAGTTGGCTCCCCTGATCGGCCTTGACCGCCCCGGCTTCTGGTGGAAGTTCCTGGGAGACTGGGCTCCCCTGGGTCTGCTCTTGATGAGCAGCGTCGGGCACCTGCTGGCCCGCTGGACCTCAGTGGACGCTCCCCAGGCGGCGGCCCGTTTCGCCTCCCGCGACTGGCTGGCCTACCTGGCCCTTCCTCTGATCCTGGGCTTCACCGCCCTGCACGGCCAAACCCCGGCTTGGTCCCTTTGGTGCGGGGTTGCCTACCTGGCCGCCCTTACTTGGCAGACCGCTCTGGCCGCCTCGCTGTTGTGGGAGGCGGGAGGCCGCCCGGTGCCCGATGACCGCCTGCTGGCCTGGGGCGGCGCGGGTCTGGCCCTGGCCCTGTACCTGGCCCTGAACTTTTGGGTTACCCAGGCGGTGAGCACCTGCGGGGACGAAACCCTGTACCTCATCAACACCGACCGGCTCATGGTCTCCCTGGGACTATCCTCCGGCCAGGCCCACCTTCCCCAGTGCCGCCTGGATTTTTATTGGGGCGGCTGGAGCAACCGCCTGGCCAATCCCCTGGGCGAGTCCTGGGGTCTGTTCGCCCTGCTGGGGCCGGGCTGGCTGCTGGCGGGCCGGCTGGGTGCCCTGGCTACCCTGGCCTTGGCCGGGGCAATGAGCCTGGGCCTGTTCTGCCGTCTGGCCTTGGACCTGGGCTATCGTGCCCGGCCCGTCCTGGCCGCCACTTGGCTCTTGGGATTTTCCCTGCCTCTGTTGCAGCTAACCCAGCACGTGTATCCCGGCGCCTTGGGAGTACTGGGGGTCACCGCCGGGCTGTACTGGCTGCATCGCATCGACAAACGCACCGGCCGGATTATCCTGGGCCTGGCCGGTACGGCCCTGCTCCTGGCCATGGTCAAAATGCGCCTGGCCCCGGTCTCCCTGGGCCTGGCCTTGGCCACCCTGGCCGCCCTGTACCTGAACCGCCCCGCTTGGCGGCGGGGCATCGCCCTTGCCGGAGTCTGCCTTCTTGCCCTGGTGGCGGCCCTTATTTTGGGCACCCTGTTGGATGCGCCCGGCTTAGGGCACCTGACCAAAAAGCTGAGCAGCATCTACCGGATAGAGCCGGGCCCCATGCTTCTCTCACTGCCGGCCATGTTCTTTGACCAGCAGTTCGGCCTATTGGTCTATGCGCCGTGGCTGCTTTTGGGCCTGGCCGGTGCGGCCCGCTTCGGCCGGGAGCACCGCCGCCTAATGCTCTACTCGCTGCTCATCGCCGGGGTGTCCTTCGCCGCCGTGGTGCTGTGGCGCTGGGTGCAGTGGCAGGGCGGGTTCACCCCGCCGGGGCGTTTCTTGGCTCCCCTGCTGCCCATGTTGGCCCTGTGGTCCCTGCCCGCCTGGTCCCGAGCCGGACGCCTTTGGCGCTTGCTGTGCGCCTGCCTGGGCCTGGCCGGGCTGGCCCTGACCTGGGTCTTCACGCTCATCCCCCAGTGGCGCTTCCACCGCCGCACCGGCATCAACAACCTCCTGGCCTGGATGGACCAGGCCACAGGCAGTCTGACCCACCGCTTCTGGCCTTCGTTCAACGAAATTTCCTGGCAACCCATCCTGCCGGTGCTGCCCTGGTTGGTACTGCTGGTCGGCGCGGTGATTTATCTCTGGCGCGATCCCCGGCCCGCCTACCCGACCAAGCCGCCTTGGAGCCTGAGCCGTTTGGGCTTCGTCGCTGGGGCGCTGTTGGCGACGGTGGCTATCCTCACCTCCTTCCTGGGTTGGGTGATCCCCACCGGCTATTTGGAAGCGGAAAACCTGCGCACCCCTCAGTCGCGGCTTTATGGCGACCTTTACAACGACCGGGTGCAGTTGGTGCTGCGCGGCACCAGCGATTTCGGCCAAACCACAGTGGTGGTGGGCAGCGGCGTCAACACCCTGGAGATCATGGCCGACCGGGTGGTGGACTTTCCCCAGAGCTACCCCCCGCCGGAGATCGCTTTTTATCTGGACGACAAGCTCCTGGGGCGGGTATTGGTGGAAGACGCGTCTTGGCGAATCTATCGCCTGCCGGTAAATATTGCTCCAGGCCGTTACCGCTTGCGGGTCTTCATGCTGAGCCACAACGGACGTGACGCGGTGGGCCTGGACTGGCTGCGCCTGCGTTGATTTTTTACCAACCCGGCCCTACTAAACACTGCGGAACCATGTGACGTGAGCCTAGTCGAGGAGAAAAAAGCTTCCCCCGTCTGGTGGATAGCGGTCATCGCCTTGCTGGCCTTGGCCGTGCGGGGGATTTTTTTCCTGGCCCCCTCCCTGGACTCGGACCAGGCGGTGGTGGGGCTCATGGGCATGGACATCCTTAACGGCCATCTGCCCCTGATGTTCTGGGGACAAGACTACGGCGGCAGCCTTGAGTCCATCGTGGCCGCCGGTTTCTTCGCCCTGTTCGGGGTTAGCCGCCAGACCCTGTACCTCTCGCCCACCTTCATGTCCCTGTTCTACCTGGCCGCGGTGTATCTCATCGGTCGGGAAATTTGGGGCCGCCGGGCCGGGCTGGTCGCCCTGTTTTTGGCCTCCCTGGGCCCCTTCTACCTGATATGGCACTCGGTGCTGCCCCGGGCCATTTACATCGACACCCTGGCCTTGGGGGTGTGGCTGATCTGGATCACTCTGCGCGCCCTGCGCAAGGAGCCCGGCGCCAGGGGTTATGCCCGGCTCTGCGCGGTGTTCGGCCTGGTGGCGGGGGTCGCGGTCTGGTGCCACATGCTGGCGGTGTATTTCATCCTGCCCTGCGCCCTGGTGTGGTGGCGGCGCGATCCGCGCCTGGTGATACGCCCGTCCTTCGCTTTGATGATGGCCGCCTTCTTCCTGGGCAGCCTGCCCTTGTGGTGGCACAACCTGGCCACCGACTGGTCCACCTATTACTTCATGTTCCACCCCAAGCCCAAGGAGCCCTTCTGGCAAAGCCTGCGCTTCATCTGGCAGCGTAGCCTGCCGGTGCTTCTGGGCGCGCACTACTTCGCCCTGATGGGCAAGGAAGCGGTGGTGGTGCCGGGCCTGAGCCAGGCGGTTTTGGGCTTCACCGGACTCAGCGCCCTGGCCGGGCTTGTCTTCTGGGGTAAGAACCTGCTCAAGCGGGTCATATGGGGCGACCGGGGCGACGGCTCGGAGGTGCTGCTGCTCACCGTGTTCACCGTGGTGCTGGTGTTCGGGGCCATGGGGCTGTCCTCCTCGGGCACCCACCGCTACCTGGTGCCCCTGTACGCGGTGTGGCCCCTGCTCATGGCCTGGGCCTTCGACCGCCTGCAAGATCGCGGCACGGCCATCAAGGTTGCGGGTTGGGCCGGACTGGCCGCGGTGGTGGTACTGTTGGCGGTGGGGGTGTACCGGATATCCCCCCTGGGCGACCCCACCCTCAAGCCACGCTACGAGGGGCAGACCGCCCTGGCCAGGGACATGGCCGGGTTCCTGGCCTCCCAGGGAGTGAGCCACGCCTATGTCTCCCATTATTGGGTGGCCCCAGTGCTCACCTTTGATTGCCGCCAGCAGGTAGTGTTCGTGGTTTCGCGCAAGGACCGCAACCCGGACTTCGAGCGGGGCCTGCTGCGGGCCAAACGTTTTGCCTTTTGCGAGATCGGCGACCCCGCCGTGCCCCGGCTGCGCGACAACCTGCTTTCCGTGGGGGCCAGGTTTCAGGAGCACGAGCTGCGCGGCTGGCGGCTGTTCTATAACGTGACCCCGCCTCCCGAGCATCCCCAAGCCCTGTCGCCCGCCGACTGGCGGATGGAGGCCCACCCCAATCCGTTCTGGTCTCCACGGGCAGTGGACTACAACGCCAACCTGGGCTGGCGCACCCTGCAAGGCCAGAAGCCGGATCAGCGCCTTCTGGTGGATCTAGGCCGGGAGGTGCCCGGAGTGTGCCAGGTGCTCTTGTTCAACGGCATGGCCGAGGAGGCTCCCCACCGCATATTGGTGATGGGCAGCGCCGACGGCCGGACCTGGGACAGGCTGGTGGAGGTGGAGGGGGACCCGGTGCCCTATGCCTGGACCGGCGGGGACAAGCTGGTGGCCCTGCGTTTTGACAACTGGCAGGAGTTGCGCTTTGCGCCCCGCAACCTGCGCTACCTCAGCCTGGAGCAGATCGGCCACCGCCCCAAGTGGAACTGGTCGGTGCTGGAAATTTTGGTGGGCCAAGCCGGAGCGCCCAAGCCCGAGCCCTCGGCCGCCGCCGCCTGGCTGCGCCAAGAGCTGGGCAAAGGGACGCGGGTGTGGTGCCCGCCTGGCCTGGCCGCCTGGCTGCCCGAAGGCATGCGGCCTTTGGCCTACCGCCACGGCCATCCGGACTGGTTGCCAGGGTACTTACAGGCTCCCTGGCTACTTCCCCCGAATCAACGCCTGTACTTCGCGGTGGAAAGCGGGCGGGCGGGCTACGCCCTGGCCGCCCTTGCCAGTGCGGGATGGCGCGCCACCGCCAAGACGGCCCACGGCTACAGCCTGATCACCGCCGACCCGCCCCAGGCCCCGGCCGCCGGGCCCGGCCGCCAGGTCAGCCTCCGGCCCGAGGGTCCGGCCATGTCCGCCGATCTTGGCGCGGTGCAAAAGCTGCGGGCGCTGGAGTTGTTGCCCCCCGAGGGCCAGGCCCTCAGCCTGGCCGGTCTGCGCCTGGAACTTTCCCTGGACGGCGAGCACTACGCCCCTGCCCCGTTCAAGGCCCTGTGGCTTCCCCGGCTCTACTGGTCCGGCCTGACCCCCATGGCCGCCGCGCCCGGACCGGTGCGCCTGGAGTTGGACTCCCCAGCGGCGCGCTACCTGCGCCTGAGCCGCCAGGGACCGCCTTTGCCGCCAGGCCTGGCGGTTGGCATTTCTGTAGCGGAAAAATAGGCCGATGCAGCGGCCCGGCCGCACGGGGCCGCCAAAGGAATCAGGCGACGTAGGCGCGCCAGGTGCGCTCCAGCCCCTCGGTCACTTCGGTTCGGGGAACCCATCCGGTGAGGCGGCGCAGGCGGCTGTTGTCCAGCACCAAGCGATAGCCGTAACCGGGCTGGCTTTCGTCGTCCGGCGGCGGAGCCACCCCGGCCAGGCGGCTTACCTCGGCCGCCATGCGGGCCACCCGCCATCCCACCCCCGTGGCCAGGTTGACCAACCGGCAGCCAAGCTCCGGCTCCAAGGCGGCCAGGCGCAGCATGCCCTGGGTCACGTCGTCCACGTAGAGCAGATCCAGTTCCTCGCCGGGACGCCGCATAATGGGCGTCTGACCGGCCCTGGCCATTTGCATGGCTTCGAGCACCACGGTGCCGTTGTGGGCTCCCGGCCCGTAGACGTTGCTCAGGCGCACGATCTGCAAGGCCAGGCCGCCCTCCGCCGCAAGGGAAGACAGCCCCTCCTCGGCGGCCAGCTTGGCCTCGGTGTAGGGGTTGCGGCCCAGCACCGGGCCGTCCTCGCTGATGTTGCCCCCGTCCATCACCGGCGCGTAGACCAGGGCGCTGGAGGCGAAAACCATTTGCCGGCCTCCCCGCTCCAGCCAGGCTCGGCCCAGGGCCATGGCCATGCCTGCGTTCAAGGCCCGCGCCCTCTCGGGGTCGCGGGCGCAATCCACCGGCATGCTCAAAGCGGCGAAGTGGAACAGCACGGTGTCTACCGCCGGGCCCGGCCCTTGGCCCAGGCCTTGGGCCATGCCTTGGGGACTCATCAAATCCGCTTGCCGCCACTCAACCCCATTGGGCAAATCCTCTGGTGGCGCGGCCTGGTCCAGGGCCAACACCCTGGCTCCGGCCTTGGCCAAGGCCGCAAATAGGTGACGGCCCAAGAAACCCGCCGCGCCGGTGATGATCACCGGACGATTTTGCCAATCAAGGTCGTTCAAATCTAATTACCTGCCAATCCCGCCGGCTGCCCGCAACATTTTGAATCTGTCTTGGATTTAGAATGGTTAAGGAGAAGTCCCCAGGCCCTGCGGGCCTGGCGGCGTCCCTAAGGCGGAGGCTTTGGTGTTGCGATGCCGCCCCTCGGTTCACTCAGTTTCAGGCAGGCCCAATTATGCCCCTTAGCGCGTTCCGCCGTCCAGGCGGAAATGGAACCTCCTGCCGCCGTACAATTCCTTTACCCAACAGCTTGTTCCGGCGTCTCAAAAGCTTACGGACAATCATGCCCGCCAGCAGTTGGGAAGCTGCAAGCTAAGCTGGATGCCCAGCGCCGCTTGCGGTTCGCCCCAAGCCTGTGGCAATTATATTTGAGCACCCAGGTTCAGTCCAGGCCCACGGGCGCAGTTACGCAATTAAGTAGTTAATTTTTATAATGTATAGACATTTAAGTATTCTCCGTGCATATCATCGGCTCAAAGCCTGAAAAATGGGGATTCGACAGCGGGGTGTTGCTGTGTTTTACTCAGGCCGACCAGCCCACGATCAATGCCTACATTGCTTCTTTCAACCATTGACTTGATGGTATGAAGACCCTAGTTGGGATAGTATAAAAGGCGACCTAAAACGGGTCGAGCGGAACGGGATTACATGACCCATCCAGGACGCGCCAACATCGCATCCCTGCTTATGCTCTTCATGCTCATATTCAGCGCTGGTTGGTGCCTGGCGGGCGAGCGGGCGGGCAGGCGTGGAGTTCCGCATCCTGCATCAGATCCAAACGGATAAGCTGGCCACCTTTCAATCGTTCCAGCCGAAGATGGCCGTGGATGGACGGCGCGTTTATTTCGTATATCTGCAGAGCCTGGCCAAGGACGGGGTTTCCACCGTGCGGCTGGCGGTTTACGACGGCCAAGGCCTCGCCTATCTCGACCAGCGCCAGGGACACATCACCTCCGGGTGCCTGCTGCGCGGCGGCCGGATGCTCTACCACCTTTACAACGATTACCAAAAGCAGGAGTTGCATCTCACGGTCTACCGCCTCCGGGCGGACGGCGCACATTTGGCGCAGCGCAAGGTCTATCCCGGCTTTGTCTCGGCGGGCAAGATCAACGCAAACCTGGCCGAAGGCAGCCTCTACGTGGCCGACGCCTACGGAGGCCTGCGGCTCATCGACGAAAAGACGCTGTCCATTACCCCAAGGCGCGAGGTGATCCCGGAGCCAGGAAAGCCGGTAGGCCTGCAATATCCCCACATCGCCCTGGACGGCAAATGGCTGGCGCTGGCCAATAACACCATAAAGCAGGGCTGGCATTACTTCGGGGTCTTGGTGGCGGTTGCCGAGCGGGGCAAGAAGGGCCTAGTTTTCGGACCCACCCAAGAGGCCTTTGACCGGGAGCGCCTGGAGATGAACACCTGGCTCACCGGCATGGCCCTGCGGGACGACTCCCTGGTCCTGTCCTACACCATTAACCGCAACCACTTCGACCCATGGGGCTATTTCCGCAACCTCAGGTCCAATTTCGCCGGTTTTTCGGTGCACAACCTGGTTACGGGGAAGACCAGGCACCAGACCCTGGACGACGACCGGATCATGTCCGGCAGCCTGCTGGTTCGTGGGGGGAGCCTGTACCTGGTAAGCATGAGTCCGGGATTATTGAAGATCTACCTAATCGACGACCATGGCTCGACCCGCAAGATAAAAGAAACCCCCACGGGCATCCTCTGCCCCTACGCCATGCAAGCGGTGCCCGACGGCGAGGGCATGGTGGGCATGGTCACGGATCGCAGCGGCGACTGCCTGTCCCGCGACACGGGAAAGGGCCGTCTGGTGCTGTTTCGGGTCAGCGGTGCGTTCCCCTAGGAAATCGCCCACATTGCGATTAATCTTCGCCCGCCCGAGGGGCTTCAAGCCTCATGCGGGAGGCTTTAGGCATTGTTCATGATGGGGTTGTTACAATCGAAACCTTTTTTAAGAATAGTTCTATTTTAATGAATACATGGGGCGATCAAACGAATATCCTATTGAAGGCCTTGGCCGGGATTGGTTTTTTCGCTGGGCCTAGGCTTCGCAAGGGTCCGCGCCTGGGTTAGGATGAGCGAGGTAGTTCGACACTGGATTCAACGCAAAGGGTGACTCATGGATTTGCAAGGCAAACGACTCGTACTCGTGGGCGGGGCCGGCCTGATCGGCTCCCACACGCTCGACAAGCTAATAGCCGAGGACGTCAAGGAAATAGTCATTTACGACAATTTCGTGCGCGGCAGCGTGGAAAACCTTTATGCCGCCATGAAAGACCCCCGCGTAAAAATCTTTGACATCGGCGGCGATATCATGCAGAGCGACATCCTGGAGGCAGCCCTCAAGGACGCTGACGGCGTCTTCCACTTCGCGGCCCTTTGGCTGCTGCAATGCCATGAGTTCCCCCGCAGCGCCTTTGACGTCAACGTACGCGGCACCTTCAACGTCATGGAGACCTGTGTCAAGCATGGGGTCAAGCGCCTGGTGTATTCGTCTTCGGCCAGCGTCTACGGCGACGCGGTGCGCGAGCCCATGGACGAGGACCACCCCTTCAACAACCAGAACTTTTACGGCGCCACCAAGATCGCCTGCGAAGCCATGTTGCGCGCCTTCCACTACCGCTACGGCCTGAACTACGTGGGCCTGCGCTACATGAACGTGTACGGCCCGCGCCAGGACTACCACGGGGCCTATATCGCGGTGATCATGAAAATGCTCGACGCCATCGACGCGGGCAAAAATCCCACCATCCTGGGCGACGGCTCCGAGGCCTTCGACTTTGTCGCGGTGGAAGACTGCGGCGCGGCCAACGTCTGCGCCATGAAGGCCGCCACCACGGACCGTTTCTACAACGTGGGCACCGGCAAGCGCACTTCCCTCAAGGAGTTGGCCGAGCTGATCCTGGAAGTGACCGGCAGCGACCGCTCCATCGACTACGCGCCGCGCAGCCAAGCCACTCTGGTGCGCAACCGCATCGGCTGCCCCAAGCGGGCCAGCCAAGAGATCGGCTTCACCGCCCAGCTGGACCTGCGCGAAGGTCTCAAGCGCCTGGTCGAGTGGCGCGCGGCCCACATAGCCGAGGTCGAGGCCCGCCGCAAGGCCGTGGGCCTGGCCAACTGATACCCCGTGGTCATGCCACCAGTTGACCCCATCGAACCTTTGAAGCGAGCAGCCTGACGTGTGCGGAATAGCCGGCGTAATAAATCAACAAGGGCGGCCGGTCTCGCCCGTGGCCATCAAGCGCATGACCGACGCCATCGCCCACCGTGGGCCGGACGGCGAAGGGGCCTACGTTAAGGGCAACATCGGGCTCGGGCATCGGCGGCTGGCGATCATCGACCTCTCGGCGGCGGGCAACCAGCCCATGGCCACCGAAGACGGCCGCTATGTGCTCAGCTACAACGGCGAGGTCTACAACTTCATGGAACTGCGGGTGGAGTTGGAGGCAAAGGGCCACCAATTCCACTCCAAGACCGACACCGAGGTGGTGCTCAAGGCCATGGCCCAATGGGGGCTGGAAGCCCTGGATCGCTTCAACGGCATGTTCGCCTTCGCCCTGTGGGACAAGGCCGAACGCCGCATGCTCTTGGCCCGGGACCGCTACGGCATAAAACCGCTTTACTATGCCTGGAGCGGTGAGTCCTTTCTTTTTGGCTCGGAAGTAAAGGCCATCCTGGCCCACCCGCACTATCAAGCGGATCTGGACCGCGAAGCCCTAGTGGAATACCTCTCTTTCCAGAATTTCTTCACCGACAAGACTCTGTTCAAGGGCGTGCGCCTGCTGCCGCCCGGCACCTACATGATTCTGGACGGCGAGGGCAAGTCGAACGGCCCGCAGCGCTATTGGGATTTCTGCTTTTGCGAGCCGGAAATCCGGCGCACCGACGCCGACTATCAGGAGGAGTTGGACTACCTGCTGCGCCAGGCCGTCTCCCGCCAACTGGTGAGCGACGTGGAGCTGGGCGCTTACCTGAGCGGGGGCATGGACAGCGGCACGGTCACCGCCCTGGCGGCCAACAGCCTCCCCTACATCAAATCCTTCACCTGCGGTTTTGATCTGCACTCGGTCTCCGGCGTTGAGCTCAGCTTCGACGAGCGGGAAGCCGCCGAGTACATGTCATACCTGTTCAAGACCGAGCATTACGAGATGGTGCTCAAGGCCGGGGACATGGAGCGGGTCATGCCCCGGCTGGCCCGCTGCGTGGAAGAACCCCGCATCGGCCAGAGCTACCCCAACTACTATGTGGCCCAACTGGCCTCCAAGTTCGTCAAGGTGGTGCTGTGCGGCACCGGCGGGGACGAGATGTTCGCCGGTTATCCCTGGCGCTATTACCGGGCCGTGGTCAACACCGATTTCGAGAACTACATCGACAAATACTACGCCTTTTGGCAGAGGTTGATCCCCAACGGCAAGCTTAACTCGGTGCTGGCCCCTATATGGGAAGACGTGAAGCACGTGGCGCCCAGGGACATCTTCCGCGGCGTTTTCAGCAAGCAGGTCGGCAGGCTCACCCGCCCCGAGGACTACATCAACCACTCGCTGTATTTCGAGGCCAAGACCTTTTTGCACGGCTTGCTGGTGATCGAAGACAAGCTGGGCATGGCCAATTCCCTGGAAACTCGGGTGCCGTTTTTGGATAATGACCTGGTCGACTTTGCCATGCGCATCCCCATCGGCCTCAAGCTGGGTAACCTGGGCAAGGTCATCAGCCTCAACGAAAACGAGCCCGGCCCCAAGACGGCCCGCTATTTCCAGAAGAACCGCGACGGCAAGTTGATCCTACGCAAGGCCATGGAGCGCTACATACCCGAAGCCATCACCAACGGCGAAAAGCAGGGCTTCTCCGCTCCCGACGCCACCTGGTTCAAGGGCGAGAGCATCGAGTACGTTAAGCAGAAGCTTTTCAACGACCGGGCCAATATTTACAATTACCTTGATCCCAAGGTGGTCAGGTCCTTGATAAGCGACCACCTGGAAGGCAGGGAAAACCGCCGCCTTTTGATCTGGTCCATGCTCAGCCTGGAAAAGTGGTGTGAAGCCTTCATGGCCTAGAAGACTCACAAGGCGTTTTATCATTATCCTGACCCGGCAACGAAACTGTGTAGCTGAATGTTTTTGCGCATCTTCAACCCGGTGACCAACTACAGGGCCTTGAAAGAGGCCTGGGTTTTCATGCGCCCTCATGCCCGCCTGATCTATGAAATGTCCAAGGAAAATATCTTCGGCCGCTACAAGGGCCAATTCCTGGGTGGTTTCTGGGTCATCCTGCACCCCCTGGCCATCACCCTGCTCTATCTTTTCCTGTTCGGCATAGTCTTCGCCCAGCGCATCGGAGGCACCAGGGAACTGCCCCTGGATTACACCACTTACATACTCTCCGGCCTCATCCCCTGGCTGACCTTCCAGATGGCCATGAGCACCTCAGTCACCGCCGTCATCGCCAACGCCTCCCTGGTCAAGCAGTTCATCTTCCCCATAGAGATACTGCCCATACGCGACGTGGCCTCTTCCCTGGTGATTTGGTTTACGGGAATCCTGGCAACGCTCATTTACGTGGCCGCGTCCCAGCATGTGTTCATGGCAACCTGGGCCCTGCTGCCGCTGGTGCTATTGGTTCAAATACTGGCCATGCTCGGAGTGGCCTTCATCCTCAGCGCGGTGGCCGTCTTTTTTAAGGACATAAAAGATTTCGTCCAGCTATTCAGCCTGGTGGCCATCTTCCTGATGCCGGTGGTTTTTCTGCCCGGCTGGGTGCCCGAGATATTCCGGCCCATAATCTGGGCCAACCCCTTCACCTACATGACCTGGGTCTACCAGGACGTAATCTACTTCGGCAGAATCGCCCATCCCTGGGCCTGGGTAATCTTCTTCGCCTGGTCCATCCTCGCTTTTACCGGTGGCTATCGCTTGTTCAAACGGACCAAACCCATGTTTGGGAGCCTGGTGTGAGCGGCGACAAGGTCATCGAAATAAGCGGCCTGTCCAAAGCCTACCCCCTGTATCCCCGGCCCATGGACATACTCAAGGAAATGGTGCTGGGAGGCGTGCGGCACGACTTGTTCTGGGCCCTGCGCGATGTTTCCTTCAGCGTGCGCTCCGGCCAGAGAGTGGGCATCATCGGGCCCAACGGCGCGGGCAAAAGCACCCTCTTGCAAATCATAGCGGGCAACCTGCTCCCTACCTCCGGGTCGGTGGAGGTGAACGGCAAGATATCAGCCCTGCTCAGCCTGGTGCCCGCCTGGAACTTGGAGCAAACCGGCATCGAGAACATCAGGTTCAACCTGCTGCTGCAGGGCTGCTCCACCGCCCAAATCTCCGGGCTTACCAGGGACATCGTGGATTTCGCCGAACTGGGCGCCTTCATCCATCAGCCGGTCAAGACCTACAGCACCGGCATGAGCGCCCGCCTGTCTTTCGCCATCGCCACGGCCATCAGCCCGGAGATCCTCATCGTGGACGAGGTGCTGGGGGTTGGGGACGGCTACTTCGCGGGCAAGGCCATGCGCCGCATGAAGGAGATGTGCGACAAGGGCAAGGCGCTTTTGTTCGTCAGCCACGCCATCGCCGCGGTGCGCCAGTTATGCGACACCGCCATCTGGCTGGAGAGCGGCGGCATCCGGCTCATGGGGCCCGTGGACTACGTCACCGCCAAATACGACGAGGACATGGCCCGTAGCGATGACGAATCGGTGCGCGAGGCCAATATCCAGCGGGTGGAGAAGAGCCTCCATTTCGCCTCGCCGGATGACATCCCGGACCCGGAGATGGTGCGCTTGCGCCTGCGCGCCCCCAATGACGCCGGCGCGGGCGGGGTTTACTATGTGCGCGACCTCAGGGTGCGTTGGCAAGACGGCTCCCGCGAGGACTGCCTGGACGTGCCCGTGGATGCCGAGGACCAGGGTATGGCTTCTTATATCGACGCCCTGGGCTGCGAATGGGGCCGCCTGTTCACCAAGCAAGGCGTCGCCTCGCGCATGCTGGTCTCACGCACCGGGGCCCGCAAGGGCGGCCATTTCCTGGTTCGCCGACCGGAGGCATACATCGAGCAGCCCTGGGAGGTGCGGGCAGATTGGGTGGCCCTGTCCGAGGGCTACCAGCCCGACCTTGTGTTGGAGTCCATTGATTTGACGGAGGCGGCCTGGACACCACTGGAAGTCTTGTCCAAGGAGTCCCTCGCGGACGGCTGGACCCGCTTTACGGCCGGCGGCGTTATCATGCCCGCCAATCAGCAGACCAAGGAAGACGCCCTCGTCCTGGCTCAGCACCGGCGCCTCTCACCCATTGAAATCACCTCGGTAAAGGTGTGCACCGAAAGCGGTGAGACCAACATGGTGCGAGAGGGCGAGCCCTTCCTGGTCAAGGTTGACGCAGACTGCCTGGATGATGCGCCCAAATTTTGCATCTGCCTGCAGATAAACAGGTCGGACGGCGTTTATATCTTCTGGCAGCCATCCGATTTTGAGCAGCCGTTGGACACCACAGGGGCAAAAAAGGTGACCCTGAGTTTCCATTTTGACGAAAACCACTTCTCCTCGGGCGATTACGATATTACGGTGACCGTGGTAACCTCTCCCTGGCACAAGGACATAGTGCAATCCGAGGTAGAGACCTTTGACAGAAAAATATCAGCCATGAAATTTCACGTATCAAGAGAGATTTATTCGGTGCAATTTGGAGCCGTAAATCACCGGGCCAGAGTGAGCCTGCTAAAATTCAATTAGCATTATTCATGACCGGACTGAGTACCGGGTTGCCCTCTCCACGGTTTGTTTGAGAAGTCTTAGCGCATGACAAGGCTCGCGACATGACGGACCCCACAAAAATTTCACCGACTCCCACCGATGCCTTGGAAAAGGATTTCGAAGACCGTATCGCGGAGCGCTACAATCGTGATTATCACGAATCACCCATAATGAGTTATTTTGATTCGCAGTTCGTGGACTACGTCTGTGAGCACTATCACCGCCAAGACCGGGTTCTCGATCTTGCCTGCGGCCCTGCCTCGTTGTGGGGCATGTTCGCAGCCAAGTTGGAAGGTACCGACAATTTGGAAGGTACCGACAATATAGTTGGAGTGGACCTGTCGCCCAAAATGATAGAGCAGGCCCAAGCCCTCTATCCAGACGGCAAATTCAAGGTAGGCAGTTTTTTTGACCTACCGTTTGATTCCGGCAGCTTTGACATCGTCATCGTTTCAAGCGCATTCCACCATATTCATGACGACCTACTCATCAAAGCACTGGAGGAGATCAACCGGGTCCTTGACGAGCATGGCGTTTTGATTGGCAGAGAGCCGCTGCAATCCAAGCGTTTGTCTGATACTGATGGTTGGTTGTCCGGAGCTTTAATGCATTTTCGCCATATGGTTTATCGTCTTAGCCATACGCGTGAATACCCTGAACCAGACCCAGGCCCCAACCATCATGCCTTTGATCCAGAGGAGTTTTTGCAAATTATCGCTACCACCTTTGCCATCAAAGGGGTGAGTTCCCGCAACCCGGTAAGCCCATTCATCGCAAGGTGCAAAGATGCCTTGGTAGCCCAACTAGCCGCGTTCCTCGACTTGTCCGTAGGTCATCGCGGCGGCCATGAGCTATTTTATACGGCCACTAAAAATTACTCTACTTCTGCCGATGTTTCGCAGTGCATCAAATATTTTATCGATCAAAATACCATAACCGATGAGGACAAAGTTAACTTTGTCGCCGCGCTCGATGTAGCCTCGAAGCACCTCGAAGATTATCTAACATAAAAGCATACCAAAGGGCCACATGGCTAACTCGAAAAGGTCAAACAAATTGCCTGTAACATCTTTGTCATGCGAAAACAGCAAGTGGTTGGCGGATTTCGAGCGTAAACACGGGCGCATCCCCAGGGTTCTGCACATAGGCAATATTGCCAACAACGCCTACAACAACGCCAAGTTGCTTATCTCGGCCGGTATTGACTGTGATGTCATTTGTTATGATTATTATCACATAATGGGTTGTTACGAGTGGGAAGACGTTGAGTTTTCAGGGCCGATATTAGACCCTTTCAAACCGAACTGGATCGTCGCCGGTATAAAAACATGCAACCGCCCCAAGTGGTTTGCCCAAGGCCCCATCAAAACATGCATCGAGTACCTTGTAGCCAAAAGAAAAGGCGATCAAGGCGAGGCGGAAATACTTTGGAAAAAGCTCGTATCTCGTAGTGGCTACAGCCCGTTTGACAAAGGGCCTCCATTTGTACAAAAAATCATGGATTTGTTTGCAAAGTCATGGAAGATGACTCGGCATGTTTTACACAAGGCCAAAAATAAATATATATCATTTATTGCCATAATCGACGACGAACTTAATGATACTAACTATTTCGACAAACTCATGCATAAAATATCAAGCAAATGGAAGACCGCCAAACACCATATCAAACGCTCCAAAGCTGGTAACAAAAATCTGGCAATCCCGCGCTTGATTGAAATATTGCTAAATATATTTAAATATGTGACAAGCGCTGCCTTACTATCAATTCAAGTCTTCCTAAAATCACTGCGCCTAGTAATCAGATTGCCACTGGTGGTTTTATCCAGAAAACTCACAACAACTGACTCACAGTTTAATTATAGAGTAAATTATTTAATAGATAAATATCGCCAAGAATTTCCCGACCGCGAGGACTCTCTTTCTTATGGCGACTTGATCAGTTACCAAAACATAATTTCTCTTTGGAAGCGGTTATTTGAAAACTACGATTTCATCATCGCTTATTCCACCGACCCCATCATTCCGATGATAGCCGGCAAAAGTTATTTCGCCCTGGAGCACGGCACCATCAGGGAGATACCATATCAAGATACCTCGGTGGGCAGGGCCACATCCCTGGCTTATCGCATGGCCCAACATGTTTTCGTCACCAACACCGACTGCGTGGCCAGCGCGGAGAAGCTTGCTCCAGGCCGCTACACCCTGATCAACCACCCCTATGACGAGGACCACGGGCTGGCCGTCTCGGATTGGGAAAAGGACCGCCAAAGTTTGTGTCAGGAGCTGAACTGCGAAATGCTGTTCTTCTTCCCAACCCGCCAGGACTGGGTGCCCGGCACCGGCTATGCCGACAAGGCGAACGATGTGTTCATCCGGGCGGTTGGCGCCTTACGCAAGCAGGGGCTCTCTCTGGGCCTTGTTTGCTGCCAATGGGGCAAAAACGTGAAGCAGACCAAAGCATTGATAAACGAGCTGGGATTTTCGCAAAATGTAAAGTGGGTTGAGCCCATGGCCATTGTCGCTTTCGAACGTATGGCCAGAGCCGCCCACTGCGTTGTAGACCAATTTTTGCTTGGCGCTTTCGGTGGGGTTCTGTTCAAAGCAATGGCGGTCGGCGCTCCCATAATGACCTACCTCGATGAAAGCGTCGTGTTGCGCCAATACCCCCAATGCCCCCCGGTAATCAATTGCCGCACGGAAGACGACATAATTCAAGCTATCGTTGAGTTGTACCAACATCCCGAAAAGCTGAAGCAGGCTGGATCGGACGCGCGGGCCTGGATGAAAAAGTATCACTCGAAAAATATAGTGGTGAATGCCCAGGTCGACCAATTCAGAACGTCCTACCTGGGTGAGCCTAACCAAGGATGTTCCTGATTGATCAGCTCTAGCCTATTCAGAAAGTAGCTGTCATGGCCAAATCAGACCAAACTTTTTCAAGCTTCAAGGACAAATGGGAAAACAACCGGGAGTTGGCTTTCTCTGAAACGCTCAAAGAAGGCTCCGACATATTCAATTGGATTTTGCGCCGCAACGGCTTTGATAATCCCGATGCATTTAAGCAATGGCTGGCCGGGCGGTCCCGCATCCTGGATGCGGGTTGCGGAAATGGCCGCGTGACCGCCCTTCTAAGCATGTACGCGCCTACTTCTTCCAACATTTTGGGAATCGACCTAACCGCGGCTCATGTGGCCCAGGAAAACCTGGCGGAATTCAAAAATGTGCGGGTCCAGCAAAAGAATATTTTGGAGGACTTGTCCGACTTAGGTACTTTCGATTTAATCTATTGCCAAGAAGTACTGCACCACACCTCAGACCCACGCGCGGCCTTTTTGAACCTCTGCCAGAGGCTGGCGAATGACGGCGAAATCGCCATATATGTTTATAAGCAAAAGGCGCCCATGCGCGAATACGCCGATGATTTTATCCGTTCGGCTATTTCCTCCCTGCCCTATGAACAAGCCATGAGCGACATGCGGGAAGTGACCGAGCTAGGCAAGTTGCTCTCGGAATTGGATACCAAGGTCACCGTCCCCGACGTGCGCGTACTTGGCATCGAAGCAGGCGAGTATGACGTTCAGCGGCTTATCTATCACTTCTTTTTGAAGTGCTTTTGGAACCCATCCCTTAGCTTTGAAGACAACGCCGCCATCAACTACGACTGGTATCATCCCCAGCTCTGCACCCGCCACACCTTGGAGGAAGTGGAGCAATGGTTCAAAGAAGCCAAGCTTGAAATTATTCACCGCTTGGTTGACCATTACGGAATCACCGTACGCGGGGTAAGACCAAGTTAGCCGCCATGTATCTTTCTTCCACAGATATCAGGCAGCATGTCAAACTTTGGGGGAAACTTCTTTGCGAGATACCGCTGCTGTTTTTTCTGCCAATTATCTGGATCATGCGAAATTTATTGTCATCGCAGATACGGCGCAAGGCCATAAGCATTTGGACCGGCGCGCCCATCATAACCGTCGCTAAAAACTGCCGGGTTGAACGCCTCCTGGGTTTCAATTCAATTTCAATAGTCTCACGCACCTATTTTATTACCGACGAATTTGACTATGACCTGGCCCGTCTAGCCAAAGGCAATCATCTTCTTTCGATTCTTTATACTTATGCCGCATTCCTCCTGGTTTGCCTGATGGCGGTGCAGGTGCATACATATGTGGATGGAGGACTGCTACCCTCGCATCAAAGGAGGCGGTTCAATCCCCTTGAGCTATGCGCCTACCGCCTGCTCGGCATTAAACTATTGGTGTGGACCTATGGCGCCGATGTCCGCACCCATCGACGCACCATCGCCCTGGGCAAGCCCAACTGCTGCACCGACTGCGACCAGGTAGGCGTCGCCTGCATTTGCGATGACAAACTGGGTGCCGCCAATTACCGGCGCGTATACAGGGCGGCAGCAGGCGTGTTCTCCATGGGTGACATGCTGGAATACACGCCTGCCAGCCGTAACGACCTTTTCTTTTGGCCGATCGATCTTGACGCTGACCATGGCCGCCGTTATGCGCCGACCTACCCTGCTCTGGGTCCCAGCAAGCCGCTGCGGGTGGTCCATGCGCCCAACCACCGAATGTTCAAGGGCACCCGCTACCTTGAAAAAGCGGTGGCCAAGTTTCGCTCGGAAGGCGTGGCCATCGATCTGGTTTTAGCGGAACATCTACCAAACCAAGCGGCGTTGGAGCTTTACCGCTCGGCTGACCTTATTTTCGATCAATGCCTGATTGGCTTCCACGGATACTTTGCCCTGGAAGGCATGGCCCTTGGCAAGCCGGTGATGTGTTTCGTCAGGGACAGGCAACGCTACCTTTTGGCTCCGGATGAATGCCCACTAATTGAGGCTGACGTCGTTCACTTGACCGATCAACTACGGCAGTGGGCTACCATAGACCGTGCCGAGCTACAATCAATCGGCATGCAGTCTCGCGCTTACATCGAAAAGTATTACAGCTATCGTGCTTTTTCCGGCCGGCTCAGGAAGGCCTACCAAGACATGGGGTTGATGTGACAACAGCGATCATAGGTTCAAAGGGCTATGTCGGCGCCCGGTTATCACGCTACCTAAAGCGCCTTGGGCATAACGTACTGGAATATTCCTCAGGAGTAACCGGCGGCATCGATCCCGGCTGCGGCCTTTTCCCGCAGGACTTCGCCTTCCCCAGCGAAATAGACACCGTGTATTTCCTGGCCCAGTCCCCCTATTACAACGCCATGCCCGAGCAGAGCGCCCATCTGTTCTCGGTCAATACCATCGCCGCGATCCAAGCCGCCGAAGCGGCCCGCCGAGCCGAGGTAAGGCGCTTCATCTATGCATCCACCGGCAACGTCTACTCGCCATCTTTTGCCCCGTTCAAAGAGAGCGACCCGGTTCGCAGGGACAATTGGTACGCCTTGAGCAAAGTGATGGCGGAAGACGCGCTGGCCTTATATCGCCCACATTTTGCGGTCAGCCTGGTTCGCTTCTTCGGCATATACGGCCCAGAGCAGAGCGGCAAGCTGGTCCCCAATCTCATCAACTCGCTAATCAGCCAACGCGATATTTTCATCGCCAGCGCGCCTGGAGCTTCCGCCATGGACGGCGGGTTGCGAATCTCCCTGATGTTCATAGACGACGCGGTCAAGGCTCTGCACCTGCTCGCACAAACCACCACCAAGTGCGACGTGGTCAACCTGGCGGGCGATACCAACTATTCCATCGCCGACATCGTGCAGACCGCTGGGCTGGCGCTGGGCCTGGAGCCGCACCTGATCCCAGCGCCAAACCCCAGGGAGGGCGATCTGATTGCCGACGTGACCCTCATGAAAACCTGGTTTAGCGACCCTTTGGTCAAGCTGAAGGAAGGCATCGACTTGACCGTCGCCGCCTTGCCTCAATGACCTACGGCCTTCACCAATTCGCCGGGCGGTCCAGGCCATGACCAAGCCCCTCAAGGTTCTGCACTGCCCCACTACCGTGGGCGGCCACCCACAGCAACTGGCCATATCCGAACGTGAGTTGGGCCTGGCTTCCCGCTCCGCCACCCTGGAAAAAAACTATCTGCGGTATCCAGTCGACGAGGTGGTCTTTGGCCGATGCAAAGCGCTCAACGAGTTGCGGCGGTGGCGTTTCGCCGCCAGGGCTCTGCGGCGCTACGATGTCATCCACTACAACTTCGGCTCTTCCATCATGGCGAGCCGGGTCGACGAGCGCGGCGGGGTCCTGGAGCACGCGGCTCGCAAGCTCTACAACCGGCTGTATGGCCGACAAGTCGAGTTGCGCGACGTGGCCCAGGCCCACAAGCTGGGCAAGGTGATCGCGGTAACCTACCAAGGCGACGACGCCCGCCAAGGCGACTTCTGCCGCACCAACTACCCCATCCACTTTGCCCATGAACTGGAAGGCGGCGACTACTACTCCCAGTTCTCTGACCAGATCAAGCGTGAAAAAATCGCGGTTTTTGATCACCATGCCGACCTGATCTACGCCCTGAACCCTGACCTGCTCAACGTGTTGCCCCAGCGGACCCGCTTCTTGCCCTATGCCAACGTCGATCTGGGCCAATGGGCTCCCACACCGCCGGAGGGCGATTTGTCCGTGCCTCACGTGGTGCACGCCCCCACCCACCGCGAGGTGAAAGGCTCTGATTATATTGTCGCCGCCTTGGAACGGCTCAAGGCCGAAGGCGTGCCGTTCAGATACACCCTGGTTGAGGGCCTGCCTCGCGCCCGCGCCAAGGAGATATACCAAACAGCCGACCTTTTGGTGGATCAAATCCTGTCCGGGTTTTACGGCGGCTTGGCGGTTGAACTGATGGCTTTGGGCAAGCCGGTGATTTGCTATCTTCGCCAGGAAGACCTGCGCTTCCTGCCTGGGGAGATGCGCCAAAGCCTGCCCATGATCAACGCCGAACCGGCAACCATCTATGAGGTGCTCAAGTCCTGGCTGACCACCAGGAAGACGGAACTGCGGGCCCAAGGCCTGCTCTCCCGGGCATACGTGGAGCGCTGGCACGATCCCCTGAAGATCGCCGCCTCCCTAAAAAACGACTATGAAACGGCCTATGCGGCCAAGCGTTCCCGTCGCGTGCTGGAGTAACCGGTCATGTGCGGCATCCTCGGCGGATGGTTCAAACGCGACAGGCAGTCGAACCATTCCCGCATGGCGGCCGGGCTGTCGGCTTTGGCCCACCGTGGGCCGGACAATCAGGACCAAGCCTCCTTTCCCGGTGACTGGGGCACGGTTACCCTGGGCCACCGGCGGCTGTCGATCATTGACCTGAGCCCAGGCGGGCACCAACCCAAGTCCAGCCCGGACGGCCGCTTCGCCCTGGTATTCAATGGCGAGATTTACAACTACCGGGAGCTGCGGGAGCAGTTGCGCTCCCTGGGCCACACCTTTGAGACCCAGTCCGACGCCGAGGTGCTCCTGGCCTGCTGGTCCCAATGGGGACGGGACTGCTTGGCGCGCCTCAGGGGCATGTTCGCCTTTGTGGTGTACGACACCGCCCGGCGCGAACTGATCTGCGTGCGCGACGCCTTCGGCATCAAGCCGCTTTACTATCACCAGCAGCCCGACGCCTTCGTTTTTTCATCCGAGTTGCCGGCACTGCTCGCCTTGCTGCCCGACAGGCCGAAGCTCGATTGGCAGCGGGCTTACGATTATCTGGTGCACGGCGATTATGACGATCAGGCCGACACCTTCTTGTCCGGCGTCCGGCAGTTGCCGCCGGGCCACATCCTGCGGATAGGATTGACCTCCCGGAAATCCGATCAGCCCCATCGCTGGTGGTGGCCCAGCATAGCCAAACGACAAGACCTGAGCTTTGAGCAAGCTGCCGAAAAACTGCGCGAGATGTTTTTGGATAACGTCCGGCTGCACCTGCGCAGCGACGTGCCCCTGGGGGCCACCCTTTCAGGCGGTTTGGACTCGGCCTGCGTGGTCTGCGCCATGCGCCATATCGAGCCGGACATGCCCATACACACCTTCAACTTCGCGGCGCGTGGCTCCAGGGTGGACGAGGAGCCTTGGGCGGACCTGGTCAACCGCCAGGTCGACGCCACCGCCCACAAGGTGCTGGTGACCCCGGATGAACTGGCAACCGACATTGACGACATGATCCGCGCCCAAGGGGAACCCTTTGGCAGTACCAGCATCTACGGTCAGTACCGGGTTTTCAAGCTGGCCAAACAGCGGGGCGTCACGGTCGCCTTGGACGGCCAGGGGGCTGACGAACTCTTGGCCGGTTACCAAGGCTACCCCGGCCCGCGCATGCTGAGCTTGTTGGATGGCGGACGCTTGGGCGAGGCCCTGGGCTTCCTGCGGGGCTGGTCCCGTTGGCCCGGAAGGTCGATAGGGCAAGGGGTCCTGGCCCTGGGCGGCCAGATGGTTCCCAGAGCGCTACGTAAAAGCGCCATGCGCCTGGCGGGGCGCAACGTAGCACCCACATGGCTGAACCTGGGTCCTCTGCAAGAGGCGGGGGTGAGCCTGGGAAGGCTGCCCATAGTTTACGAGGCCGACAGCCATGGACGCCGCTTGGCCGCCACCCTGCGCTGGTCCCAGGCGGGCCACGGCCTGGCCGCGCTCTTGCGCCACGCCGACCGCAACTCCATGCGCTGGTCCCTGGAGTGCCGGGTGCCCTTTTTGACCACGGACATGGCCGAGTTTTTGTTGCAGCTTCCCGAGTCTTATCTGGTCTCCCCCAGGGGGCGCAGCAAGCGCATCTTGCGCACGGCCATGCGGGGCATCGCTCCCCAGGCCGTGCTGGAGCGCCGGGACAAGGTGGGCTTCGCCACCCCAGAACGTCGCTGGCTGACGGCCTTGGGGCCAAGAGTAGATTCTTGGCTGGAAAACATCGAAGGCTTCGAGTTCTTAAAGGCCGCGGCCTGCCGTGGGGAAGTGAAGGCCATTGTCAGCGGAAGGAAAAACTTTGATTTCCGGGCCTGGCGCTTGATCAACTTTTGCCGCTGGGCTCAGTTGCTGGACGTATCCTAGGCCACCCTCGTAGCGCGGCTACCCAAAACCCGCTCCAACAGCCTGCTCAGGCGCTCGGCCTGCCGGGGAGAGGTGAACTCGGCGATCGCCTCCGGCTTGGGATTCGGCCGCGCGATGGCCTCTCCCTTTCTGGCCAAAACGACCGCTCTTCGTAAAACATCCTTGCACTGCTCAGCCGTAGTGGCCACGAAACCGGTTCCGGTTTCCTCCACCACCTTGATCATATAGCTATCGGGATTGCCGGTGGCCAGGATTGGGGCGCTGCTGCCCAGGTATTCCGGCAGCTTGGAAGTGATCACTCCCTCATTGCCCGGCCCGTCCACGCCCAGGGCCAGGAGCAGATGATGGCTTTCCAGCAGCGGCTTTACCAACTCGTGGGCAACTGGTTGGTATGCCCGGCAGACCTTGAGGATATCCTCACCCCGCCCGCCGAAACTCTGCGTAACGTAGCTTTTGAGTTGGGCCGGATTGGGCGAATAAAGATCCAGCAGTATTTCATTCGGTAAAATCTCCCCGCTCGCAAGCAGGTCCGCCATGGCCTCAAGCAGGGCATGGGGCATGTTGCCGGGATGATAAAAGCGGCCCGTAAAAACCAGGCGCAGAGGCAGAGGCTCCAGGCGGGGCCAGGCGTCCTGCTTTTGGTCCCCTCCCGTGGAACTGCTCCAAAATGAGGGAAACACCACCTCCGACGGCAGATCATGCTTTTCGCGCAGCAGGTTGGCCATGTACTCGGTCACCGTGATCAAGGCTTTGGCTTGCCCCAGGGTCTTCTTCTCTTTTTGCAGTTCCAACCGGTAGAGGAAACCGGCTTTTCGGTTGGACCAGTTGTCCGCCCAAAGGTCCCTCAACTCGGCGACCCATGGCCTGTTCAAACGCGCGGCCACCTTGCCGGCCACCACATGCCCGTACACCGGAGGCGAGGAGCTTACGATTATGTCCGGGGCGATTCTCGCTGCCTGCGCATGAACCTCATCCAGGGGAATCCCCAAAGACCAGCCGTCGGTGAAGGGCAGGTACCGTTTGGGCCGGGCGCCCTTGAGCCTATTGCGCAGGCGGCCCGCTCCCCAGGACCAATCCGCCGGGGACATCGCCCGGGATGCGGGGACCTCACGCGGTGGTTCGAGGGATCGGTCCATCTCATCGGCGAAGCGCAGAAAATCCTCGGGTGTCAGAACCCGCAGGCCGAACTTTTTATCCTGGGTGTGATCGCGGCAGATGGCATAAGGCTCCCAGCCCAACTTGGCCAAAAGGGAGAAGTGCTTCCTGGTGCGGATGCCGCCGGGTACGTCTTGCTCTATTGGCTGGAGGGTAATTAAAAGACAGACCCCGCCTTGCATCAAATCCACCCAGTCCCTAGTGTGCGGTGCCTTGGAAGCCGTAAAATTACTGGGCTACCCCATGCATGGTTGTGCCTTGAACTGGTACAGGCTCTCGGCGGCGTCTCTCTAACCTGGTATGCGCCAACTGACTACGCGCCCCAAAATAAGCCTTGTAATAGCAGATGCCCGGTTGGTCCAAAACTCGATATTTACCCAACTAGTGTTGCATCTCATTTGCTTTTCATTTCTATTATTACCAAAATCATTGGCAATTAGACTAGCGGCTTTTTCATGAAGGGAAGGAAATCCGGGCCGGACGGCCTAGACGATTTGGCGGCAATGACTTTCCCGGGCCATGATCACCAGCACCACGCCCAACAGAATCCACGCCACCATGGGTATGAAGCCGATCTGATAGGCGCCGAGATCGTACACCCGCGCGCCGTGGGCCATGCGCCCGTCCCAGTTCAGGTCAAGCAGCCAGCCAACCAACGGCTGCAACAAGGTGGGACCCAGCATCACCCCCATGTTGGCCGCGCCGCTCACCGTGCCCCCCAGGTGGGCGGGCACCGACTCCTTGCACCAGGCGAAGGTGAGGATGATGACGCCGGTGGCCAACCCAGTCACGATGCTCACCGCCATAAAGGCCCCCAGGGGCAGGCCCGGCAAGTAGATCATCACCAACCAACCCAACAACACCACCACCGCGCCGCCCAGGTACAGGGGCTTGCGTTTGCCTATACGGTCGGAAAGACCGCCCATGATGGGCCCGCCCACGGCCCAGGCGATCATCAGCACCGAGCAGATGAAGGCGGCCTCGGCCCGGCCCAGGCCGTAGCGCAGGCTGAGATAAGGCACCCCCCAAAGACCGGCAAAGGTGAGCACCGGGCCCACCAGGCCGCCGGAAGCGAAGAACAAAAGCCAAGTGTTGGGGTAGCGCCAGATGTGCCCCACCCCGGCCAATATGCTGTGGGACGGGCCGCCCACCGCCTGCTGAGGTGCGTAGCTGCGCCAACCGCGCTTGCCGGGGTCGTCGCGGATGACCAGCCAGATGGCCAAGGCCAGGGCCAGGGTCAAGACGCCCGAAGCCACCATCACCGGCCGCCAGCCAAAGGCGTCCACCATGAGGCGCAGGGGCACCCCTGCGGTGACCGCGCCGATCACCCCCACCAACAGACCCATGCCGGAGATGGCCGCGAAGCGTCGCGCATTGAACCAATGCCCGGCCAGCTTGAGCAGAGCCACCCAGGCCACGGCCACCGCCCCGCCCACCAACAAGCGCCCCAACTCGGCCCAGGCCAGGGAGGGGGCCAAACCGAACAGGAGCGACCCCAGCCCGGCCACCAGGGCCCCAGCGCAGAGCAGGCGGCGCGGCCCCCAATGGTCGGCAGCACTCCGGTGGGAAGTTGCATGGCCACGTAAGCGTAAAAGTAGTAGGCGGACAGGTTGCCCAAGGCGGCGGCGCTCAGGCTGAACTGGCTCATCAACTCCTGGGTGATCACCGCCGGGGCCACCCGCTGATAAAAGCCCATCAAATAAAGAAGGGCGCCCAGACCCCATACCAGCCAGCTCAACCAGAGCGGTGGGTATGATTTAGTCTGGGCCTGCACTCCGCCCTACCCCAGCAGCATGACCGTGTGCACCAGGCCCGCCCACTGCCCGTCTTTGAGCCAGGGCGCCACCCGCACCATGAACTCCTTGTCCCCCCGCTTGAGGCGCCAGGAGTACTCCTCGCGCCCGCCTTGGGCATAGGCGGCCAGGATGGCGTCCACCTTGGCGTTGCTCTCGGGCTTGTGAAAATCGCGAATGTCCCGCCCCAGGTACTCGGGCTTGCGGTCCACGATCTTGCCCGCGTATCGGTTGAAAAACACGATGATCCCCTGGCGGTCCAATACGGTAATCGCCACCGGGGCCTGATCCAAAAGCTCGCCGGCCGAGATGCCGTCTTGCGCTGGGCTCACTTTTTGCCGCTCCAGGTTGAGGGTGCTAAAAGGCGTAAAAATCACCTTAGGCCCATGGCCCCGCTGGGTCAAGAAGCCAGGCGGGACCCTGAGCCGGGGGCGATTATAATATATGCAAAAGACGGCGGTCGGTCGGGCCGCCAAGTATCATCTTCGGCGTGGCGCGGCTTCGATGACCCGCATTTTCTTCCACAAGCCTCGGGAATATCGCCAGCGGAGAACCAGCCCCAGCACCACCACGTAAAGGGTGACGCAGCCCCATATGAAATAGAGCCCCAGGCCCAGGACCTCCACCCCCACCAGCAGGGGCGCTATGACCAGGCCCAGGCATATCAGGGCCATGGACCACATCACAAAATAGATGTCCCCGGCTCCCTTTAGGGAGCCCACGTACACCAGGACCATGGCGTCGAACATGGAGTACACCGCCACGAAGCGCAACAGCTCCACCCCCAACTCCACCATCCGGCTCTGGGCCGCGGCCGAAGCTCCGTCGGTGTAAAAAAAGCTGAGCAGCTCGCGGGGCAGGAACACGAAGGCCAGAGCCACCAGGCCCATGTACACCAGGGCGATGTGCAGGGTGCTGGTGGTGGCCCGCACCCCTCCCGAGGGCTTACCCGCGCCGATGGCCTGGCCCACCAGGGTGCTCACCGCCACGGACATGCCCACCATGGGCATGAAGGACAGCGTGTTGATGGCGATGACGATGTTGGTGGCCGCCAGCTCGGCCCGGCCCAGGCGGCCCACCATGAACACGAAGAAGGTGAACACCAGGATGTCCAGGAAGAGCTGCACCCCGCCGGGCAAGCCGTAGCGCAGCATGCGCCGCATCAGGGCGCTGTCCCAGGCCCAGGCCCGGCGCACCGCGAAGGCGTGGTCGTTGCGCTTACGGAAAACGGCCAACCCGAACAGCGCCACCAGCACCACCTGGGAGATGACCGTGGCCACCGCCGCCCCGGCGATGCCCATCTCCGGGAAAGGCCCCACTCCATTGATGAGCAGGTAGTCCAGGGGAATGTTGAGCCCTGCCCCGATCAGGTTGATAAGCATCACCGGGCGGGTCAGGCCCCGGCCGGAATAAAAGCAGCTAAGGGTGGTGGCCAGGACCACCGTTCCCGCGCCCAGGGTGAGGATGCGGAAATAGACAACCTCCAGGCGCATGACCTCGGGATCGTGCCCGGCGAAGCGGAAGAGGGGCTCGGCCACGAGGTACAAGGCGGCCAAAAACAAGCCTGAGGCCAGGGAGAAGTAAATCCCCTGCCACAGGGAAGCCCCCACTCGCTCCGGGGCTCCGGCGCCCACGTACTGGGCCACGAAGACGTTGACATAGCCGACCACGCCCATGAAAAAACAGAGGCTCAAAAATGAGGCGATGCCCGCGGGCAGGGCGGCGGCGATGGCGTCCATGGAGTAGTTGGCCAGAAACACCCGGTCCGTGAAGTGGATCAGGGAGGTGGTGCCGAAACTGACCACCAGGGGCAAACCCACGGCCAAAACGTGGCGATAGCCGTTTGGTTGGTACCAGCGCCTGAACATTGCGCACACCTTGACCCGAACGCATGGATTTTGCGGGGAGGACTAAAGGATGCAAGGATACTGGCCTGTCCGGTGCCGGTCAACCGGCAAGGAACTTGACAAAGCCTCGGCCTTGGACCCACCGTAGGGTGCATTGCATTGCTTGATTTTTTCAATCGGTTGGCGAGGTAAGCATGCCAAACAATCCCGGCGGCGGGCCCAGCAGGACCCTGGGTATTTTCACCCTGGCCATGATCAACATGGCCGCCATCCTCACCCTGCGCAACCTGCCCCTGATGGCCTATTACGGCTTGGCCTCAGTGTTTTTCTACGGCGTGGCCGCCCTGGCCTTTTTCGTGCCCGTGGCCCTGGTGGCCGCCGAGTTGGCCACCACCTACCCGGAGGCGGGCGGGGTCTACGCCTGGGTCAAGCGGGGCTTCGGCCCGAGGTACGGCTTCTTGGCGGTGTGGATGGACTGGGTGGAAAACGTGGTCTGGTTCCCCACGGTGCTCTCCTTCGTGGCGGCCACCATCGCCTATGCCGTGGCCCCCAGCCTGGACGAGAACAAGTTCTTCATGGTCACGGTGATGCTGGTGGTCTATTGGGGAGCCACCTTCGTCAACTTCTTCGGCATGAAGGCCTCGGGCCTTATCTCCAGCATAGGCACCATCGCCGGCACCATCATCCCCGGCTGCCTGCTCATCATCATGGCCGTGATCTGGCTGGTCATGGGCAAGGGGGTGCAGTTCGAGGTCTCCTGGGACGCCTTTTTGCCGGACATGAAGCTGTCCAACATGTCCTTTTTCGCCGGCGTGATCCTGGGATATTTCGGCATAGAAATGGCCGCCTACCACGCCCGCGAGGCCCGCGACCCCAAGCGCGACTACCCCAAGGCCATCCTGCTGTCGGTGGTGATCATCGTGGCCATTTTCATCATGGGTTCCTTGGCCATCGCGGTGGTGGTGCCGGCCAAGGACATCAGCCTGGTGGCGGGACTGATGCAGGCCATGGAAAAGTTCTTCGATCCCTTCGGGCTCCGGTGGGTGGTGCCCGTACTGGCTGTGCTGGTGGCGGCCGGCGGCATAGCCCAGATATCCACCTGGCTGGTGGGCCCCTCCAAGGGCCTGTTGGCCACCGCCCGGGACGGCTCCCTGCCCCCGGTGCTGGAAAAGGTGAACAAAGCCCACATGCCGGTGTCCATCCTTATAGCCCAGGGCCTGGTGAGCACCGTGTTCGTGCTCCTGTTTTTGCTGGTGCCCAACGCCAATAGCTTCTACTGGATTCTCTCGGCCCTCACTGCCCAGATCACGGTGATCATGTATATCCTCATGTTCGCCTCGGCCATAAAGCTGCGCTACAGCGACCGGGACGCCAAGCGGCCCTACCAGGTGCCCGGAGGCATGACCGGCATGTGGATCGTGGGGGGAGTGGGCCTGGGGGCCAGCTTTTTCGCCTTTTTCGTGGGCTTCGTGCCGCCGGTGGACGTCAAGATCAGCGGCCTCATCGGATTCGAGGCCTTCCTGGTGCTGGGCATCGTGGCGCTGAGTCTGCCGCCCTTCATCCTGGACAAGATAAAAAAGCCGAACTGGGTCCCCGAGCATCCCGAAGAGTTGGAAGACTGAGGCGAGCCTGTTTACGGCGCCATTAGGGCGGTGATCTCCGGAGGCAGGTACCACAACAGCTTACCCTTGCCCCTGGGCAGATCTTCCACCTCGATGGCGCAGATGCCGCCACGCTGAAAATCCACCTTGGCCTGACCGGCGGCCGAGAGCAGTCCGGCGGCCACCTTGGCCAGGTTGGGCAGATGCCCCACCACCATTAGCGGGGCCTGGTCCTGGTGGGCGGCCAGGAATTGCAAGGTTTCGCCCGGCTCGGCCATGGCCTTCACCTGATCGCTGATCAGGATTTTCTCCAAATCATAGTTCAGGACACGGGCCACTATCTCGGCGCTCTGGCGCGCCCGGTCCTTGGGGCTGGAGATCAACAGGCCGATGCGCAAAGCCAAGCGAGCCAGGGCCAGGGCGGTGGCGGTGACCACCTGAGTTCCTTCCGGGCTCAACCCTTCCTGGGGGTCCTGCTCCGGCGGCAGGTTGGGACCGTGTTGCATCAGATAAATTTCCATGACCCACCTCTTTTCAATTTCACTTCATTGATTCTTTTGATCGCCTCCCACCAGGGGTACGAAGCGCACCGCCATAAGGGAGTGCTGGCTCACCTTGCCCTGGGCGTCCTTCACCACCAGCACCAGTTCCTCGGCCCAGGACTCCTGCCCCACCGGCAGGATCATGCGCCCGCCGGGCTTGAGTTGCTCCACCAGCTTGGGAGGGATGCGCTTGGCGGCGGCGGTGACCAATATGGCGTCAAAGGGGGCCTGTTGGGGCCAGCCGAAGTTGCCGTCGCCCACCTTTACCCGCACCGCGTAGCCAAGGCGTTTCAGGCGGGCTTCAGCCTGCGCGGCCAGCTCGGGGATTATCTCCACGCTGTAGACCTTGGCCCCCATGGCCGCCAGCACCGCCGCCTGGTAGCCCGAACCGGTGCCGATCTCCAGCACCTTGTCGCCGGGCTTCACCCGCACCGCCTGGCTCATGAAGGCCACTATGTAGGGCTGGGAGATGGTCTGGCCTTGGCCTATGGGCAGGGGGTGGTCGTTGTAGGCCTGGCCACGCATGTTGTCCGGCACGAACTCATGGCGCGGCACCCGGCCCATGGCCGCCAGCACCCGCTGGTCGCTAATGTCCCGTGCGGCCAGTTGCCGGGCCACCATTTGCCGCCGCGCGGCGTCGTAGTCCCCAGCCCCTTGGGCGGGCAGGGCCAGGGCCAACAGCAACAGGCAGCCTAAGAGCACCCGCATGGGCATGGCATTCCCCTCCTCCGCCGGAAAGCCGCCACGGCCTTCCGGACAAAACCAGCCATATATACAATCATCGCACTGGGAGCGTCCGGGCTTCAAGGCATAGGCTGGGATAGCCAAGCAAGGGATGGCGTGCTAATTTGGGCTGATGCGTCCCCCGGAGGCGTCACATTTCATCGGAATGAACGGGCCATGTGCGGATTCGCCGGTTTCATAGACAGCCGCCCCCAGCGCAGCCAGGAGGAACTGGAGCGCATCTGCCGGGCCATGAACCAGACCCTGACCCACCGGGGGCCGGACGATGCGGGCCAGTGGGTGGACCCCGGCAGCGGAGCCGCCCTGGGGCACCGCCGCCTGTCCATCATCGACCTTAGCCCGGCCGGGTCCCAGCCCATGCTTTCCCACGACGGCAATCTGGTGCTGGCCTACAACGGCGAAATCTATAACTTCCCGGAGTTGCGCCGCCGCCTGGAATCCGGGGAGCCGGAGCTGGCCGGGAGGTGGCGGGGGCGCTCTGACAGCGAGGTGCTGCTCCAGGCCATCGCCGCCTGGGGCCTGGAAAAGGCCCTGGCCGCGGCCAACGGTATGTTCGCCCTGGCCCTGTGGGACCGGCGGGCCAAGCGTCTGTTTTTGGCCCGCGACCGCCTGGGCCAAAAGCCACTGTATTACGGCTGGGCCGGGGACAGCCTGGTGTTCGCCTCGGAGCTCAAGGCCCTGGCGCCCCACCCCGATTTTCAGGGCCAAGTGGACCGCCAAGCCCTGGCCGCCTACGTGCGCCACGGCTACGTGCCCGCGCCCCACTGCATTTTCCAGGGCATGCGCAAGCTGACCCCCGGCTGCTCGGTCTGCCTGGACCCCACCCAGCACCAGGTTTTGCCCGAGCCCCAGGCCTACTGGTCCCTGACCCAGACCATGACCCAGGGCCTGGCCAATCCGCTAAGCGGCCCCCCCCAGGAGGCGGTAGACCGTTTGGAAGAGGTGTTGGGCGACGCGGTGGAGATGCGCATGATCTCCGATGTTCCCCTGGGCGCGTTGCTCTCCGGCGGCATCGACTCTTCCACCGTGGTGGCCCTCATGGGCCAGCGCTCCAGCCTGCCGGTGCGCACCTTTTCCATCGGCTTCCGCCAGGCCGGCCACGACGAAGCGCCTTTTGCCCGCCAGGTGGCAAAGCATCTGGGCACCGAGCACACCGAATTGTACGTGTCGCCCGAAGAGGCCCTGTCCGTGGTGCCCCTGCTGCCCACGATCTACGACGAGCCCTTTGGCGACTCCTCCCAGATACCCACCTATCTGGTCTCGCGCCTGGCCCGGCAAGAGGTCACCGTGGCTCTTAGCGGCGACGGTGGGGACGAGGCCTTCATGGGCTATGACCGCTATTTCTGGGCCCAGCGCCTGGCCCGCTTCAACCGCCGGGCCCCCTTGCCCCTGCGGCGGGCCCTGGCTGGAGCGCTCACCTCCCTGCCCACCAGCACCTGGGACCGCCTGTTGCGCGGAGCCATGGCCGTCCTGCCTCGGCGGCTGCGCAAGAGCAACCCGGCCGACAACCTGGACCGGGTGGCCAATCTCCTTCCCTGCCGCGACGGGCGCGAGTTGTACCGCCGCCTGATGTCTCCCGGCTTCGACCCGGCCGAACTGGTGCGCGGCGAGGGCGAGGCCCGCACCATTTTCAGCCAGGCCTCGGGGCCGGAGGACGCCGCGCCCTATGAGCGGCGCATGATGTATTGGGATGGGGTGAGCTATCTGCCCGACGACATCCTGGTCAAGGTGGACCGGGCCAGCATGGCGGTGAGCCTGGAGGCGCGCAGCCCACTGCTTGATTACCGCGTGGTGGAGTTGGCCTGGCGCATGCCTTCTTCACTGTTGGCTCGAGACGGCCAGGGCAAGTGGCCCCTGCGTCAGGTGGCCTATCGCCATTTGCCCCGCCAACTGTTGGACCGCCCCAAGATGGGCTTTGGCGTGCCCCTGGCCGCCTGGTTGCGCGGCCCGCTGAAGGACTGGGGCGCGGCCTTGTTGGAGCCCGACCGCCTGGAGCGGGAGGGCTGGTTCAACCCTCAACCCATCGTCCAGGCTTGGAGCGAGCACCAAAGCGGACGCCGCAACCGGCACCATCAACTCTGGGCGGTGCTCATGTTCCAGGCCTGGCTGGAGAAGCAGTCCCTGGTCTGAAGCGGAATCCTCGATCAGATCAGCAGGGCGGCCACCAGCAGGATGGTGGCCCCGCCGGCTATGGTGGTGGAAAAGACCAGCTTGGCCGCCAGCCCACCGTCGCAGCCGTAGCGCTTGGCCAAGACCACGCCCAGCAGGGCCGAGGGCATGGCCGCCTCCAGGACGAGGATGTGCTTGCCCAACTCCGGCATGCCCAGAAGGGGCAAGGGCAGCCACACCAGCAGAGGCTTGAGAATAAGCTTGATGGCGCACACCGCCGCCACCAGGCCGACCCCGGCGGAGAGCACGTTGAGCCGCAGGATAAGCCCAACAGTGAGGGCCACGGCCAGGGTGTTGGCTCCGGCCACCACCTTCAGGCCGTCCAGAAGCGAGGCCACCACTGGGTTGTGGATGGGCAGCCCGGCCGCGGAGCAGACCAGCCCCCCGGCCAGGGCGAAAAAGATGGGCGAACGGAAAAAGGCCAAGGCCGCCGAGACCTTCTCCCTGGTCCCGACTTGTTGGCCGCCGAAGTAGATTGCCACCATCACCCCGATGGTGAACAGGGCCGGTCCCACCCCCAGCTCGGAGATGATCACCGCGTCCACGATGGCCTGCCCCTGGCCGGGGAACGCCTCCGACACCAGGGCATAACCCAACAACGCCGATGAGCCGAAACCGGCGGTGAGGATGAAAGCGCCCAGGCGGGGACGGTCCAGGCCCATCCAGCGACCCACCTGCCAGGCCAGCACCAGGCAGGCCACCTAGGCCAGGAACATGATCCCGGCAAGCTGGGTCTTCCGCCAGGGTATGGGTTGCTCCACCAGATAGACGAAGATGGTGGCGGGCAGGGTCACCTGGGCTACCAGCTTGGCGAACAGCGCGCCGTGGGACTCGTCGAGCACTTTGAGCTTGCGCAGCATAACCGCCAGACAGATCAGGCCCACCAGGACCGCGATTGAAGACAACACCCGGACCTGAAAATCCATCTTCCCCCCTCGACGGCAAACCGGCTGGCCGCCCCGAGTGGAGCGGCCCGGCTAATTTCGGCTAGTTCCTCAGGGAGCGCACGGGAGCGGGCATGCGGCCGCCCCTGGCCACAAAGGCCGCGCCCGAGAAGCGGTTGACCGGCATCACCGGCGCGCGGCCCAACAGGCCGCCGAAGTCCACCGAATCCCCGGCCACGGTGCCCGGCGCGGGGATGACCCGCACCCCGGTGGTCTTGTCGTTGGCCATGCCGATGGAAAGCTCGTCGGCGATGATGGCCGACAGGGTGGCCGCGCTGGTGTCGCCGGGCACGGCGAACATGTCCAGGCCCACCGAGCACACGGCGGTCATGGCTTCCAGCTTTTCCAGGCTCAGCGCCCCCACCTCCACCGCCTCGATCATGGCCTCGTCTTCGCTCACCGGGATGAAGGTTCCCGAGAGGCCGCCCACCCGGCCCGAGGCCATGGCCCCGCCCTTTTTCACCGCATCGATCAACAGGGCCAGGGCGGCGGTGGTGCCCGGTGCCCCCACCCGCTCCAGGCCCATGCCTTCCAAGATGCGCCCCACGCTGTCGCCCATGGCCGTGGTGGGAGCCAGGCTTATGTCCACCACCCCGAAGGGCACGCCCAGGCGCCGCGCCAGCTCGCGGCCCACCAGCTCACCCCCACGGGTGATCTTGAACACGGTGCGCCGAATTATCTCGCTAAGCGCGGTTAGGTCGGCGTCGGGGTGCTTGTCCACCACCGCCCGCACCACGCCGGGCCCGCTGATGCCCACGTTCAGGGCCGCGTCGGCCTCGCCCCCGCCGTGGAAGGCCCCGGCCATGAAGGGATTGTCCTCGGGCGCGTTGCAAAAGGCCACGAACTTGGCGCAGGCGATGCCGTTAGGGCCGGCGGCGGCCATGTCCTTGAGGATGTGGCCCAGACGCACGATGGCGTCCATGTTCATACCCGCCAGGGTGGAGGCCAGGTTCAAAAAGCCGCAAAGGCGCTGGGTGGAGCTGAGCACCTGGGGCAAGGACTCCATGACCCGCCGGTCGGCGGCGGTGGTCCCTTTTTGCACCAAGGCCCCGAAGCCGCCGATAAAGTCCACCCCCGCCTCGCAGGCGGCCCGGTCCAGGGCCTGGGCCAGCACCAGGGGCGCGTCGGCCTGGGCGCAGGGCTCGATGAGCCAGGCGGCCGGGGTGATGGACAGGCGCTTGTTGATGATGGGCAGGCCCATGGACTCGCTGAGTTCCACGGCCTCGCCGACCAGGCGTTTGCCCAGCCCGGCCAGGCGCTCTCCGGCGTCCTGGGCCAGGCGTCCGGCGTCGCGGTCGACCAGGTCCTTGAGGTTGACCCCCAGGGTGACCGCGCGGATGTCGAAATGCTCGAAGAGGATCATCCCCGCGGTTTCAAATACTTCTTCTACCCCGAACTCCACGGCGGCCTCCTAGATCCGGTGCATGGCCTTGATGACCGCCTCGTTGTGCAGCATCACCTTGAGGCCCATGGATTCGGCCAGCTCGTTCAGGGCCTGGCGCAGGCCCGCCGATCCGGAGGCGCTTTCGGTGATGTCGGCCAGCATGGTCATCACGAAGGTGCCGTCCATGACTTTCTGCTGCACGTCCTCGATGTTGGCCCCATGCTTAAACAGCAGGCCGCTCACCTGGGCGATGATGCCTTTTTGGTCCTTGCCCAGGACCACCACGAAGACTCGTTCTTTTTCCATGGTCCCTAATCCTGATCAGCTATGTGCTCCTGCCCGAAGGGGCAGTGTTTCAGCAGGCCGCAGCTCGGGCAATCGGGCCCCCGCGAGTGGCACACCTGACGCCCGTGGGTGATGACCTGGTGGCTGAAGGAGGTCCAGCGTTTTTTGGGGATGATCTCCATGAGCGCGAACTCGGCCTTGACCGCGTCGGTCTGGTCGGTGAACTCCAGGCGGCGGCACACCCGGCCCACGTGGGTGTCCACGGTGATGCCCGGCACGCCAAAGGCGTTGCCCAAGACCACGTTTGCCGTCTTGCGCCCCACGCCGGGCAGCTTCACAAGGGCGTCCAGATCGCCGGGCACCTGGCCACCGTGGCCCTCCACGATGGCCTGGGCCGCGCCCTTGATGGACTTGGCCTTGTTGCGGAAAAAGCCGGTGGGCCTCACCGCCTCTTCCAACTTGCCGGGGTCGGCCTCCGCGAAGTCGGCCACGGTGGGGTATTTGGCGAACAGATCGGGGGTGACCTGGTTCACCCGCTGGTCGGTGCACTGGGCGCTCAGGATGGTGGCCACCAGAAGCTCCCAGGAGGTGCGGTAGTCCAGGGCGCACTCGGCCTTGGGGTAGAGCCCCGCCAGGGCGGCAAGGACCGCCTTCACCCTGGCGGGGTCGGGCGGGGAAAACCCCCGCCCGCTCTTTTCGGCCGCGCTCTTGGCCAAGGTTTACTCCTGGACCACTTCCGCCTTTTGGATCACCACGGGGGTTACCGGCACGTCCTGGTACATGCCCTTGCTGGTGGTCTCCACGGCCTTGATCTTGTCCACCACGTCCATACCCTTGATGACCTTGCCGAACACGGAATAGCCCCAACCCTGAGCGTCCTTGCTCTTGAAGTTGAGGAATTCGTTGTCGGTCACGTTGATGAAGAACTGGGCCGTGGCGCTGTCGGGGTCCATGGTGCGGGCCATGGCCAGGGTGTACTCGTCGTTGGTCAGGCCGTTGTCAGCCTCGTTCTTGATGGGCTTGTCGGTGGCCTTGAGTTGCATCTTATCGTTTAGGCCGCCGCCCTGGATCATGAACCCGTTGATGATCCGGTGGAACACGGTTCCGTTGTAAAAGCCCTTGTTGACGTAGGCCAGGAAGTTCTCCACGGTTTTGGGGGCCTTGTCGGGATACAGCTCGACCTCGATGTCGCCCATGCTGGTCTGAATTTTGACCACGGGATTGCTCCTTGCGGCCAGGGACGCTCCCCCGGCCATAAAAGTTAAGGTAATGGCCGCAGCCATGATTGCGAAAACCACTAACTTGGTTGCTCTCATGAAACGCTCCGCGCCGAAAACATACATTTCGGTCCCTAAAGGATCACTACTTGTTTAATGAGCCGCACCACTTCGGCCGGGTCGTCCATTACCCGGAAATAGTCCAAATCCTCGGGACTAATCATCTTCCCGGCCAGTTGGGTGTTCTTGATCCAGTCTACCAGTCCCGACCAATACTCGCTGCCCATGAGGATCACCGGGAAGGGGCGGATTCGCTTGGTCTGGATCAGGGTGAGGGCCTCGGCCATCTCGTCCAGGGTGCCGAAACCGCCGGGCATGACGATGTAGGCCACCGAGTATTTGACGAAGATGACCTTGCGCACGAAGAAATAGCGGAAGTTCATACGCACGTTGGCGTAGGGGTTGGGCCTCTGCTCAAAGGGCAGCTCGATGTTGAGCCCCACGGAGTGGCCGCCCGCCTCGGTGGCTCCCTTGTTGCCCGCCTCCATGACCCCGCCGCCGCCGCCGGTGATCACCGAAAAGCCCGCCTCCACCAGCTTGCGGCCCATCTCTTCGGCCAGCTTGTACTCGGGAGCGTCGGGCGCCACCCGGGCCGAGCCGAAGATGCTCACCCCCTTGGGGATGTGGCTCATCTCGTCGATGGCGTCCACGAACTCGCTCATGATGCGGAACATGCGCCAGGATTCCCGGGCGCTGAGGGCATCTATTACGTATTGTTGCTCGCTTTGATCCGGCATGGCCTCACCTCGCTGGGGATGATTCTTTGACCCCGGCCATGGGACCGAGGGCAAAGACCCTGATATACTAGCAGTCGTTTTCGTATAGTCCACGCATCGGTTGCCCGCTGTCAAGACATGGGCCGCGGGCCCGGCCGGCGCAATTCTACCAGGCCAAGGAGTAGGCAATGCGACTAACCTGTATGGGCGCGGCCCGCACTGTAACCGGATCATCCTACCTAATCGAAATGGACGACGAGCGCTGCTTCCTGGTGGACTGCGGCCTGTTCCAGGGTAGTGCGCAGTTGGAGCGGCGCAACTGGATCGCCGGACCCTACCGGGTGCCGGACCTGAGCGCCATATTCATCACCCACGCCCACATCGACCACTCCGGCCTGGTGCCCCGCCTGGTGCGGGGCGGTTACTCCGGCCCCATATACGCCTCCAAGCCCACCTGCGAACTGCTCAAGATCCTCTGGCTGGACTCGGCCAACATCCAGCAGATGGAGGCGGAGTGGCAGAGCCGCAAGAACCGCCGCCAGGGCAAAAACGACCTTGAGCCCCTGTATGAAGTGGCCGACGCCGAGGCGGCCATCACCCTGCTCAGGCCCATCGAGCTGGATTGCCACGAGGAGCTGCTGCCCGGAGTGCGGGTCTGCTATGTGCAGGCGGGACATATCCTTGGGGCGGCCAGCCTTCACCTGACCCTCACCGGCGAGAATGGGGTGCACCGGGTGGGCTTCTCCGGCGACCTGGGGCGGCCCAACCAGCTGATCGTGCCCGACCCGGGCAAGATGGACCAGGTGGACACCCTGTTCATGGAAACCACCTACGGCGGCCGCACCCACAAATCGCTTCCCGAGAGCGTGGACGAGTTGTTGGACGTGGTGAAGCAGGCCTACCAGGAAGGCGGCAAGGTGCTCATACCGGCCTTTGCCGTGGAGCGCACCCAGGAGATCATTTACATACTGGCCGCCGCCCACCGCCGGGGAGAGTTGCCCGACGACCTGCCGGTGTTTTTGGACTCGCCCCTGGCCATCAACGCCACCCGCATCTTCCGGGACCATCCGGAATACTTCGACGAGCAGACCAAGGAAATCCTGGCCAACGGCGAAACTCCTCTGAACTTCCCCAACCTGAAGTTCACCACCACCAGCGAGGAGAGCCAGAACATCAACCGCTATATGGGCCCGGCCATCATCATAGCGGGCAGCGGCATGGCCAACGCGGGGCGCATAAAGCACCACCTGAAGCACAATCTGTGGCGGCCCAACTGCCATGTGGTCATCGTGGGTTTCCAGGCCAAGAACACCACCGGCCGCCTGTTGGTGGAAGGCGCGCCTAAGGTGAAAATATTCCGCGAAGACGTGGTGGTGCGGGCCAAGGTGCACACCATCAACGGCTTCTCGGCCCACGCCGACCAGAACGAGCTGCTGGCCTGGATGGCGCCCCTGATGCATCGAGGCGTAAAGGTCAACCTGATCCACGGCGAAGAAGAGCAGTCGGTCACCTTCAAGGCCCTGGCCCAGGCCCGCTTCCCCATGGTGCGCTTCCACGTCCCCCGCTGGAACGAGGTGCTGGAGCTGGGTGCCCGGCCGGTGGAACTGGCCAAGGTGGAGCCAGCCGAGCTGGCCGCGGAGGTGCGCCAGCTCAGCAGCCGCCTGGCCCAGCTGGCCGAGCGCCTGTCCGTGCCTGGCAGCGGCCTGGCCCCGGAAGACGCCACCGCCTTGCTCAAGGCCCTCAAGGCGGCAAACCAGGCGGCCTCGCTGGGGGAGGCGGCCTAGCCCGGATATTTCACGAAGGTTGTGTGATATCCCCTAACGGACCAGTATTTATGGGACCATTATGAAAAAGATGCTCATGTCATCAATGTATGTCTCGAACCCATCGCCGGCACAGCCAGCTGCCGGTAGACAAGGCGCCTGGCAAGCGAGGGCCGCGGGCGTAGCCAAAACTACGTCGAGGTCCGAGCGCGGCCAGCAACACCGTATGCCGGTGGCTGGCGCAGCCGGGCGCACAACCTTCGTGAAATTTCCGGGCTGAAACGTGCCTCGCTGGGAACTACTAGGCCGGGTGGAAAAACCGGCCCGCTACCTGGGCGGCGAACCGGGGACGATGATCAAGGACGAGGCCCAGGTGCGCCTGAGCCTGGCCCTGGCCTTTCCCGAGATCTACGAGATCGCCATGAGCCACCTTGGCATCAAGGTGCTCTACGAGTGCCTGGCCGGGCGGCCCGACGTGGCCGCCGAGCGGGTGTTCTGCCCCTGGTTGGACCTCATGGAGATCATGGATGCCGAGGGCGAAGCTCCCTGGTCCCTGGAGAGCGGCCGGGCCCTGGGCGACTTCGACGTGATCGGCTTCTCCCTGCAATACGAGCTGACCTACACCAACCTGCTGATGATGCTGAAGCTGGCCAAGGTGCCCGCCCGCCGGGACGAGCGCGGGCCACAGCATCCCCTGGTCATCGCCGGGGGGCCCACCATGGTCAACCCCGAGCCCTTGGCGGACTTTTTGGACTTGGCGGTGGTGGGCGAGGCCGAGGAGATCATCCACCCCCTCATGGACCTGTTAATCCAGGCCAAACAGGAGGCATGGCCCAGGGAGAAGCTCTACCGCGAGGCCATGAAGATCGAGGGCGTCTACGCCCCGGCTCTGTTTAAGCCGGTGTACCAAGACGGCCGCCTGGCCGAGATCAAGGCACTGGACCCGGAGCGCCCCAAGGTGCATAGGCGAATCGTGGCCGACATGGGCGAGCATGAGCCGCCCCACCGCACCATTTTGCCCACGGTCACCCCGGTGCACGATCGCCTGGGAGTGGAACTGGCTCGGGGTTGCACCAGGGGATGCCGCTTCTGCCAGGCCGGGTTCATCTATCGCCCGGTGCGTGAGCGCCCGGCCGAGCAGGTGTACCAGGCGGCCATGCAGGGACTGGGCAAGGGAGGGCTGGAGGAGTTGGCCCTGCTGTCGCTGTCCACCAGCGACTACACCTGCATCGAGCCCCTGGCCGCCGCGCTCATGGACGCCCTGGAGCCCCGGCGCATCAGCCTGAGCCTGCCCAGCCTGCGCATGGATTCCCTGGGCGAGGAGTTGATCAACCAGATCAAACGGGTGCGCAAGACCGGCTTCACCTTGGCCCCGGAAGCGGGCAGCGAGCGCCTGCGGGGGGTGATCAACAAAAACCTGAGCGAAGAGCAGATCGTGGGCACCGCCCGCACGGTGTACGGCATGGGCTGGAACCTGGTGAAGCTCTACTTCATGCTGGGCCTGCCCACCGAAACCGAGGAGGACATCCTGGCCATAGGCCGCTTGGCCTTCCTGGTGGCGAACGAGGCCAAGAACGCCGGGCGGGGCCGGGGCAAACGCCCGGTGGTCAACGCCAGCCTGGGCATGTTCGTGCCCAAGCCTCACACTCCCTTCCAGTGGGAGGGGCAGATCGGCCTGGATGAGTCCCTGGAGCGCCTCAAGCTGGCCAAGTCCAATCTGGGTGACCGCCGGGTCAAGGCCAAGTGGAACGACGCCAAAACCAGCATCATCGAGGGAGTGCTCAGCCGGGGGGACCGCCGCTTGGGCGCGGTGCTTTTGCGGGCCGTGGAACTGGGCTGCCGCTTCGACGGCTGGACCGAGCATCTGGATTACGGGGCCTGGCTACAGGCCCTGGCCGACAACGCCCTTTCCCTGGACGACTACCTGCGCCCCCGCGAGCAGGACGAGGTGCTTCCCTGGGAGCACATCGACGTGGGGGTGAGCAAAAAATATCTTTGGTCGGAGCGGGAGAAGTCACTGGCCGGCGAGTCCACCTCCGACTGCCGCCGGGGCCGCTGTCTTGACTGCGGAGTGTGCGACCACAAGGTGATCAAACCGCGCCTGTGCGAAGAGGCCGCCCTGCCAGCGCCGCCCGCCGCGCCGCCGGAAGGCGAACGCCTGGACTGGCGCTTCCGCCTGGAAAAGACAGGCCCGGCCCGCTATCTGGGCCACCTGGAGATGATGCGCCTGTTGGAGCGCACCATCCGCGCCGCGGGCATAGAGCTGGCTTACACCCAGGGCTTCCACCCCCACGCCCTGGTAAAAACCGCCGCCGCCCTGACCACCGGGGTGGAGAGCCTGGTGGAAACCATGGAGGTGTCCACCATCCGCTCCTACGACCCGGACCAATTGGCCGCCCAGGTAAACGCCCTGCTGCCGCCTGGCCTGCGCCTGGCTAACGGAAGGCCGGGGCGCCCCGGCGAAAAACTCATCGACCCGCCGGTGGCGGTGTACCGCATCACCCCGGCCCAGCCCCTGGACCCGGCTCGCCTTGAGGCTTTTCAGGAGGCCGACCAGTGGATTATGCTTAGGCACTCCCCCAAGGGCAGCCGGGAGATCGACATCAAGGCCGCCGTCCGCCAAATTGAGCTGGACGGCGGAGACCTGCTGTTGGTCGCCGGCTCGGCCGGGGGGAGGCCCAAACCGGTGGAGGTGCTCAGCAGCGTCTTCGGGCTAAGCCCGGAGGAGGCCGCTGCCGCCCGTGCCCTGAAGGTGGAAGCCAGGGAGGAAGAGCAAGGCTGATGGCCTCGACTCTGCTCATAAACTCGCGCTCCTACGAGACCCGCGTGGCCCTGTTGGAAAACGGCCAGTGCGTGGAGGTCTACGTGGAGCGCCACAAGCAGATGTCCCTGGCGGGCAACGTGTACCTGGGCCGGGTGGCCAGGGTCTTGCCGGGCATGCAGGCCGCCTTCGTGGACATCGGTCTGCCCAAGGCCGCCTTCCTCTATGTGAGCGACGTTTACGAGCCCCCGGAAGAGATGCAGTGGGACGCGGGCGAGGTGCCCCCCGAGGCCCAGCGCAGCCCCGGCAGCCGCATCGAGCAGATGCTGCGCGAGGGCCAGGAGATCATGGTGCAGGTGGCCAAGGAGCCCCTGGGCAACAAGGGCGCCCGCATCACCAGCCACGTAACCCTGCCCGGCCGCAACCTGGTGCTCATGCCCACCATCGATCACGTGGGGGTGAGCCGCCGCATCGAGGAACCGGAGGAGCGCCAGCGCCTGCGGGGGCTCATCGAAGAGCTGCGCCCGACGGGCATGGGCTTCATCGCCCGCACGGTGAGCGAAGGGGCCGATCGCCAAAAGCTGGCCGCGGAGATGGACTTTTTGCGCTCGCTGTGGGACTCCATCGGCCAGCGCCGCCGCCTGGCCTCGGTGCCTTTTGTGTTGCACCAGGATTTGTCGGTGAGCCTGAGGGCGGTGCGCGACCTGTTCACCCGCGAGGTGGACCATCTGATCATCGACTGCCAGGAAGAGTACGACCAGGTGGTGGAGTTCGTCTCCACCTTCATGCCCCGTCTGCTGCCCAGCGTTGAGCTTTACGACCGGGGCGACCCCATCTTCGACGCCTACGAGGTGGAGCCGGAGCTGGCCCGGGCCCTGGAGCGCAAGGTCTGGCTCAAGAGCGGCGGCTACGTGGTCATCGAAAAGACCGAGGCGCTCACCTCCATCGACGTGAACACCGGGCGCTACGTGGGCGGCTACAACCTGGAAGAGACCATCGTCAAGACCAACCTGGAGGCGGTCAAGGAAATCGCCTGCCAGATACGCCTTCGGGACATCGGCGGGCTCATCGTCATCGACTTCATCGACATGGAGCGCGAGGACAACCGCGAGCGGGTGGTGGCCGCTCTAAAGGAAGCCCTGGGCGCGGACCGCTCCAAGACCAACGTGCTGTCCATGAGCCCCCTGGGCCTGGTGGAGATGACCCGAAAGCGGGTGCGCGAGTCCTTGGGAGAGTCCCTGGGCGAGCCCTGCTTCTATTGCGAAGGCTCCGGCCGCCTGCGCGACCCCACCACGGTGTGCTACGAGATTTTCCGCGCCCTGGAGCGGGAGATGAAAAACTCGGTGGCCGGCACGGTCAGCGTGATGGTGCACCCCCAGGTGGCCGAGGTGATGCTCCAGGAGGAGCGTTTCGCCCTGGAAGAGCTGGAAAGCCTGCTCCAGCTCACCATTCACGTAGTGCCCAACCAGAGCCTGCACCGGGAGCATTTCGAGCTGCGCCCCGAAGCGCGTTCCTGAGGCCCCTCGCTTGCCGAGGGCCACGCCCAGAGGTAGCCTTAGCCCATCATTGTCCCAGCCGGGGGTTCATTAATTTTGACCCGATTTCGCTTGCTAGACACCGGCCTGTTGACCGCCGCCGAGAACATGGCCCTGGACGAGGTGCTTACCCGCCGGGCCGGGGCGGGCATCTCCCCTCCCACCCTGCGTTTTTTACGATTCAGCCCTGACGCCGCCTTGGTGGGCTATCACCAGGATGCCGAGCGCGAGCTTCGCCTGGACTACTGCGCCGCCAACAGCATCGAGGTGAACCGCCGGGTTACCGGCGGCGGTGCCCTGCTGTTCCAGGAATCCAGCCTGGGCTGGGAGATCATCGCCCCCTGGGGCGAGGGGCCCTTTGCCGGGGGCTTCAACGCCGCCTTGGAGCGCATCTGCCTGGCCGCCGCCCAGGGCCTTTCCTCCCTGGGAGTGGAGGCCTGCTTCCGGCCCCGCAACGATATCGAGGTGGACGGCCGCAAGATATCCGGCACCGGGGGCATGGTCCTGGAAGGCGGGGCCATGTTCCAGGGCACCGTGCTGGTGGTCAACGAGATCGACCGCTTCCTCAGGGCGCTGAGGGTGCCGGTGGAAAAGCTCAAGCGCCGGGAAATCGAGTCGCTCATGGAGCGCATGGCCTTCTTGGAAGACCTGCTGGGGCGGCCCTTGCCCATGGCCGAGTTGAAGGAGGCCCTGGCCCAGGGCCTGTCCCAGGGGCTGGGCTTCAGCCTGGAGCCCGGTAGCCTTACCGAGGGCGAGAAAGAAGAGTTGGCCCAGCGCCTTCCTTATTTCCGCTCCGAGGGGTGGCTGCGCCTCAAGTCCCTGCCCTCGGACCGCCCGGCTTGGCTGCGCCACTATGTGCAGGGCGAGGGCGGCAGCATGCGGGTGCACCTGTGGCTGGACAAGCGGGGGGCGCGGGTGCAAAAGGCGCTGATCAGCGGCGACTTCTTCGCCCGGCCTCAGCGCCTGGTGCCGGACCTGGAAGCCGCGCTGATGGGCGTGAAGGCCAAGCCCGAAGAGTTGCGCCGGGTGGTGGAGGATTTCCTTAGCAACGCCACCGGTGAGCTGGTGGGCATCACCCCGGCGGAAGCGGCCCGCGCCGTGGCCGAGGCCGGGGCGCGCCTGGCGCTGGCCCGGGAGCTGGGCCAGGAGGACGCAGCCGAGTTGTTTTTGGTGAACCTCACCCCAGACCAGGCCCTGGCCCAAAAACCGGCCTGGCTGCTGCTCCCCTATTGCTCCAAACCGCCGGACTGCGACTTTCGCTACGTGCCCGACTGCGGGATTTGCGGCGAGTGCCAGTTCACCCAGATGATCACCCTGGGAGAGGAGCTGGGCCTCAAGCCGGTGAGCATCCAGTCATTCGAGCACCTCATGGAAAATCTGAAGCGCATCAAACAAGAAGGCGGCTGGTTCCTGGGCTCCTGCTGCGAGGCCTTCTACGCCAAGCACCAGCGGGAGATGGAGGATTCCGGGGCCCTAGGGGTGCTGGTCAACCTGGACTCCACCACCTGCTACGACCTGGGCAAGGGCATGGCCGCCTATGCTGGGCACTTTGACAACCAGACAGAGATGAACACCGCGCTCATCGAAAAGGTGGCTCGGAAGATGGGCCATGCCTGAGCGGGTGGATGTGCTGGTGGTCGGCGGCGGACCCGCCGGGGCTCTGGCCGCCCAGGAGGCGGCCTCGGCCGGAGCCGAGGTCCTGCTCATCGACAAGAAGCGCCGGTTCGGTGCCCTGCCCCACTGCGCCGAGTTCGTGCCGCGCTTGCTGGCCAGGGAGGTTACTTTCCCCGAACGCAGCCAAGTGCAGCCGGTGGAGGGCATGCTCACCGTTTTGGAAGGCGAGGAGCGCTTCACCCCAGGGTCGGGCTGGATTCTGGACCGCCAGGTGTTCGACCACGGCCTGGTGCTGGCCGCCGCCCAGGCTGGGGCGCGGGTGTGGGCCGGGGCCAAGCTCATGAGCCAAAGTGGCGATACCTGGGAGATACAACGAGGAGCCCGCAAGGTCAGCCTCACCCCCGGCGCGGTGGTGGCCGCCGACGGCGCGGCCTCTCTCACCGCCCGCCTGGCCGGGTGGCCCTCCCAGGCGCTGATGGCCGGGGTGCAGATGCAGGTGCCCTTGGCCAAGCCCTTGGAGCGCACCCAAGTCTATCTGGAGCCCGCCATACGCCACGGCTACGCCTGGCTCTTTCCGCGCGGCCTGGCGGCCAACCTGGGCCTGGGCTGCCGGGTGGAGGCCAAGCCCCAGAAGCGCCTGGATGAGTTGCGCGCACGGCTGATCGAGCAAGGACTGATCCTGCCCGGCGTGTTGGCCCTGGCCGGGGGAGCCATCCCCGTGGGCGGGCCGCGCGACGAGATGGCCAAGGCCCGCGTGCTGCTGGCCGGGGACGCGGCCGGGCTCACCCATCCGGTAACCGGGGCGGGCATCCCCCAGGCGGTTT
>Ga0180016_100028_pt1 | contig 83658 bp, 76 predicted proteins | sample KR46_M_MetaG_FD_129673 | JGI IMG/M metagenome (GOLD analysis project Ga0180016, IMG submission 129673) | Groundwater microbial communities from the Olkiluoto Island deep subsurface site, Finland - KR46_M_MetaG | ecosystem: Environmental > Aquatic > Deep subsurface > Groundwater | place: Finland... | reverse complement strand
TCTTCCACAAAGGTATGGCTGTGTTCGGCCATGATTTTCTCCCGTCGGTTTAAAGGCGACTCCGGCCCCGCCGGGCCAGCCAGGCGGTGAGGCCCAGGGCCATGACCAGGCGCGGAGCCAGAATCCAAAAGGCGCTTCCCCCCAGTATCACGAACAGGGCGGTGTCTTCCACCACCGCGTGGCAGGTCACCAAAAACACGGCCAGGGCCAAACGCTCGGAATCGGCCAGGCCCTCCTCCCGGCTCACCGAGACCAGGATGCCCGCGCCGTACAGCAGGCCCAGGAAAACCCCGGCCAGCAGGGGCACCAGGCCGCCGGGCCCCAGGCCGATCACCGCCAGGGCCGGGCGCAGGCGCTTCCAGGGCCGCTCGAACACCCCGTAGGCCTTGGCCATCTCGTAGCCCACGATCAAGGGCAGCACCACCAGGGCCAACTCGGCGCACAGCACCAGACCCTTGAGCGCCGCACCGGGCAGCATGGAGATCAACTGGCCTAGCATAGCACCAGCGCCAGGAGCCAACCCGCCCCCAGGCCCAGCACGATGCGCAGCAGGGTGAGGGCGTGGTAGCGGGGCGTGAGCTGGCGCACCACCACTGCCTCCATGATCAGGCTGTGGGCGATGCCCAGGATGAGGCCCAAAACGCTGATCTGCTGCCAACTCAGGGCCAGGGGCGCGGCCACGGCGGTGGCGGCGTAGAGGTTCACCAGCATGCCCGCCATCAACACCGCCGCCGCCTCGGGCGGCAGGCCCCACAGGCTCATCACCGGCTCCAAAAAGCCGCTGATCTTGGCCAGGGCCCCGCTGGACACCAGAAGGTCACTGGCCACGTACAGGGGCAAAATGTTGATGAGCAGGAACCACAAGAACTTGCGGCCCCGCCCCAAACTGCGGCCCAGGGCCAGACGCCAGGGAGGGCCGGCCGGGGCCGAAGCGGTGTGCTCGGCGGACATGGGCCAAGTCTAGGCGCACCGGCCGTTTCGGTCAACCCGGCCCTTGACAAGTCGGGGCATGGGTTGGCAAAATAGGGCTGGTCTAAGGTTAGACCTCACCCAACAAGTCATCACTCGCTCGTCCGCAGGAATGTAGGGGAAGGACCCGGGGGAAACACTGTTGCAAGGCAACCGGCGCAAGAAGGCCTACGAAGAAGTGGCCGAGGCCATTAGGGGACAGGTCTTTGCCGGTCTACTGGAGCAAGATCAACAGCTTCCGCCCGAGCGCGAACTGGCGGAAAACTACGGGGTGAGCCGGGTGGTGGTTCGCGAGGCCATCCGCACCCTGGAGATGGCCGGCATCCTCAGGGTGCAGAAAGGCGCCGGAGGCGGGACCTTCGTGTGCCACGACCTGGACAAGCCCCTGGTCGCCTCCATGGAAAATCTCCTGGCGGGCGGCGACATCACCCTCAACGATCTTTTCGAGATGCGGCTCTTGCTGGAGCCCCCGGCGGCGGCCCTGGCCGCCCAGCGGGGCAAACCGGCCGGGCTGGTCCATCTGGCCGAGGTGCTGGAACTGGCCCACGAGAGCCGCGAAGACTCCCAGACGCTTCGCACCCACAACCTGGAATTTCACCGCCGTCTGGTGGCCCTGGCCGGCAATCCACTGCTCAGCCTTTTGTGCGACACGGTCATGAGCATCCTGGTGGATAGCCTCAGGGGCAAGCTGAACCGGCAAACCAGCCTCATCGTGCATGATTATCACTACAAGATCATGGAAGCGGTGCGGGCGGGGCAGGCTGAGGAAGCCCGCCGGCTCACGGTCGCGGACCTGGAAACCTTGCGCGAACTCTACCGCAACATGGGCGTGGAGGTCGGCAGGGGACAGGCCGCGCGAAAGGCCGGCTAGAACGACGTTTTGTGGTTCCAAAAACCAGGACGGGAGGTAGAAGCATGAGAGTCACCAAAGTAGTGCTCATGGGGCTTATGGCTGCCCTGACGGCCTTGGCCCTCACTGTGGGCGGTTGCGCCACCATGGAAGAGGAGCTGGCCAAGCCTGCCCCGGAGAAAAAGATCGCCTGCGCGGTGCAGGGCAAGATGGTCAGGGCGATCGCCCCGGAGGCCAAGCTGGTGGCCCTGGAGTGCATGCACAAAAACTTCGATGGGGTGAAATCCCTGGCGGTCAAGGTCACCCTGATGAACGTCTCCAAGGAAGACCAGCGCTTCAGGGTCCAAATCTTCCTGGACAACGACAAGGCCGTGGGCGGCCTGATCCCCCGCAAGACCAACAAGGGGCTGGTCAAGCCCGGCGCCACCGCCGGCTTCACCTATTTCTTCAAGGGCCAGTCCACCGCGCCCACCGGCATGACCCTAATCGTCAAGACCATGGCCAAGTAGCCAGGGTCCAAGGAGGATCAACCCATGAAAAGGTTTAGCGTAATTTTGGTTGTGGCGGCGGCGCTCCTGCTCGGCGCCTCCATGGCCCTGGGCACCACCTTCATCGGCATCGGCACCGGCGGCACCGGCGGCATCTACTATCCCTACGGCGGCGGCGTGGCCGAGATCTGGTCCAAGTACGTCAAGGGCGTCAAGGCGGTGGCCGAGGTCACCGGGGCCAGCGTGGAAAACGTCAAGCTGGCCGACAAGGGCGAAACGGTCATCGGCGAGGTCATGGGCGACGTGGCCAAGGCCGGCTTCAACGGCACCAGCAAGTTCCGCGGCAAGAAGCACCGCATCCTGGGCATGGCCATCATGTACCCCAACCTGCTCCAGGTCGTGGTGCTCAAGAAGAGCCCCATCACCAACGTGGAGCAGATCAAGGGCAAGAGCGTGTCCACCGGCAGCCCCGGCAGCGGCACCAACTTCATGAGCGAGACCGTGCTCAAGGCCCTGGGCGTTCCCCTGGACTCCTACAGCGACAAGCGCCTGAGCTTCACCGAGACCGCCAACGCCCTGCGCGACGGCACCATCGAGGTGGGCTTCTGGTCGGTGGGTCCGGGCACCAGCTCCATCATGGACCTGGCCACCACTCACGACATTCGCATTCTGGCCTTCACCGGCAAGCAGCAGGCCAAGATCCTGGCCTACAACAAGACCTACGCGGCGGTGGATCTGGGCGCGGGCGTGTACCGCGGCGTGGACGTCCCGATCCCCACCATCGGCGTTTGGAACGTGATGATCGTGCAGAAGTCCCTGGACACCGAGCTGGTCTACAATCTGGTCAACGCCTTGTGGAATCACAAGGACTACCTGATGAAGATCCACCCCTCGGCGGCCTACACCACCCCGCAGAACGCAGTGAAGTACAGCCCCATACCGCTGCACCCGGGCACCGTGAAGGCCCTGAAGGAGCGCGGCATCGCTGTGCCCAACATACTGATGCCCTAAATGCTTAAACGACGGCGGTTGCTCCGGCCGGCCCTTATCGGGCTGGCCGGGGCGGCCCTTGTTCTTCTGGTCCTGGCTTATATACCCGGTGGGGTGGAGCTAAGGATCACCCCGCGCGGCGGGGAGCCTCTGTTGGTGTTGCCGCTCCAGCCCGGGGAGCGCTTCACCGTGCACTACTATCATTCTGTGGAAAACGCACCCATCTGGGAAGTGCATAGCGTTGACGCGGCCGGGCACATCTACATCGAGGAGGAGCGCTACCTGAAGTTCGGCGCGGGTATGGGCAAGATGCCCGGGGTGGGTCGCATGGTCATGCGCGGCCCGTACGAGGTGATTACCGACATGCACCAGCCCACCGGAGAGTTCGTGCTCAGAGTGGGCAGCCCCGGGGTGGACCACACCATCCTGTACAGAGGCACGGCCACAAACCTGTCGGCCATGGCCCCTCACCAGGCGGTGACATTCAGCGCACGGCCGGTAAGCCTGCTCGGCCGCCTTTGGCGGCGGGCATGGCCCCACCGGGCTACCCCAAGGACACAGGAGCCCTAGATGCTTACAAGTACGGAGCTAAACACCTCGGCGGACAAGCACGGTCCCAACCAGGCCCTGGTTCATGCCGTCGCCAAGGTGGTCATGGTGCTGGCGGTGGCCCTTAGCCTCTACCAGCTCTACACCGCGGGAGTCACGGCCCTCACCGCCCTGGTCCAGCGCTCGCTGCACTTGGGGGCCATCCTCAGCCTCACCTACCTGCTGCGGCCTCCCTTCGCGGAGGCCCGCAAGGACCGTTTCAGTTTCTGGCTGCTCCTGGACTGGTTCCTGGTGCTGGTCTCGTGCTACTGCGTGTACTACATCTGCATAAACCTGGACGCCATCTTCGCCCGCCAGGGCGACTGGCTGCCCATGGACATCTACGTGTCCATCGCGGGCACCATCCTGGTCCTGGAGGCATGCCGCCGGGTCATCGGCGGGGTAATGGCCGGCATCTGCTTCGCGGCCCTGGTCTACGCCTACACCACCGGCGACATCATCATGGCGGTGCTGGCCTGCCTGGTGGTGGCCCGGCTGTGCAACACCCCCAAAAGCTGGCTGACCCTGCTGGTCATCGCGGCCACCGTGGGCTATGGGCTCTATGCCTACTACTACGAGCCCTACCTGCTGGACATGTTCCTGCACAAGCCCTACAGCGTCGAGCGCATCGCCACCACCCTGTGGCTGACCACCGAAGGCATCTTCGGCCTGCCTCTGGGCGTGGCCGCCACCTTCGTGTTCGTCTTCGTGTTGTTCGGGGCCTTTCTAGAGGTCACCGGCGGCGGCAACTTCTTCATCGACCTGGCCTACTCCCTCACCGGCCGCTTCAGCGGCGGCCCGGCCAAGACCGCGGTCTTGGCCTCGGGCTTCATGGGCTCGGTGTCCGGCTCGGCGGTGGGCAACGTGGTGGCCACCGGCTCCTTCACCATCCCCATGATGAAGCGGGTGGGCTACCGCCCCCACGTGGCCGGGGCCATCGAGGCGGCCGCCTCCACCGGCGGCCAGCTCATGCCCCCCATCATGGGGGCCGGCGCCTTCCTCATGGCCGAGTTCACCAACACCAGCTACCTCACCATCATCAAGGTGGCCCTGGTTCCGGCCATCATGTACTACCTCACGGTGCTGTTGTTCGTGCATTTCGAGGCCAAAAAAGAAGGCATCGTGGGCCAGCCCAAGGAAAAGCTGCCCAAGGCCTGGAAGGTGATCAAGGGCGGCCTGCACTTCATCATCCCGGTGGGCATCCTCATCTACGTGCTCATGGCCAACTACTCGCCCATGATGGCCGGCTTCGTGGCGGTGATGAGCACCCTGGCCGCCAGCATCCTGGCCAACCTGGTGCGCTGGAGCGTGAACAAGGGCGTGGTCTCGACCATCAGCGACAAGCGCCTGACCGGGGGCCAACTGGCCAAGGCCGAGGGTAAGATGGTCCTCACCGGCCTGGAGCGCGGCGCCCGCAACGCCATCATGGTGTCGGTGGCCTGCGCGGCGGCGGGCATCATCGTGGGCACGGTGACCCTCACCGGCATGGGGCTCAAGTTCTCCAGCCTGGTGCTGGATTTGTCCTTCGGCATCGAGGCCCTGGCCATTCTGCTCATCGGCGCGGCCTCCCTGGTGTTGGGCATGGGCCTGCCGGTGACCGCCAGCTACATCGTGCTGGCCACCCTGGCCGGTCCGGCCCTGTTGGATCTGGGGGTGCCGCTGTTGGTCACCCACATGATCGTGTTCTGGTATTCCCAGGACGCCAACGTGACCCCGCCGGTGTCCCTGGCCTCCTTTGCCGGGGCCGGGGTGGCCGGGGCCAACCCCATGCAGACGGCCTTCACCAGCTGGAAGTTAGCCAAGGGGCTCTACATCATTCCCATCGTCATGGCCTATCGCCCCATCCTGGGCATGGGCAAGGAATATGAGCTCATGCACTGGGAGGTGATTATTTCCTGGATCACCACCCTGCTGGGCCTGGTGGCCTTCGCCGCCGCCCTGGACCGGTACATGTTCCGCAAGGCCACCGTGCTGGAGACCATCATGTTGGTTTTCGCGGCGGCCATGTTGTTCTGGCCGGACATCCCCCTGCCCGGCGGCGGCGTCATTCCGGTTTGGCTGCTGGACGTGGTGGGCCTGGCTTTGCTGGCCATGGTCGTAGTCATGCAGAAGTTTATCAACCCCGCCGCCGGAGGCCCACAGCCCCAGGCGGCAACCAATGCAAGCGGAGCCTGAAAGTGATGAAGCCGCATCTGAGCCAGAACACCTCGCCGACCACCGACGCCTGCCCGGCGGCGGACTCGGCCGCCCGATAAGTGCCGAGTCATGGACCTTACCGGCAAACTGATGACCGCCAAACAGGCGGTGGAGAAATTCGTGCATTCCGGGGACCAGGTGTCCCTGGGAGGGTTCACCCTTAGCCGCAACCCCATGTCCCTGGCCCATGAGATAATCCGCCAGGGCATAAAGGACCTCTACCTGGTCTGCCACTCCCAGGGCCAGGCCATGGACCTGTTGGTGGGGGCCGGTTGCGTGGGCCGCATGGAGATCGCCTACGGAGGCCTGGGCCGCTTCGCCCCCACCTGCGTGCGCTTTCGCCGCGCGGTGCAACAGGGAGACATCTCCCTGGAGGACTACAGCAACTACCAGATGAGCCTAAGGTTCTGGGCCGGGGCCATGGGCCTGCCCATGATCGCCACCAAGACCGGGCTCAACACCGACATCGTGAAAAAGGACGGCTTCAGCCCCGAGGACCGGGGCAAGGGCAAGGTGCCGGGGCTAAAGCTGGCCGTGCAGGACAACCCCTTTGCCGAGCCCGGCGACAAGGTGGTGCTCCTGCCCGCCCTGAACCCGGACGTGACCCTGCTGCACGCCCAGCAGGTGGGCCAAGACGGCACGGTGCGCATCAAGGGCCTGAGCTTCGCCGACCTGGAGCAGGCGCGGGCCGCCGACCGGGTAATCGTGAGCTGCGAGGAGATAGTCCCCAAGGAGCAGATCCGCCAGGACCCGGACCAGAACGCCTTGCCCGGCTTCCTGATCGATGCGGTGGTGCACGAGCCCCTGGGGGCCCACCCCACCGCCTGCCACTATTTCTACGACTACGATCCCCAGCACCTTTTGATGTACGGCAAGGTGGCCAAGGACAATGGGTCCTTCCAGGCCTATCTGGACCAGTACGTCTACGGCAGCCGGGATTTCAAGGACTACCTGGCCAAATTGGACCCCGCCGCCTTGCAGCGCATCAAAGCCGACCCGGTGCTGGGATACGCGCCGGGCCTGGACCGGCGTTAGGGAGCAGAGCATCATGGCTGACTACACAGACAAGGAAATGATGGCCCTTTGCGCGGGCCGCCTGGTTCCCAACGGCGCGGTGCTCTTCGCGGGCACGGGTTTGTCCATGCTGGCCGCCACCGTGGCCAAGCGCATCCACGCCCCGGAATCGGTGGTGTTTTTCGAGACCGGGGGCATCGATCCCGCCCTGGACGAGCTGCCCCTGGCCGTGGCCGACCCCCGGGTGATGTCCGGCAGCGCCATGAACGCGGGCCTCATCGAGGCCTTCAGCATTCTGAGCCACCGCCGCCTGTCCACCATCGCCTTCTTGGGCGCGGCCCAGATAGACCCTTACGGCAACCTGAACTCCACCGTCCTGGGCGACTACCGCCACCCCAAGGTGCGCTTCCCCGGCAGCGGCGGGGCGTGCGACGCCGCCTCGTTGGCCTGGGGGGTGATCATCTTCATGCAGCACGAGAAGAAGCGCTTCGTGCCCAAGGTGGACTACCTTACCAGCCCCGGCTGGCTGGACGGCGGCGACTCGCGCCAAAAGGCGGGCTTCAAGCGGGGCGGGCCCCTGGCCGTGGTCACCAACCTGGGCATCCTCAAGTTCCACCCCGAGACCAAGCACATGTACCTGGCCGAGGTCTACCCCGGGGTGAGCGTGGAGCGGGTAAAGGACGAGACCGGCTTTGAGCTGGACGTGTCCCAGGCCGTGGAGACCCCGGCCCCCAACCAGCAGGAGTTGCGGATTTTGCGCGAGGAGGTGGACCCTCAACGGCTAATCCTCGGCCCAGCTGCTTAGGCGGGCGGCTGCGCCAGGCGGCGCTATGCTGCGTTGCGGGCGGCGCTCGCCTCCTCGGCGTATTGGCATATACGCCTGCGGGTCTCACTTGCCCGACGCCTTGCCTAGCACCACCTGGCTGTGCTGCTGGCGGTGGCCGCCGGGCGAAAAGATTTAAAATCGTGAAAACGAAATCCGTGCCATCGCCGCGAAACCCTGCGGCGGTGGCACGGATTTTTTTGGACTATAGGCTACGCGTGGGGTGTGAATTGCCATTGACTATGTAATTACAATATAGCTATTATATAGCCAACTACTCCAAAACCACTCAGCGGGGTGAAGCAAAATTCCGGAGGAAAAACTTTGGAAGAGGGGGAGGCAAGGCATGCAGGTCAATCCGGATTTCGTGGCCCCTTGCGGGCTGTACTGCGGGGTGTGCGCCATCTACATGGCCGACCGCGACAACAACGAAAAATTCAAGCAGGCATTGGTGGGCCTGTACCAGGGCGGCAAGCCCGGCAAGGGGGGCCTCGACGGGGCCGAGTCGCTCACCGCCGCGGACATCAAGTGCAAGGGCTGCATGTCCGAGGAGCCCTTCGTGTTTTGCAGGCGCTGCGCCATCAAGGACTGCACCCGGGAAAAGGGCTATGAGGGCTGCCACCAGTGCGACGATTTCCCCTGCGCCCACATCGACAACTTTCCCATGACCGTGGGTAAGAAGGTCATCCTCCGGGCCATCCCCTACTGGCGCGAAATGGGCACCCAAAAGTGGATCGAGGACGAACAGGCCCGCTACCTCTGCCCCGAGTGCGGCAACAAGCTGTTCCGTGGGGCTGCTCGCTGTAATCAGTGCAAGACGGCGGTGGACCTGGATTAGGCGGCGGCTTCGCTAGGCGGCGGGATACTGCGTTGGCGGCATCGCTTAGACCTCGGCATATTAACAATACGCCTGCGGTATGCGCTCGCCGCCGCCTTGTCTGCCGCCACCTGGCTGTGCCGCTAATATTTATTTGGCAATAGTGTAGGTTGGGTAGAGCGAAGCGAAACCCAACAAATCTCTAATCAAGATATGCCGGGATAACTTCTGCCCCGCCCTTAAATAAGAAAGCCCCCGCCCAAAAGGGCGGGGGCTTTTATCGCTCGGTTTGCCCAAGCGGCGCGGGAGCTAGATTTCTTTGGTCAGCTCGGGCACCACGTCGAACAGGTCGGCCACCACGCAGTAGTCGGCCTTGGTGTGGATGGGGGCGTCGGGGTCCTTGTTGATGGCCACGATGACCTTGGAGGAGCCCATGCCCGCCAGGTGCTGGATGGCACCGGAGATGCCGCAGGCGATGTACAGGTTGGGGGTGACCACCTTGCCGGTCTGGCCCACCTGGTCGGTGTGGGAGCGCCAGCCCGCGTCCACCGCGCTACGCGAGGCGCCCACGGCGGCGCCCAGCTTTCCGGCCAGCTCTTCCAGCAGTTTGAAGTTATCGGCCTCTTTCATGCCGCGGCCGCCGCTGACGATGACCGTGGCCTCGGTGAGGTCGACTTTGCCTTCCTCGGCGGCCTGGACCTCGGCCACCACGGCCTTGACCTCGCCCGCGTCGGCGGAAACGCTCTCCACGGCCGCTTCGCCGCCGGTCTCGACGATGTCGAAGACGTTGGGGCGCAGGGAAGCGATCTGGGGCGAGCCGTTGATGAAGATATCGGCGTAGACCTTACCGGCGTACATGGGCCGGGTGGCCTTGAGCTTGCCGTCTTCCACGGCCAGGGCGGTGCAGTCCACCGCGATGCCCGTGTCCAGGCGGGCCGCCAAACGGCCGCCAAGGTCCTTGCCCTGCATGGAAGCGCCCATGAGCAGCACGTCCGGGGCGCCGTCCTTGATGATGGCCGCGCAGGCGTTGGTGTAGGCGTCGGTGGTGTAGGCGGCAAAGGCCTCGCCGTCGCCGTAGAGCACCTTGGCCACGCCGTACTTGCCCAGGGCGGCGCAAGCGCCTTCCATGCCCGAGCCCAGCACCAGGGCGGTCACCTCGGTGCCCAGCCCGTCGGCCACTTTTTTGGCCGCGCTGGCCACTTCAAGGGTTATTTTTCTGAATTCGCCGTCACGCTGCTCGGCGATTATCCAAACACCAGCCATGATATATGCTCTCCCTTCGTGCGAAAGGTGATGATCCTTTCGGGGGTCCTTAGATGACCTTGGCCTCTTCCTTGAGCAGCTTGGCCAAATTGGCCGCCAGCTCCGCCGGGCTCTCACCCTCCACGGTCTTGCCGGGAGCGCGGGCCGGAGGCGGATTCAGGGCCGCGATCTCGATGAAATCGGAGCGTTCCGCGCCCAAGTCCGCCGGGGTTTTGACTTCCAGAGGCTTTTTCTTGGCCTTCATGATGCCCGGTAGGGAGGCATAACGGGGCTCGTTGAGGCCCTTCTGGGCGGTGACCACCACCGGCAGGGGGGATTCCAGCACCAGGGTCTGGCCCTCGATGGGGCGCACGGCCTTGGCCTTGCCGTCGGCGATTTCCAGCTTGGTGACCACCGAGAGCTGGGGCAGGCCCAGCAGGTCGGCCAGGGCCGAGCTGACCACGCCGGAGTCGTCGTCCACGGCGCGCTGGCCGAAGAAGATGATGTCCGGGCTAAGGGGCTCGATGGCCTTGGCCAACATCTTGGCCACGGCGATGGGGTCGGCCCCGTAAAGGTTGTCGTCTTGAATGTGGATGGCCTTGTCGGCGCCCATGGCCAACGCGGTGCGCAGGGCCTCGACCACACGGGCGGGGCCCGCGCCGATCACGGTCACTTCGCCGCCCTGGGCCTTGACTATCCGGAGCGCTTCTTCCACGCCGAACTCGTCATAGGGATTCATCACCCACTTGATGTCACCGGTGTCTATGGACTTGCCGTCGCTGGCGACCTTGATCACCGCCTCGGTGTCCGGCACCTGCTTGATGCATACCACGATGTTCACGGTTCCACCCCTCCTTTCCTAGCTTGCGCTGGGGTAACAGGAAAAACTTGGGACCTAATTAGTCTTCGCTTTTCTGGGTTAACATTCCTTTAATAAAGAAATCGCTTATCTGCTGTGCAGCCATGGTTATGGAATATTTTTTGACCGAGGACAACACCCAATACCGGCTCATCTCGTCCAGGGCGCCGAAAAAGGCCCGCTTGGCCACTCCGGGCATGATGTCTTGGCGGAACACTCCCTGGGCCTGGCCTTCCTTGATGATTGTGCTGATGATGTTCAAGTATTCGTGAAATTGCTGGTTGGAGTACTCCTTCATGAACTTGGAGGACTGACGAATCTCCACCTGGATGATCTCGGCCAACTCCTGGCTCTCCTCCAAAAGGCTCAGGTGCGCCAGGGCAAAGCGCTCCAGCTTGTGGGCGGGATCGGTGATCCCCTCCAGTGCCTGGCGCATTTTGTTAAGCACCTTGCTCATCTCCTCTTCGAACAGGCAGATGAGGATGTCGTCCTTGTTTTGGAAGTAGAGATAGATGGTGCCGTCGGCAACATTGGCGGCGCGGGCGATCTCACTAACCTTGGAGTTGAAGAATCCGTTTTTAGCGAAAACCTTGACCGCCGCTTCGATGATGCGGCGATGTTTGTCGCTGTTTTTCTTGGAATCTGCTTTCAAAGTGCTACGTCCCGCGCGGTGGCCCCAACCGCGCCGTAGAGGTTAAAATCAATGAATGATGATTCATTCAAAGCTCTTTGGTAGCACGGCCCCCTAAGCCTGTCAACGATTTTTTAGGGGCTCACAAGTGCCGCTGGCTTAAGGTTAGACCAAATATACCCCATCAATGAATTGGCCTCAATTAATAATTTGAGGCGGGATTCAATCGAAAATGACTGGGTTGAAGCGGTCCGCGGGCGCGCTTTAGCGGTGGCGCTGGAAGGCGTCCACCGCCTTTTGGTGCTGGGCGTAGGTGGTGCTGAACTGGTGGCTGCCGTCGCCCTTGGCCACGAAGTAAAGGTAGGGGACCTGGGCCGGGCGCAGGGCGGCGGCCAGGGCCTCGCGCCCCGGCGAGCAGATGGGGCCGGGCGGCAGTCCGGTGCGGGTGTAGGTGTTGTAGGTGGTGTCGCTCTCCAGATGGGCCCTGGTCAGGTTGCCCTTGAAGGCCTCGCCCAGGCCGTAGATCACCGTGGGGTCGGCTTGCAGGCGCATGCCTCGCTTCAGGCGGTTGCGGTACACCGCGCTGATCAGCGGCATCTCCTCGTCCTTGCCCGCCTCCCTTTGGATAATGCTGGCCAGGGTGGTGGCCTTGTGGCGGCTCCAGCCCTGCTGCTTGGCCGCCGGGACCAGGGCCTGCCAGGCCTGGTTGTAGCGGCCCACCATGGCGCTCATGGCCGCCCTTGCCCCCAGGTGACGGGGGAAGCGGTAGGTGTCCGGGAACATGTAGCCTTCCAGGGTGGGCTGGCCCACCCCCAGCTCGGCGGTGAAAGCCGGGTCCGCGGCCAGGCGCAAAACCTCGGCCTGCTCGGCGATGCCGCTTTCATCCAGGCGGGCGGCGATCTGGGACAGGGTGTAGCCCTCGGGGATGAGCACGTAGTGCAGCTTCACCCGGCCGGAGCGCAAAAAGCGCAGGATGCGCGCCGCGTTCATGGCCGAGGACAGCTCGTACTCCCCGGCCAAGATGGGTCCGTCCTCGGAGGTGAGGCGACCGGCCAGCTGAAACAGGCGGGCGTTGTTTACTATGCCCGCGTCGGCCAAGGCCTTGGCCGCTTGGGCCAGGCTGGAGCCCTTGGCTATCTCCACCAACTCGGCTTGGCCGCTTTGGCTGGCCCGGCGCTCCAGGAGCCAGGCCTTGCCGCCCCAGTAGACTCCCGCCGCCACCCCGGCCAAAAGGGCCAGGGCCGCCAGCAGGGCCAGCAGGCTGTGCCGCCAAGGCCTCAAGCCTGGGCCTCCAGCCAGCGGCGCAAAATCTCCGCCGCCGCCGCCCGGTCCACCACCTGGCGGCGCTTGGCCCGGCTGAGCCCCGCCTCGATCATGGCCTCCTCGGAGCGCACCGTGGACAGGGCCTCGTCCATGAACTCCACCGGCAGGCTCAGGCGGCGCTCCAAGCGCTTGGCCAGGCTGACGATTCCCTGGCCCACCGGGCTGAGAGAGCCGTCCAGCTTGGCGGGCAGGCCCACCACCAATAGATTGGCCTTCTCCCTGGCAGCGATATCGCCCAGGGCGGCCACGTCGGCATCGCGGTTGACCCGCTCATAGACCAACAGCGGCCGGGCGGAGCGCCGCTCGGGGTCGCTCACCGCCAGGCCGATGCGCTTGAGGCCCACGTCCAGGGCCAGCACCACTCCGGGAGTGTCATTCAACATGGCGCTAATTATGCCGTGGCCGCGTGAAGTTAACAAGGTGGGAGGCGAGGGGGGCGCAGATGGGGAGCCGATCCGCCGACCGGTCAGGCCGTGCGATGTGGCCTCCGCCATCACCATGGTCTATGGTTGCTTGACGCTTCCGTGCCCCCACCCCTATATTTGGGAAAGCGTTCCACTCCTCAGCACCGAAAGGCCCGCCATGAAGCAGATCGTCCTGGGCACCGCCGGACACATCGATCACGGCAAGACCACCCTGATCAAGGCCCTCACCGGCATAGAGACCGACCGCCTCAAGGAAGAGAAGGCCCGGGGCATCACCATCGAGCTGGGCTTCGCCTATTTGGACCTGCCCGGCGGCGAGCGCCTGGGCATCGTGGACGTGCCCGGCCATGAGAAGTTCGTCAAGAACATGGTGGCAGGCGCGGCGGGCATCGACCTGGTGGCCCTGGTCATCGCCGCCGACGAAGGGGTGATGCCTCAGACCCGGGAGCACCTGGACATCTGCAAGCTCCTGGGGGTGGGGCACGGCCTGGTGGTGCTCACCAAGATCGACATGGTGGACGAGGAGTGGCTGGATCTGGTCACGGAAGACGTGGCCGAGTACGTGGAGGGCACCTTCCTGGAGGACGCGCCCATCATCCCGGTGAGCGGGGTGAGCGGCCAGGGCATACCGGAGCTGAAAGACGCCCTGGCCGAGCTGGTGGCCGGCCTGGATGAGCAGCCCGCCGAGGGGCCCTTCCGCCTGCCCGTGGACCGGGTGTTCACCATGAAGGGCTTCGGAACGGTGATCACCGGCACGGCCACCGGCGGGCAAATCGCCATCGGCCAGGAGGTGAGCATCTACCCCCGCGGGGTCACCGCCAAGGTGCGCGGCCTCCAGGTGCACAACGAAGAGGTGACCCAGGCCCGGCGGGGGCAGCGCACCGCCATCAATTTGCAGGGCCTGGAAAAGGCCGGGGTGGAGCGCGGCGACGTGCTGGCCACCCCCGGTTCCTTGGAGCCATCCCTGTGGCTGGACCTGGAGGTCAACGCCTTGGCCGACATGGCCCGGCCGCTTAAGCACCGCGCCCCCATCCGCCTGCACACCGGCAGCGCCGAGGTTTTGGGCCGGGTGCTGTGGCTGGACCGCGACGAGCTTTTGCCCGGGGGCACCGCCCTGGGCCAGGTGCGCCTGGAGTCCCCGGTGGCGGTGATGGCCGGGGACCGCTACGTGCTGCGCTCCTACTCGCCGGTGCACACCATCGCCGGCGGCGTGGTGCTGCATCCCCATCCCGGACGCCACAAGCGGAACCGCCCCGAGATCATGGCCGACCTGAAGACTTTGGTGAAGGGCGAGGCTCGCGACAAGGTGGCGGTGCACGCCCGCCTGGCGGGGGAGGGCGGCCTGAGTCCGGCGGACCTGCCCCGTCTGGTGCCCATGAGCCCCAAGGCCCTGGACAATCTGGTGGGTGACATGCTTTCCAAGCAGGAGCTGGTGCGCTTCGACAAGGAGGGCGGCCGCATGATCGCCGCCCCGGTTCAGCAGGAGCTGATGGACCAGGCCCTGGAGCTACTCACCACCTATCACCAGGCCAACCCGCTCAAGCCTGGCATGCCCCGGGAGGAGCTGCGCCGCCGCCTTATCAGCAGCGAGGACCCCAAGCTGTTCGCCCACCTCATGCGCAAGCTGGAGGGCGGCCAGGCGGTGGTGGCCGAAAAGGACCTCCTGCGCCTGCCCGGCCACCAGGTGCAGCTGGCCGGGGCGGACAAGGCCCTGCGCGAGCGCATTGAAAAGGCCTACGCCGAGGGCGGCTTGGCCCCGCCCAACCTAAAGGACGTCATCGGTGGGGACAACCCGGCCCAGGCCAAGCAGGTGTTGGCGGTGCTGGTGGACGAGGGGGTGCTGGTCAAGGTGAAGCAGGAGCTTTACTACGACGCCCAGTCCCTGGCGGACATCAAAAAGCGCCTGGTGGAGTTTTTGGAGGCCAATGAAAAGATCGAGGCCTCCCAGTTCAAGGAGATGACCGGCCTCAGCCGCAAGTACATCATCCCCCTGCTGGAGCACTTCGACTCCACCATGCTCACCATGCGGGTGGGCGACCATCGGGTGCTGCGAGGACGTTAGGCGGCGGGGCTGTGGGGGGCGTGGCCAAGCCGCGCGGCGAGCTTGCCGACCGGGTGCCGGCCCGCCTGGCCCAGTTTCGGAGCTTCGCCCTGGCCAAACTGCGCGGCAAGTAGCCGCTGCTTTGAGACTCCGGCCGCGACTCGCCCCAGCGCGGGTCGTGGCCTCTTTTTACCTCCCGCAGTTCATGTTTTGAATTTTTTGACATTGCCCGTGCCGCCGGGTCATCATAGACAGGTGGAATTGACCTTTAGAAAGCACAGGGGAGGGGCTATGCGCGCCTGGCGAGTGGTGTTGTTGTTGGCGGCGGTGGCGGCGATGTCCGCATGCGCCTCGTCATCCCGGCCGGTTGGCGAGGTCAAGGCCTCCAGTTTTTTTGGCTCCGCCGTGCACAAGCTGAAAAAGGGAGGTCCGGGCCAGCCCGCCTGGATCTACATGAACCCCAAGGCCGACTGGGCTTCCTACGACAAGATGCTCCTGGACCCGGTCACCTTCTGGCGCGACCCCAAAAGCGACCAGGAATACTTATCCCAGCATGACAAGCAGATGCTGGCCAACTACTTCTACGCGGTGATCGCCAAGGCCATGTCCAAACACTTGACCATGGTCAGCACCCCCGGCCCGGGCGTCATGCAGGTCAAGGTCGCGGTAACCAAGGCCGATCCTTCCATCGTGGCCCTGGACGTGGTCTCCACGGTGCTGCCCCAGGCCATCGCCTTTTCGGCCATCAAGACCGCGCTCACCGGCAAGCCCGCCTTCGTGGGCGAGGCCTGCATCGCGGTGAAGGTCATCGATTCCGGCAACGGCAAGCTGCTGGCGGCCTACGTGTCCGACCGGGTGGGCGCCAAGGATTTGAACAAGGACGAGTTCTCATCCTGGGGCGACGTGGAGCAGGCCATGCGCTTCTGGGCCTACGACGCGGCCTACCATCTGTGCAAGTTGCAGAAAAAGACCGACTGCGGACAGCCGCCCAAGCCCTAGGCGCGGCTACAAGTTGATGCCATCGAGGCGGGGATGTCCCCGCCTCTTTTTTTGGGGCGTGGCATTTGGGAAGGCGCAGAGGTTGTTATTCGTTGGGGATTGGGTGGTACTTCACCACAGGGCTTATCCAGTAACAGCCGTCATCGCGAGGAGCGGCGGCCTAGGCGCTGGTAACTAGGCGAGGCCGCTCCCGCCGCGACGTGGCGATCTTTCCTTGAGATTGTCTTTGACTCGCGGGCATGACGAGGGAAAAGGAGGTTTGCCACGCCTCGCCGCGAGGGGCGGCCCGCTGGCGGGCGTGCCACGGTGGGCGGCTCGTCTCGCAATGACGGCTATTGGCTGGGAATACAAGGAGCGCCGCAAGGATTAGCCGACCACAGCACGGCGGCTATTGGTCAGCCTGCCCCTACTCCCCCGGAAAGCTCTGCCCCGCCTCCTGCCCGGCCAGGGGCACGCTGCCGTGGCCCAGCACGATCTTCCAGCCGCCCTCGGTGCGCACCAAGACAAAGCTCATGCGCAGGGTGGCGGTGAACTCGCCCGCCTCGGTGACCGCACTGGCCGGTCCTTCCGTGGCCGCCCAGGCCACGTCACCCTGTCCCGCGCCCTTGAACCATTCGATGGTCACCTGACGGCTGCTGCTCTGGCTAAGGTCGCGCTCTATCTGGGCCTTGTGCTCTTCCCACCCCAGGTTGCGCTCGTCGGCTCCGGTGCCCATGCCGATGATGCGCTCATCATCGAGGTAGTAGCCCATAATCTCGTCCAGGTCGCCCCGGCTGTAGGCCTCGAAAAAACTGTCAAGGGTGATGCGAACCTCGGCGATGGCATGTGGGCTCAGGTCCATGATTGCCTCCCTTTGGTTAGCCTGGATTTTTCACAAGGGCCGTGAGTCCGGCTTCGTCAGCCACCTGCATACGGTGTTGCTGGCTACGCTCGGGCCTCGACGTAGCTTCGGCTACGCCATCGGCCTTCGCTTGCCAGTCGCCTTGTCTGCCGGCGGCTGGCTGTGCCGGGCCAGATCACAAACTGTACTTTGACCATGCGGGTACAATTTTCATACCGGCCCATGAATACGGGTTCGTTGCTTAGTGCCACCCAACCCTTGTGAAAAGTTCAGGCTATATTCGCAGACTGCCGCTCAGCTCGGCGGCGGATACTCCCTGTTCGGCGCAATAGGCGGCCAGCTCGGCGGCGATGCGCCCGGCGGCGGCGGGGTCGGTGAAGGAGGCCGTGCCCACCTGCACCGCCTTGGCCCCGGCGATGAGGTACTCCGCCGCGTCGATTCCACTCATGATGCCCCCAAGGCCCACCACGTCCACGGAGGGGTGCTCGGCCTTGAGTGCGTTCGCCACCTGCCAGACCATGCGCAAGCCCACCGGCTTTACGGCCGGGCCGCTGAGCCCGCCCACCACGTTGGCCAGCTTGGGCCGCCTGGTCCCCGCGTCGATGGCCATGGCCAGCAGGGTGTTGATCAGGCTCACCGCTTGGGCTCCGGCCTGGGCCGCGGCCAGGGCCATGGGCGCCAGGTCGGTGACGTTGGGCGTCAGCTTCACCCACACCGGCTTGCCCTGGGCCTCGGCCACCGCCGCGGCGGTTACCTCGCCCACCGCGCCGGGGTGGCAGCCAAAGGCCATGCCGCCCTCCTTCACGTTGGGGCAGCTTACGTTCAGCTCCAGGGCGTCCACTCCCGGCTCCGCCCCCAGACGCCGGGCCAATTCGGCGAACTCGCCCACGCTCTCGCCGTAGAGGTTGACCACCACCGCCCCCGGCTGCTCGGCCAGCCAGGGCAGCTTGTGGGCCAGGAACTCATTGAGGCCCACGTTGGCCAGGCCGATGGCGTTGAGCATGCCGCAGGCGGTCTCCACGATGCGCGGCGGCGGGTTGCCCGCCCGGGGCTGAAGGCTGACCCCCTTGGTGACCAGGCCGCCGATGGCGCCGGGCTCCAGATAGGGGCTGTACTCCCGGCCATAGCCGAAGGTCCCGCTGGCGGCCAAGACCGGGTTGGCCAGGCGCACCCCGCCCACGAAGACGGCCATGTCCGTGGCCCGGCTCATGAGGCCGCCTCCGCCTCCCGAGCCCAGGCTCGCCAGTTGTCGATGCGTTGCGGGCCCGCGTCCTCCAGCCAGGAGGTCATCATCTCCTCCATGGGCACTCCCAGGCGCCAGCCGCGATACTTCAAGTAGCTGATGTGGGGCCGCCCGGCCAGGTCGGTGGCGGGCAGAAGCAAATCCTGCCCCCCCACAAACTCCACCAGCCGCCAGCCTTGCTCGGCGCTTATCGCCTTGTCTAAGCTGGGGGTGGCCTTGTACCAGGCCCCACCCACGTACCATTCCACGAAGCTGTGGTAGGTCAGGATCTTGCCCCCGGTGATCTCGTAGAGTCCCTCGGGCAAGAGGTTGTTCTCGATGTCCGCGAAGCCCAGGCGCGCGGGGATGCCCACCGCCCGGGCCAGGGCGCACAACAGCGCCGCCTTTTGCACGCAATAGCCCCGGCCTCTGGCCAGGGTGTTCAGGGCCAGATAATGCTCCAGCGAGTCGAAGGGCACCCGCACGCTGTAGCGCACCGTGTCGCGCACGAACTCGAACAAGCGTCGGGCCGCCTCCACATCATTGGCGCTGCCCCGGGCGGTTCGCCGGGCCAGGTTGAAGATCTCAACGGCCTCGCACTGCACGCCGGGGGCGGGGACCAGAAAATCCTCCAGGGGTTGCTCGTCGCTCATATCTTCTTCCAGTCCACCAAAGAGGCTTCCATTACCGGCCCTTCCTGGCAGGCCCTGAGATAGCCGCCGCCCGCGCTTGGGATAGCGCAGCCCAGGCAGGCCCCCACCCCGCAGGCCATGGGAGCTTCCAGGGAGGTTTGGCAGGCCACCCCGAACTCGGCGCACAGCAGGGCCACCGCTTTCAGCATGGGCAGAGGGCCGCAGGCCAGCACCGCGCCGGGCCGCTCGCCCCCCTGTTTCAGACGCTCACGCAGGGGCTCGGTGACCAGGCCATGGTGGCCTACGCTGCCGTCCTCGCTGGCCCCGGTCCAGCCCCAGCTCTCAAGGTAAAAGGCCCCCTCGCCGCTCACCGAATCCCAGGCCACCAGGGCCTCCTTGGCGGCCAGTCCGTAAAAGGCCTCGAAGGCCGCGCCCCTCTCTTCCAGGCGCTCGGCCGCGAAGGCCATCGGCGCGATGCCCATGCCCCCGGCCACCAGCACCGGGCGCTTTGCGTCCAGATCGAAGCCGCGCCCCAGCGGCCCCCAGGTGAGCAACTCCACGCCGGGGCGGGCCTGGCTGAGCAGCCGGGTGCCCTTGCCCTTGACCTGGTAGAGGATCAGCAGCTTGCCGCCCTCCACCCCGTGGATGGAAAATGGCCGGGCCAGCAGGGGCTCCGGGCCGGGGCACACCCTGAGCATCACGAACTGGCCGGGGCGGGCCTCAGCCGCGATAGCCGGGGCCTCCAGGGTGAGCAGGAAAATCTCCGGCCCCACCGGCTCGTTACTCAACAGCTTGGCTTTGAGGCTGAGGCTCATGTCACTCCCGCAGGGCCACCACCGTGCCGAAGCGCCCGGTGGTCTTGTCGCGGCGATAGGAAAAAAACTCCCCCTGGCACACGGTGCACCTGCCGCTGATGAATATACGCTGGGGCCGCACCCCGGCGGCCTCCAGTTGGTGGCGGGTGGCCGCCTCCAGGTCGAAATGGTTTTCCCCCACCCGGAAGGGCGCGAACCATTGGGGCAGCTCCTCGCGCCAGTTCACGAACTCGCCGCAGCAGGCCCCCAGGCTGGGGCTCACCGCAGCGTAGAGTTCGTCCGGGGCCACCCCGTAGCGCTGGGCCAAAAACTCCACTCCCTTGGCGGGCATGCCGGCGATGTTGCCCCGCCACCCGGCGTGCAGGTTGGCAATCACGCCTTTTTGCGGCGCGGCCAAAATCACCGCCTGGCAATCGGCCTGCTTTATCAAAAGGCCCACCCCCGGCCGGTCGGTGGCCAGGCCGTCGGCCTGGGCCGCGGGCAGGGCCTCCTCGCCGTCGACGGCCACGATCTCGGTGCCGTGCACCTGGCGTACCCACACCAGACGCCTGAGACCCAGGGCCCGGCGCAGGCGCTCCAGGTTGGGCCCGGCCTGGGGCCCGGCGGCGGCCAGGTCCAGCTGGCGGGTGGTCACCCCGTGCAGCAGACCGGGCAGAGCCTCCAACTCCTGGAAGGCCAACAAGTCCAGCTCCTCCCGTTGCCGCGCGATCATGGGATCAGCATATGACGGTTTGTCAGGGCTGGGCAAGTTCTCGCTCCACGATGGGCTGGATGCGCACGCACTCCAGGCCCGCCTGGCGGCAGATGGCGAAGACCTCTTCCAGGCCGCCCTCCACCGGGCTGAGGATGGAGATGAACACCCTGATCACCCCGTGTTTGCGGGCCAATCCGGCTATGTCGTGGCGGGTGCCCAACACCGGTATGCCGTGGATGAGTAGGCCGAGCTTGGCCGGGTCGTCGTCCACGAAGCCCACCGGGGAGTAGGGCAGGGCCGGGTTGTTGCGCAGCTCCCTGAGGAGCAGCTCTCCGCCGTCGCCCGCGCCCATGATCAGCACCGGGTCCCCCTTTTTTTGCACCATGCTTTCGGTGAACACCCGCACCAAAAAACGGCTGCCCGCCAGGAAAAGGAAGCTCAGGAAAAAGTCGATGATCACCGCCGACAGGCTGTAGCCCTGGCCGTGCCGCAAGAGCAGGACCCCCAGCACCATCAGCAGCGAGGCCAAGAGCACCGCCTTGGCCAGCTGGATCATGGCGTGCACCGACACGTAGCGCCACTCGCCCCGGTACACCCCGAGCAGCCACAGGCACACGATCTTGGCCGAGAGCACCCAGGGCAGGGACTTGGTGAGCAGGTGCATCTGCTCCGGGCCCAGGTGGCCCTCGAAGCGCAGGAGCCAGGCGGCGGTGTAGGCGGCGGAGAGCAGCAGCAGGTCGGTGAGAATCTGCACCAGCTGTTTCTTGTGCAGCACCACACGGTCCAAGAGCGGGCTCTTCAATCGGCGGCGCTCCTGGGAGTCGTAGACCTTCACCCCACCCAGGAACACCCCGAAGAACAGGAAGACCACCACCGCCACCGCGATGACCACCACCGCCACCAGGGTGCTGAGGTAGTGCAGGAACAGGGCCAGCAGGCCGCTGGCCAGGCTCACCGCGATGAGGATCAACACCGCCTTGCGTTCGCTGAGCCCCAGGAACACCAGGCGGTGGCTGGAGTGGTCGCGGCCCCCCTGGGCGATGGAGCGGCCGTGGCTGGTGCGTTGGAAGCTCACCAGGGCGGTGTCGAACAGGGGCACCACCAGCACCCCCACCGGGATGAGAAGCGAGAGCACCAGGTTGCTGGCGCCGCCCGCCCCCAATACGGTGCACCCGGCCAGGCTGAAGCCCAAGAAAAGGCTGCCGCAATCGCCCATGAAAATTTTGGCCGGGTTGAAGTTGTAGATGAGGAAGCCCCCGGCGGCCCCGGCCAGGGCGGCGGGCAGAAGCCCCACCTCCGGCGCGCCGTGCATGGCCGCCACCATGGCCAGAATGGCCCCGGCGGACAGGGCCACCCCCGAGCTGAGGCCGTCCATGTTGTCCAGGATGTTCACCGCGTTGGTGACCCCCACCAGCCACAGCAGGGTGAAGGGCACGTTGAGCCACATCCAGGGCAGCAGGTCAAAGCACAGGCCCAGGGCCACGGCCACGCTGGCCACCAGGAGCTGGGCCAAAAACTTCACCTGGGGTTTCATCTCGAAGATGTCGTCGATGAGCCCGATCAAGAACATGCCGCTGGCGCAGCCCACCAGCACCAGGCTCTGGCTGTCCCGGTCGCCCAGCATGAGCCAGCTGACCACGAAGGCAAGGTAGATGGCCGCGCCGCCGTAGATGGCCGTGGGCTGGCGGTGCCAGCGGTCCTGGCGGGGAGCCACCACCCATCCCAGGCGGCGGGCCAGGCCTATGACCACCGGGGTCAAGAGGGCGGCCGCGGCCAGGGCCAGGGCAAAGGCGTAGATTAGTTTCATGCAAAAGGCTCGCCTGGGCGCGTAGCGGGCAAGCTCAACGCTCCCGGTAGTAGCGTATCACCGACTGCACCACCTCATCGATGCCCATCTCCGGCACGAAGCCCACCAACCCCCGCAGCTTGCCGACATCGGGCAGGCGCCGGGGCATGTCCTCGAAGCCCTCTTCATAGGCCTCCTCGTAGGGGATCGTCTTGATTGGCGAGTCGCTGGCGGTGAGCTTTTTGACCAGCTTGGCCAGCTCCAGGATGCTTATCTCCTGGGTGGAGCCCACGTTGACCACCTGGCCCACCGCCGCCGGGGTGGCGGCCAGGGAGGACAGGCAGCGCACCACCTCCTGAACCGCCGAGAAGCAGCGGCTCTGGGTGCCGTCGCCGTACACGGTGATGGGCTTGCCGCTCAAGGCCTGGCGCACGAAGCTGGGCAGCACCATGCCGTAGCGCCCGGTCTGGCCGGGGCCCACGGTGTTGAACAGGCGCACCACCACCACCGGCAGGCCCCGGGCCCGCCAATAGGCCAGGGCCAGGAATTCGTCGATGGCCTTGGAGCAGGCGTAAGACCAGCGGGCCTTGGTGGTGGGCCCCAGCACCAGGTCGTGATCTTCGCGGAAAGGCACCACCTCGTTTTTGCCGTAGACCTCGCTGGTGGAGGCGATTACCACCTTCTTGCTCTTCTTGTTGGCCAGCTTGAGGACGGTCTCGGTGCAGCCCACGTTGGTCTCGATGGTCTTGACCGGGCTCTCCACGATCAGGCGCACCCCCACCGCGGCGGCCAGGTGGTAGATCACCTGGGCGCGGTCCACCATCTCCGCCAACAAGGGTTGGTCGCGCATGTCGGCGATGGTGTAGGTGAAGCCGGGGTTGTTCTTATAGGCCTCGATGTTCTCTATGCTGCCGGTGGACAGGTCGTCGATGACGTCCACTTGTTGACCCAAAGACAATAGGTGCCCGGCCAGGTGGCCGCCGATAAAGCCGGCCCCGCCGGTGATGAGCGCCCGGATGGGCTGAGGTTTGAGCTGATTCAACTGACACACCTAATCCAGGGTGCTTATCACCCCGTTGATCGGTCCGGTCTCGGTCTTGCTGCCCACCTCCTCGCCGCACACGGCGCAGAGGTAGGAATATTTTTCTCCGGTGGGCAGCACCAAAAGCAAACGGCGCCGCACCGGCTGGGCCTTGCGGCAACGGGGGCAGAACAAGCTGGTGGCTTCCAGGTCCTGGAAGCTTCCCCGGCCGCCGCCTCTTCCCGCACCCGTCATCATCTCTTCAACTCCTAGGTTTGCAGCTCGAGCTGCTCGATCAGTTGGTCAACGTAGGCTATGAGCCATTCCCGCTGGCTGTCGTCGGCGTAGCCGGTGCAGGAGCAGCGCAGGCTCTGGGAGGCCCGCACCAGCAGCTCCAGCTTCAGGCTGTCCAACTCCAAAACCACCGCCACCCGGTGGGGCCCGCAGTCGGGGTGCTCCCTCTGGGCGGGGGTCAACAGATCCTCGGGCACTTGCAGCCAAAAGACATCGGGCAGGCCGGAGGAGCCCAGGGTGGCCTCCAGGTGGCCGATGAGCTTTTCCATGTCCGGCGGCCTGAGTTCGTCTATTACTATGGAACGCATGCTGCTAAATCCTTATTGGCCGGCCAACTCGGCGTCACGCTCCCGGCCCCCCCGCCAAGCGTCGATGACGGCGTATATCCACAAGGCGGCGGTAAGCCCGCCCAAGATTATCAGCCAGGTCACGCCCTGCTTGAGAAGCTGGCCCCGCAGGGCGGCCAGCTTGTCCGGCCCGGCGTAACCGTCCAGGGCCAGCACCGCCTGGCTTATCTCGTGAAAGGCGAAGCCCAGGGTGAGCATGAACAGCAGGCTGGCCGCGGCCACCATCATGGCCCCCTTGCCCACCTGACGGTTCACGATCTGCCCCAGGCCCGGAATCACCAGGCCCGAAAGCAGGGGGGACACCAGGGCGCGGCGCACCGCCTAACTCTCCCGCCCGTAAACAGCCAGGTATTCTTCCACCCGCCGCACGTCGGCCTCCTCCAGGGGGCGCATGGTCCCGGCCACCTTGACCGGCTCGCCCACCTCGGCCAGGTATTGCACCATCTCCCGGATGCCCAACAGGGCCCAAACCTTGACCCCGGTGTCCTCGACAAAGGAGGCCAGGGCGTCGGGCCCGCGCACCCCCTCGATGAGCTTGCCATCGCCGTCGTACACCGCCTGGGTCTGCTGGCGGTCCACGCCCAACAGCACCCCCAGCACCTCGAAGGGCCGGCCCAGGCGCTCGCCCTCGGCCTCGAGCTTTTCCAGCAGGTCGCGCTTGGTGGCCATGGAGGTGCCCACGTCGTCGATGATCAGCACCTTGGCCCCGGGGGTGAGGGCACCCGTGACGAACATGGCCTTGGCCCCGCTGGCCTCGCCATGGGTCTTGGCCTCCTTGCGGTCGTAGTCAAAGGCCAGGTCGGCCACGTCGTCCTCCCACAGGCACATGGCCGCGGCCAGGGCCAGGGCGCTGCCCTTGTAGGAGGGGCCCAGGATCACCGGGTTTTCCCCGGCCAGGCCCTGCTCGGCGATCCAGCCCGCGAAGCAGCGGCCCATCTCCAAGGCCAGGCGGCCGGTGTTGAGCTTGCCCAGGTTCACGAAATAGGGGGTGGGACGGCCATCCTTGAGGCGCAGGTCCGGGGCGAAAAACAGGGCCCCGCAACCGGCCAGAAGCCGGGCCAGTCTTTGTTGATAAGGCTTAAGTTCCAGCAAACCGCCTGCTCCTTTGTTGCCAAGGGGCCGTGGGGCCCAAATCATTAACAGGCTAGCGCAAACCCCCTTGGGGCGCAAGCGCGCCCAGCCCTGGCGAGCCTATAAAAAGTTCGGCGTAACCACGTACTTATTCACCAGGTGGTGGGGCAGGTAAGACTCCTTGGCCTTGCGCAGGCCGCTGAGCCCCAGGTCCTGCTCCCGGTTGATGTAGGTCATCCCCGACCAGGCTCCCTCCACGAACAGCTTGTTGATGGCCGCGTAGATGCCGTCGAAGTCCGGGTTGCCCTTTTCGATGTGGATCACCGCCGTGTCCGGCGACAGGGGCTCGCCAAGGCTGAAGGCCTCCACCCGGCCGTTGATGAGGATCACCCCGCCGGAGTAATCCAGGTGCTCGTAATTGGTAAGGGCCTCCCATATGGCCCGGTCCTCGCTGGCCAGACCGGGGTCCTGGTCGCAGTCGCGCAACTGGCACCAGTTTTCCTGCATGTCCAGAACCAGGCGGATCATCTCGGCCCCCAGGGGCCGATACTCAAAGGAAAAGTTCTTGACGAACTTGTTGAAGTGGTTCTTTTTGCGGTGGAAACGCCTCCCCGGCAGTTCGGCCAGCTCCGAGGCCAGATACACGTAGTCGCTGTTGCCCCGATCCAGGGCGATGCTGAAGCGACCGGTGGCCTCCAACTCCAGGGCCAGGTCCTCGCCCACTCTTTGCAGGTCGTGCAGATAGCCCGCCTTGGCCATGTCCCTGCACAGGGTCTCGGCCGCCCGCACCCGGTCGCCGGACCCGGCGGGGGGCAGGCCGAAGGGCTCGTCGCCCTCCAGACAGGCCGCCACCAACAGGCAGTCCCCGTCCTCGCGCCAGTGGGGCTGGTAGTGGTGGCGCCACATGAACAAATTGGAGAAAGTAAGCTCGCTTATGGCCGGAGGGCCCGCCTTGAGGTGGCGGGTGAATACTTCCTTGTCCGCTAGCTCCAGATGCTTGTATCCTTCGAGGCGCAAAGGCTTGTCTCCGCGGGTCAGGCTTGGTTAACTCTACTACCTTTCTACCCTAAAGCGGCGGGGCCGCCAAGGGAGGCCCCGCGGCGTTGACAAGGCATTTTGCCTGTGCCATGTTTAGACCCTTATTACGGCAACCTTCAAGGAACTCAATACCATGGACCCTCTTCACTCCACCGACCCCGAAATAGCCGCCCTGATCGACAAGGAGGCTATGCGCCAGGCGTCGGTTCTGCGCATGATCCCCTCGGAAAACTACGCTTCCCCCGCCGTGCTGGCCGCCACCGGCAGCATTCTTTGCAATAAATACTCCGAAGGCTACCCGGCCAAGCGTTACTACCAGGGACAGGAAAACATCGACGAGGTGGAGATGTTGGCCATCTCCCGGGCCAAGGCGCTATTCGGGGCCGAGCACGCCAACGTGCAGCCCTATTCGGGCAGCCCGGCCAACATGGCGGTGTATTTGGGCCTGCTGGGCAAGGGGGGCCGGGTGCTGGGCATGGACCTGGCGGCGGGCGGCCACCTGACCCACGGGGCCAAGGCCAGCTTTTCGGGCACCTTCTATGACGTGGCCTCCTACGGCCTCAGCCGGGAAGACGGGCGCATCGACTACGCCCAGGCCCGCCGACTGGCCCAGGAATTCAAGCCTCAGATGATCTTCTGCGGCGCTTCCTCCTATCCCCGGGTGGTGGACTTCGCGGCCTTCGCCGAGATCGCCGACGAGGCGGGGGCCCGCCTGGTGGCCGACGTGAGCCACATCTCCGGGCTGTGCGTCACCGGCCAACACCCCTCGCCCTTCCCCCACGCCGACGTGGTGACCACCACCACCCACAAGCTGTTGCGCGGCCCTCGGGGAGGCATGGTGCTCTGCCGCCAGGAGTTGGCCAAGGCCATCGACAAGGCGGTGTTCCCCGGTTTGCAGGGAGGCCCCCACAACCAGACCACCGCGGCCATCGCCGTGGCCTTGAAGGAAGCGGCCACCCCGGCCTACGCCGACTACTGCCGCCAGGTGGTGGTCAACAGCAAGGCCTTGGCCGAGGGACTCCTTGAGCGCGGCTTCACCCTGGTCACCGGCGGCACGGACAACCATCTGGTGCTCATCGACGCCGGGGCCTCGGGCCTCACCGGCAAGGCCATGGCCACCGCCCTGGAGCGGGCGGGCATCGTGGCCAACGCCAACAAGATCCCCTTCGACCCCCGCTCGGCCAACGACCCCAGCGGCGTGCGCATGGGCACCCCTGCCCTGACCACCCGGGGCATGGGCACCGCGGAGATGGACCTCATCGCCGGGCTCGTCGCCCAGGCCGCGGCCAACATAGAAGATGAGGGCGCTCTGGCAAATATCCGCGAATTGGTGGCCGATCTGTGCGTGGATTTCCCGGCACCGGGAATTGCTCCCGGCCAGTGTTGATTTTTGAACTGAGTTTTTGGCACTGATTAAGGCAGGTTAGACAAGATGACCCTCTCGAGCTTCACCGGCGGTTCAAAAATTTGTACCCGCGGGGTTTGCCGGAGGGAAAACCCGGTCGCCGGTGTCTTTGGCCAAGTGCTTGGAATTAATAGATTAGGCAGGGAAAAAGGGCTTTTGATGGGTGGTTGGCATCCTAATTGCTTCCATATTAGAGCAACCAGCTTCTAAAAGCCTTTTCTCCTTTCCTAGAAAGCGCCGGGACTAGCCACCCGGCGCTTTCTGTTTGTCTTAACCACTCGAGATAATGCATAAATAATACCCACATCCCCAGGAGGGGCCTCAGGCGGCAAACCAGGGGCCACACCAGGGCAAGGTGCGATTTTTATACCAAAGGGTAGTGCTGGGTGGCGATTAGGCGGAAACGGCGGTGACCAAACGGGCCAAGCCGGACTTCTTTCCCACCTCGCGGCGCAGGTAGTTCAGGTCCGCCGCCTGGGCCAGTTCGGGACGCTGCTCCAAAAGGGAGCGGCAGGCCAACTCGGCGGCCAGGCCGCTGAGCTCGGCGCACTGGGTGAAGTGGGCCTTTTTGTCGTGCTTGACTTTTTTGGAGAGCACCCGGCAGCAGGTGGAGCCCCGCTGGGCCTTGAAGGCGTCGTGCAACTCCTTGCTTGCGGCGGCCACCCGGCGGCTGGCGCGGCCGCCGTCCTTGCCCGCGCCCAGGAACATACCCAGGCCCAGGCAGGCCCCGGACACCGCCCCGCACAGGCAACCAGCCCCGCCCAGGCCCTCCACCAGACCGGCGGTGAGGTTGTTGACCAGGGACTGGTCCAGGTCCCCCCCCAGCCCCCGGTTCAGGGCGGTGAGCACCGCCGGGGCGCAGAGCATGCGGCCGTTGGTGAAAAGCTCCTGGGCCTTGGCCCCCACCAGGCGGCTGATCTCCTGGCTATCCGCGATGTTATGAGTGGCTGCTCTGGAAATGACGCTCTCCCGGCCTGGCTGTGGCTCGCCCGCGAGCCCAAAACACCTGATCATGAGCGGGCTTAATCAACTTTAGCCGGGTTGGCGGTAAGGTCAAATCGTTAATAATGATGCGTATGTCGCCAAGGTATTGAATATATCGATTTAGTGGGGTTGGGGGCACCGGCTCTGGGGCGGGGCCAACACCACCAGGGTGGTGAGGCGGGGCAGCAGCAGGCCCTCGGGCCGGGCCAGATTGGGCAGCTCGGCTCCCGGCTCCAGGCCGGTGACCACCACCCGGCCCACTCGGAGGCGGCCCTCGCCCTGAGGGGTGCGGGTCTTGAGGCCCCACAGGGCCTGGAGCACCAGGGGCTCACCCTGGGGCGCACCCAGATAGAGCATCACGTGGCCGGGCATATGGAGCAGGCTCAACCAGGGCAGGCCGCGCGCCATGATTATGGCCCGCTTCTCGGCGTCGCCCAGACCCTGCAGGGGGATGTTTTCCGCCCCGGCCTTGGCCTGGTCCGAGGAGTTGCGGGGCAGCCACAGGCCGAAGGGGGCCAGCAGGTCGCGGGTCAGGGCCGAGCAGTCGCGCCTCCCCCACTGGCCTCCCCAGTCGTAGGGCTGTCCCAGGAGGGGCGTGGCCACCGCGTCCAGGTTGGCCGGGCTCAGGGGCAGGGGGAAGGGCGCGCCGTTTTCCAGGGGAAGGGCGCAGGGGCCCAGCACCGCCTCGCCCAGCACCGCGCCCAGGGGCGCCCGCACCCGCCAGGCCCCGCTTTGCCCCGGCTCCAGGGGCAGCAGCCAGCCCAGGGCGGCGTTGAACACGAAGCCGCCTCCCAGGGTGCGCGCCGGGGTCTGGTCCTTGGTCACCGCCAGGAAGGGGCCCTTTATCCAGCGCCCGGCCTGTTCCGGGGTCAGCCGCCCCACCGCGCTAACGGGCAGCCAGCCCAGGGCCAGGGGGGTCTCGGCCACCAGCCAGTCGCCCCTGGGGCTCACGTGCCACACCCTGACCGGCAGGCCGCCGGGCAGGGAGGTCTGTTGCAGGCGGTCGAAGGGGAAGCCGCCGCCCGGCCCTTCCTCGAAGTCCGGCTCTCGGGTGGGCAGCACCCGCAGGTTGCAAGGCCCCAGGGTGAGGCCCTGCCAGTCGGCGCTGGGGTAGGCCAGCCCCCCAGCCTCTTGCCACAGGGCTTTGTACCAGTTCTTCGGCCGGGGCCGCAGGTTGATGCCCAGGCCGGGCTTGTCCGCCGCCGGTTGGGCCAGGGACCACAGCTCGTCTCGGCTGTGCTTGGGCTTAACGCGCGTCCAGCAGGCGAAGTAGCGCTCCAGATAATCCTTTGCCCGCTCCTGTTGGTACTGGGGCCGCAACAGGCAGCCATCCTGACCGGCGCGGGGCAGCAGGGCGCTTATCTCCTGGGGCGGCAGGCGCAGAGGGGCCGGGGCAGGGGCAGGAGCGCAGGCCAGGCCCAGGGCGGCCAGGATGATCAGCAGGGCGATGTGGCGGCGGATTGGGTGCAAGATTGCTTCCTCGGGCTATGGTATTAAGTTAGCATGGTACACCGCCGCCCCCGGGCGCAACCCTGGAGGATCGATGAACCCCGCCGCGCGCAGCGCCCTGATCCAGGCCGCCGGAGCCGAGCACTACAGCGACGGCCCGGAGGATCGCCTGCTCTACTCCTACGACGCCACGGGCAAGAGCTACCCGCCCGAGGCGGTGGTGCGGGCGGTGAGCGTGGAGCAGATCTCCCGGGTGTTGGCCACCGCCAGCGCCCACCGGATGCCGGTGGTGCCCCGGGGCGCGGGCTCGGGCCAGTCCGGCGGCTCCCTGCCGGTGGACGGCGGCCTGGTGCTCAACCTGGCTAACCTTAACCGCATCATCAGAATTGACCCCGCCGACCAGGTGGCCGTGGTGCAGCCGGGGGTGATCACCGCCGATTTGCAGCGGGCCGCCGAGGCCCAGGGCATGTTCTACCCGCCTGACCCGGCCAGCGTGGAGTTTTGCACCGTGGGGGGCAACGCGGCGGAAAACTCCGGCGGGCTCAGGGCGGTGAAATACGGCGTCACCCGTGACTACGTCCTGGCCCTGCAGGCGGTGCTGCCCGACGGCCGGGTGCTGCGCACCGGGCGCTCCACCATGAAGACGGTGGTGGGCTATGACCTCACCCGCCTCTTGGTGGGCAGCGAGGGCACCCTAGCGGTGATGACCGAGCTTACCCTGCGCCTGTTGCCCAAACCCGAGGCCAAGGCCACGGTCAACGCCCTGTTCCACGACCTGGAGGCCGCCGCCCAGGCGGTGCAGGCGGTGCTCATGAGCGGAATCATCCCGGCGGCCCTTGAGTTCATCGACTCCCAGAGCCTGGGGGCGGTGAACGCGCACGCGGGCCTGGGCTTGCCCTCCGAGGTGCAGGCCATGGTGCTCATCGACGTGGACGGCGCGCCCGAGGTGGTGGCCGGGCAGGGTGGGCGACTGGCGCGGGTCTTGGAAGAGCACGGCGGCCACGAGGTGCGCTTGGCCCTCAGCGAGGCCGAGGCCGCCGAGCTGTGGCGGGTGCGCCGCTCCATGGGCCCGGCCATGTACAACCTGGCCCCGGACAAGCTCAACGAGGACGTGGTGGTGCCCCTGGGCCGCCTGGCCCAGACCATCCGGGCCATCCACGCCATAGGCAAAAAGCGCGGGGTGCTCATCCCCACCTTTGGCCACGCCGGCGACGGCAACCTGCACGTCAATGTGATGTACGACGCCGCCGACCCTCAGCAGAACCGCCAGGCCCACCAGGCGGTCACCGACGTCTTCGCCCAGGTGCTCAAGGTGGGGGGCTCCCTCAGCGGCGAGCACGGGGTGGGCAACGCCAAGCTGGGCTACGTGGGGGCTGAGCTGGACCCGGTGGCCATGGAACTGATGCGCGGCATCAAGCGGCTTTTCGACCCGGCGGGCATACTCAATCCGCACAAAGCTGTACCGACACCCGAAATGCTTGCTTAGGCGGCGCTATGTTGCGTTGCGGGCGGCGCTCGCGGCCTCGGCGTATTAGCAATACGCCTGCGGGTTTCGCTTGCCCGACGCCTTGCCTAGCACCACCTGGCTGTGCCGCGAAGAGGTGAACAGTACGCTCCAGTGGGGCCGCGTAGGGGCGGGGTTTATCCCCGCCCGCCCGAGGGAGTTTGTCGTTGCAAGGAGCGCAGCGATCAAGCAATCTCTGCTCGCAGCCGATACTCTCGCCTGAGCACCAACCATCAATTACAACACGCCCGCCCGATCACCGACTTCAGCCAATAGTCGTCATTGCGAGGCCGGGCAGAGGCAAGCGTGCGGCGGGATAAAGCCGCCGGGTCTGCCCGGCCGTGGCAAACTTCCTTTTCCCTTGTCATGCCTCCGCTGCCCAGACACGCCCCTTCCCGCCTGGGGGAAGGCGAAGATCGCCACGTCGCATCTCTTACGAGATGCTCCTCGCGATGACGGCTATTACTGGGATGGCCTTATTTAGAATCGCGTAGGTTGGGTAGAGCGAAGCGAAACCCAACAATTCCCTAATACAGGAAGTACAGCACCGCCAGCATCACCACCAAAAACAGCAGCGACAGCCCGGCCCCGGCCTTGATGAAGTCGGTGGAGTGGTAACGGCCCGGCCCCATGTACAGGGCGTTGACCTGGTGGGTGGGCAGGATGAAGGAGTTGCTGGTGGCCAGGCCCACGGCCAGGGCGGCCAGGCGCGGATCGGCGTCGGCCTGCAGGGCCAGCTGCACCGCGATGGGCACCAAGAGCACCACCGCCCCCACGTTGCTCACCACCAGGGTGAAGGCGGTGGAGAGCGCTCCCACCACGGCCAACAGCGCCAGGGGAGGCAAGGGCCCAGCCAGGCTCAGGACTTCCTGGGCCAGCCAGGCGGCGGCTCCGGTCTTGAGGGTTGCCATGCCCAGGGGCAACAGCCCGGCCAGCAGAAACACGGTGCGCCAGTCCACCGCCTGGTAGGCCTCGTCCACCCGCATCACCCGGGTGACCAGCATGCCCAGGGCACCGGTGAGGAGCCCCAGGCCCAGGGGCAGCTTGAAGCCCATGATCATCACCAGGGCCACCGCCAGCCAGGCCGCGGCCCAGGCCGCCTTGCCCGTGGCCGGGGGCTCCTCGCGCACCGGGGTGCAGAAGATCAGCCAGCCCTTTTCGGCCAGGATGCGGAAGCGTTGCCAGGGCCCCTCCATGAGCAGGCTGTCGCCCTCCCTCAACTCCATCTCCTCCAGCAGCACCTCGTTGGGGGTTTCGCCCCGGAAGATCACCACCGGGTTGAGCTGAAACTTGGTGACGAAGTGCACCTGCCCCAGGGTCTTGCCCACCAGCTCCGAACGCGGCGCCACCACCGCCTCCACCGCGCCCCACTGCTGGGGGCTCAGCTCCTCGGCGAAGGAGTCCAGGTCGGGTTTGACCATAAGGTTGAAGTCCTGCACGAGGCGGTCCAGGGCCGAGGGCTCGGCCAACACGGCGGCCACGTCGCCGGGATAGAGCACGCTGCGCTCGTCCGGGGCCATGGCCCTTTCGCCGTGGTGCACCTTGTCCAGGGCCAAAAGATGCACCCCGTAGCGCCGGGCCATGATCTCGGCGGTGAGGGGCTGGGGCAGCTCCGGGGGGATGATCACCTCGAAGTGCTCCCCGCCCGCCGGATGCAGATGGCACATCTGCTCGGCCGGGGGCATGGTTCCCTGGGGCAAGACCCAGGGGCCCAGCACCACGAAGTAGAGGATGCCCGCCGCCACCAGGCACAGCCCCACCGGGGTCACCGAGAACAGGCTGAAGGGGCGCAGGTCAAAGGGCGCGATGAGGTCGTTGAGCAGTATAAGGGGGCTGGAGCCCACCAGGGTCAGGGTGCCGCCCAAAATGGCCGCGAAGCCGATGGGCATGAGCAGGCGGGAGATGGGGATCATCTGGCCCCGGCTGATGCGCTGCACCGCGGGCAAGAACAGGGCCGCCGCCCCGATGTTTTGCATGATGCTGCTGATGCCCGCCACCGTGGCCGAGATTAGCACCACCACCCGATTGGCGTGGCCGCCGGCCAGCTTGAGCACCGGTTTCACCACCAGGCCCACCAGCCCGGTGCGGTCCAGGCCCGCCCCGATGATCATCACCGCGATGATGGAGACCACCGCGTTGCTGGCCAGGCCGGAAAAGGCTTCCTGGGGGGTGACCAGGCCCAGCAGGGGGGTGAGCACCATCATCATGATGCCCACCACATCCACGCGCACCCATTCCACCACGAACAGCAACACCGCCAGCCCGATGAGGGCCAGCACTATGATCATCTGGTTGGTCAGGACGAGGGTTTCCATTGATCCTTCCGGGTTTCCTACTATTTATACTCTCTGGGCGGGGCGGGGGGAAAGGGCCGGGAGGGTTGTGCTAAAATTGCCCCAGCTATAAAACCCATGAGGAGAGCAGCATGAGCCGCATAGTGGCCATATACGGCAGCCCCCGCAAGGGGGGCAACAGCGCCTTGTTGACCGACCAGGCCGTGGAGGGAGCCCGGGAAGCCGGGGCCATCGTGGAAAAGGTGGCGCTGCGGGACCTGAACATCTCCCCCTGCCTGGAGATCTACGGCTGCAAGAAGGACGGGCGCTGCGTCATCAAGGACGACTTCCAGGGCCTCTACGACCAGTGTCTGGCCGCCGACGCCATGATCCTCTCCTCGCCCATCTTCTTCTACACGGTCAGCGCCCACACCAAGATCATGATGGACCGCTTCCAAAGCCTTTGGGTCAAGAAGTACTGGATCGATCAGGTGAAGTTCGGCCAGTGGACCCCCAAGCGCAAGGGCCTGTTCATCTCGGTGGGGGCCACCCACGGTAAAAAGCTCTTCGAGGGCGTTCTGCTCACGGTTCGCTACTTCATGGACGTGTTGGACATGGAGCTGAGCCAGAGCCTGTTGTACCGGGGCCTGGACCTCAAGGGCGACGTGCAAGAGCACCCGGAATATTTGCAGGAGGCCCGCGAGGCCGGAGCCGCCCTGGCCGCCGGTTTAAATGAACTTAAATCCTAGGAATAAACATGACGCCACCTGCCCCCCGTGCGTCTGCCTACGTTCCTCAGCTTGACATCATCAAGGGGTTGGCCATCATCTTGGTGGTGGCCGGGCATGTGCTCAACCGCAGCCCGTGGCCTGACCCGCACTTGAGGTTGGTGGCGGGATGGCTGGTGCGCCTGATCTACTCTTTTCACATCCCCCTGTTTTTCATGTTAAGCGGGGCCCTGTTCGGCGGCCTGGGAGGCCGGACACCATTGGGCTACATTGCCCGGCGTTTTCTGCGCCTAATGCTGCCCTTTGGCGTCTACGCCCTGCTTTACCATCTGGTGTTTTTCCCAGGTCAGGGGGATGTGTGGAGCGGCTTGGGGCGCTTGTACCTATGGGGCAACCACTGGGCCCTGGTTTCCCTGCCCACTCAGGAGGTGCTTTGGTTTTTCCCGGCCCTGCTGGCCATCAATTGCCTGGCCCTGACCACGGGCTTTTTGGACCGGCTGGGTCCGTTGCGGGGCCTGGCCGTCCTGTTGGCGGTGCAGATGGCCTGCCTGTGGCTGTCCAGCCAGGGCCAAGATCGCCAATATGTGCCTTATTGCCTGGATGTGGCTCTGGTCTCCTTTTTTTTCTTCCATGCGGGCCACTTGGCCGCCGATCCCTTGAAAAAAACCGCGCCACCGAAAGGGCGGGGCCTGCGCCTGACCGCCGCCTTGTCCCTGCTGGTGCTTTTAGCCTGTCTATACGCCAGCCGCCCCTATGAGGCGCTGGATATGCTGCGTCTCAGTCTATGGGAGGTGCCCCTGATGGACCTGAGCGCCTTAACCGGTGCGGCCGCATGCGTGCTTTTGGCCGGAACGGTTATCCACCGCTGGTCAGGCTTGGGGGAGAGCCTGCGTTTGCTGGGCCGCTATTCCCTGCCAATTTTCGGGATGCATATGTTTGTGGTCAGCGGGGTGATGAGTCTGGAGTTGCTGCCCCTTTGGTGGGTTCGTTTGGGCCTAACCTTTGTTTTGGCCGTACTGCTGCCCTGGGCCTTCGCACGCTTCATGGCACAACGCTTCAGGCCCGCCCGCTGGTTGTTATTGGGCAACGATGCCTAACCCGGGAATTTTATGAGGGCTGGTCGTTCGGTCACGCCGGCCGTCGACATGACGAATTTGACACCAGGCCGGACGGTTGTTATTTGCGGTGCAATCTGACAGCATGATATCCGAGTTCATGAATCAATTATTCATCTAAAATTTAGTTATTGCCTGGCGGCGGGAAATTCAGCAAGTTGCGCACCAGCTATAAAATAATCGTTTTGGCCCTTTTCTTGGGCCTTTTGGTCTGGTTCATGGACAGCCTGCTGGACTACCTCTGGTTCTACCCCGGCTCCTTTTGGAGCCTGGCCGTCAGCAACGTTCCCCAACACGAGATCTACATCCGCCTTTTTATCCTGGCCTGCTTCCTGGCCTTCGGCATAGTGGCCGGGCGCATAGTTGAGCGCCTGCAACGGGTCGGGGCCGACCTAACGGACAGCCGCCAATGGCTGGCCACCACCCTGTCCAGCATCGGCGACGCGGTCATCGCCACCGACCGCCAGGGGCGGGTCTCCTTCCTCAACCCCACCGCCGCCAACCTCACCGGCTGGCCGCCCGACCAGGCCAAGGGCCGGCCCCTGACCGAGGTGTTCCAGATCATCAACGAGCACACCCTCAAGCCGGTGACCAGCCCGGTGGACAAGGTGCTCAAGGCTGGCGCGGTGGTGGGGCTGGCCAACCACACCCTGTTGGTGACCAAGGACGGCCGCCGCCTACCCATCGAGGACAGCGGGGCGCCCATAAAAAACAAACGGGGCGAGGTGGAGGGGGTGGTGCTGGTGTTTCGCGACGTCAGCCGCCGCCGCCGGGTGGAGGAAGAGCGGGCCCGCTTGGACGCCCAACTCCGGCAGAGCCAGAAGCTGGAGGCCATAGGCACCTTGGCCGGGGGCATCGCCCACGACTTCAACAACATCCTGACGGTGATCATGGGCTACAGCGAGATAGCCCTGCGCGATGCCCACCGGGCCGAGTTGGACACCGCCGACTTAGAGCAGGTGTTGGCCGCCAGCCGCAGGGCCCAGAGCCTGGTGCGCCAGATACTCACCTACAGCCGACGCAACGAGCCCCAGATGGCGGTGCTGGACCTCAACCGGGTGGTCAGCGAGGCGGCGGGGTTTTTGCGGCGCACCCTGCCCAAGACGATCACCGTGGAGTTGGACCTTGACTCCGGCCTGGAGGCCATGCGGGGCGATCCGGTGCAACTGGAGCAGGTGCTCTTAAACCTGGCCACCAACGCCCGCGACGCCATGCCCCAGGGCGGCAGCCTGTCCATCGCCACCTCCCCCCACTTTTTGGACGCCGACTCCCGGGTGGGACAGGGCCAGGTCTCGCCGGGGCCCTACCTGCGGCTCACGGTGCGCGACCAGGGCCACGGCATGGACCCGGCCACCCAGGCGCGCATCTTCGATCCCTTCTTCACCACCAAGGAGCCCGGTCAAGGCACCGGCCTGGGGCTATCCACGGTCTACGGCATCGTCAAATCCCTGGGCGGCCACATCGCCTGCGACAGCGCGCCGGGCGGCGGGGCCTGCTTCGAGCTTTATTTCCCGGCCCATCAGGGCGTGGGGCAGGTGCGGGAGGCCGCGCCTCCGCCGGAGCCCCCCCAGGGCCACGAGCGCATCCTGCTGGTGGATGACGAGGCCGCCATCCGGGACCTGGGGCGGCGGATGCTTTCCGAGGCGGGCTACCAGGTGGACCCCGCCGCCGGCGGCGAGGAGGCCCTGGAGCTTTTCAAGCAGAGGGGCGGCGCTTTCGACCTGGTGCTGCTGGACGTGAACATGCCGGACATGGGCGGCAAGAACTGCCTGGCGCGGTTCAGGGAAATGGCTCCGGAGCTGAAGGTGGTGCTGGCCAGCGGCTACGCCCCCCAGGAGGTGATGGCGGACATCACCGCCCAGGGCGTCCAGGGCTTCGTGGCCAAGCCGTTTTTGCGGGGAGAGCTGCTGGGCGCGGTGCGCTCCGCCTTGGATCAGCACGCGGCCGGTTAGCCGCCGGGGTGGCTGTGGGGCCCCCCGCTCTTGATCTTCTGCTCCCAATGAATCCAATCGGCCAGCCCCGGCGGGGGCACCGGCTCGGGCAGCGAGTCCGCGCCCAGGACCTGGGCCGCCTGGGGCGGGGGCACCGTCCCCTGAGGCGACTTGATCACCATCTTCATCATGCCCTGGGCGGCCAAGTGCCCGTCATGGATCATCTCCTGCTCCAGGTATATCCACTTCTCGTTCCACCATACCACCTTGGTCTCCAGGGAGAAGCGCTGGAAGGGCTTGAGGGGCCGCCAGAAGCGGGTGGTGGCCGCGGCCAGCAGGGGCCGCCAGCCCTGGCGGCGCATCTGGCGCATCACCCCCACCCGTATGATGAAGTCCAGCCGCCCCAGGTCCATGAGCGTAAGGTAGCGGCCGTTGTTCATGTGCAGGTAAAAGTCCAGGTCTCCGGGCCACACCCTGAGGTGGATGCGCGAGGTGTCGCCCAGCTTCAGGGGCGGGCGGGCCAAAGCGGCCAGGGCCACCTTGGCGGTGCGAACCAGGGGATACATGCGATGCCCTCTAGCGCCAGCCGCCGCCGGGGTCCAGCTTGTCCGAACCCGCGATGACGTGGTCTATGAGCTGGCGGGCGATGGTGGAGCGGGGAGGGACGCGGGGCATCTCGCCGGGTCCGTACCAACCCGCCTCGACGATCTCCTCGCCGTCGATTTGAATCTCCCCCCCGGCCCACTGGCAGGTGAAGCCCACCATCAGGGAATCCGGGAAGGGCCAGGGCTGGGAAGAGAAGTAGCGGATGTCCTTGACCCTGACCCCCACCTCTTCGCCGATCTCCCGGGCCACGGTCTGCTCCAGGGTCTCGCCGGGCTCCACGAACCCGGCCAGCACGCTCATGCGCCCGGTGGCGAAGCGGGGTGAGCGGCCCAAGAGGATCTTGCCCTCGCGCCGCACCGCCACGATCACCGCCGGGGACACCCTGGGATAGGCCACCAGGCCGCATTGGGGGCAGTGGCGGGCCCGCTCCTTGGGGTCGTCCTTCATGGGCGCGGCGCAGGCCCCGCAAAAGCGGTTGCGTCTCTCCCAGGCCAATATCTGCTTGGCCCGGCCACCCAGGGCGGTAAGGCCCTCGGGCCAGCCCATGGCCAGGCCGTAGAGCCCGTGCCATTCGTAGCCCTGGGGAGCAGGCGTGGCCAGGGCCAGGGGGATGGTGTAGGTGGGCCGCCCCTGCCAAAGTCCCAGGTAGCGGGCCGCCTCCAGGGTGAGGCCCAGCTCGGAAACCTGGCGCACCAGGGGCAGACGAGGCGGATCGTCGCTGGTCACCAGGAACTTGTCTTCGCAGTAAACGAACCACCAGGACGGGCCGCCGTCGTCCGGGGGTGGGGTGAAACCGGCTATGAATTTCTCGCTCATGGCATCGCATCTGTTAGAGGATGTATAGAAAAATATCATAGCCGAGGCCGCCGCGCCAAAAGCCCTCCTGTGGTAAATTTTAGGGCCGACCAACCTCTTGCCCCGGAGGCCCCATGCTCGCCCGCTGGATGAACTACGCCCGCCAGATGGGCCCCGCCTGGATCGTGAGCGCGGTGGCCTGCGGCCCGGCCACCCTGGCCAGCGTGGCCATCGCCGGGTCCACCTTCGGCTACGAGCTGTTGTGGGTGGTCATCCTCAGCGCGGTGTTCGGCACCACGGCCCAGTACCTGGCGGCTCGCGTGGGCATTCTGGAAGGCCGGGGGATCATAGGCGCGGCAAGCGCGCGCTTGGGCAAGGCCTGGGGCTGGATATTGGCCGTGGACGCCGTCTTGGCCACCTACCTGGCGGCCATGGTGCTTATGAACGCCCTGGTGGGGGTCACCGGATTGATCACCGGCCTGTCCTCGCCCTGGTGGGGCCTGGCCTACGCGGTGGTGCTGTCGCTGGTGCTCATGCACGGCGGCTATCGCTGGTTCGAAAATCTGTGCAAGGTGCTGGTCATCGGCATCGTGGCCTGCTTCGTGGTCACCGCCCTCCGGGCCCCCCTGGACCCACGGGCCATGCTGGCGGGCCTGCTGCCCAGCCTGCCCGGCGGCGCCTCCCCGGCGCTCATGGCCGCGGCCATCATGGGCGGGGCGGTGCATATCACCATCATCGGCATGCACACCTACAACACCAACGCCCGGGGCTGGGGGGTGGGGGAGTTGCCCCTGGCCCGCTTCGACACCGTGGTCTCCATGGGCCTGGCCTTCGGCCTGTACAGCCTGGCCATCTTCCTGGTGGGCGCGGCGGTGCTGCACCCGGCGGGGATCAAGGTGCGCCTGGCGGGCGATGTGGCTCAGGCCCTGGGCCCGCTGCTGGGGCCGGGGGCGGTGGCGGTGTTTCTGGCCGGTCTGTGGGCGGCCACCTTTTCCACCATCATGCCCACCTACCTGGCCGCCGCCTTCTTTATCTTCGACAAGGCTGGGCTGGCCCCGGACCGGGACGACCGGCGCTTCAAGCTGGTGCTCATCGGTGGGGTGCTGCTCAGCGCGGTGGGGCCCTTCATCAAGGGCGGCTTCTTCCTGCTGTTGCCGGTGATGCTGGCCCTGGGCCTGTGCGGCACGCCCGTCATCATAGGGGTGATCCTCTACCTGCTCAACCAAAGGCGCTTCTACGGCGAGCGGGTGAACGGCTGGGGGCTCAACATCCTGGGCTTCATCACCCTGGCCATCACCACCCTCTTGGCCACACGCTTCGTGCTGAGCAAACTGGGAGTGATGTAATGGAACCCGTGCTGCCACCGGTGGAGGAGCTCGTCGGCTCCTGGACCCTGATCACCGGAGAGGTGAACACCGGCAAGACCGGCCTGCTCTCAAAGCTGATGGCCGCCTTCGCCGCCCTGGACCCCGGCCGCATGGCCCTGATCGACATGGCCCCGGAGGTGACCAGGGGGGTGGGCGGCAAGCTGAGCCCCCCGCCGGGGGTGAACCTCAAGGTCTGCGCCCCGGCCATAAGCGCGCCGCGTCTCACCGGCAAGACCCCCGAGGAGGTGCTGGCCCTGGCCAGGGGCAACGCCGAGCGCCTGGAGGTGGCCTTCGCGGGCTATCTGGCCGCGCCGGCGGCGGTGCTGTTTGTCAACGACGTGTCGCTCTATCTGCAGGCCGGGGACCCGGCCAGGCTCTATGAAGTGCTGGAGGCCACCCCCACGGTGGTGCTCAACGGATATCTGGGGGCCAGCCTGGGGGGCGGGGAAATGGGGGAGACGGAGCGGCGGCGCATGGAGGAGTTGGCCGAGCGCTGCGCCAGGGTGTACCGCCTTACGTGACCCTTTGAGCTTATTGTGACATCTCCCTCAGGTTTTGTTTCACCATCTGCCAACTCTGAGTTACAATGCTGGTCCATGAAAACCGATCTGCATAACGCCGCGCGGGGCCGGGCCTGGGCGATCTTCGCCACATGCCTGCTCGGCTTCAACCTCAGCATGTTCCATCGGGTTTCCATCACCGTGATCAGCCCGGAGCTGAGCGGCGACCTGAGCCTCACCGCCTCCCAGCTGGGCGACCTTTCCGCCGCCTTTTTCTACGGCTTCGCCCTGTGCCAGATTCCCCTGGGCATGGCCTTGGACCGCCTGGGCGCGCGCTGGGTAATGCCCGGCGTGGGCCTGGTGGGGGTGATCGGGGCCATGCTGTTCGCCGGCTCCTCCAGCCCCGGCATGGCCGTGGCCGCCCGGGCCATGATCGGCGTGGGCATGAGCTGCAACCTCATGGGGGCCTTCTGCCTTTTCGCGGCCTGGTTCCCGCCGGGCCGCTTCGCCACCATCGCCGGGCTCTACATGTCCCTGGGCGTGTTGGGCCAGCTCGTCGCCACCACCCCCCTGGTGTTCATGTCCCAGGCCCTGGGCTGGCGCGGGGCCTTTTGGGTGGTTTCGGCCGTGGCCTTGGTGCAGGTCGCCGCCCAGGCGGTGATTTTGCGCGAGCGGCCTCCAGGGGTGGAGGCCCCAGCCCTCTTGCGGGAGAACCCTCTCAAGGGCCTGGGCCAGGTGCTCAAGATGCCCGCCTACTGGATCATCAGCCTGGGCCAGCTTTTCCGCTACGGCTGCACCATGACCCTGTTGGGCCTGTGGGGCGGGCCGTATCTCATCTATGCCTTGGACCTGAACCAGGTGCAGGCCGGCAACGCCCTGCTTTGCGCCGCCCTGGGCACCATCATGGGCCTGCCGGTGTTCGGCCGCCTGAGCGACGCGCTCCTGGGCACCCGCAAGTGGGTGGTGCTGCCCGCCCTGTTCCTGCTCATGGTCCAGTTCTTGACCCTGGGCTTTCTGCCCCACGGCATGCCCGTGTGGGTGGTGTACGGCCTGCTGTTCTTCATCGGCCTGGCCTCTTCGCCGGGCCAGCTCATGTTCGCCCACATCCGGGAGCTGGTGCCCGCCCACCTTTCGGCGCGGGCCATGACCGCCACCAACCTCTTCTTGATGATCGGCCCGGCCGTGGTCATGCAGATCTCGGGCCTGCTGGTGTTCAAGGAGCCGGACGCCATCACCAGCTCCGGCGACCTGTGGGGGGTGTGGCTGTTCATGGTGGCCGGGCTGGGCTTGTCCGGGTGCGCCTATCTGTTCGTGCCCGACAGCCAGGTGGTGAAAAAATACCGCGACAAGCCTGTCGGCTGATCCGGCCGGCCACCCGCGGGCTGAATCCTCCTGCCCCTAAGGAGAATACCGTGCGACATGCCATGAACCGGGCGGCGGCGCTCTGCGCCTTGGCCGCCATGGCCCTGCTGCTGGGGAGCGCCCCGGCCCTGGCCGCCGAAAAGATGACCTGGAAGGAAGTGAGCCACCTGACCCTGGTTCACAAGATCAAGGTGGCCGATGCCGAGGATCACTTGGTGGGCATTTACGAACACCGGGGGGTGGTGCTGTTTACCGGCGGCCGCCAGGGGGCCTACGTAAGCCAGGGCCGCTTCGACGTGTACGACCGCGAAGGGGGCGAACGCAACCACGACGGCTACGGCAAGATGAGCTTTGCCGACGGCTCCACCATCATTTTCAAGTGCCGGGGCAAGGAGACCTTCAAGGAGGGCTCCAAGCTGCCCTGGGTCAGCGGCCAAGGCGCCTTCATCAAGGGCACCGGCCGCTACGAGGGCATAAAGGGCTCCCTCACCTACGAGGGCGGCTACGTCACCGGCCTAAACGCTGACGGCACCGGCGGCGATGCGGTGCTGGACTACCGGGCCGAGTACACCCTGGCAAAATAGGCGCGGGCCTCAGGGCAAAAGAAAAGGCCCCGCCGGTTGGCGGGGCCTTGGTCATGGCTGCGCTTTAGGGCCGGGCGCGGCTCACTCGCGCACCGCGTAGACGTGGTAGCGCAGCTGGCCGTCCACCCGGCGGACCTCCACGCCGTGGTTCTCGCTCTCAAAGCCGGGGAAGGCCCCGTCGAACTCCTCCATCATGCTCAAGTAGTCGATGATCACGCTGCTGGCCGCGTCGAAACGCTCGCCGGGCATTACGATGGGGATGCCCGGAGGATAGGGCACCACCATCACCGCGGCCACCCGCCCCTTCAACTCGCTAAGCGGCAACAGGTCCACCTGGTCCCGCACCACCGCGTCGTAGGCCTGGGCCGGGGTCAGGGCCGGTTCGGGCAGGGTGTCGTAGACCTTCTTGACGATCTTGGCCATGTTGCGGGCCCGGTAGTGCTGGTGCATCTCGTCGGCCAGGTCCTTAAGGCCCATGCCCAGGTAGCGCTCCGGGTAGTCACGGGTGAGGTTGGGGAACACCTGCTCCAGAGGCAGGTTGGCGTCGTAGGAGCGCTTGAACTCGAACAGGGCGGCCAGCAGGGAGCCGCTCTTGCCCCGGGTCACGCCCATGGAGAAGAGCATCAGGAAGGAGTAGATGTTGGTCTTCTCGGGCACCACGCCGTCGGTCTCCAGGAAGGAGGCCACCAGGGCGGCGGGGATGCCGGTCTCGGCCATGGAGCCGTCGGGGTTGATGCCCGGAGCCACGATGGTCACCTTGATGGGGTCGAGCATGGCGTAGCCTTTGGACAGGCCGTCGAAGCCGTGCCATCCCTGGGCCGGGTCCAACTCCCAGTATTTGGCCTGGTTCTCCAAATCGTGGTCGGCCGTGTCGCCGAAGTCCTTCTTGCCCTTGCCCTTGCTGGGCTGCCAGCAGGTGAAGAACCAATCCTTTTTCTTGGCCAGCTCCTTTTCCACCGAGTAGAGCTTCTTGCGGAAGGCCACCGCCTCGGAGATGCAATCGCCGATGAGCACCTTGCCCCGGCCGTCCTGCATCATGCGCGTGGCCACGTCCAGGCTGCCGATGATGCTGTATTGGGGGCTGGTGGAGGTGTGCATCATGAATGCCTCGTTGAAGCGTGCCGGGTCCACCTTCTGCTTGGGGTCGCTCACGTGGCGGTCCTTCACGTGGACCATGGAGGCTTGGCTGAAGGCGGCCAGCAGCTTGTGGGTGGACTGGCTGGCGAACAGCACCGGGGTGTCGGTTTCGCCGTTGTGGTCAAAGGTGGCGTAGCGCTCGTCGTAGATGGGGTGGAAGCAGGCGTAGGCGTACCAGGCCTCGTCGAAGTGCAGCCCGGCGGTGCAGCCCTTGAGCCCGTCCTTGACCTGGCCGGTGTGGTAGAGCACCCCGTCGTAGGTGGAGTTGGTCACCACCGCGTGCTTCACGTCGGCGAGCTTGCGGCCCTTGGTCAGGGGGTTGTCCTTGATGCGCTTGTTTATGGAGGCCTTGCTGAACTCGTCGGCCGGGATGGGGCCGATGATGCCCTGGTAGTTGCGGGTGGGGTTCAGGTACACCGGCACCGCCCGGGTCATGATTAGGGAGTGCATCATGGACTTGTGGCAGTTGCGGTCCACCAAGACCAGGTCGCCGGGAGTAACCCGGCCGCAGAGGATGATCTTGTTGGCCGTGGAGGTGCCGTTGGTCACGTAATAGGTCTGGTCGGCCCCAAAGGCCTGGGCCGAGTTGCGCTCGGCCTCGCCCAAGACCCCGGAGTGCTCCATCAAAGAACCCAGCTCGGGCACCGAGATGGACAGGTCGCTGCGCAGGGTGTTCTCGCCGTAGAAGTTGAACAGCACCCGCCCCACCGGGGACTTCAGGAAAGCGGTGCCGCCGGTGTGCCCCGGCGTGTGCCAGGCGTACTTGAATTTCTCGGCGTACTCCACCAGGGTCTTGAAGAAGGGGGGCATCAGGTGGTCGGCGTAGTGCTCCACCGCCTCCATGATGCGCCCGGCGATGAAGTCGGGGGTGTCCTCGCTGAGCCAGATGTAGCCGTGCACCAGGCTGTCCACGGTGAGGGGTATCTGCTCCACGTTCAGGCGGCTGGTGAGCAGGTACAGGGGGATCTTGAAGTTACGCTCCTTGGCCTCCTGGCTCAGGCGCTCTATCTTCTGGCGGGACTTCTCGGTCTTCTCGCACAGGTCCCAGTCCAGAAGCACGCAACCCACGTCAGGGCGGGAGAAGTAGGTTATGCGGCCGTCTTCAAGAGTGTTGGCCCCCAGCACCTTGACGTCCAGTTTTTCCAATTCGGTTTTGATTTGATCCAAGGCTCGGCCCAGGGAATTGGAGCCCCCCAAGTGGTCCGAGATGATAAGCACCGGAAAATCTTTATACCAATCCATAACCCCTCTCACTTTTAGCGGGCGGACAATCTGGTGCGGCACGCACCGGGCGCGTCGTCTGACTTGATGGTAACGCAACGCTTGGGCGCCGAACAAGAGAGGCAGGACAAGAAGAGCCCCGCCGCCGGGCGAACATCCGGCGGCGGGGCGTGGTTTTGATCGTGGAGCCGGGCGGGCCTAGGCCCCGCACCAGTCCTTGACGATGGCCAGGTAGTCCGCCGCCGCCTGCTCGATGTTGGCCACAGGGCAGGACTCGTTGACCACGTGGGCCTTTCCCGGTTCGCCGGGGCCCAAGAGCAGCGAGGGCACCCCGCCCAGGCCCCGGCTCAGGGCCGAGCCGTCGGTGAAGTAGGGCACCCCGGCCGGGGTGAAGCTTTGGCCCCGGCGCTGGGCCAGGATTTGGAGCACCTTGGCGATCCAGGGATGGTCCGCTTCGGTCCACAGGGCGCCCGCCCCCACGATGCGCTCCAGGCTGACCGCATCGCCCAAAAAGCGGCCCAGCTCGGCCTGCACCTCGTCGGGCTCCAGGCCGGGGATCAGGCGCAGGTCCACGGTGAACTCGGCCTTTTCAGGCACCACGTTGGTGGCCCGGCCCCCGCTGATGGTGCCCACGTTCAAGGTGGCCCGTCCCAATACCGGGTGGGGCTGGGCGTCGAACCGGTATGCTGCCAGCCGGTTCACCGCGGCGGCGGCCTTGTAGATGGCGTTGTCGCCCAGCTCGGGCATGGAGCCGTGGGCCGCCTTGCCGGCGCAACGGCCCCGCAGCCACAGGGCCCCCTTGTGGCCCAGCACCGGCAGGTTGGCCGTGGGCTCGGCCACCAGCATGGCCCCGGCCCCGCCCAGCACCGCCGGGTTTTGCACCAGATGCTCGGCCCCCTGGCAGCCGTTTTCCTCCGAGGCGGTGAACACCAACACCAGCCCGGACTTGGTGGGCTTTTCCTTGGCCAGGGCCATGGCTGCCACGGTCATCACGGCCAGGCCGCTCTTCATGTCGCTGGCTCCCCGGCCGTGCACCAGGCCCTGGGCCACCTCGCCGCCAAAGGGCCCCCGCGCCCACTGCTCACCGCCTTCGGTCACGGTGTCCATGTGGCCGGTCAAGAGCAGGGGCGGTTCCGGCCCCCAGGCGCGGCGGGCCACCAGGTTGGGGCGGCCGGGAGCCATGTCGTGCATCTCCACGGTGTAGCCGGCCTCTTCCAGCAGAGGGGCCAGGACGGCGGCCACCGCCCCCTCGTTGCCCGGAGGGTTGCTGGTGTCTATCTGGATGAGGCGCGAGGTGAGTTCGACGGGATCAGGCAATGAAGAAGTCATGGTAATGCTCCAAAAGATAAGCGCCGGGCTAATGGCCGTTGGGAGAGGGGCGCAGGGCAAAGGCCAGGGCCCCTCCCAGCCAGACCACCCCGGCGAATACGGCGATGCCCATGCCGAAGCTGTGGTGCACGCCCATCCAGCCCAGGAAGGCGGGTAGGACCCCGGCGCCCAGGATGAAGGCCAGGGGGGTGGCCAGGGAAACCGCCACGCCCCTGAGATGGGGCGGGGCCACCAGGGACAGGGCGGCGAAGCCCACCGGGAAGAAACAGACCGTCACCGCGGGCTGCACGAACACCGCCACCACCAGAAGCCAGCCGCTGCTAAGGCCCAGGGTCAGGGTGGCCAGACCGGTGACCGCGAAGATGGCCACCAGGCTGGCCCGGGCCCCGAAACGGTCGTGGGCCCAGCCAGCTCCGAAGGCCATGACCAGCCCCGGCACCCGGGAGGCGGCCAGCATCAGGTTGGCCCAGCCCTGGTCGAAGCCCCTTTCGGCCACCAGGTACAGGGGCAGCATGGTGTAGATTCCCAGGCTGGCCCCGATGGCCAGGGCGAAAAAGACCACCATGAGCCACACCGCGGGCAGGCGCAGCAGCTCGGCCACGGCCGCGGGGCTGGGCGCGGTGCCCGGCTCCTCGCCGCCCCGCCCCCGGCGGGCGTAGGCCAGGCCCAGGACCAGCGACAGGCCGCCGATGAGGATCAGCACGCCCCGCCAGGTGAGCCCCTCCAAGAGCAGCTCGGCGATGAGCGGGGCCAGGATCATGCCCCCGTTGGGGGCCATCTCGTGCAAGGCCATGGCCTTGCCCCAGTCCTGGGAGCGCACGAAGGAGGTGAGGGCGGCCACCCCGGAGGGCAGGTAGAGCCCGGCCGACAGGCCCAGGCCCAGGCACACCGCGCCCAGGGAGTACAGGCCCTGGGCCAGGGGAGCCAGGCACAGCATCACCCCCACCGACAGGGCCGAGATCAGGATGACCCGGCGGTGGGTGAGGCGCTGGCTGACGATGCCCGAGGAGAACACGGCCAGAAAATAGCCCACCGACATGAACAGGAACAGCATCCCGGCCTGGGCGTGGTCAAGCCCCAGCTTGGCCTCGATGTTGGGCATCAGGGGGGCCAGGGACACCCGGCCCATGAAGTTCAACAGGAAAATGCCGGTGATGAAACTCAGAGGCCCCAGCCTCTGGGTAAAGGCCCCCGGCGACAGGGGCTGTTCGCGCATAAATAACCTCCCGGTCCGTCAACGGACCTCTCGAATTGTGGACCATGCACCGCTTGTTGTCCACCACCCTTGCTTGGCGGCAGCCACATATATACAGTGGGAGGGTGTACATTGCCCCAATCGCCATAAACGGCTGGAAAGGAGGAGGCCTTGCTTAGGGAAGTAACCGCCGGACGGCGGCTGATGGGCCGCCTGCCCCAGGGGGCGTATCTGCTGGAGACCCTCAACGATCTGTGCGCCGAAGAGAACATCACCGCGGGCGAGGTGCGGGCCTTGGGCGCCCTCACCAAGGCCGTCCTGGGTTTCTACAACCAGCAAAACCGCGAATACGAATACCTCAACCTGAACCGCTCCCTGGAGATCGTCTCCCTAATCGGCGACATCTCCCTAAAGGACGGGCGTCCCTTTGTGCACGCCCACGTCTCCCTGAGCGATGAGCGGGGCCAGCTCTGGGGCGGCCACCTGGCCCCGGGCAGCGAGGTGTTCGCCTGCGAGGCGATGCTGGTGGAGTACCAAACCGACAAGCCCTTTGAACGCGGCTTCGACCAAGGCACCGGCCTTTTGCTCTGGCCCATGGACTAGGCCGTTTGGGTTATAATCCCCCTGGCCCAATGGCCGGTGGGATGTGTAGATTTATCACTCCAGCCTGGGAGGTTCCCTTGCCCCCCTTGCGTCATATTGTTGTGCTTTCGTGGCTGTGCCTGTGCCTGGCCCTGCCGGCCGGGGCTGCCCCTCCCGCGGCGGAAAAAACTCCGGACAGCGGCCGCGCCGCCGTGGCCCTGCCCGCCACCCGCCCCCTGGTGTTCAGCGGCTTCACCAGGGCGAGGGCCAAGCTGCGCCTGGTCAGCGAGGTGGCCGGGCGCTGCCAAAAGGTAAACTACGACGTGGGCGGCACCATCGGCCCGGCCGGGGTGTTCGCGGTGTTGGACGACACCTTCACCCGCCTGGACCTCAAGTCCAACCAGGTGGAGCAAAAGCGCCTGGTCAGCCGGGTGGCCTACCTGGACAAGGACGCCCAGCGCTACCGCAACCTGGTCAAGCGGGGCTCCGAGGCCCCCTCCAAGCTGGACCGCCTGGACGAGGAGCTTACCCAGGCTAGCCTGCAACTGGAGGCGCTCAAGACCCAGGCCGCCATCCTTAGCGAGCGCCTGTCCCGCCACGTGATCAAGGCCCCGCCGGGCTGGCGGGTGATCGAGCGTCATGTGGAGCCCGGCTCCTGGGTGGCCGCGGGCGGCCAGGTGGCCCTGCTGGGCGACTTCCGCACCCTGCTGGTGCCCCTGGCGCTCAGCCCCGACGAGTTCGCCATCCTGGCCCGGCAGTCCGGCCGGATCATGGTGCTCCTGCCCCATCTGGGGGTGAAGGTGCCGGCCAAGCTGGAGCGCCTGTCCCCGGCCTTCGACCCCGCCACCCGCAAGATAGCCGTGGAGCTTGAGCTGGGGCCGGAGCTCACGTACAAGCGCGGCGGCCTCAGGGTGGAGCTGACCCTCACCGCCCCGGACCCCTCGGGCGCGGTGCTTTTGCCCTCGGCGGCGGTGAGCGAGCGCTACCAGGAAAATTGGGTCACCCGCGAGGACGGCAAGTCCTTGCGCGTGGTGGTCTTGGGCCCCGGCCCCGGAGACACCCTCCGGGTCAGCGCTCCCCAGCTGAAGCCCGGCCAGAAGTACCTCCTCAACCGTTAGGCTGGAAGCCCCGCCATGAAGAGCCTAATCCGCTTCACCTTGACCGAGACGGTTCTGGTCAATCTTCTGTTCATCATCCTGATGGTGGCTGGGGCCTTCGCTCTGCTGAGCATGCCGGTGGAGCGCTATCCCAACGTGCGCCTGGGCAAGGTGTTCATCAACACCATCTATCCCGGCGCCTCCCCCCAAGAGGTGGAGGCCCTGGTCACCCGCGAGATAGAAGACGCCCTGGACGACCTGCAAAACGTGGAGTTCGTGCGCAGCTCCTCCTACCGCCAGCGCTCCAGCGTGGTGGTCAAGTTCATCGACGACACCGACTACCAGCGAGGCTATGACGACCTGCGCTTCAAGGTGTTGGGCATCTTGGACGAGCTGCCGCCCGAGGTGGACCCGCCGGTCTTCAACGACCTGGATGTGAACGACTGGCTGCCCGCGGTGAGCGTGAACCTGGTGGGGGACCGCTCCAACCGGGCGCTGACCCTCATGGCCAAGCAGATGAAGATCGCCCTGCGCCAGATACCCGGCGTAAAGGAGGTGAAGCTCCAGGGCGAGCTGACCCGCGAGTTCCACGTGATGCTGGACCCGGCCAAGCTCAGCCGCCACGGCGTCACCTTCAACCAGGCGGCGACCGCCCTGGGCAACGCGGGCATCTCCATCCCGGCGGGCGACTTCACCACCCCCGGCGGCGAGTTCGTCATCAAGGCCGACGAGCGCTACCGCAGCCGGACCCAGGTGCTGGCCACCATCGTGCGCACCGACGCCGACGGCAGCTTCGTGCGCCTGGGCGACCTGGCCAGCGAGGCCCGCCTGGACTACCGCGACGCCTACGTGCTCAGCTCGGTCAACGGCCAGGACTGCGTGAACCTGGCGGTGATCAAGACCCGCGACGGCAACGCGCTGAGCATCGTGGACGAGGTGCGGAAGGTGGTCAAGACCTTCGAGCCCATCATGGCCCGGGAGGGAGTGGGCCTGGTGCTCACCCAGGACTCCACGGTGAAGATCGACGACGCCATGACCACCATGGGCCGCAACCTGATGGTGGGCGTGCTTTTGGTCTGCGCGGTGATCGCCTATTTCATGGGCTTTAGGAACGCCCTGATAACCACGGTGGGCATACCCTTCTCCTTCTTGCTCACCATGTTTTTCATGTGGGTCACCGGCAACTCCCTGAACGAGATCACCCTGTTCTGCTTCGTACTTGTAAGCGGCATCATCGTGGACGACGCCATCGTGGTGGTGGAGAACATCTACCGTCACTATCAAGAGGGCGAGCCCATGGACCAGGCGGTGATCAACGGCACCAGCGAGGTGTTCTGGCCGGTGATAAGCGCCACCAGCACCACCGTGGCCGCCTTCATGCCCATGCTCATCATGACCGGCTCCACCGGCGAGTTTTTCGCCCTGATCCCCAAGGCGGTGTCCTTTGCCCTGGCGGCCAGCGTGGTGGAGTGCCTGTTTATCCTGCCCCTGCATTTCCGCGACTGGGGGCCCAAGAAGGTCAAGGCCCGCATCGACGAAAGCTCCCTGGACTTCAGCGGCGAGGGCTGGGTGATGGGCCGCATCAGGGCGGGGGTCATGCGCATGCTGGGCTGGGGGATGAAGCACCGCTGGCTCACCCTGTGCCTGGTGGGTGGGTTGTTCCTCAGCGCCCTGGCCATCGCGGGCATCAGCGCCAGCGGGGCGGCCCAGCTCATCAAGGTGAAGTTCTTTCCGGACGACTACTCCTTGTACTACGTGCAGGTGGAAGCGCCCATCACCGCGCCCATCGAAGAGACCAACCGCATCATCAAGCGCATCTCCAAGAAGATCATGGACCAGGGGCCGGGCATGGCCCGCAGCGCGGCGGGGCTGGCCGGTTTCTACCTCACCGAGGACTACGAGCCGGTGTTCGGCTCCAACCTGGGGCACATCGCGGTGACCCTGCCCGCCAAAGACGACCGCCGTTTCGCCGAAAACGTGAACAACGACCCCATGCGCCATCTTCCCTGGGTGCGCGAGCAGCTGAGGGAGATGGAGACCGGCGGAGTGCGCCTCACCGTGCGGCCGGAAAAGGACTCTCCGCCGGCAGGCAAGGACATCAACGTGCGGGTGGTGGGCTCCAACCCCAAGGCGGTGGCCGCCCTGTCCCGGGAGGTGAAGCGCCTGCTATCCAGCGATCCCCAGCTGAAGGCCTCGGTCATGGACGTGGCCGACAACCTGGGCCAGCCCAGCCGGGTGTTCCGCTACCGGGTGGTGCCCGAGCGGGCGGCGGAGTACGGGGCCACCCCGGCCCAGGTGGTGGCACTGGCCGCGTCGGTGCTAAACGGCCGCTACGTGGGCAAGTATCGCCTGGTGGACGAGGACGTGGACCTCAAGGTCAAGATGGACCCGTCCTATGTGACCACCCCGGAGCAGGCCCTGAGCATCCCCCTGCTGGAGCACCCCTCCGGGCCGGTGCGCCTGGGCGACCTCACCCAGGCTAAGGTCTACCAGGAGCGGGGCCAGCTCAACCGCTTCCAGGGCCAGCGGGCCATAACCATCACCGGCAACCTAAGCCCCGGCGCACCGCTGTCCACCCCTGCGGTGGTGGAGAATCTGCGCCGCCGTTACCGGGCCATCGCCTCCGACTACCCCGGAGCCACCCTGGCCTTTGCCGGGGAGTTCGAGTCCACCCGCCGGTCCTTCCAATCGCTGATTTACGCCTTCGGCATCGCCCTGCTGATCATCTACGTGATCCTGGCCACCCAGTTCAAGAGCTACCTGCAGCCGGTGATCATCTTGAGCGCGGTCAGCTTCGCCCTGATCGGGGTGATCTACGGCAAGTTCCTCACCCAGACCCTGTTCACGGTGAATTCCTTCATAGCCACGGTGGGCGTGGCGGGAGTGGTGGTCAACGACGCCCTTGTCTTGATCGACTTCCTCAACCGCCGCCTGCGCTCCGGCCTGGAGCGCCGCCAGGCGCTGCTGCAGGCGGTGAACATCCGCCTCAGGCCCATTCTCCTGACCACGGTGACCACCACCTTGGGCCTGTTGCCCATGGCCGTGGGCTTCCCCGAGTACAGCCTGGTGTGGGGCACCATGGCCAGCACCTTCGTCACCGGCCTGTGCACCGCCACCTTCCTGACCCTGGTGGTGGTGCCGGTGATGTGGGATCTGTTGGAGGGATGGATGGCCCGCCGCAAACAGCGCAAAGAGCAAAAGGCCGCCCTGAAGGCGAAAACCGCCTAGGCGATGGGAATAAAAAAAGGGCGGGGATAAACCCCGCCCCTAAATTTCCAACTGGTTTTAAAACACCCGTTGTCTTCGCGAGGCGCGGCCTCCAGCCAATAGCAGTCATGGCGAGGAGCGGCGGAGGCAAGGGCTGGGAAGGTTATGGCGGTTATCCCGCCGCGACGTGGCCATCTTCCACTTCTCTTGTCATGCCTCTGCTCATCAGACAAGGCCAAGCATCCCCCGCGCTCCAAACCCTCCCGCTTGGGGGAAGTCGAAGATCACCACGTCGCATCTTCCCAGAGATGCTCCTCGTGATGACGTCTATTGCTGGATGACCGTTAAAAAATGTTGTCGCACAGCACCGCCCTCTGCCGTCTGGCGCAGCCGCCCCACTAACCAAGCTTGAACAGCGAACCCATTTTCTGCGCCGCCATAAGATCGCCGCCAACCTTCAGCTTGCCGGTCATCAGGGCCATGGCCGGGTTGAGCTTGCCCGCCACCAGCTTGAGCCAGTTCTGATCGCTCAGCGTCAGGGTGGCGGTGGGGTCGGGGTGGGTGCCGGGGCTCACCGCGCACTGGCCGCCGGCGATGCTCACCGTCCAGTCGCCGGACTCGTCGCCGGTGATGTGGAACTGATAGACCATCTCCACGCCCTCGGCCTTGTGGGGGCGGAAGGCGGAGGGCATGCCGTCAAAGACCTCTTGCACCGTGCTGGGGGTCATGCTTTGCTCCCTAAAAAACCGTTTCGTGCGGACTGCTCCAGAGGGGCGGCCCATTCTAACCCCTGCCGTGGGGCCGGTCCAGAGTTGGTTTGTGCCCGCCCGGCCGCCTTGCTATAGTGAAACCGTGGCACGCTTGAAGACCATAGCCGCCCTGGGCTTGGCGCTGGCCATCACCCTGGGCGTGGCGGGATGCGGCCAAAAGGCCGACGAGCCCAACACCATCCGCCTGGTGGCCTGGAAGTTCAACAACCCCGGCCTGTGGCGGCGTTTGGCCGACCAGTTCGAAAAGCAGCACCCGCCGCTCAAGGTGGCCCTGGAGATAGGGCCCCACTCCTCCACCTCCTATCACGACCTGCTCACCCAAAAGCTAAAGAACCGCTCCAACGAGGTGGACGTCTTTTTGATGGACGTGATCTGGCCGCCGGAGTTCGCCAGCGCGGGCTGGGCCCTGCCCCTGGATGATCTGTTTCCCGCCGAGCAGCGGGAGCTGTTCGTGCCCGCCGCCATGCGGGCCGCCTCCTGGCGGGGCCGGGTGTACGGCGCGCCGCTGTACCTCACCGCCGGGGTGCTCTACTACCGCCGCGACCTCCTGGAGCGCTACCGTTTGCCCGTGCCCCGGACCTGGCCCCAGATGGTGAGCCAGGCCAAGCTGATCACCGCCCAGGAAAAGGGCGATCTGGCGGGGTACTCCGGCCAGTTCAAGCAGTACGAAGGCCTGGTCTGCGACATGCTGGAGTTTGTCTGGTCCGCCGGGGGCAAGGCCCTGGGGGGCGAGGGCCAACGCTGTCTGCTGGAGGGGCCCGCCGCGCTCAAGGCGGTGCGCTTCGTGCGCGACGCCCTCATCGGCGGCGCGGCCCCGCGCGGGGTGCTGGCCTATCAGGAGCCCGAGAGCCTGAGCCTGTTCGCCCAGGGCGGGTCGGTGTTTTTACGCAACTGGTTCTATGCCTGGCCCATCCTGAACGACGCCCAGCGCTCCCAGGTGGCGGGCAAGGTGGGCCTGGCCCCGCTGCCTCGCTTCAGCGGAGGCCGCAGCGCCGCCTGCCTTGGCGGCTGGCAGGTGGGCCTCAGCGCCTATTCCAGCAAGCCCACCCAGGCCCTTAAGCTGATCAAGTTCCTCACCAGCGAGACGGTGCAGCGCCGCCTGGTGTTGGAGGAGGGCCTGGCCCCCACCCGCACCGGCCTGTACCAGGACCCCTGGGTGCTAAAGGCCCAGCCCCACTTCGCCAAGCTGCTGCCGGTGCTGGAGGGAGCCCGCCCCCGCCCCCGCACTCCCCTGTACCCGGCGGTGAGCCAGGTGATGCAGGTCTACTTCCACCGCGCCATCAGCGACAAGGACAGCGACCTGCCCGAGCTGGCCGGACGCGCCGCGCAAGACATCGACCGCCTGTTGGGGCTGGCCGGGGGGCAGTAGGGCATGGCCGTCATGGCCCCGAGGCGCGGCGAAAAGCTCCTGGCCTGGGGGCTCTTGTTGCCCTGCCTGGCAGCGGTATGCGCCTTTGCCTTCTGGCCCATCGTCTACTCCTTCGTGCTCAGCCTGCACCGCATCGTGCTTGGCCTGCCCGGGCTGGGCGAGCCCTTCGTGGGCCTGGGCAACTACGCCCGCCTGCTGGCCGACCCCACGGCCCGTTCCTCGGCCGGGATCACCCTGGTGTTCGTGGCGGTCAGCACCCTGTGCGAGGTGGCCCTGGGCACCCTCATGGCCCTGGCCCTGGACAGGAGCTTCCGCGGGCGGGGCCTGGTGCGGGCGGCGGTGCTGGTGCCTTGGGCCATACCCACGGTGGTGGCCAGCCAAATGTGGCGCTTTATCCTTAACGACCGCTACGGCCTGCTCAACTGGCTCATCTTCGGCGACCAGGTGGGCTCCTACCGGGCCTGGCTGGCCGAGCCGGGCTGGGCCCTGGCCGCGGTGATCGGGGCCGACGTATGGAAGACCAGCGCCTTTGCCGCGCTTATCGTGCTGGCCGGTTTGCAGACCATCCCCCGGGAGCTGAACGAGGCGGCGGCCCTGGACGGGGCCGGGTCCTGGCAGCGCTTCCGCCACCTAACCCTGCCCCTGGTGCTGCCCGCGTTGGCCGTGGCCCTGGTGTTTCGCACCATGGACGCCTTCCGGGTGTTCGACCTGGTGTACGTGATGACCCAGGGCGGCCCGGCCAACGCCACCAACGTGCTTCAGTTCTACGGCTACAAAAAGATGTTCGCCGAGGGCTTCATGGGCTACGGCTCGGCGGTGAGCGTGATGGTTTTCGTCATGGTGCTGGCCGTGTCGCTGCTCTACCTGCGCCTGGTGGGGCGGCGCCTGCTGCGCGGGGACGCCCGGTGAAGCGGGGGCGCCTCATGGCCGCCCTGGGCGCGGGGGCCTTTTGCCTGCTGGCCCTGGCCCCTTTCGCCTGGCTGGTGCTCACCAGCTTCAAGACCCAACTGGAGGTAACGGCCATCCCGCCCACCCTGTGGCCCGGCGGCTCGCTGGAGTTCTACCGCTCGGCCCTCACGCGCTACGGGCTGATGCACTTCGTGCTCAACAGCCTCATCGTGGCCGGGGGCACCACGGTTTGCACCCTGTGCCTGGGGGTGGGCGCGGCCTATGCCCTGGCCCGGCTCCGGGTGCCGGGGCGGCCCTGGCTCATGGGCGCGCTGCTCTTGGTGAGCATGTTCCCCCAGATATCCCTGGCCGGGCCCATCTGGCGCATCTTGCAGGCCGCCGGGTGGCTCAACACCTACCAGGGGCTGATCATCCCCTACGTCACCCTGACCCTGCCCCTGGCGGTGTGGATACTCACCAGCTACTTCAGCGAGCTGCCACGGGAACTGGAGGAGGCGGCCATGCTGGACGGCTGCGGCCGCCTGGGGGCGCTGGTGCGGGTGATCCTCCCCCTGGCCGGGCCGGGGGTGTTCACCGCGGCCATCCTGGTTTTCATCTATGCCTGGAACGAATTTTTCTTCGCCCTGCTCATCATGACCCGCCGGGCGGTGCAGACCCTGCCGGTGGGCATCGCGCTGTTCCAGGGACAGTTCACCATCCCCTGGGGGGAGATCGCCGCCGCCTCCACCGTGGCCACCGCTCCCCTGGTGGCCCTGGTGTTCCTGTTCCAGCGGCGCATCGTCAGCGGCCTGAGCGCCGGGGCCATAAAGGGATAAGCGCATGAGCGGCCTGATACTGGACAATCTGCACAAGTCCTTCGGCCCGGAAAAGGTGCTGGACGGGGTGAGCCTCAGCGTGGAGCAGGGGCAGCTCGCGGTGCTGCTGGGCCCCAGCGGTTGCGGCAAGAGCACCATCCTGCGCCTGGTGGCCGGGCTGGAGGAGCCAGACCAGGGCAACATCAGCCTGGGCGGCCGGGACCTGGCCGGGCTGGCCCCCAAACAGCGCGACGTGGCCATGGTCTTCCAGAGCTACGCCCTGTACCCCCACCTGGACGTGTTCGGCAACCTGGCCTTTCCCCTGCGCATGGCCCATGAGCCCAAGGCCGAGATAAAGCGCAAGGTGGATGAGGCGGCGGAGCTGCTGGGCATCGCCAAGCTGCTCGCCAAGAAGCCGGGCCAGCTCAGCGGGGGACAGCGCCAGCGGGTGGCCATCGGCCGGGCCATCGTGCGCTCGCCGCGCCTGTTCCTATTTGACGAGCCCCTGTCCAACCTGGATGCCCAACTGCGCGGCGAGATGCGCCTGGAGCTGGCCGCCCTGCACCGCAAGCTGGGCACCACCATGCTCTACGTCACCCACGACCAGACCGAGGCCCTGACCCTGGGCCAGGTCATCGCGGTGCTGCACCAGGGGCGGGTGGAGCAGGTGGGCGGGCCCCGGGAGATCTACCAGCGCCCGGTCAACCGTTTCGTGGCCGGGTTCCTGGGCTTCCCGCCCATGAACTTTTTCGAGGGGTCGGTCCAGGATGGCAACTTCGTATGCCCCACCCCCGCCTTCAGCCTGCCGGTGGAGAGCGTTGCTCCCGGCCCCGCCGTGCTTGGCCTGCGGCCCGAGGAGCTGACTCCCGGCGAGGGCACCCTGCGGGGCCGCCTGGAGTTGGTGGAGCGGGTGGGCGGCCAGAGCGTGCTGCACCTGCGCGCCGGCGAGGCGCGCTTCACCGCCACCGCCCCGGCGGACTTCAGCGCCCAGACGGGTGCGGAGCTTTCCCTGGACCCGGCGGCGGCCAGGCCCCATCTTTTCCGCGGGGATAAAAGAATAAACTAAACCGTGTAACCCGCCTCGCGGGCCAGGGTGGCCACCCTGGCCTGGAGATTGAGCATGTAGGCGGGCAGGGGCTGTTTGGGGCCGGTACGGTGGTCGTATTCACCCATGCGCACCAGCTCCACAACCCGCTCCTGGTCGCCCTCTTCCTGGGCCAGCAGGCGCAGCACCCATTCCCGGAACTGCTCCGCCGAGGCCATGCCCCGGCCGATGTGCTTCTTGGCCGCCGGGCCGGTGTGCACCGCGTGGTGGCCGGGGCACAGGGTGTCCACTTCCAGATCGTTCAGGCGGGCGAGGCTCTCCATGTAGGCGTCGTAGCTCACCAGGAACTCGCTGACTATGTAGCCGCCCGGCGCGTCGGTGCCCACCGCCTCGGAGGCGAAGAGGATGCGTTTGCTTGGAACATAGAAGTTGAGCATATCCCAGGTATGGCCGGGGGTTGCCAGCACCCGCACCTTTATCCCGCCGCCCAGGTCGATCTCGTCGCCGTCATCCACGGTGCCGTCCAGGGCGAAGGGCGTGAACTCGTGGGGGCTCCGGCGGGTTCCCCCGGCGGTGAAGTAGTCCTGGGCCGCCGCCTGGTTGAGCTGGGCGATGAGCTTCAGGGCGTTGGGCCGGGTGATGATCTTGGCCGCCTTGGGCGCGGCCATGATGCGCATCTCGGGCCAGGCCTCCTTTAGCCAACCGGCCGCGCCGCAGTGGTCGAAGTGCACGTGGGACAGGAAAAGCCAGGCCGGGGTGCGCTCGCCCAAAATACGGCGGGCGTCGTCCAGGTAGGACTGGGTGAGGCAGGCGAAGCCCGCGTCGAACAGGGCCGGTTGGGGCGCGTCCAACAGGAAGCAGGGCACCGAGGAGTTGCCCAGTTGATACAGGCCCGGCGCGATCTCGTAGGGGCCTTCGTGGTGGGTGATCATGGCTTCGCCTCCTTGCTGGTTTGCGCTTAGCCCTCGGCCTGCTGGCGGCGCTGCTCGCGCACCGCCTTGAGCCCCCGCACCGCCTCCTTGGCCGTGCTGCTGTTTTTCACGGCGCTGTGCAGGGCGTTGCCAAAGGCGGCCTCGGCCAGGGAAAGCTGCTCGTTTTGCCAGGCCGCGTAACCGGCCAAAAGCCAGTAGCGCCCGCCCTTGTCCTTTTTGCCCTGGTGCTTGTCCTCCAGCTTGGCCGCGTTGCGGTAGGCGTCGTGGGCCTGGGAGTAAGCCTTTTGCTCCAGGTATATCCGGCCCGCCCGGGCCCAGCGCCGGGCTGTGGGCTGGGTCTGGGCCGCCTTCAGGGACCAGGCCGCCGCCTGCTCCAGGTCATGGCCGTGCGTGTAGAGGTCAGCCAGGCGGTCCTGCTGCTTGATCTGTTTAGGCTCGCCTCCCCAGGCCTTCAGGTAAAAGGGGATGGCGGCCAGGGGGGCCCCGGCGGCCCGGTAAAGGTCGGCCAGCTGCCGCCAGCCCGCCTCCTTGGGCGGCTGAAGGTGGTAGGCCACGGCCAGGGAAGCGGCGGCCCCGGCATAGTCCTTGTTCATGGTGGCCAGGCTGGCCCCCAGGCGCCACAGGGAGGCGTCCTCCGGCCAGCCGGCCAGGAGGCGCTCCAGCACCTTGGCCGCCCGTTTGTTGCGCTTCAGGTCCAGATAGGCCCGAAGCTGGGCGGTGAGCCAGGCCTTCTTGGGCTGGGGCCGGGCGCAAAGCTCCTCCAGCCAAGGCAGGGCATTGGCCGCCTGCCCCGCGCCCAGGAGGAACACCGAGGCCTCGTAGAGCAGGTTGTAGTCCGCCGTCTTGCTCAGCAGATAGGCGCGGTAGGCCAGGCGGGAGGCCTCGGCGGGCTTGCCCTGCTCGTAGCGCACCACGGCAAGGTTGCGCACCGCCGCCTGGAAGCAGGGCCAGCCCTCCACCGCCTTGGCGAAATACACCCCGGCCTCGTCACGCTGCTTGGCCTGGTAGGCCAGCACCCCGCGCAAAAACCAAAAGCGCGGGTGGGCCTCGGGGTGGTCCTTGGCGTACTGGGCCAGCTTCCGGGCCGCCTCGGCGTCCTGCTTTTTCTCCATGAGCTGCTGGGCCTCAAACAGGACCTTGTGCACGCTATGGTTGAGGCGTGGCTCCTCCGGGCAGTCCTGGGCCGGGGCGGCCAGGGACGGGGCGGCCAGCAGCAGCAGGGCCAATGCGGCTATGAGGGCGCGCCCGATCATCGTTCCAGCTTGAAGCGGATGGTGGTCTCCACCCAGGTTTCCACCGCCTCGCCGTCCTTGACCCCCGGCGCGAAGCGCCAGCGGTTAACCGTCTTGAGCACGCTTTCCTCGAAGATGCCCGGAGGCTTGGCCTCCACCACCTCCAGGTTGCGCACCTCGCCCTGGCGGTCCACCAAGAAGCGCACCGTCACCGCGCCCTCGATGCCCCTACGCCGGGCCAGATAGGGATAGGGCGGGGGCACCTGCCCCTTGGCCAGGGGAGCCCGGTCCACCTGGCCAAGGCTGAAGCGCTGGGGCCTGGGGGCGGACACGGCCATGCCCACGGCCAGGCGCGGGTTCAGCTCCAGGTTGAGCTGCGGCGTCTCCATGAGCGGCTGAGGGGTGGTCACCGGGGACGCCTGCATGGGCTGCATCTTGATAACCTTGGGCGGCGGGGGCGGGGGAGGCGGGTCCTCCTCACGCTCCGGCGGGGGCGGCGGGGGCAGGGGCAAAAAGGCGTTGATGGAAAAGGCCTCCAGATCCGGACGGTCGATCTGCTTTTTCAGCAGCCAGGAGGCGGAGCCGAAGATGACCAGGTTGAACAGCACCGCCCCGGCCAAGGCCAGGGCCCAGGCCCACCGTGACGGCGGGCGATCCAGGGCGGTGCAGGTCACGAGCCGGGCCTCTTGGCGGCCACGGCCACGTCCTTGGCCCCGGCCAGGCGGCACTCGTCCAGCACCTCCACGGTGCGCCCGGTGGGGGTGGTCTTGTCGGCGGCGATGATCACCGCCCCGGAGGGGTCTTCGGCCAAAAAGCGCTCCACCAGGCCGCGCACCGCCCGAAGGTCCACCTGGCGGCGGTCCACGAAGATGCGGCCGTCCCCGGCCACGGCCACCACCAGAGCCCCTTTCTGCTTGGCCGCCGCGGTGGCGGCGGTGGGCCGCTGCACCTCAACCCCGGACTCGCGCACGAAGGTGGTGGTGACCAAAAAGAAGATCAGCAGGATGAAGACCATGTCGATCAGCGGGGCCATGTTGATCTCGGCCTCGTCCCCCCCGTTGTTGTCCATGCCGCCCAGGCGGCTTCGCAGCCTCAGCATGCCGCCTCCTGTCTGGAACGCAGCCAGCTCTGCACCGCCGCGGCGAAGGACAACAGGCCCTGCTGGAGCTTGCGGGCCTGGCGGCGCAGCACGTAGCCCGCGAACAGGCCGGGTATGGCCACCAGCAGGCCGGTCTCGGTGGTGATCAGCGCCTCGCGGATGCCCCCGGCCATGGCCTGGGCGTTGCCGGTACCGTACTCGCCGATCACCGCGAAGGTGTCGATCATGCCGCTGACCGTGCCCAACAGGCCCAGGAGCGGGGCCACGGCGGCCAGCATGAGGATGGTGTCCACGTGCCGCCACAGGCGCGGCCCCTGGCGGCGCACCGCGGCCTCCCACAGGCGCACGTCGGACTGGGGGGCGTGGCTGCCCGCGCCCAGGAAGTGGGCCAGGGCGGCGCTGCGCGGTCCCACGATATCCGGGGCTTGGCCGCTCAGGAGGCTCTCCAGGGCCTGCCCCGGCTCCAGCCCCTCGCGGCGCACCCTGGCCAGCCACAGGAATTTGTAGAGCACCAGGGCCCACAGCCACAGGGACAGGGCCAATAGGGGCCACATCACCGGACCCCCGGCCAGGACGAACTCCCAGGCTGAGCGCAGAGCGTCCACGATCAGCCTCGCGCCTTTATCAGGGCGGCGGACAGGGACACCGCCTTTTCTTCCATGTCCCCGGCCAGGCGCTGGGCCCGGCGGCCCAACAGGGCCGAGGCCACCAGGATGGGAATGGCCACGGCCAGGCCCAACTGGGTGGTGATCAGCGCCTCGGAGATGCCCCCGGCCATGAGCCGGGGGTCGCCGGTGCCGAACACGGTGATGACCTGGAAGGTGTTGATCATGCCGGTGACCGTGCCCAGCAGGCCCAGCAAGGGGGCCACGGCGGCCAGGACCTTGAGGGCGGTGAGGAAGCGCTCCAGGCGGGGCAGCTCGCGCAGCATGGCTTCGCTGAGCCCGTTGTCGATCACCTCGCTGGGCTGGTCGCGGAGGGCCAGGCCCGCGGTGATCACGTTGCTGGTGGGGCGACCCCGCTGCTTCTCGGCCTCGTCCAGGGCCCCGGCGAAGTCGCCGCCGGCCACCAGCTCGGCCACGTGGGTCATCATCTCGTCGGTGTTGGCCCGCACCCGCCTGAAGAAGACGAGCCGCTCGATGATCAGGATCAGCGCGGCCAGGCCCACCGCCAGGATAGGCCAGATCAGGGGGCCGCCGGAGCGCACCTGCTCCCACAGGGTCTCGCGACGGCTGAGCTGCTTGAGGGCGGCCCCGCCGCTGATGTCCATGGGCGCGGCGTCGGTCTCGCGGTTCAGGTAGGAGGTGATGTCGCTGCTCAGCCCCCAGGAGAGATCGCCCCCGGCGGCCAGCAGGCGGCCCGAGGCCTGGCCCAGGGTGGCCAGGCCTACCTCGCCGCCGGTGCGGAACAAGGTGGTGAAAGCGCCCAGGCGCACGATGTCCGCCTGCACCTCCTGGCCGTCGCGGTTGACCAGGGGGCCCTTCCAGCGGGCGATCCGGCCGCTGCCGGCCATCTCGGCGAAGTAAAGCTCCACCAACTGCTGGATGTCGTTCAGGCCGGGGAAGCGGCTCTTGTTCAGGTAGCCGCGCAAAATTTCCAAACGCTCCGGGTTCTGCGCGGTGACCGGCGAGCGCTCGGCCATTGCCAACAGCTCCCGGGCGGCGGCGCGCACGTGCCCGGCCAGTTCCTTGAGGTCGCCGCTGGTCTCGGCCAACTGGCGGGTCAGCTCGGCCCTCTGGCGGCTGGTGGCGGCCAGGTCTTCCCGGGCCTGGGCCAGGGCCTTTTTCTCCCGGGCCAGGTTCTCCTTGATCTCCTTCAGCTTGGCCTGCATGGCCGCCCGCTCCTGGGCGATGTCCTGCCTGGTGCGCCCCAACTCGGCCTGGGCCTGGGTGCGCTCGGCGGCGGTCTTTTGGGCCGCCTGGCCGAAGTCGGCGGCCAGGGCCGGACCGCTGAAGCAAAGCGCCAGGGCGGCGGCCAGGGCCCACACCCACCCGCGCATCACTTGGCCTCCGGCGCGGCGGGGGCCAGGCCCACCGGCAGCTCGACCAGGCTCACCACCCGGCGGCGCTGGGCGATCTCGGCGGCCATCTCCAACTGGCGGTGCAGGGTGTCCTGGGGCTTCCACTGGCCCGACTCCCGGTCCCAGCGCCAGGCCTGGCGGCCCGCCGGGTCCAGGGCGAACAGGGCCAAGCGGCCCAGGCGCAGCAGGCGCACCCGGCGGCGGGCCCCCTGTATCTCCATCTCGGTTTCTTCCACCGAAACCGTCTGGCCGTAGCGGGCCTCCACCTCCAGGGCGTTCAACAGGCTGCCGGCCTTTTTGGCCAGGGAGGCGTCGTAGTCGTTGAGGGTATGCTTAAGCGAGGCCAGGCGCTTGGCCCTCTCGCTCACCAGGAAGGGCAGGTCGGCCCCCACCACCGTGGCCAGGCGGGCGGTCTCCTGATCCAGGAAGGGCTCCAGCTCCTGGCGGATGCGCGCCATCTCATCCAGGCGGCGCTTGAGTTCGGCCACCTTGGCCCTTTGCCCGGCCAGGTAGGCCTGGGCCTTCACCCGCTGGGCGGTGACCAGCTTCAGCTCCTTGCCGGCCGCCTCGATGGCGTCGGCCAGGGGAGCCCGCTGATCGGCCCAGGCGTCCAGCTCTTTTTGGGTGGCCACCCGAAGCTGCACCGCCTCCTTGGACTGGCGGCCCACATCCTGGGCCTTGGGCACGCTCTGGGCGGAAGAAGCGGCCCCCAACCCGGCCAGGGAAGCGGCCAACAGCAGCACTGTCAGCCAGATGGTGTTGCCTGTGTTAGACTTTTCGTGTTTCATGTATTGCCCAAACAAAAAACCCCCGCCCTTGTTTAAAGGGCCTGGGGTTCATCCTTCGTGGTGAACGATGGTGACGGCCCTAACAAGACGGACAGAACCGGCTCAGCCTTCTGGCTGACACCCTCCAATGATAGCGTGGTTCCGTCCAGTTCCCAACACCCCCGGCGCCCCGCGGCGGGCCGTAGCCTCCGGGCAGGAGTGCATGCTTATTTTGACATGATATGGCATATGCGTTTGTTGTCAAGAAAAAGGCTTGTTAGCCGCAGGCTATTGTTCTGCCTAGTCTTATCGGCCGCCCTGCTGGCGGGGGCGGCGGGATGCGGCATGGACGGCGACAAGCCCCGGACCCTGCTGTTCATCCTGGCGGGACAGTCCAACATGTCCGGCCGGGGGACCCTGGACCAGTTGCCGCCCGATTTTCCGGCCAACCGGGGGCGCATCAAGAACTTCACCAACGCCGACGTGTGGGCCGAGGCCGCCGAGCCCCTTGACGACCCCAGAGGCCAAAAGGATGCCTGTTCCCTGGATCTGGCCCCCGGAGTGGGACCGGGAGCGTCCTTTGCCCAGTACCTCACCGAGCTTTTGCCCGCGGTGCACGTGGGCCTGATACCCTGCGCTCGCGGGCGGGTGACCATGGAGCAGTGGGCCCCCAGCACCCGGCCGAACACCCTCTACGGCTCCAGCCTGCGCCGGGCCCGCCTGGCCGAGAACAAGGGCCGCCTGAGCGGGGTGCTCTTTTACCAGGGCGAGAGCGACGCCTACTCGCGCGGGGCGGTGGAGGCCTGGCCCCAGCGTTTCGCGGCCCTGGTGGCCTCCTGGCGGCGAGACCTGGGTGACCCAAAGCTGCCGGTGGTGTTCTGCCAGGTGGGCAACCTGGCCGCCAACTGGCGCGGCGACCCGGCTTTCCGCTATTGGGACCTGCTCAAGAAGAAGCAGGCCGGGGTCAACCTGCCGGGGGTGCGCATGGTGACCCCCGACGACCTGCCGCTAAAATCCGACGGCATCCACCTGACCACCGCGTCCCAGATATTTTTGGGCCGACGCCTGGCCCAGGCCATGTACGAGCTGCTGCTGGAGCGGGGCGCGGCGGGGGTGGCCACGGCCAATCCCTGAGTCGCGCTTTCAGGGCGCCGGACGCCTGGAAAATCCCTAGCTTTGGATTAGAATATAGCCATGCCCGGAGGGAGATATGACAGTCGGCCCCCAACCCTTGCCCCTGCTCACCCAGATGCCGCCCCAGGAGTCCATGTCCTGTTGCGGTACGGAAGAGTCTTACGGCGATCCCCTGACCCAGCCCTTTGTGCTGGGCGCGGTGGACACCCCAGCCGGTCCGGTGCCTCGGGTGGGCGGCGAGTTGAGCCAAGCCGATAACCGGGGCACCCTGCGGGTCCGTCTGGGCTTTGGCCGCCACGACTACAAGGTGGTCCCCGGCCTCTACGCCCTGAATCGCCCCACGCCGGACTCCCCGGTGCTGGTCAGCGCCAACTACAAGCTCAGTTTCGACCACCTGCGCCGCGAGGCCCGGGAGCTGGACGCCTGGCTGCTGGTCCTGGACACCAAGGGGGTCAACGTGTGGTGCGCGGCGGGCAAGGGCACCATGGGCACCGCCGAGCTGGCCGGGCGGGTGCGAGCCAGCGGCCTGGAGCGGGTGGTGAGCCACCGCAAGCTGATCCTGCCTCAACTGGCCGCGCCGGGAGTGGCCGCCCATCTGGTGAAAAAGCATTGCGGCTTCGGGGTGAGCTACGGCCCGGTGCTGGCCCGGGACCTGCCCGCCTTTTTGGCGGCGGGCATGAAGGCCGAACCGGCCATGCGCCGGGTGAGCTTTCCCCTCAAGGCCCGCACGGTGCTGGTGCCGGTGGAACTGACCCAGGTTTTGCAGATCTACTTGTGGCTGCTGCCGGTCCTGCTGGTCCTGGCCGGGCTGGGTGGCCTGGTGAGCGGGGCCGGCTTCTGGAGCGCCCTGACCGGGGCGGGGCTCAGGGCGGTGGGGGCCATGCTTCTGGCCGCCCTGGCCGGGGCGGTGGCCTCGCCCATCCTCTTGCCCTGGCTGCCGGGGCGGGCCTTTTCCTTGAAGGGCCTGTGGCCGGGCCTGGCCGGGGCGGCCCTGCTCTGGGCCCTGTGGCCCGCGCCCGCCGGGGCCGAGCTGTGGGCTTGGTGCCTGGCCGTGCCCGCCTTGAGCAGCTTTTTGGCCATGAACTTCACCGGGGCCTCCACCTACACCTCTTTGTCCGGGGTGAAGAAGGAGATGCGCCGGGCGGTGCCCTTGCAGATCGCGGCCACGGCCCTGGGTCTGGGCCTGTGGGTCTACGCCCTGGTGGCGGCATAGGAGTAGAACATGCCTGCTTTACGTTACCTCAAGGACGTGGTGAGCCTCAAGGCCAACCCCGATTTGTGCCTGGGCTGCGGCCTATGCGTGGAGGTTTGCCCCCAGGGGGTGCTGGCCCTCATCGACAAGCGGGTGGTGGTGGCCGACCGCGACGCCTGCATGGAGTGCGGGGCCTGCATGACCAACTGCCCCGCCGAGGCCCTGTGGGTGGAGGCCGGGGTGGGCTGCGCCCAGGCGGTCATCAACAGCGCCTTCGGCCGCAAGGGCAACGCCTGCTGCTGCGTGGCCGAACCCCGCGCCCCCCAGCAGGGCCTGCAAACCGCCCTGGATGCCGCCCCGCGCCGCAAAAGCTCCGGCTGCTGCTGAACCCTTAGCCCCGGTGGTACAATGACTTGCCGGGCCAACCGGGCCCGCTCCAGTCAGTCAGCCGGAGGCAAGCAGCCATGGACCATGCCCAGATAATCAACCAACTTTTGCGCCTGGGGCTCCGCCCGGAACCGGGCCAAGCCTTGCCCCAAGACCAGGGTGATGACCTGGTGCTGCTGGTCCAAGGCCGGGCGGTGTGCCCGCCCCTGGGCGACTCGCCCTGGAGCCTGGAGGCTGGCAGGCTGTGCCGGGACGGCAAGCCGGTGGAGGTGCCGGTGGAGGTTTTGCCTGCCCCGGCCTTCAGCGCCGAGAGCGACCCCTCGGGCGCACCCCTGGGCCGGATCGCCCGACGCTACGGGGCCGACTGCCTATTGGCCATGGTGGGGCCAACCTGCCTGTTCTGGCCCTCGCCCAACCGCTGTACCTTCTGCCCCATGGGCCCGGCCCGGGACGCGGGCCAGGACCTGGAGGAAAAGACTCCGGAGCAGGTGGCCCGGGCCGCCGCGCGGGCCAAGGAGCTGGACGGGGTGGCCCACGTGCTGCTCATGGCCGGGGTGGTTCCCCCGGCGGGGGGCGAGATCAAGCACCTCATCGACTGCGCCAAGGCCATAAAGGAAAATACCGGCCTGCCGGTGCAGGCCTCGCTGTTGCCCCCAGCATTCACCAAGGACCTTAAGCGGCTGGCCCAGGCCGGGGTGGATTGCCTGGAGCTGAGCCTGATGAGCTTCGATCCGGCGGTGCTGGGGCGCATAGCCCCGGCCAAGTCGGGGCTGGGCCTGGACCGCTACGTGGAGGCCTGGGCCGAGTCGGTGCGCCACTTGGGGGCGGGGCAGGTGAGTTGCACCATCCTGGCCGGGCTGGGCGAGGACCGGGTGCAGACCCTGGAGGGCTGCCACCTGCTGGCCGAGATGGGGGTGATTCCCTTGCTCACCCCGGCGCGCTCCTGCGAACAGTTCGAGTTGGAGGCTGCCCCGGACCCGGAATACCTGGCCGGGCTCTACGCCGAGGTGGCAGCCCTGATGCGGGCCTATGGCCTGAGCCTGGGCACGGCCAAGGCGGGCGCGGCGCGCTCCGGGGCCTACACCGCCCTGGGGGCCTGGGAGCTGGAGCCGCCCGGCCTGGTGGTGCGGCCCATGCGCAACACCGAGGAGCTGGACGCGGCCCTGGTCCTGCGCCACCAGGTTTTCGTGCGAGAGCAAGGCATCGTATTGGGCACCGACCAGGACGGCCAGGACCGCATGGCCCTGCATCTGGGGGCCTGGCTGGGCGGCGAGCTGGCTGGCGTGTTGCGCCTGCTGCCCGAGGAACAGGGACAAGGCCTGCTGCGCCTGGGGCGCTTGGCGGTGCTGCCGGAGCAGCGGGGCCAGGGGGTGGCCTCGGAGCTGTTGGCCCAGGCCAAGGAGCAGGCCCACCGCCGGGGGGCGGACAAGCTCACCGCCTCGGTGCAGACGGCCAATGTGCCCCTGTTCGCCCGCCTGGGGTGGACCGAGCAGGGAAAGCCCTTTGCGGTGCACGGCTGGGAGCACCAGGAAATGACCCTGGAGCTGGGCTATAGTTGATAGAGACCCTTTGCGCGAGGAAGGCCATGCCCCTCTTGGTCAAACTGAGCACCACCCTGCGTAAGCAGGTGCCGGGCTACGACCCCGACACCGGGTTGGACCTGGAGTTCGTGGCGGGCGAGAGCGCCGAAGGCCTGATCCTCCGCCTGGGCCTGGACCCGGCGCGCATCAAGATCATCATGGTCAACGGCCGCTCGGCCGCCCCGGACCAGGAGCTCAAGGACGGCGACCGGGTGGGCCTGTTCCCGCCGGTGGGAGGGGGATGATGCCCGAGTTGCGCCGAATCCTGGCTCCTTATCTGCAAGAAAACTCTCTGCCCGAGGGCGAGGCCTTTTACGCGGTGAGCCTGGCCGGTCTGGAAGCCCTGGCCGCCGAGCGCGGCGGCGGGCTGAAACAGGCCATGCTGGAGTGCCTGGAGCAGGGCATCTGGCCCGAGCGTTTCCGGGCCAACCGAGGCGAGCTTAGCGCCCAGGACCAGGCCCGCCTGCTGAACTCCTCGGTGGCGGTGATGGGCTGCGGCGGCCTGGGAGGCCTCGCCTGCCTGCTGCTGGCCCGCCTGGGGGTGGGGGAGCTTCTCTTGGTGGACGGCGACAGCTTCGAGGAGAGCAATCTCAACCGCCAGATGCTGGCCACTCCCGAGACCCTGGGACGCCCCAAGGCCCAGGTGGCGGCCCAGGCGGCGGCCAGCCTCAACCCGGCCTGCGAGGCGCGGGGCGAGGTGGCCTGGATCGGCCCGGAAAACCTGCCCGCCCTGGTGGCTGGACGTCAGGTGGTGGTGGATTGCCTGGACAACCTCACCGCCCGCTATCACCTGGAGGACGCCTGCCGGGCGGCGGGGGTTCCCCTGGTGCACGGGGCCTTGGCAGGCATGGAGGGCATGGTCATGGTGATACCTCCCCAGGGGCCGGGCCTGCGCGAGTTGCACGGCCCCACCCCCCCGCCCAAGGAACACGGGGCCGAGGTGCTCCTGGGCACCCCCACCCCCACCCCGGCGGCGGTGGCCAGCCTTCAGGTCAGCGAGGCCATGAAGCTGTTGCTGGGGCGCAAAGGCCTGGGGCCGGGGAAGCTTTTGCACCTGGACCTGGGCGCTCCGGCCCTGGAGATCCTCACCCTGGGCTAAGGTCATCGCAAGGCGGCGCGCACCGCGCCCCTGGCGCGTCCGGCCACGGCCATGACCAGAGTGGCCGAGGTAGCGGTCAGACGGTTTTGCCATTTGCGCCCGGCCTGGGCCAAGCGCTGATCCAACTCGGCGGGTTCCAATAGCTGGAACTTATTTTCCTGCAAAATCGTCACTACTTCGCGGGTGAAGGCAAGCAGCCCGGCGGCCATGGACCTCTCCAGCAAAGGCAGAGCGGCCAAGCGCTTAATCTCGCGCTCCGGGTCGGGATCGGCCGCCTCCAGGCGCGGCGGCAGGGCGGCCAGACCGCCGATGGTGAGAATTTCCGCCGTTTCTCCGGCCTCCTGGCGCACCAGTTCCGTAAGCAGCATCTTGGCCGTGGCACAGCGCTCGGCGGCAATGTCTTGGAAGGCCCGGGCCAGGCGCAGCTTGAGCCCGCCTAGATCGCGACGCGGCCAGGGCAGGGCCAAGTGGGCGGCAACTTCGGTCCGCAACACCTTCAGGCTTGCCTCGGCGGCGCTTGTCAGCACTGCGGCGACCTGGGGCTCCCATTCCTGCTTGATACGCTCCCACTGAGTGGCAAGGCCCTGAGCCACCAATTCCGCCATATATTCTTCAAATGCCAATATCAAAACAGCCATAATAACCTCCTGATTATCCTTGCCGCCGCGCTATAAGGTTAACGCCACGACTAAAATACTCACGGAGCATAGTTGAGGACTCCAACTAAAAACCGTCCCATCAAGGCCCAGGGTAAGAGCAAGATCGACAGCGAAGGCCACACCCACCAGTAAAAAAGCTTCGTTCTTTGCCCTCCCCGCAGCATTTTTAACAGGCAAAATAGCCAAAGGGCGGGGATCAGCAGAAATTGGAGGGCAAGGCAAAGCCAAGGGAAGGGCAGGTAGTTTACCGCGAATATGGACAGGGCTGCCAGCCAGCAAGTGATTCCGAGAAAAATGTCACGATTACGGTAGATCATGAATTTTCTAGAGACAACATGGGAGGTACAAGCACCAATAACCACATGTCTACGCGCTCCCTATAGGCGATACGATAGGCCTGGTGTTCTGTTAACGAGCCCAAAACGATTGATATTGTCTATAGGCTCCAATCACTGACATGTCTATTCCTAACTTAATACAAAATAATATTAGCGCGTTGAGGTTGTATTTTTTTGCATCTTCCAAATTGACATCTGCCGGAGGTTTGTCCCATTTTTTGGGATCGCCTAGTAATTTTATCAGTGCAGTAATGAGCTTGGCATCGCAATAGCTTTTGGGCAAGTTGTCATAACAAAGATCATGGTCAGCGCAAGCAGTATCGAGGTCATCAATAGGGTTCCCACCAGAAAAGGTATCTGTTTCTTGTTCACCGGAACTCTGCCCACCGGTCCAATGGTCACCACAATTATTTCCGTATATTGGCGCGATACCTTTGCCTTGTTTCCGCCAGTAAAGACCTAAAACGGGATCTTTCCATGTGCCATTTTTATGAGGGCTTAATAAGTTATTGTTGTCATCTGAACGAAGCGGCTGTTCTTCTTGTTCTTGTTCGTTGGCTGCAAAGATCGTGGAAGGAGTCAACGCCCAAATGTCGTCCAGCCTACATTTACAATAAGGATGCAGGGGCGGCTCCGGTGCGTCGGCCGCATCCCTTTGTCCTGGTCCCGGCTCGAAATAAAACTCCTGGCCATGCAAGGCGGCGCAGGCCTCGCAAGCCCCTGCCCCTTTGCTGCTGATCCAACGGAAGCCGACTACTCTCATTTGGGCCTTGGGCAACATAGGCGCTCCTTTTTCCCGGCCCGTACGGAGGCCGGGTATGGTTATGCATACCCGGTTCGCAAGGTGGCGAGCCAAGGAGGCGCCTCAAAAATCGGTAGCCGAAATTTTTCACTGATCTCCCCAGCGAATGGCTGGGTCAGTATAGACAACTTGGCCGCCCAGGCCAAGGCCGGTGCGCGCCATGCTTGGCGAGCGGGCGGGTTGCCCGAATGCAATGAGCCCTAAAGCGCCGCCAGGCTAAACCGGTGGCCGTTGCCGCCGTTCAGCGGAACCGGCAGCCCCGAACCGGCGCCGATGGGCTCCAGGAACGGGACCTCGCTTTTGTGCCGGGCCATCACCTCCTGTAAAAAGGCTGGCGGGAACAGGGCGCGGGCGTAATAGCAAAGCAGGTTGACCGGGAAATGGGGGAGCAGTCGGCGGTTGATCATATCCTCGTAGACCAGCAGCCGGAGGTGGTTCAGGCGGCTGTCCGCCGCCCAGTTCATGTCCGCCACCACCCTGACCGGCCCGCCCCAGTTGGGGACGGCGCTTCGCCCGGCCTTGACCAGGGCGCCCAGGCAGGTGGTGGGCGAGAACACCCCGTCCTGATTGAACACCTCTTCCGCCGACAGGAAGGTCAGCAGGCCCTTGTTTTGGGCGTCCTCGGCGTCCACCCCCACCGCTTCCAGGCAGCGGCAGACGCTACGCCGCGAGATGAGGTAGTGCAGGCACAGGCAGGGCTCGCCCAGGGCCAGGCCCTCCTGGAAAAAAGCACGCACCGTTCGCCGCCATTGGGCGGGGTTGTCGCTTATCAACACCCTGTGCCGTGAATGCGCCGCGCCTCTGGCAAAGGCTGGGAATCCTCTAGGCTCCTGTTCCACCATGGCCTCCTGGCTTGGTCAAGGGTGGGCCCATATGGGGCGGGTTGTAGTTTCAAATTACGAAACGGATATGGGCCGTGGGAATAGGGGAAACTACCTAAAAACGATAGGGATGGGCCCTGTTTTGACGCCAGGAGGCCGCCGGGCGGGCGGCCCAATGATTCTGGTAGGTTAGGCGGGGCGGTCTCAGGACTTTTTGCGGATGTCCTCGCGCACCGAGGGGGCCAGGAAGTTGGTGGCCACGTACATGTTGTAGGCCAGGGAGGGGGGCAGGAGCATGAGGCGGTCGCCCTCTTTCATGGACCCGTCTTGTTGCAGGGGCCGCCCGTTGAGCATGAGCATGCGCACCTTGCCGGTGAGGCCCAGGGCCTCTATGGCCTGGGACACCTTGGCTCCCTCGGGCAGATCCAAGACTTTTTCACCGCCCACCAGGCCTTCCACTTCTTTGCGCAGGGGCCCGGCCAGCTTGACGGTTATCCGCATGCGGCTCTCCAAAAAGGCGGGCCGGAGCCTGGGCCCCGGCCCGCCGTTCAATCAGGCTAGGAAGAAAAGTCCAGGGTCCGGTCCAACTCCTCGTCGGACACGTCGAACACCTCGCTGTGGGGCCTCAGGGGCTCACGCTTGAAGAAGTCGGGCAAACGGTCCATGGACTTGTTGAAGCCCGCCCGGCGGTTGAAGTCCAGCTCCATCTCCAGGACCTTCTGGCCCACCGCGGGCACGTCGTCCACCGTGAGCTGCCAGCCGAAGCGGGCGTTGAGCATGGTCACCACGTCGCCCAGGGACTCGGGGTTGTCCAGCACCGGGAAGGCCACGAACAGGCACAGGCCCACCGTGTCGATGGCCGCGGTGGCGATCTGCAGGTTGCGCGACAACTCGATCTGGCCGTGGGGCTTCAAGGGGTCCAGGTCGCCGCCCACCTTGAGGATGTTGGTGGCCACGGCGTAGCCGGCGGTGTGGTCCGCGCCCATGGGGGTGGTGGCGTAGGTCACGCCCACGCCCTTGACCGCCCGGGGATCGTAGGCGGGCATGCTCTGGCCCTTGACCACCGGCACCCGCTTGACCCCGAACATCTGGCCCACCGCCTTGGTGCCGCAACCAAGGATGCGCCCCAGGGGAGTCAGCTTGCCCACCTGGGACAAGGCCTCCAATGCGCCGGGGCCGTCGCCGAACTCCAGCAGGCCGCCTTCCATGGCCACGGCCATGGCCGTGCCCATCTCGATGGTGTCCAGGCCGAAGTCGTCGCACATGCGGTCTACCTGGGCGATTAGGTCCAGATCGCTGATGCCGCAGTTGGGGCCCCAGGCCCACACCGTCTCATACTCGGGCCACTTGGTGACGTAGTCGCCCTTTTCGTCCACGTACAGGCCCGAGCAGCGGATCACGCAGGAGGTCATGCAGCCGTGGGTGCACACCCCGCCGCGCTTGGTGGTGACCTCGTTCATGCGCTCGCCACCCACCTTTTCCGCGTCCGCGAAGCGGCCTTCGCTGAAGTTGCGGGTGGGCAGGCCGCCGGCCTCGTTGAGGATGTTGATGAGGATGTCGGTGCCGTAGGCGGGCAGGCCCTCGCCGGTCACCGGGTGGGAGGTCAGGAACTTGGCGAAGCTCTTGGCCGCGGCCTTGAAGGCCTCGGGGTCGGCCAACTCCGGGGTGTGGCCCCCGGCGGGGTCGATAACGATGGCCTTGAGGCCCTTGGAGCCCATCACCGCCCCCAGGCCGCCGCGCCCGGCATGGCGGGTGGGCCTGAGGCCGGTGTCGGTGCAGGCGATGCTGGCCGCGGTGAGCATGGCTTCCCCGGCCTGGCCGATGGTGATGAAGGAGCCCTTCTCGCCGTGGGCGGCCTTGAGCTTTTCCACGGTATCGTAGTTGCCCAGGCCCTTGAGGTCGTCGGCCGGGACCAGCTCCGCACCCTGGGCGTTGATCACCAGCTTGTAAAATTTGCCCGCCTCGGCCACGCCCTCCACCACGATGGCCATGATATCCAGGCGGCCCAGGTGGATGCCCGGCTGCCCGCCGCTGTTGGCCTCCTTGATGCCGCCGGTGAGCGGGCTCTTGGCCCCTATAGAGAGGCGGCCGCTGTTGGCACAGTTGGTGCCGCCCAAAAGGCCGGTGGCGATGGCCAGTTTGTTCATGGGGCCTATGGGATGGCAGGTGGGGTCCACTTCGTTGCTTACAATGGCCGAGGTAAGACCACGGCCTCCCAGGCCCAGGTACTGCTCGGGCACAGGCTCGAACTTGGTTATGATCTCGCTCATGTTTACGCGCAAAAGCTTGGCCATGGATAATCCTCCTAAAACTTTGGGGAGACTATCCCATTGTGGCCCAGCCCTGCTGGGGCGGTCAAGACGTTATAGCTGTATTTTCAATAAGTTACCTATGTCATCTTTGGCATAGGCCGCCCGGCGGCGTCCAGGACCCGGCGCACCTCCCGGGCTATCTCCCGGGAAGTGATGGGCTTCATGACAAAGGAGGCAACCCCCAGCTCGGCGGCCCTCTCGTCGCTGAGCTGGGGGCTGAAGCCGGAGGTGATGATCACCGGCAGATCCGGGCGCAGGGCCTTGACCTCCTGGGCGAGGGCCGCGCCGGTGAGGCCGGGCATGGTCTGGTCGGTGATGAGCAGGTCGTAGGCCCAGGGGTCGGCCTTGAAGGCGGCCAGGGCCTCCGGGCTGGAGGTGAAGGGGCTGACCCGGTAGCCCAGCCGACTCAGTATGTTGCCGCCCACCTCCACCAGGCTGACCTCGTCGTCCACGAACATCACCCGCTCGTTGCCGGTGGGGTTGGGCGATGCGGGGGCATAGTCCACGGTCAGCTGGGCCTCTTGGTCCTCGGGCAAGAGCACCACGAAGCTGGCGCCCGGCCCCTCTTTTTCGGCCAGGGTGATGGCCCCCATGTGGCTCTGGACGATGCCATGCACCGCGGCCAGGCCCAGGCCGGAGCCCTTGCCCGTCTCCTTGGTGGTGAAGAAGGGCTCGAACACCCTTTCCCTGAGCTCCGGAGGTATGCCCGGCCCGGTGTCGCTCACCACCAGGCGCACGTAGGGCCCGGACATGAGCCCCGGAGTCTGGGCCGCCTCTTCCCGGCTCACCTGCACCGGCTCCAGGCTCAGCTCGATGGTCCCTCCGCTTTCCTCCATGGCCTGGGCCGCGTTGGTCATCAGGTTCACCAGCAGCTGATGCAGTTGGATGGGGTCGCCCCGCACCGGGCCGCAGGGCTCCAGGCGGGTGATTATGCCTATGTTGCTGGGTATGGCCGCCCGCAAAAGCTTGAGCGCCTCGGCGGCCAGGGCCCCCAGGTCCAGGGGCTCGATTTCCCGCTCAGCCCCCCGGCTGAAAGACAGTATCTGCTGCACCAGCCCGCGCCCCCGCTCACCGGCCTTGAGCACCTGTTCCATGTTCTCGGCCAACTCGCTGCCCGCCGGGGCGTGGTCCAGGCTCAGCTCGGCATAGCCCATGATGGCGGCCAGCATGTTGTTGAAGTCGTGGGCGATGCCCCCGGCCAGGGTGCCGATGGCCTCCATCTTTTGGCTCTGCCGAAGCTGGGCCTCCATGGCCCGCTGCCGGGTTATGTCCCGGGAGGTGTAGAGCAGGGCGGGGCGCCCCTTCCAGGAAATGCGTATGCCCTTGGTCTGGATCCAGCGTACGGTGCCGTCCTTGACCAGGATGCGCATGGGGTAGTCGTTGGGGGTCGGTTTGCCGGCCAGGCGGTCGGTGTAGCGCTGGGCCACCACGGGCAGGTAATCCGGGTGGATGAGTTTCCTGAAGTCCAGGGAGATCAACTCTTCCTGGGTGTAGCCGGTGAGGCGCTCCACCTCGGGGTTGGCGAAGACGAACACGCCGTCCTGGAGGATGTAGATGGCGTCCTGGGCATTGTCCACCAGCAGGCGGTACTGTTCCTCGCTTTGCTTGAGGGCCTCCTCGGCGGCCTTGCGCTGGGTGATGTCCACCACGTTGCCCAGGTTGGCCGGCCGCCCCTGATACATGACATGGGCGTCCAAGGCCTCCAACCAGATCGTCCTGCCGTCGCCGCGTATGGCGCGGAAAGTGTAATGGCGCTGGGTGACGTCATGGTGCTGACGCAGCCATCCTCCGCTCTTGACCATCTTCAGGTCATCGGGATGCACCGAATCCCAAGGGTCCTTGCCCAGCAGGTCTTCGGGTTTGGAGTAGCCCAGCATGCCCACAAGGCGTGGGTTGACGTAGGCCAGCTTGCCGTCCTGTATCACGTAGATTCCCGACAGGGAGTTTTCCACTACCGAGCGGAAGCGGGATTCGCTGTCGGTTAGGGCGTCTTGGGCCCGAATCTGTTCGGTGATGTCCAGGTGGGCGCTCAGTACCGAGGGCTCCTGCCCCATCTGAACAATCTCCGAAGACCACAGGAAGTGGCGCACCTGGCCGTCCTTCATCCTGAAACTCACCGGGTAGTTTCTCAACGAACCGTCCCGCTCGATGATCCGGCGGACGGCTTCCCGGTCGGCGGGGTCCTCCCACAGGCCCAGCCCGGTGCTGGTATTGCCCAGGGCCTCCTCACGGGAAAAACCGGAGACGTGGCAAAAGGCGTCGTTGACTTCCAAGTAGCGCCCGTCCCTGAGCGTGGTCAGGTTCATCGGCACCGGGCTGGCCATATAAAGCTTTTGGAATTTCTCCTCGCTGGCCTTGAGAGCCTTTTCGGCGCGCTTGGTCTCGGTGATGTCCTGCAACAGCGAAAGCACCAGCGGCTCACCGCCGACTTCGATCATGGTTCCATAATAGAGCATGGTCAAAATCCGGCCGGACTTGGTGCGCATCAGCACCTCCAGCCCGCCCACCGAGCCTTCGCGGCGCAGGGCGTCCACCACTCGGTTGCGCCCCTCGGATGTGGTGTTGAGCCCCAGTTCCAGGATGGTCTTGCCGATCACCTCCCGGTGGGCGTAGCCGGTGGTGCGCAAAAAGGTTTCGTTCACTTCCAGCAGGCGGCCTTCATCAAGGGATGAGAGCACCACCCACATGGGGCTGTGCTGGAAGGCCTTGGAGAATTTCTCCTCGCTGGCCCTGAGGGCCCTCAGGGTTCTTTCGCGCTCGCTGACGTCCTCGTAGATCACCAGTTGCTCGCCGGTGCTGAGGGTCACCGGCCTGAACTCTATGGTCTTGGCCTCGCCGTTTTTGCAGATGACCCGGAAGGTGCGGGGCCGCACCTGTCCCACCTCGGAGGCGGTGATGTCGCGTTGCCAGACCTCCAAGACCTCGCGCCGGTAGTTGGCGTCGGGAAACGCACGCCTGAACCATTCCCGGCCCCGGGGGGTCTCCTCGCGCTCATAACCGAAGATGCGGGTGAATTGGGGGTTGGTGTAGAAGTACTCGCCTTGGGGGCTGATGACCGCCACCCCCAGCGGCGTCTCCTCCACCAGGGTGCGCAGCCGCTCCTCGCTGCGGGCCAGGGCCAGGGCCGCCTGCTTCTGGGCGGTGGTCACCTGGAAAAATACGCTGATGCCGTTTTCCGAAGGGTAGATCCTTACGTCGAACCAGTTGCGGTAGGGCTCTATCTCGAAAAAGGTCTCAAAGGTCATGGCCCGTTTTTCACTCAGGGCCTTGCGGTATTGCTGCTCCAGAAAACTTCCGGCCGCCTCGGGAAAGGCTTGGGCGAAGCTTAGGCCCAACACTTCTTGGGCCCGGCGGTTGACCAGCCGTTCGGCGGCCGGGTTGAAATAGGTGAACACCATGTTGTGGTCCAGGGTGAAAAACCCGTCGCTGATGCCGTCCAGGACCGCCTGGGTGCGCTGGTGGGACTGCCAAAGCTCCTTGTGGGAGGAGACCAGTTGGGCGGTGCGGCGCTCCACCGCCTGGGCCAACTCGTCGCGGTGGCGGCTGAGCTGGGTGGCCACCCGCCGGGTCTGCCCCATTGCCGCGGCCAGGGCCAGGGAGGTGACTACCAGGCTGCCCAGGTATACCCAAAGCAGGACCAGGCCGCCGCTGAGCAAGTGCTCGGCAAAGGGCCCGGCCCCCATTGAGGTAGCGGCCACGGTGGCGTAGCACAGCACTATGGCGCAGGTGGCGGTGAGCCTGCGGCCGAAACGCAGGGCGGCCCAAAGCAGCAGGGGGAAGGACACGAAGCAGAGCACATGGGCTAATTCGGCGGAGGCCCAGCCCCCGAAAAGGAACATGCTGACCAGTACGGCGCTCAGGGCCCAGGAAAGCAACTCCAATGATTTGGTGTGATTTAAGCCGGATAGCGGGGTGGCGAACCAGTACAGGATCACCGGGGTCATCACCATCACGCCCATGCTGTCGCCCAGCCACCAGGTGAGCAAGGGCTTGCTCCACTGGGACGGGGGCACCATGCCTGCCCAGAGCAGTCCCGCGGTCCCTAAGCTGGCGCTGACCACGCTGGCGGCCAGGGCTCCCCAAAGCACCAGGGAGATGAGCTCGCGCACCCGCCCCAGGGCGCGGTCCAGTTTTTGCCGGTTCAATATCCACAGCCCGGCCAGGGCGGCGGCGGTGTTGCCCAGTACCACGGTCAGGGAAAAATGCCAGGGGGCTCCGGTGCCGGCGGTGGCCACAAGGGCACCCAGGGCCACGGCCGGGGCCATGCGCGGGCCCCAGAGCAACAGCGCGGCCAGGGCTATGCCCGCCGGCGGCCAGATAGGGGTTACGCTGCCCTGCACCGTGGCCAGGAGCATGCCCAACTTGGCGGTGAGCACGTACAACGCCGCCACCACCAGTGAGGTGATCCAAAAGCGGGCGCCGGTCATGGAGGGGTTGGACTTCATCGCGATCCATTTTTGGGGGCAACAGCGCGTCAACTGAAAATTTTACACCAATAGTTTGGTTGATTGTGGGTATTTCATTGTTTTTAATGAAGTTTAACTATATTGATAGGTGATGATAGCTTTCTATTAGTAAAATGCAGTGAGAAGCCTGCGATTCCAACAAGAAGGGCAAGGCCGGTTAAATGAAAAATGATTCCCCGGCGGGAGAAAAGGCCCCCCTGAACGGCCGGATGGATTTAGTCCAGAGCGAGGCCCGCTTCCGGCTCACCTTTGAGCAGGCCCCGGTGGGCATCATTCACGGCGACCTGGCCGGGCGCATCCGTCTGGCCAACCGCCGCATCAGCGAACTGTTCGGTTACGACCCCGAAGCCCCGGACTTTTTGAAGCTGCGCTTGTGGGAATGCACTCACCCCGACGACTATTGGACCGTGGAGCGCTTCAAGAAGCTGTTGACCGGAGAAATAGACGACTACACGGTGGAAAAGCGCTATTTCCGCCGGGACGGCAAGTTGTGGTGGGCCAACGTACGCTGCTGCATGGCCCGGGACGCCCTGGGCAATCCCTGCCACTTCATCGTCATCGTGGAGGACATCAGCCAGCGCAAGCTGGCCGAGGCGGCGCTCAAGAAGGCCCATGAGGAACTGGAGGCCAAGGTGGCCGAGCGCACCGCCGAACTGGAGGCGGCCAACACCGCCCTCAAGGTGATGCTAAACCACCGGGCCGAAGAGAAGAAGGAGCTGGAGGCCAAGGTCAACGCCAGCGTGGCCCAGTTGGTGACGCCCTTCATGGAGCGCCTCTTGGCCAGCGGCCTGGGCCCGAACCAAAGGGCATTGGCCGAGGCGGTTCGCTCCGGGGTGAGCGAGATATCCTCGCCCTTTGCCCGGCGCCTGTCCTCCAAGCTGGTGGGCCTCACCCCCAAGGAGCTGGAGGTGGCCCGCCTGGTGCGCGAGGGCAAGGGCTCCAGCGAGATCGCCCAGGTCTTGGCCATCAGCGAAAACGCGGTGGCCTTCCACCGCCAAAACATCCGCGCCAAGTTGGGTCTCAAGAAAAAGCGCCTTAATTTGTGCACTTATCTAAGGCAAATGGCCTGAGGCTTTTCCGCCACACTCCTGGCGGGCATTTAAACTAATAGTATTTACCTACCAATAACCTCACGATAATTTATCTTTTGTACCTCCACCCCCTGGACTTAACATAGGAACCTGTGATTCACGGCCGGTTCCCAGGGACTCCGGGCTGCCTCGGTGGGGAGCCGCGCCGTGGGGTTTCGTTGTGCAATCTTCTCGGGAGGCGGGATCGTTATGAGGAAACTAGCTCTTTCGGCGTTCGTGACTGCTTGCGTCTTGGCCCTGGCCGCCGCGTGGCTGGCCGCGCCCTGCCCCAGCCAGGCGGCTCCCAAGGTCTATCGGGTGGAGGCCCGCACCACCACCTTCGGTGGTTCCAGCTACATCCTGGGCTTCGGCATGTGCGACATTATCAACAAGCACTCATCCTGGGTGCGCGGCTCGGTTCTGGAGTCTTCCGGCACTCCGGAAAACGTCAAGATCGTGGGCATGAGCCCCGGAAAGCGCAGCCGCACCTTCTTCACCTGCTCGGCCGAGATGTACGAAAAGGCCAAAAAGGGCGAGGCTCCCTTCAACCAGGACTCCTACAAGTTCAAGGACCTGATGATCATGTCCTACCAGCAGTCGCTGGCGGTGAGCATCATCACCCTGGACCCCAAGATCAAGACCCTGGCCGACCTCAAGGGCAAGCGGGTGGCCACCTGGCCCAAGGGCACCACCAAGTTCGCCATGACCTATAACCTCATCGGGGGGGCGGGCAAGGAAGTCCTGGATTCCATCAAATGGCAGTACACCGCCTATGCCGGGTACAACGACATGATCCTGGGCAAGACCGACGCGGCCCTGGCCTTCTGCCCCGAGCGCGGCAATGACGTCTACACCACCGTGCCCAAGCTCAAGGAACTGATGTCCAAGCGCGACGTGTACTTCATCACCGCCACTCCGGCCATGCGCAAGCTCTCGGGCAAGCTCTACGGCGACATGTACGGCGCCACCGCCACCTTGAAGAAGGGCGTGCTGGGCAATGGGGTGCCCCGCCAAAACGTATTGTGCTTCAACATCGTTTTGGCTTGGGCGGTGTATCCCGAGATGCCCGCCGACGTGGTCTACGAGATCCTGAAGGTCACCACCGAGTACGCCAAGGACCTGAAGACCTACCACAGCTCGGGCAAGGGCTGGATCCCCGAGAAGTTCGGGGCATATCCCGCCCCCAAGAAGGACTGGCACCCCGGCGCGGTGAAGTTCTACCAGGAGCACAAGATCCCCTTCGGCCTGGAATACTTCAACAAACTCTATCCCTCGGAATAAGCCGTCACGCGCCCCTTCCCCGCCCGGCGGGGGAGGGGCCTCCACCAACCAGGCGGCCAACTTCACTTTGAACGGCAGGTATTACGAGGCATGGCGCAAGCTGAGCGAGACAACGGCGGGCTGATCCTGGGGATGTTCCCCTCGCGCCTGGATTTGGCCATGACCCTGGTGGCCGTATTCATGGGCCTGTACCACCTGATCAATGTGTACTACTCGGTGGTGGGCACCATCGAGCACCGCATGATCCACCTGGCCTTCGCCCTGACCCTGGTCTTTTTGGGCGCGGTGAAGGCCAAGCGGGGCCGCTGGTTCTGGTGGATACTCATCGTGGCCACCCTGGCGGTGGTGACCTATCTCTGGCTCAACCTGGAGCGCCTGCTGTTCAACATGGGCTTTCCCACCCCCCTGGACGTGGTGGTGGGCTTTCTGGTGCTGTTCATCGTCTTCACCGCCTGCTACGCCAGCTTCGGCTTTATTCTGCCGCTCATGGCCTGCCTGCTCTTGGCCTACGGCTTCTGGGGCCACCTTTTGGGCGGGCCCATCCTGTCGGTCAACGAGATCATCACCACCGTGGACCTCACTTTCGGCTCCTACGACCTGTGGGGCTCCATCCTGGTGATCAGCGCCAACGTGATCTTTTTGTTCATCCTCTTCGGGGGCATGCTGGCCGCCCTGGGGGCCAACGATTTTTTCCTGGAGCTGGGCAAGGTGGTGGGGCGCTACTCCCGCTCCGGCCCGGCCATGACCGCGGTGATCTCCTCGGCGCTCATGGGCATGACCACCGGCCAGGCCACTCCCAACATCGCGGTCACCGGGGCCTTCACCATCCCCCTGATGAAGCGGGTGGGATACCGGCCCGAGGTGGCGGCCAGCGTGGAGGCGGCGGCCTCGGGCGGGGCCCAGATCATGCCGCCCATCATGGGGGCCGGGGCCTTTGTCATGGCCGACCTTTTGGGCGTGCCCTACGCCGACATCATCGCCAGCGCGGCCATCCCCGCCACCCTGTACTTCATCTCGGTGGGCTTTTTCGTGCACTTCTCGGCCCTCAAGAGCCGGGTGGCCCCCCTGACCGAGGAGCCGGACCGGGCCAAGCTGTGGGCCACCGCCCCCTTGTTCGTTCTGCCGGTGCTGGCCATCGTCCTGCTGTTCTTCTGGGGCTACCCGGCCATGTTCGCCGCCTTCTGGGGCATAGTGGGCCTGGTTTTCCTGAGCCTGCTTCGGCGGCGCACCCGGCCCCCCTGGCCAAGGTGATCGATGGCTGCGTAAAGGGCGCGGTCACCGGGGCCAAGGTGGCCGTGGCCTGCGCCACCCTGGGGCCCATCATCGCCCTGGTCACCAAGACCGGCCTGGGGCTGTTGGTGGGCTATTCGGTGGAGGCCTGGTCCGGGGGCAGCCTGTTTTTGGCCCTGGCCATGTCCATGGGCTGCGTGATCCTCCTGGGCCTGGAGGTCCCCACCGTAGCCGCCTATCTGGTGGGGGCCATGGTGGCCATTCCCGCCCTGGTGCGCCTGGGCCTGGAGCCTATCCAGGCCCACATGTTCGCCTTTTACTTCGGGGCCTTTTCCGGCCTGACCCCCCCGGTGGGCATGGCGGCCATCGTGGCCAGCCGCATCGCCGACGCCCGCTACATCAAGACCGCCTTTTATTCCATGGGCGCGGCGGTGGCGGGCTTTTTGGTGCCCTACGTTTTCGCCTACAACGGAGCCCTGCTGCTCACCCCGGGCACCGGCCTGGGCTGGCTGGCGGTTACGGTGCTGCTGGTGATCCTGGGCCTGGGCTTGTTCCAGGTGGGCCTGGTGGGCTTTTTCCTGGACCGCCTCAACCTTTGGGAGCGCCTGGGCACCTCGGTCAGCGGACTGGCCCTGTTGGTGGTGGCCGCGGTGGGGGCCGCCTGGCTCATCATCCCCGCCGGGGCCCTGGCCGCCTTCATCCTGCTGGGCAATTACCGCAAGCGCCGGACTGGGCCCCAGAGGGCCGCAACCGCCGAGGGCCCCCGCCACGCCCCGGCGGCCTCGCGCCAAAACTAGCTTTTGAAAGTTCGGAGAAGCTCCTATGCTCATGGGCAGAGCCTTGGCGCGCAGCGCCCAACGCCATCCGGATAAGACAGCGGTCATCTTCGAGGACCGCTCATGGACCTATCGCGAGTTCAACGCCAGGGTGAACCGCCTGGCCCACGCCCTCAGCGGCCTGGGCCTGGGCAAGGGAGACAAGCTGGCGGTTCTGGCCCTCAACGGCCCCGAGTACCTGGAAATCTACCACGCCACCGCCAAGCTGGGGGTGTGGATGGTGCCCATCAACCACCGGCTCAAGGCCCCGGACATGGCTTACCGCATCACCCACTCCCAGGCCTCGGGCCTGGCGCTGGGGCCGGAGTTCGTGCTCCTGTACGACAGCCTGCCCGCCGAGGCCCGCCGGGCGGTGGGCGATTGCCTGCTTATCCTGGGCGAGGGCCCGGCGGTGAACGGGGGCCACAGCTACGAGGAGCTGCTTGCCACCTCCAGCGAGGAGGAGCCCGAGGCCAACCTGCACCCCGAGGACATACTTTTCATCGGCTACACCGGGGGCACCACCGGACGCAGCAAGGGGGCGCTCACCTCCAACCGGGCCATCGTGGCGGGCTACCTCTACAAAGTGCTGGACTACGGCCTGGGCCAGGGCGAGGTAACCTTGAACCCCGGCCCCTTCTGGCACACCGCGCCGCGCAACTTCACTTCCCTGGCCCTGTACATGGGCGGTACGGCGGTGGTGATGAAAAGCTTCAACGCGGCCCAGTACCTGCGCCTGGTGCAAAAACATAAGGTGACCTACAGCTTCCTGGTGCCCACCATGTTCAGCGCCATCCTGGGCCTGGAGGACCACCAGAGCTACGACACCTCCAGCCTCAAGGTGCTCACCAGCGGAGGCTCGCCCATGCCCACCCCGGTGAAGGAGGCGGCCCTCACCCGCTTCGGGCCGGTGCTCTACGAGTTTTACGCGGCCACCGAGACCCTGATCATCACCAACATCACGGCCAAGGACATGCTGCGCAAAAAGCGCTCGGTGGGGCCGCCCGCCTGGGACGTGTTCCTCAAGCTCCTGGACGAGGACGGCAACCGGGTTCCCGACGGCGAGGTGGGCGAGATCTACCTCCAGGGCCCCAGCCTGTTCAGCGGCTATTTCCGCGACGAGGAAAAGACCGCCGCGGCCATGAAGG